>Ga0210400_10002967_pt1 | contig 15213 bp, 16 predicted proteins | sample IncBWH26MmetaG_FD_155456 | JGI IMG/M metagenome (GOLD analysis project Ga0210400, IMG submission 155456) | Forest soil microbial communities from Barre Woods Harvard Forest LTER site, Petersham, Massachusetts, United States - Inc-BW-H-26-M | ecosystem: Environmental > Terrestrial > Soil >... | reverse complement strand
CTTGACTTGGCCGTCTTGCATCTCGACGGTGTATTCCACGGATTGGCAACCGTGCTTCTTGCGGATCTGGTCGGTCTTCTTCTGCACGAAGGAGCTGAAGCTCTCGAGGTTTCCGGTAACCGTCTCGCCGGCTTTTTTCTTGGCCTCGGTGAGCGCCTGGTAGAGTTTCTCCACGCGATCGTGTTCGGTGCGGGCATCGGAGCACTGGATTGTAAGCGGCCCTTCGTTCACGCTGCGTGCAGTCGCAACTGCCGCGGCGGACGCCGCGTGTGACAGTCCGTACGCCGGATGGTGCTGCGGTTCATGCTCCTCGAGAGGACGCACACCTTGCACCGAGAGCAGCGCGTCCTGGGGACGGCGATAGCCTTCTTCACGAATGCGCGCCTTCTTCCGCCACAGGTCACTGTAGATAGCGTAGCGTTGCGCCATTTCGTTATAGCGGAAGCGCTGTTGGAAGCTCATTCGTCCGCCATCGCTGAACTTGCGCAGCAGGCTCAGCACCTTCCACTCGATATCCGTGGGCGGCTTCTTAGTCGGGTTGCTGAAATAGCACTCGTACTCGATCTTGAGGCGGCGCAACTGCGACTCAAGTAAAACCAGTTCTTCGTCGATAGTCACTGGGAGTTCTCCAACTCATAGTTTAGGGTGTAAGCGGCACGCGGACGAGGTACCTGTTGGTCACCAGAGGGATGGAACCGAAGTAACTGAGTGGCCGGTATTAGCGCTTAGCCGTTAACTCGGTGAATCGCAGGATTTGAAGAGATATGGGGTTCAAGCTAAAGGCTAAGAGCTAACAGCCAAATCACTTCGCATTCGAGGCCATCTTCTTAACCATGGCCAAAACCAGTTTGCGGTCGCTGTCGTTGAGGCTGACCGAGTAGCGGCGAATCTGACTCAGGAAGCGGACTTCGTCATCGGAGAGTTGGGGCAAGCCCTTGGCTCCGTTGCTGTGTCCGGATTCGGCGAAGAATTGCGACAGCGGCAACTCCATCGCACCAGCGATCTTCGAAAGCGTATCCAGAGATGGGATGGTGTGCCCGTTCTCCACTCGCGAAAGGTAGCAGCGCAGCAGCCCGGTGCGCTTTTCGATATCGCCCTGGGACATACCTTTCCCCAGGCGATAGTTCCTAATGGTCTCGCCGATGTTCATAGAGAAAACGGCCAAGTTTGGTTCTCCGCGATGGTGAATAGTAACCAGAGTAGTACCGTCTGGCAAGTGGAAATTTTGCTGCACAAATGACGATGCAGTCGAAGATCAGCGCTTCGCAGTCAGCAGTCAGCGTTTAGTCGCTAGAGTTTGGAACTTATGAGAGAAACCACAATGTGCGAATGTGGCTGAGTGCTGAGCGCTAGCTGCTTACTTCAAGGTCTCCGCCAAGAACTTCACTGTCCGCTTCCAGGCGTCGGCGGCGTCATCGGGTCGGTAATTGTCTTTGTTGTTGGGATTTTCAAAACCGTGGCCCGCGTTCGGATAGATCACAATCTCGACCCTCTTGCCGAGTTGCTTCAACGTTTGTTCAAACTTCCTCACATCATCCACAGGGATGCCGCGATCTTGGCCGCCGAAGCTGCCCAGCATGGCGGCGTTGACTTTCTTGAGTGACTCGGAGTCAGTCGCCAAGTGGCCGTAGTTGATTACGTCCGCCGCGAGTGTGGGCTCCTGCAGCGCAACATCCAGCGAATAGCCGCCGCCCATGCACCATCCGATGGATGCGATGCGGTCGTTTTTTACATTCGATTGCGATTTCAGGAATTCGAAAGCTGCATGTAGATCACGTTTTGCCCGGTCTTCTGGCAGGCCACGCATGAGTTCATGAGCCTCTTCCGGTGTGGTCGCGACTTTGTCCCGATAAAGATCGATGGCCAGCGCGACATAGCCTTGGTCGGACAGCTTCGCGGCCTGCTCTTTGACCCAATCGTTCAGTCCCCAGTATTCATGGATGACGATAATTCCGGGGAAGGGACCCTTCCCGTTGGGCGCGTAAATCAGGGCATGAACGGTTTCGTCTCCGCTTTTGTAGGAAACCTGCTGCGGAGTGGCCGCATAAGCAGCCATGGTAAGAAGCAAACTAAGAGCCAAGCAAAATGATTTCAAGGCAATCCTCCATAAGTACCGACCGGCGCTACAACTGCAGTTCCATGTACATTGCGCCGGCAATCGGATTGGGGCGATACGGCGCGATCTCGCGGAAACCCAGTTTGCGGTACATCTCGACCGCGTTTTTCATAATCGGCTCAATGGTATCGAGCCGCATGCGTTGATAGCCAATATTTCGAGCTTCAGCAATGACGGACTCCGCCAGGACGCGGCCCAAACCTTTTCCTCGAAACGCCGGACGCAGGTAAAGCCGCTTCATCTCGCAGATGCCGTGCTCCCATTCATGCAAAGCCACGCATCCCACCAACTGCCCTTCGTGCACTGCCAGCAGCAAACGGCCGTCGGGCGGGGCATAGTGGCCGGGAAGCCCGGCCAGTTCCTGCTCAAAATTCTGAAAGCAGAGGTTCATGCCCAGCGATTGCGCGTATTCCAGGAAAAGTTCCCGTGCCTGCGCGACTTGTGTGGGAGACTCCGCCTGCGCAAGGGCAAGATTAGAATTTGTCCGCGCTACCCCATGAGCATGCCACCATTCACGCTGAGAACATGTCCCGTGATGTAGGACGCTTCTTCCGAACCGAGGAAGGCGACCGCGTTGGCTACATCTTCTGGCGTCCCGACTCGTCCGAGCGGAATCGCTTTCAGCGCGTTCTGCCTGAAATCGTCGGAGAATCTGGAAGTCATGGCGGTTTCGATGAACCCTGGCGCGACCGCGTTGCAAGTTATGTTGCGCGACCCGACCTCGCGGGCGATGGCCATGGTCAAACCGATCAGGCCGGCTTTCGACGCCGCATAGTTGGCTTGGCCAGCCTGACCCATCTGGCCGAAGACCGACGTTACGTTGATGATTCGACCCCAACGCTGCTTGAGCATCGGGCCGATCACCTGCTGAATGCACAGATAGGCAGAGGTCAGATTTGTATTGAGAACGGCATCCCAGTCGGCGCGCTTCATGCGCATGACGAGTTGGTCACGAGTAATTCCTGCGTTGTTGATGAGGATGTCGATCTTGCCGAACTGCCCGAGAGCGGCCTTGAACACAGTCTTGATTTGGTCTTCGTCGGCCACGTCGACGGCAAAAGCTGAAGCTCTTCCCCCGCTGGCCTCGATCTGCTGCACCAGTTCGGACAGTTTTTCCTGGTTACGGGCTGCGACCACAACGGTAGCCCCTGATGCCGCTAGCTTGAGGGCACAGGCCGCGGCCAATGCCCTGGGACGCACCGGTGACTAGCGCGACCCGGCCTGAAAGGGTCATGATTTCTCCTTATCGGGTGAATCGCAGATTATATCTGTACATGGGCAGTCGTGGAGGATGATCGTATTCGGACGGGGTTATGCTAGAGCGCAGGAACCTCATGCGCGGCCACAGCGGTGTTGGCCATCGCATTGGCAACTGGTTGGTAGTCTCGCTGATAGACGTCGACGATAGCCCGACCCACAATGCGAGCAGTGGCTTCCGAGTGGATATGTACCGGAAAAGTAAACGGGCCGATATCCGCGTAGTCTTGAACGAAATCGATTTTCTTGATGAACAACGACGGCGATTTGACCGGCCTGCCCTCGGCCCGCACCAGGCTTCCGGTGTAGGCGTCGACGTAAACCCGGCCTTTAAATAGCCCAACGCGTTTCTGTCGCGGCTTCAATTGGTAGATGTGCACGGTGCGCCCTGCCAACTCGTTCGTCCCCTTGTAAGAGAATTTGTAGTTTGTTGGGCTAAGCGCATTCAGCGCCGGATCATCCTTTTGCACATGGTCCACTTCGGACTGCAAGAACCGGACAATGACATTCGTTTTTACGAAGGCGTCTCCAGTAAAGCGCAACGCTTTAAACGCGAGCGTATGGGGAGCCAGGTAGCGCTGCTGCACCTCATATTCACCAGACTGGGCCGCGTCGGGCAATTGCGCGCGGATCACCGTTGTGGCGGAATAAGAAGCAAGTTGCTCGGCTTGTATCACGGAGCGTCCGCGGCAAACCTGGATTGCCAGTTCCGGAGCCATGCGGGGAAGCGGGGCCGCCATGACCATAGGCACGGATATGCGTTCGGCTCCAGCGGTAGCAATAGGAAGCGGAGGCTGGCCGTCAAACATGGGCTTCACAAGAGATGAAACTGGAGCCGGCAAACTGGCATCCTGTTTCACTGACAATGGAACCTGAGCAACGGCCGATAGGGCCAGCCACAAATACAAACACAAGACTCTAATAATTGTTCGCTGCATTCTGTAATTCGGGCAATTGACTTTATATATGATTCCAGCGTGAAGTAAAAGATCCATTCGTTTCGCGGGATACCCCTGACGTTAACCTTTGTGCTGTGGTGGATTCGCGTGTAACGCGTCTTTCTTTCAATACGTTGAGCTCTCCGGTATTGTTCCCTCTCATGCCGCTTCGTGAAATCAGTTAAGATTTATGTCTCTTCAAAACATGAGGTCAGCGCAAGCATGCCTGAGGTCACCAACCCGGCGACGAATGGAAACCACGAACCTGCAGACGCGCCTTCGGTAGAGGTTTACGCGGTTTATGGCGTAGAGCCTGAAGTTCAGGCCTATGCCATGGCGAAGTACTCGCGGTCGGCGCTGTCGATGAAAGAGTCGCTTAAGGAAATCAGCCAGCAGAAGGCCGAGAAATTCCTCAACACCTTCTATTTTCAATACGGACACAGGTCAATTGCGGATTTAGCGCACGTGGCTCTCGCCATTGAGCGGCTCTCCATTCTGGCTGCGATTGCAGTCGCCGACGAGCAGCGCTGGGATGGTCAGGAGCGTTCCACCCGCTACCAGGATTTCAAAAAGAGCGGCTACTTCACACCCGATTTCGGGGATGACCAGCAGGCTCGCTCGTTGTATCGAGAGACCATTGAAAACCTGTTCGCGGAATACGAATCGCTTTCGGAGCGCACCTTCCGCTACCTGCTCGACATCACGCCGAAGCCCGCAGAGATGAAGCAGGAGGCTTACGAGCGAACGTTGAAGGCGCGGGCCTTCGACATCTCGCGCTACCTGCTGCCGCTTTCGACGAACACGTCGCTGGGAGAAATCGTCAATGCCCGCACGCTTGAAACCCAAATCTCGCGACTGCTCTCACACACCCACAAGGAAGTGCGATACCTGGGCGAGTTGCTGAAGCGGGCCGCAGTTTCTCCCGCGTACAACGCCAGCCACGCGGCGTTGCGGGAACTGGTGGAGCAGATTCGTGCGGTTTCTTCGAAGCTAGGCGAACGCGCCGAGCAAGAGCTGTTGCGAGAGGTACGCGTAGCTCCAACTTTGGTGAAGTATGCCGACCCGAACCCATACGAGATCGAGACCCGCCGCGAACTGCGGCAAGTCGCCGCCGAGTTGATGGGAAATCTACCGATCGCACCAGCCCCAGCGGTCGACCTACTGGAGGATGAACCGCTGGAAGTAGAACTCGCCACGACGCTGATCTACGAACACAGCCACTATTCCTATCGCCAGATCCGGGAAGCAATCGAGGGCGCGGGTGAACAGATTCGGCACGAGATTATTGACATTGGATTGCGGCACCGAGGCAAGCACGATGAAGTGCTGCGTGGGTTCTCTGCCGGGCAACAGTTTCGCTTTGACATCCTGATGGATGTCGGCGGCTTCCGCGATATGCACCGGCACCGGCGCTGCATTCAGATCGGACAGGAATTCACTACCCGGCACGGATACGATGTTCCGGATGAAGTAGACGCGGCGGTAGCGCGTGGAAGCTACGACGCAGTCATGCAGCGCACAACTGACGCAGTTGAACAGTTAGGCCAGCGAAGCGGAGCGGAAGCCAAAGAAAATTCTCAGTATGCGATCCCTCTGGCATTCCGCAAGCGGACATTATTCAAGATGGATTTCGCCGAAGTAGTCTACATCTCAGAACTGAGGACGGGACCAGCGGGACATTTCTCCTATCGTAATGTGGCATATGCGATGTATGAAGCGGTGGCAAGAAAGTATCCGGCGCTGGCGAAGTATTTGAGAGTGACGGATGTGAGGGAGCCGGTGGATCTGCTAAGGAGGTAGCTGCGCCGGCAAGAATTGGCGCTGACCTCCCTGTGGCTCTGTGTCTCTGCAGTGAAAAGCTTCTCAGGTATACATCACTTTCCGGTCGCCCTTGACGATCCGCCCCACGGTAAATGCCTTCTCTCCAGCGCGCTCCAGCAAAGTCTGAGCCTTCTTGAACTTCTTGGACGGAACTACCAGCAACATGCCTAATCCCATGTTGAAGGTACGGAGCATTTCCTCCCGTGGCACATTGCCGAGTTGCTGCAGGTGTTCGAAGATTGGGGGCACCGGCCAGGAGTTGATCTCAATTACCGCCGCCACGCCCCGGGGAAGCACACGAGGAAGATTGTGAGTGATGCCGCCCCCGGTAATGTGGGCCATGGCCGAAATACATTCGCCATCCGCCAGCAGACGCTTGACCGCCGGCCAATAGCTCTTGTGAGTCTTCATGAGCTCATTGCCGACTTTACCTTTCAGTTCGTTGACGTAGGACTCCGGTGTGTAGTGGCCGACTTCAAACAGTAGCTTGCGGGCTAGTGAATAGCCGTTGGTGTGCAAGCCGTTCGAGGCTAAACCCAGGATCACATCGCCGACTTCGACCGCCTTTCCGCTGATAATGCGTTCGCGCTCGACCACGCCCACAATAAATCCCGCCAGATCGTATTCGCCTTCGGGATAGAAGCCTGGCATCTCGGCGGTTTCGCCTCCGATCAAGGCACAGCCGTTGTGTTTACAAGCTTCGGCCAGACCTTCAATTACTTTCTCCGCGACTTCCGGTTCGAGCTTGCCGGTGGCGAGATAATCCATGAAGAAAAGCGGAGTAGCGCCCTGCACCGCGATGTCATTGACGCAGTGGTTTACCAGATCCGCGCCGATGGTGTGATGCACCTTCATCTCGAAGGCAACTTTCAGCTTGGTGCCAACGCCGTCAACACTTGAGACCAGAACCGGATCGAGGTACTTGGTCTTATCAACCGCGAACAACCCGCCGAAACCGCCAATCTCGCTGAGCACACCCCGGGTGAAGGTTTTGTGGGCGAGATACTTGATGCGCTTTTTGGTGCGGTTGGCGCGGTCGATATCGACACCGGCGTCGGCATATGTAACGGTCGTGCTGTTCAAGGAATCCTCGGCCACGGGCGCAATTCCGTCTCTTAAAGATTGGGGAAACGCTGGATGTATGCTGCTCGAACGGAGCGATTGAGTTCGAGTCATTCTAGCATGTTCGCAAGTGACCCTGCGGAGCCTGGGGGATAGAGTTGTGAATTGTCGTGGCAAGAAACGCTAAGTATCAGATTTCGGCGAATCGCCCCGGATACACTAAGCTTCGCGGCGCCGCGACCGACACATCTGCCGCGGAACGAAATGGCGGGACGGTCGCTCGAACCGACGCGAACTCTTCCGTCCCCTAACGGGTTAAGTACATCGAGGCGTAATAGAACAGAATTCCGAACAATGCTAATCCGGAAATACCGTATGCGGTAAGAACCCAGACACCGCGGCCTTCCCGGGGCGTTGCAGAAGTTCTAGAATTCGAGGACTGATTTTCCATTCCAACCTCCCAAGTCGAAACTCGGTGCCAAACCCCACACCTGCCCTATGAGCAGCGTGCTGACGTCGCAAATCTTACTACACATTCAGTAGCCGATGAGTAGGGAAATATCTGTAATTTGTAAAATCCGGGTAAAGTCTGCACGGATTCACAGACTGGCTGCCGTGCCGTCTTCTGGGAGTGAAGTCTCTTCGAATTTGCGACTGACATTCTGCAGGTAGGTATCCAGCGTTCGGTTGTATCCCATGAGAAATCGCGAGGCCAAGCGGAACACCGGATTGTAAATCTCTCCTCGCTCGGTGATGTTCAAGCGGCATCCCTCGGTGGTGGGCGAAATGTCGAAGATCCAAATTCCGCCAAACGGCAACCCCTTGTCGGCGATTCTCGTGACCAGTCGCGATGGTGAGTTTGATTCGACGATCTCCATCGTGAGGTTGCCGTTGCTTCCCTTCTCCCGGTAACAGATATGCCCGCCCAAGGGCGGGAGCAACTCAACTTCCCGCACGTCGGGGCGCCACGACGGAGCGGCTTTGAAATCAGAAATTAATTGAAATAGATCCTCCGGCTTCCGATGGAGAGTGATAGCGCGAGAGGCAACGTGCTGTTTAGGCAGAAGAAACCCGATGAGGACGACTATGAGCCCTGCGCTCACAATGATTGCTCCAATCAGTAGAACGATCTTCAACATGCCAGCTACTCCTTGGAATCCGCTTTACTCATGGTTTGCCGCGATGCTCTGGCCAGCAACTCAAGACCTTCCAGAGCCTGCTTCCGCTCGCTTCGCTTAAGCCTTGCGAGAACAGCTTCAACACGTTCTGAATTCAAGACCGATGTTTCGGCCATCGCGTTAGCACCCTGCGGCGTGAGCGTCAGCGCTACGGTTCTACGGTCTCGGGGCATCTGTTCGCGTTGGAGATAGCCAAGTTGCTCCAGTCGGTTAAGGGCTGCGGACAGGGTTGAACAGCGCACGCTCAAATGAGCTGCGAGTTGGCTAGGAGTCATTGGAACGGTTTCGTTCAAGTGAACCAGGATCGAAGAGTCTCTGGCCGACAGCCGGTATTTCGTACTCGATGCCCGAATGTGGCGCTTGTGGCAAGCCAGATAAATCTGCGGATAATAGCGCTGCACCAACTCAACCTCGGAAGGCTTCATGATGTGGAATTATGGCGGTCAAGGAATAGTTCGTCAAAACGAAGTATCCAAATTGGGAACTTTTTCACCGATTGTGGTTTAATTCGCTTTTCTTTCGCTTAGAGGCGCGTGTATAATTCGGCCTGAACTCATCCTGCCATCACAAAAGGAGCGCCTCATATGGCCGACGAACGGACAAAAGCGATTGATCTGGCCTTTGCACAAATCGAAAAGCAGTTTGGCAAAGGCTCGATCATGCGCCTGGGATCGAAGGAAGCTATCGTCCCTATTGCTGTGATTCCTACTGGCGCGATTTCGTTCGACGCAGCTTTGGGCGTCGGCGGCTTCCCGCGCGGACGCGTGGTCGAAGTCTTCGGACCTGAATCCTCGGGCAAAACCACAATCACGCTGCAAGTCATCGCCGAGGCGCAAAAGATGGGAGGCATGGCCGCGTTTGTGGATGCCGAGCACGCGCTTGATCCCGGATACGCGAAGAAACTCGGCGTCGACGTGGACAACCTGCTGGTTTCGCAACCGGACTACGGTGAACAAGCGTTGGAAATAACCGAGGCTCTGGTCCGCTCAGGTGCCATTGACGTACTGGTCGTCGACTCCGTTGCGGCGCTCGTACCCAAAGCCGAGCTCGATGGCGAAATGGGCGACAGTCACATGGGTTTGCAGGCACGACTGATGTCGCAGGCCCTGCGTAAGCTCACTGGAACGGTTTCGAAGTCGCGCACTTGTTTAATTTTCATCAACCAGATCCGCGAGAAGATCGGCGTGATGTTCGGCAACCCTGAGACCACCACCGGCGGCCGCGCGTTGAAGTTCTACTCCTCCGTGCGCATCGATATTCGCCGCATTGCCGCCATCAAAGAGGGTGACGTCGTCACCGGCTCGCGCACCAAAATCAAAGTCGTAAAAAACAAAGTAGCCGCCCCCTTCCGCGAAGCCGAGTTCGACATCATGTACGGTGAGGGTATTTCGCGCGAAGGCGATCTGCTCGACATTGCGGCTGTCCATAACATTGTGGAGAAGTCTGGCGCCTGGTACAGCTACAAGGGAGAACGCATCGGCCAGGGCCGCGAAAATGCACGAGCTTTCCTGAAGGAAAACAAAGATACGCTGGTCAAGCTCGACGCCGAAGTGCGCAAGCAACTGGGCTTGGCGCCGACGGTGGCTCCGGCTGCTGCCGCGGCGGCGGCTCAGGGTACACCCGATTTGCGGGTGCCCTCGGATTTCAAGCCTGCGGGACGACCGCAGCCCGTTCCCGTTAGCAAGACGGTAGGAATGCAAACCCCGCCCCCGGCTCCGGCGGATAAAGGAAGAATGGAGCCTCCTCCAGAAATGCCCGGGAAGATATCGGGAGGGCGGCGTTAAGAGGAAAGGGAGCATTGTCAAACTCCTCCCTCTTCAGGCGTTGTCATCCCGAGCGACGCGAGGGATCTGGGTTTCGCTCGCGCCACCTTGGTTCCACGATCCGCTAAAACCCAGATCCCTCGCCCTGCTCGGGATGACACCACGTGTATGAGGTGTAGTCATGAGCGGCGACAAGCATTATTACGTTTACATCATTACCAATCTCTCACGCACACCTTACACCGGAATAACCAACAATATCCGTCGCCGGCTTGACGGACATAGACGGAAGCTGGTTCCCGGGTTCACAGCCCGATACAACATCAGCCGCCTCGTTTACTTCGAGGTTTTTGAAGACGTACGGAATGCCATCGATTGCGAGTAGAGAATCAAGTCTTGGACACGGGCAAAGCGGGTCGCGTTAGTCGAGTCTGGAAACCCTAAGTGGGACGATTTGAGCCGCGACTGGGATCAGCCCCAGACATTCCGCTTCGTCTCGTAAAAGAGGTAATCTCGCGCCGGCAAGAACCCAGATCCCTCGCTCTGCTCGGGATGACAGCCCGTCTGTGAGAGTTGAAGTCGTTGAGCTTCGACGCCTTGAAGTACCTCACCGCACCAGCCACTCGGTCACGGCATGCATTTGGGTAAGCACGGAGCCGTAGGTTGCAACTAAACCGAGGACAATCGCTGCTGCCGCGGGCAGCGCGTAGAACCATCTTCCCGGGGTTTGCGGCTTTTGCGCCTTGTCCCACGCGACCAGGCGTTTCACGCGTGCACTCAATGCAGTCGAGCTGTGCAGCAGGGCCATAGTCAGTTCACCGGAAGACTCCATCGGCCCCAGTCTCGAGACCTTGATCAGGGCAGCGGCCAGATCGAGGGCATCAGCGAAGCTCGAAACGGCCGCATCATCGGCGGCCATCTCGGTTTCTTCCGACCATGCATGTTCCAACTCCGCCATCGCCGGGAACACAGTAAATCGGAAGAGCAGTTTCTTCAGATTGTCATAGCGAAGGGCATGCGCGATCTCATGCCGGAGTGCGGTCTGCAGTTCCGGCGGATTCAGCAGGGCAACTGCAGCCTCGGATACTAAGACCTTCGGCGAGCAGACCCCTGCGACGGTTAGCGTCGGGGCGTCCTTGCCCGTGCGGAAAACTGGAACGGAGTTACCGGACCGGGTTTGGGATTCCATAAATACAGAGCCGTCGAGCCATTTAACCAGTGCCCGCGAGGCCCTCAGTTGCGCCATCGCTGCCCGCGCAATTCCGGCCCCGAACAGAATCAAGCAGCACAACCCAAGTGCCAGCGGAGCGGTTCCGATCGCCTCATTGTTTGAGCGGGGTTCCAACTTCAAGAAAGATGGCAATGTAAAGGCAAACGTCACCGCAAAAGATAGCACCAGCGGGAGCATGCGCAAAACGAACAACAAATCTGACGTACCGCGGGCCGAGCGTGGCCTGAGCATGCGCCGCGTCAGTTTCCATCCCCGAGAAACTGCCAGAGACAGAAACACATACAGCAGAACGAACACGGCGAGCGAAACCCCGATGCAGCGCGCTGCAAACATCACTGCTTCTCCTTACTCCGGAGTTCGCTCCGAAGCTCGCGACGCTTTTGATCCAGCAGCCGCTGCAAATCGTCCAGCAGACGCGCATCGTGTTCGCTGACTGCTTCGACCAGATACGAAAGCGGAAGCGAGGCGGCCGCGCTCGAGCCAAGCAGTTGCAGGATAGTCTCGCGAACTGCCGCTTTCTCCAGTTCTTCCTCTGTGTATCGCGGAAAGTAGCGGAATGCTCTGCCCTCGGCTGTGCGGTTCAGCAGTTGCTTCTTGAAAAGACGATCGAGCGTGGTCATCACCGTGGTGTAAGCGAGCTTGATGTCGCCGGCATCCAGTATTTCGCGCACAGTGGCGCTTCCACGTACCCACAACGCGTAAAGCAGTTGCTGCTCGAGTGGCCCGAGTTGGTTATTTGAAGACCGCCGAAGCAGGTCTAAGATCCGTTTCATTTTTACTCACCAAACCAATTTACTCTCAAAACGACGACAAAATACCGTTCTCCATGCGGGTCCTATCGGCCCAGTCCAGAAGGTCACGGTACCTGAGAACGAGGCAAATCGCAACACCGCGGGCTATTTTTGTCGTTAGCACATGAAATGTCCGGTGCGAATAGCAGGTGATATGTCCGCTTTGCAGGCGGTGAAGGTAGGAGATCATGCTGCAGCATGATCTTTTACACGAAGGCCGCGATGGAGCGGGCGATGAAAGTAGAGGAAGTCATTTTGCGGGCGCTAGCCCAGGCAAGGCAGTGAGCGTACAGCCATTCGCGGAGTGGAGAGGCTTAATCGAATCACTATCGGTCGCAGGGAGCCCGTGGAGGAGGGGCTGATAAAGGAAGGCATTAAGTGCGCCGCGTACTTCGCAGCGCCGGGGCAGGAGTTACTTGTAGATTATGAGGATGTCGCCTTGCGTAATGGAGTGGCTCTCCACAACAGGCTCAACGACGAATTGAAGAAGTTACACGTTGACCTAATTCCGCTAATGCTCGTGCAGGTCGACTCAAAAGACAGGAGCGTCGAGCGGGCCAAAGGGCGATTACTTTCGCTGGGGTTCGATGAGGCACAGATGGCCGTTCATACCGCAGATGAACCAGACAGCGGACTGCTCGCACTGGCGAATGATGAGGCACGCGAGGTACTAGTCTTTAAGATGGCTGTGGCGCTTGGGTTCGACGCCCCTCGCGCAACTACTTTGGTGTCGATGCAAGCAGCTCGGGATGAAGACTTCGGGGTTCAGCTCGTAGGTCGAATCTTGCGTGTACATCGCCGCCTTCAGGGCCGAGCCCGAGCGAAAAAACTGCCGGAGGTTCTCCGATACGGTTACGTCTTTCTTGCAGAGGCGGAAGCACAGGTGGGCCTCGATCTCGCGGGGCAGAATCAATTGCTTACAGACCGAATATGCCAAGGCCAGCCCGACCACGGCAGTCGTGTACATCGGCGATCAGGCACACGTGCAAGTGCTCGGTGAGGATGGGCAACTCCAACTTCTCCCAACAAATCCGCCTGCGGGTTTCTACACTTCCCCGTCATCAATAGTATCGGAGGGCGGGGAAGTGTCGGCTGCGGTGACGGGATTGAGGATCGGCGAAGTGCTCGCGTTGCGATGGAAGCGCGTCGATTGGAACAAGTTTCGCATCTACGTGGTCTCCAATTTCGTGCGGGGCAAGTTCGGCGAACCCAAGTCAGCCGCCTCGAATATGGACAAGCGCATGGAGGCTCGGGCAAAGATGATCGAAGCGATGGGCCTGAACGAGGAAACCGCTCAATACCTCATCCACTAGCGTGGGTGATCGACCGTGGGTGATTTCGCCCGTTACGGGTCGCCAGATTTGCGCTAAGTTCTTTGGAATGATGGTGGCCAGGGACGGAGTTGAACCGCCGACGCCAGCCTTTTCAGGGCTGCGCTCTACCACCTGAGCTACCTGGCCATTTCTTCGCTCTACTGCCGCACGCTTGCGAAGGCTACGGCAAAGCTTGGCGGAATTGCCGGTAATTGCTGCAGTCAAAAATCTGAAGCTTGTGGAACTGCACCGATTATAACAACCAAGATCGATTCCCTTCAATGCGGCCGGCAGAGACTATGAGCATAGCACTGTCGCGTCCGCTCATCGTAATCCGTCGGCTACGCCGCGCTGACTCGCTACGGGGAATGCACGCGCTGAAACACCAACAGTTCCCGGATGAGTCGGCCCGATTCGATTGTGAGGCGTGCTGTGGACCGCAACGGATTTAATCATCCATCGGCGTAAATCAAGCCGCCTCGGCAGATGTGCCCTGGGCGACCGCGCATGAGGTCGTTTGTCACGCGCCGTGTCCAGTTCTGACGGTGAGGAGTTGAGTCGGAGCATCCGATGGAGCCCGCGATAGATGGACGTGACCTTTGGGGGGATTTGACTGCGCAACGGTCACCGTAGAAGAAGTGGGTTTGGCTTGAAGTAGTTGCTAACACATCTACTTCGCTAGTGAGTTGACGCAAGCCCCGATCCCACCTAAGATTGCTCGACTTGGACAAACAGGCCGACGCCACTCGGACCATGATAGGCCAGACCATTTCTCACTACCGGATCGTAGAGATGTTGGGCGGGGGAGGGATGGGCGTTGTCTATAAAGCGGAAGACACGCGGCTACACCGCTTCGTCGCGCTGAAGTTCCTGCCCGAAGATGTGGCGAAAGACCCGCAGTCGCTGAGCCGCTTCCAGCGCGAGGCACAGGCGGCTTCTGCTCTGAACCATCCCAATATCTGCACCATCTATGACATCGGCGAACAAGACGGGCGGGCGTTCATCGCCATGGAGTATCTGGACGGCGTAACCCTCAAGCACAAGATCGAGGGACGTCCGCTGAAGATTGAACAGTTACTGGAACTCGGAATCCAGATTGCCGACGCTCTCGATGCCGCTCACTCCAGTGGAATTGTTCATCGCGACATCAAGCCGGCGAATATTTTTGTCAGTCCGCGCGGGCAAACCAAGATCCTTGACTTCGGTCTGGCAAAACTCACCCCGCAGGGGAACCGGGTGGTCGACGCCTCGGCGGGAGCAACGCGTACCGCCATTAGCGTGGACCAACTCACCACGCCGGGCACCGCAATGGGAACGATCGCGTACATGAGTCCAGAGCAAGCGCGGGGGGAGACGCTCGACCATCGTACAGATTTGTTCTCATTCGGCGTCGTGCTTTACGAAATGGCAACTGGCAGGCAGCCGTTCTCGGGAACGACATCCGCGGTCGTTTTTGAAGCGATCCTGAATAAAGTTCCAACATCGCCGATCCAACTGAACCCAGGGTTGCCGCCGCAGCTCGAAACCATTCTGAACAAGACTTTGGAGAAGGACCGCGAGTTGCGTTGCCAGAGTGCGGCAGAGCTTCGCGCCGATCTGAAGCGCTTGAAGCGAGACACTGATTCTTCACACGCTCGGATCAGCGGCGTCATGCCGGCAGCCGCGGCTAGCGTGGGAAAAGCTCACAGTGAAACCGAAGCTCCGACCTCAACGCGCCGCAGTCGTCTGGTACCTGTGTTGGTC
>Ga0210400_10002966_pt1 | contig 15214 bp, 12 predicted proteins | sample IncBWH26MmetaG_FD_155456 | JGI IMG/M metagenome (GOLD analysis project Ga0210400, IMG submission 155456) | Forest soil microbial communities from Barre Woods Harvard Forest LTER site, Petersham, Massachusetts, United States - Inc-BW-H-26-M | ecosystem: Environmental > Terrestrial > Soil >... | reverse complement strand
TCGCCAGCAGCGATCTTCCGCATCGCCGCCGTCATCGCGTTGATCGGATTGACGATGCTGCGACCAATCAGGAAGAACACGCCGCCAACCAGCAACAACGCAAGGCCAACCAGCATGGCTACCTGAAGCGCCTGGGCCCAAAAGATCGAATAGACGTCGTCAATGTAGATCCCGGCGCCGATGATCCAGCCGTAAGGCTTGAACTCGGTGACATAGGCCATCTTCGGCACCGGGTCGCCGCCGCCGGGCCGGGTATAGCGGTATCTCGTGATGCCACCGCCGTTGGCAGCCGCTGCGATCTGCTCACGTATGAAATAGACGCCATCGGAATCCGGCGTGTCGTATGAATTCGTGCCTTCAACCTTCGCGTTGGGATTAACCTGCAATATCCCCTGCGCGTTGAAGGCGTAGAGGTAATCGTCCTTGCCGAAGCGGAGGGAGCGCAGCAGCACCTTGCTGCGCGCCAGGGTTTCGGCTTCGGAAAGCCCTGCCTTCTGCGAGGCCTGATAATTGAGATCGATGGCCTGGCGAGCCAGAAGAGCGACATCCTGGAGCTTGGCCTTGCGATCCTCCAGAAGATTGTTCCAGAGCGCCGAAAGACCGACGCCGGCTACGGCGGCGATGCCCAGGACCGACAGAGCAACCATCAGCATGAGCTTGGAGGAAATTCGCAGATTGCCAAGCATTGAGCACCTATCGAGGGAATAACAGTCGCCGGAGTGGCGCCAGGTCCCTGCTCCATTAGCTCAAATTAATGAAGTAGCCGCTAACGCAGACACAAATCACTAACCATGCCGTGTCTTGAATCCCGGAAAAGCGCGACGACGGCATCAGCCCTGGTTCGGACGAAGAAATCCCAGATTCAACACCGCGAATCCGCCAGCGATCAGGACGCCGGCGACGACGCGGGCTCGCATTGTGAGACTTCCCGTCCGGCCAGACACGTATCCACGGCGCCCCGACCGAACCCCTGTTTGCATTTCTTCAGAGCAGCGACGCGGCCGGTTCGGGACGGATTGCATCTCCCTCCAGGAATCGTCGGCGCATGGGCTTGAGTACAATCAGCGCCAGAACCGCGGTTAGAACGTCGAGACCGCTGACGATAGAGAAGACGACAGTCCAGGAATGGCTCTGCTCGAAAAGAAGCGCCGCAAGCGGGCCGCCGAGGATCGAGCCTACGGCCGTCGCGACCAGAAGGAAGCCAAAATTATTGGCCGCGTGTTTTTGCCCGAAAAGGTCACCCTGCATCGCCGGGAATAGCGAATAGATCTCGCCCCAACCGAAAAAGATGACGCCGGACAGCAGCACAAACAACACCGGATTGCTGCCAAACAACAGCATCAGGAGGATCGTTACGCCTTCCATCAGAAAGGCGACCGTCATGGTATTCTCGCGGCCAATTCTGTCCGACACCCAGCCGAAAAATGGCCGGGTCAATCCGTTCGCGACGCGATCGAGCGTGAGAGCCAGCGGCAGTGCGGCCATGCCGAGGACCAGGGTGTCCTTGGTGACGCCGAAATCCCGCGCAAAAGCGCCGATCTGCGAAATCACCATCAGGCCACCGGTCGCCATCATGGACATCATCGCAAACATCAGCCAGAAAATAGGCGTGCGCAGCATTTCGGCTGACGTGTAATTACGTTTCGCGATACCGGCCGAAGCCGGATTTTCGCGATGCTGGCGGGCCGGGTCAATCGGGGGATGACGCATACCCAATGCGACGAGGACCGAGACGATTCCGAGCACCAGCCCATAGATCAGCAATGTCTGCTGGTATCCTGAGGCCTTGATCGATGCATCGATAGGAAAAGTTGTAATCACGGCACCGAAGCCGTAGCTGCCGGCCACCATCCCGATGGCAAAACCACGCCGTTCCGGAAACCATCGCGTGACCAGTTCGACCGTGGCGACGTAGATCATGCCGGTGCCAATGCCGCTGAGCACGCCATAGGTGACGTACAGCAACGGAAGCTCGATAACATAAGAAGACAAAACCCAGCTTGCGCCGACCAGAGCGCCGCCCATCGCGGCAAACTGCCTGGGCGTGAATTTTTCGGCGAAATATCCATGCATCGGTCCGAGGCCGCATTGGCAGATGCTAAACAGGGCGAACGTGACCTGCAGGGCCGAAAGCGTGACGCCGAGTTTCGCCTGTAACGGTGGCACGAACAGTGCCCACACATATTGCGGGCTGGATGCCGCCATCATCGCGATCATAGCGAGAGCAAGCTGCCACCAGCGTGTCGCTGCGGCGGACTGCTCATATTCCAGACTCTGCCCGCTCATCGGCTGGTTCTCCCCCCTGAAAATTGCTTGTCGCGGCAGTTTCGCCTGCGTTTTATCTTGAGTCCGGCGCTCGGCCGCTAGACAGCGACCGACGGATACTCACGTCCCAGCCAGTGCTTCAGTTTTGCGCCATATTCGCGCTGGAACGAGAGTGGACCGTGCTTTTTGGTCCACTCCTCGTCGTACAGCGCAATGAAAATGGTCAGACACAGAAAGAAATGCGCACCCATTTCGAACAGCGCGACATAATCGTGATTGATCAGGATTTCTCGTTCCTTGTCGGTGAGGAAATTGACCGTCGATGTTTCGGCATCATTGAGCTTCGGCCCAATCGACTGTTCCCAGGCGAGAACAAGCGATCTCGGATCTTCCTTGTATCGCCGCAGCAGCTCCGGATCGCGGTCGACCGTAAAGAGAAACTTGTCAACATAGTACTTGCTCATGCCGCGGCTCCTTCCGGATACCAGGTGAGATAGGCTTCCATCGTGTGAAAGAGGTCGAGATTGTCGACGTAGCTCGCCTTCTGCGGGCCGGCGATACCCATCATCAGGATAAGATCCATGAAGCCGTGGGTCGCGTTGCCGTGCGTCCCCAAATTGTCCCGCGTCACATTTTTGAGAATGGCTTCGATGTTGCCGCTGGCCAGCCATTCGATCGCCTGGCGGTCGAATTCCGGATCGGGACCATGCTCCCCGAACTGACGCGGGCCGCCGAGCTCCAGCGACAGATGCCCGGAGCCGACGGCGGCGATGCGCTGGTCGGAAGGATAGGCGTCGATGATCTCGCGAATGGCGCGACCGAGGTCCCAGAACCGTTTCGGCGCCGGCAACGGCGGCGCGAAGATGTTGGTATAGATCGGAACCACCGGCAGATCGGCCTGCGGACGCGTCGTGATGATCGGGCAGATGATCGAATGATCGAGCTTCAGCTCATGGCTGAAGGAGAAGTCGAAGCCGCGATCGAGCAGCCCCTGATGCATGAAATTCGACAGCTCTTCGTGCCCATGCAGCACGTATTTCGGCAGCCCGAATTCGCGTTCTTCGTTGTAGAACGTGGCGTCGTAGCGCGGCGCCTTGCCGATCAGGAACGTCGGATAATTATCGAGAAAGAACTGGTGAAAATGGTCGGCACCGACCATCACCAGGATGTCCGGCTTGGCGCGCGTCAGCGTCTCGCGATACGCCTCTACCTTGCGCTTCCACTCCATCGCCTGCGGCGTCTGCTGTTCTGGCGGCGCGGTTGTCGCCTTCAGGTAAAAAGGATGATGTGTCGTGGCAAGAACTGCCGCTAACGTCGCCATTCGCCTCCCCCTCACTATTGCCGGTTGATCCGGCCTTATGCGCCCTTTGGCGGCGTGTCCGGTCTGATTCGCTCCGGCCAAGCCTCCCGATTGCGCGCGAGCGCCTCGCGGATGGCTTGCCCATCCTCGTCGATCGTCCGGGCTGCATCAAGCCCCTGTAGCGCGCCCGGCGTCAAACCTGAAAGCCAGCCGCAGTCAATCGGGCCGGCGAAGGCATCCGCGGCGCGTATGAATGATGTCTTCTGTGCGGGCAAAAGCCGACGACGACCGGACCGTGATCTAAATTGTCGCTTACGCTGACAGCACATCCGCCGCGTCCTTGATGGCGCCGTAGATCTCATCGAGATCCGCCGCCGTGACGCAGTAAGGCGGCATGACATAGATCGTGTTGCCAAGCGGCCTTAGCAGCAAATTTCGGCCGTTAAAGAACGCCTGAAGCTTTGGGCCGATGCCGGCAAGATAACCGCCATCACGCGCTTCCAGCTCCAGCGCCGTGATCGTGCCGGTGCGGCGGACGTTTTTGAATCGCGCATCGGCGCGAAAAGGCTCGATCGCCCGTTCCTGCATCGTGGCGATGGACGCAACGCGCCTTCGGGTTTCCGGGCCTTGCCACAGATCCAGGTTCGCCTTGGCGGCAGCACATGCCACCGGATTGGCCGTATAGGAACTCGAATGAAAGAACGTGCGGGTGCGATCCTTCGAAAAATGCGCGTCGAAAATGTCAGCGCCGCAGAGCGTCACCGCAAGCGGCAGCGATCCACCCGTGAGACCTTTTGAATAGCAGGCGATATCCGGAGACACGTCGGCCTGCTCGCAGGCGAACAGCGTCCCCGTGCGGCCCCAGCCGGTCATGACCTCGTCGGCAATGAACAAAACATCCGCCGCCTCGCAGATCCGCTTCATCTCCTTGAGCAACCACGGCGGATACATCAACATCCCGCCCGCGCCCAGGATCAACGGCTCCACGATAAACGCCGCCGGAGTTTCATTACGAACTGCGGCATCGAGCGCATCAAGCGTCGCTTGCTCATGGCCAGCAGATGGAAATGGGATCGTGGTGACGTCGAACAGCAGCGGTCCATAGGCGGCATTGAACACGCCGCGCGCGCCGACCGACATCGCTCCGATCGTGTCACCGTGATAGGAGTGCTGCATCACGACGATGCGGCTTCGCGGCTTGCCTATATTATGCCAATAGCCGAGCGCCATTTTCAGCGCCACTTCCACGCTGGTCGAACCACTGTCGGAAAAGAAAACGTGGTCGAGGCCGCGAGGCGCAAGTTTCAGGATCGCCGCGGCGACTTCTTCGGCCGGTTCGTGCGTAAAGCCGGCGAATATAATCTGGTTGAGCTGTTGGGCCTGTTTCTGAATGGCGCGGACGATGTGCGGATGGCAGTGACCATGGGTTACGACCCACCAGGATGCGATCGCATCGATGATCCGGCGGCCATCCATCGTATAGAGATACGCGCCCTCCCCGCGCACGATCTTCGTCATCTCGTCCTGAAGCGCATGTTGCGTGAACGGATGCCAGATCGGCGATTTCCTGCCTGCGTTCATGGCTTGAAGTCATCCGAGTTGAACGAGGTCTCGAACGCGGCACGCAGCGTATTCCTCGTAAGCGGGGAAAGCCGGGGCAATCGTCCGAGCCGTCTTACCCTTCCGATTTCGCAAATGATGCGCTCGCTTTCGGCATTGTCATCGCCAATGAAGGCGATCCCGAGAATGTCGAGCTTGCGATGCCGCAGAGCCTCGATCGACAACAGCGAATGGTTGATGGTGCCGAGCGCCGTGCGCGCGCACAGCACGACCGGAAGCCCCCACCGCGAAAAGACGTCGATATAAAGCGTGGTGTCATCAAGTGGCACCAGAAGCCCGCCACTGCCCTCGATCACCAGCGGGCGTTCGCCGGTATCAGGCACATCGAGTTTGTCCGCAATGATACGCACGCCATCAACGGCTGCCGCATAATGCGGCGACGCTGGGGTCTTGAGGCGGTAACGCTCCGGCACGATGCGATCGTCCGAGAGTCCGCCCAGCCGCGCGACGAGCTGTGAATCGCTCTCGCCTTCGAGCCCCGCCTGAATCGGTTTCCAATAATTCGCACCGAGAAGAGCGGCGAGCCCCGCGGAAAACACCGTTTTTCCGATCTCGGTGTCGGTGCCTGCCACCACGATCCGCAGACTCATCGGTCCCGGGCTCCGGTCTCTTCGGCCAGCGCATCGAGCATCGCGCGCACGTCATCTTCCCCGACGTTATTGGTCAGTGAGATTCGCAGCCGGGCCGTGCCCGCCGGCACCGTCGGCGGCCGTATGCCGCGGATGTCGAACCCGCGCGCCTGCATCGCAGAGGCCAGTGCCATCGCACGCGCGTTGTCGCCGACGATATACGGTACGATCTGCGAGCCCTGGGAATGCCAGCCGCCATGCGCGCCGATCTGGCGATGCGTGAATGCCATCAGGTTCGTCAGGCGTTGCTGTCGCTCCGGCTCTTGCTGCAGGATCAGAAGCGCCTCTTTCACGGCGACGGCCATCAGAGGCGACGGGGCGGTCGAGAAAATGAACGGACGGCACCGATTGACCATGAAATCGCGCAGCACGCGCGTTGCGGTGACGAGCGCGCCGGCGGCGCCCAGCGCCTTGCCGCAGGTATGAACGACCACCAGGTTTTCGCGCCCCTCATAGCAAGCGGTCAGTCCCCGTCCCTGCTTGCCATAGACGCCGGTGGCGTGAGCTTCGTCCACCATCAGGAACGCATCATGCCGATCCGCGATCGCGATGAGCGCTTCGAGCGGCGCGAAGTCGCCGTCCATGCTGTAGAGACTTTCGGCCACGATCCAGATGCGCCCGGTTCCACCCTGCATTCGCCAGTCGCTGATAGTGTCTTCGACAGACTGGGGCTGGTTATGCCGGTTTTCGCGGACATCGGCCCGGCCGGCCCGGGCGCCTTCGTGAATGCTCGCATGCACAAGTGAATCGAGAACGAGCAGATCGCCGCGCTGCGGCAGCGTCGTCAACACGGAAAAGTTTGCGACATATCCGGTTCCGAAGAACAGCGCGGTTTCCGCGCCAAAGAATTTCGCGGCCTCGGCCTCGAGACTCTCATGCTCCTCGCAGTTGCCGCGCAGCAGCCGCGATCCGCCGGACCCGATCGGGGTGCCGGCCTCCAGCGCCGCCGATACGGCCTTTCTCATACGCGGTGAGTCGACGAGCCCGAGATAGTCGTTCGACGAAAAGTCAGTGCCTGCGCGCGGCTTGAGGCTGCGCAGCCGTGCATCGTCTTTCAGCGCCTGCAAGGCCGTGACGTAAGTCGCAACCCTGTCTGTAGAAGCGTGATTCATTGTCCGCCCTGGGCAGGCGTCAATCGTACGCAGAATGTGCGCCGGCCGCTTTCACCTGATTGAGGCGGGATTTGACGCCAAGCCGATCCAGCAAATTCGAATCGCGATCACGCTGCGGATTCTTGGTCGTCAACAGCACGTCGCCGATAAAGATTGAATTGGCACCCGCCAGAAAACACAGCGCCTGCAGTTCGTCACTCATGTACTGCCGTCCGGCGGACAGTCGCACCACGCTGCGCGGCATCAGGATGCGGGCGACCGCGACGAGGCGCGCCAGCGAAATCGGATCGGGACGCTCCGCGGTGTCATTGACCGGCACGCCCTTGACCTCATTCCACAAGTTGATCGGTACGCTCTCGGGGTGAGCAGGGAGATTGGCGAGCAACACCAGCATACCAAGCCGGTCCTCGACCTGCTCGCCCATGCCGACAATGCCGCCGCAGCAGACCTTGATGCCGGCGTCGCGAACATGCGCCAGCGTATCGATACGATCCTGCAGCGTGCGCGTGGTGATGATCTTGTCGTAGAACTCGGGCGAGGTGTCGACGTTGTGATTGTAGAAGTCGAGCCCGGCGTCGTGCAGGCGGGCGGCCTGCGCCGGCGTCAACATGCCGAGAGTCACGCAGGTTTCCATGCCGAGACCTTTGACCGCGCTCACCATTTCGCAAACCTGGTCGAGATCGCGGTCCTTCGGATTGCGCCACGCCGCGGCCATGCAGAAACGGCTCGCGCCGGCATTCCTGGCGCGCTGCGCGGTGGCCACCACATCCGCCTGTGCCATCAGCTTCGACGCCTTCAGGCCGGTGTCGTAATGCGCACTCTGCGAGCAGTAGCCGCAATCCTCGGGGCAGCCGCCGGTCTTGATGCTGAGCAGGCTCGCGGTCTCGACGTGGTTCGGATCAAAATTGCGGCGATGAATGCCCTGCGCCTGAAACATCAGGTCCGCAAAAGGCAGCTCATAGAGGGCTTCAGCTTCCGAGCGATCCCAGTCGTGCCGGATGGATTCAATGGTCTTGCTGGTATCCCGTATCATCTCCGCGGCATCAACCATCAGATCAGCCTCCTGTTTATTATTATAGATAAAACCGTGTATTATCTATAACATGCGTCATTGGATCGATGCTAGCCGACGCAGCGCGCGAGTGCACCCGTTTTTATGATGGATAATCTATGATTATTGTCGACGACAGCATGACGACGGCGGGCCGCATTGCACAGACGATCGGTGAGCGAATTATCAGCGGCGAACTCCAGCCCGACGCGCCACTGCGGCAGGATCATTTCGCGCGAGAATTCAATTCAAGCCACGTCCCGGTGCGGGAAGCCTTTCGGCAGTTGGAAGCCCAACACCTTGTCATCGGCGTGCCGCGCCGTGGCGTGCGGGTGGCGCCGCTCGATGCCAATTCAGTAAAAGAGATCGCCGAGATGCGCGCCGCGTTGGAAGTTGTCGCGCTACGCAATGCCGCGCCGAAGCTGACACCAGCGGATCTGGCGAAGATAGAACTCGCCCTGATCGAAGGCGACAATGCCGAGACACTTCAGGACTTTGAGACCGCCAACCGCGCCTTTCACCAGGCGCTGGTGGCGCCCTGCGTCATGCCGCGGCTGCTGGCCAGCCTCGACGGATTGCAATTGGCCAATTCCCGATTGGTGTTCGCAATGGCGCGCAATGCCGGCTGGCGGCCGCGATCCAATCAGGATCACCGCTTGATTCTGCAGGCGCTGCGAACGCGCAATCTCGATCAAGCCTGTAGCCTGCTCGCGCGTCACATCCAAACCATCGAGCGCCTGACTATGCCGGTGACGTGATCGTCGCGGAGAGTTCTAGGCGCCCGCCGCCGGAAGGCTGGCGGCCGCGATGGCGACGATCAGCGACAGACGGTGTCCGATCCGGGATCGGGTGGATCGCAGCAATGAACTCAGCGGTCGCATATCGCAAATTCCCTCTGCGCGAACCGAGGCACTCGGCCGTCCGAGAAGGCCATAAGTCAGCACGCAACGGGGATTTGATCTCGTCTCAACGGCGTGTCGAGGGCTCCCGGAAAATAGCAACAGGGCTATCGTCCGGTTCGGGCGTGGCAGCGGTTTTCTTGCATGGACTTGCCCCGTAACGGTCGAAATTTTCTCCGTGAAAATTGCGCGCGTTGTGCCGTCGAACCGCTATCCCGGGGCGAACCCGAAAGCCCGCTCGAACCGGGTGACGTAGCGCGGCCATACTTCCGGGTTGATAAGACGCGGCGGGCGCTTGCCGTCGAGTGCCGCGAGAAGCTGCTCGGCGGCAATCCGGCCCATGTTGATGCGCGCTTCCTTGGTCACTCCCGCCGTATGCGGGCTGGCCAGCACATTGTCGAATTGCAGCAGCGGATGATCCGGCGGCGGCGGTTCCTTGGCCCAGACGTCGAGCCCGGCGCCTGCGATGAGCTTGTTGCGCAGAGCCTCGGCGAGTGCGGCCTCGTCGTGGATGAATCCCCGCGCGGTGGTGATGAAATACGCATGGCGCTGCATCAGCGCGAATTCGCGTGCCCCGATCATGCCGCGGCTATCCTTGGTCAGCGGGCAGGAAATCGACACATAGTCCGAGCGGCGGAGCAGTTCATCGAGTTCGACTTTTTCGCCGCCGCGGGCGGCCATTTCGGTCGCTGAGAGATAGGGATCATAGGCCAGCACCTTCATGTGAAGCAGGCCCTTGCAGAGTTCGGCGATGCGGCGGCCGACATTGCCAAGCCCGACGATGCCGATGGTCTTGTCCTGCGCCTCCGTGCCCATCAACGCATTGCGGTTCACATTCGCCTCGCGCCGCAACGCGCGATCGGCTTCGAGAATGCGTTTCGACAAGGTGAGCAGCATTCCCAGCGCATGTTCTGCGACGGAATTGGCATTACCGCCGGATTGATTGACGACCAGCACACCCGCGGCGGTACAGGCTTCGACATCGACAGGGTCGAAGCCCGCGCCATTGCTGGAGACGATCAGCAAGTTCGGCGCGCGGACCAGCAAATCACGATCGACGTGGAAATGCTTTGCCAGTTCGTCGCGCGCCGCGCCGATTTGATAGGCATGCGCCGCAGCCAGGATCGGCGCGGAAACTTCCTCGGGGCTGTCATTCTCAAGCCGGTCCAGCCGCACATCGGGCCGCGCCTTAAGAATGTCGGTATAGATCTCGTTCGGCAGATATTTGACGTAGAACACACGCTTGTTGTTGACGGGCATTATTGTTGAAACTTTCAGTTCGGGAATCCATGGAGATGGGCGATATTGCGATCATCGGCGCAGGCGGGAATCATCGGCGTCTCCACATCATTCGGCCGTCATGCCGGCGGCCTTGATGATCGGGCCCCATTTCTCGTAGTCAGCACGGATCTTCGTATCCAATTGTTGCGGCGACCCGCCGATCGGTGATGCGCCGAGCTTGCTCAGGCGCTCCTTTACCGCGTCGGTGTTGAGTGCCGCAACGAAATCGTGCGAGAGTTTCGTGACGAGGCCGGCGGGTATGTTGGCAGGCCCCAGCAATCCCCACCACACCTCGGTATCGTACCCGGGCACTGTCTCGGACATACTGGGTATATCAGGCAGAAAAGATGCCCGCGCTATTGTCGTGACGGCGAGCGCACGCAACGTGCCGGCCTCTAACTGGGCCACCGATTCCGGCCCGTTATTGAACGACATAGGAATTTGGCCGCCCAGCAGATCATTGACCGCGGGCGCGCCGCCTTTGTAGGAAATCGCATTGATGTCGATGCGGGCGAGGCTCTTCAAAAGCTCGCCGGCCAGATGCGTCGATGTGCCGTTCCCGGCATGGCCGAAGGACAGGCTGCCCGGCTTCGAGCGCGCCAGCGCGATCATGTCGTTCAGCGTCTTGAACGGAGAATCAGCGCGCACCAGCAGGAAATTGGGCGACGAAGCCAATAGCGAAATCGGCGTAAAATCCCTGAAGGTATCGTAGGGAAGTTTGGTATACAGAAACGGATTGGTGGCGTGACCGCTCGCCACCACCATGAGGGTGTAGCCGTCGGGCGCCGACGTCACGAGCGCTTGTGAGGCGACTACCCCGCCCGCACCCGGCCGATTCTCCACGACGACCGATTGGCCCCATTGCCGGGAGACTACATCGGCGAGCGTACGTGCGAGGATATCCACGCCACCGCCGGCAGCATACGGCACAAAGATATGCACGGGTTTGGACGGAAACGGCGACTGCGCAGACGCGACACAGCACGCAATAGACAATGCCATTGCTGAGGCGGCAATCCGGAACCACCCTTTCAACGTACCCCTCCCGATAGTCTCGTCACTTGTTTTTATCGGACGTCTTATCGCACACCTTGATACCAAGAACACCGCGGTATCGCGCAGATCACGGGTACGACCGGAGCATGTTGACAAACCCGTCGATCGCGTCAAGTTTCGGCCGCCTTAACAAGACGTTCGCGATCACGTTGCGGGCCAAGATCCTCGTGAAGCGCAAAATCTTCGCGAAGCGTAGGGGAGAATTCGATGGCGGCTGCCGAGGGACAAACATCGTCCCAGACCTCGCATGAGAGGGCTTCTCACGAAAAGGCCTGGCACGAGGTGGTGCTGCAAACGCTCAAGCGCAACGACATCAGGCTTGTGCCCTATGTTCCAGACCGCGTGTTGACGACACTGATCAGGAATATTCACGCCGATCCGTTCTTCACCACCTTCCCCACCGCGCGGGAAGAAGAAGCGGTCGGCATCGTCTCTGGAGCATGGATGGGCGGCCTGCGCGGCGCGGTGCTGATGCAGACCTCCGGCTTTGCCACGCTGGCCAACGTGCTGGCCTCGCTGGCGATCCCCTATCAGATTCCGCTGATTATGTTCGTGTCCGAACGCGGGACGCTGGGCGAATTCAATTATGGGCAATCGCTGGTCTGCCGCACCATGCGGCCGGTGCTCAATTCGCTGGCGATGGAGCATCACACCGCAACCCGGCTCGATGAATTCGAGTTCATCGTCGATCGCTCGATCAAGCAGGCGATCACCACCCAGGCGCCGGTGGCGCTGATCCTGTCGCCGCTTTTGACCGGCGGCAAAGTGTTCGACAAGTGAGCGGTCCATGAACAAGCAACAGAACTCCCCTGCCCGCAACACCAGGGTGATGAACCGGTTCGATCTGACCTCCCGGCTGGTCGCGAAACTGAAGAATGAAGAAGCCGTCGTCGGTGGCATCGGCAATACCAATTTCGACCTTTGGGCCGCCGGTCAGCGCCCGCAGAATTTCTACATGCTGGGCAGCATGGGTCTCGCCTTCCCTATTGCACTCGGCGTCGCACTGGCTCAGCCGAAGCGTCGCGTGTTTGCACTTGAAGGAGACGGCTCGATATTGATGCAGATGGGCTGCCTGTCGACCATCGCGACGCTCAAGCCGAACAACCTGACCATGATCGTCATGGACAACGGCATCTATCAGATCACCGGTGCGCAACCGACGCCAGCGGCGGCTGTGTCAGATATCGTCGCCATCGCGATCGGCTGCGGTCTTGCGAATAGTGCATGGGCGGCAGACGAAGAGGATTTCGAACGCCTGGTCGATCAATCGCTGTCGGCTTCCGGGCCAACACTGATCGGCGTGCGCATCGACGACCAACCGGGCACCGGAGCAACCCGCAGGGATCCCGCGCAGATCAGAGAGCGTTTCATGATCGGACTCGGCGTACGGGAAGCGTTGTGATCTCCCGATGATGTAACGCCCCCACAACGGCAAACGCTGCGAGGATTCATATCGAGGCCGGCTGCGATCTCGATTCATGGATTTATCGCGCTCAAGCCGGCCGAAATTTTCCTCGCGATCGGGCGGGCGCGCGTCTGATCACGCAATTTATGCAGATATGGCATGGCCTGCACCACGAAATTGCGGCGGCGGGCGAAAGTCGTACCGACGGCGAAACTCTGCGCGCCGACATGCCATTTCGATTTCAAAGCGATCGAATTGCACGAAACGGCGCCGTTCCAGCGTCGCCAGCAACCGATGCGCGGTCGAAGTCGACAGGCCGGTGCGAACCGCAAGATCGCTTAGCGGATATCCTTCGTCGTCTTCGGCAAGCGTTTCAATTACGAGAAGGGCACGATCGACGGATTGGACGCCGCCGTCCCGGGGGTCGGGATCACCATCCGCGGTAGCTCTCGGCTCGGCAGCTTTGCGCCGGATCACGCTTCGCTTCATTGCGGCCCGCATTTATCCGGAGAGGTGAAGAGGCGTTCGCGGCTGGGATCTTGGGGTGTCCACCTGGATTATGAATTCTCGGGATGGACGCCGCCCCTTGGGGCGGCGTCCAGCATTCGGATTTTCAGAGCAGGCCGGCGCCGCGCGCCCACTTGTATTTCGCGCCCAACACCTCGACCGGCAATTCCGTCGAGTAAGCATAGGCCGGGATGCCGTTCTGATAGAGATACTCGGCAGCTTCCTCGACCTCCACGTCGCCTGCGAGCGAGGCGACCATCGGCTTCACGAAACCCTTGGCCTCCATCTCTTTCTTCACTTCCACCATGTTGCGGGCGAACACCATCGGCGGCGTAACGATCGTGTGCCAGTAGCCGAGGATCAGCGCATGGATGCGCTCGTCGGACAGGCCGAGTTTCACCGTGTTGACATAGGTGATCGGCGGCTCGCCACCGGTGATGTCGACCGGGTTACCAGCCGCGCCGAACGGCGGGATGAATTTGCGGAACGCCGCATCGAGATCCGGCGGCATCGCCATTAGCGACATACCGTTGTCGACTACGGAGTCCGACAACAGCACGCCGGAACCGCCCGCACCGGTAATGATCAGGATGTTCTCGCCCTTTGGCGTCGGCAGCACCGGCACGCCGCGCGCGAACTCCAGCAATTGCCGCAACGAGCGGGCGCGGATCACGCCCGACTGCTTGAATACGTCCTCGTAGATCTTGTCGTTACCGGCGAGCGCGCCGGTATGCGAGGACGCAGCCTTGGCGCCGGCCGAGGTACGGCCGGCCTTCAGCACGATAACCGGCTTCTTCTTGGAAACCCGTTTGGCGGCTTCAGCAAAAGCGCGACCGTCCTTCAGATCCTCGCAGTGCTGGGCGATAAGGTTGGTGTTCGGGTCCTGCTCAAAGAAGGCGAGCAGATCGTCCTCGTCGATATCCGACTTGTTACCGAGGCCGACGATCGCGGAAACGCCCATCTTGGCGGAGCGCGAGAAGCCGATGATCGCCATCCCGATGCCGCCGGACTGCGACGACAATGCCGCGTGTCCTTTGACGTCGTAGGCGGTGCAGAACGTGGCGCAGAGATTGGCCGGCGTATAATAGAAGCCGTAAATGTTCGGCCCCATCAGGCGGACGTTATACTTCTTGCCGATTTCGACGATCTCGGCCTGCAATTCGGGCGCGCCAGCTTCGGCAAAGCCCGACGGAATCAGAACGGCGCCTGGAATTTTCTTCTCACCGCATTCGATGAGCGCGCCTGCGACGAATTTCGCCGGGATCGCGAACACGGCGGTGTCGATCACGCCCGGCACGTCCTTGACGCTCTTGTAGGCCTTGTAGCCCAGGATCTCGGCGGCCTTCGGATGTATAGGATAAATGTCGCCCTTGTAGCCGCCGTTGATGAGATTTTTCATCACCGAGTTGCCGATCTTGCCGTCCTCCGCCGAGGCGCCGATCACAGCAACCGCCTTGGGCTGCATGATGCGATTCATCGCAACGACGATTTCCTCGGTCGGGCGCGGCGCCGGGCGGGGCTTGTATTCGAAATCGACCACGATGCGCACGTCGGCGGCGATCGCGTCTTTCTTGGTGGCGAAGACCGGATTGAGATCGAGTTCGACGATCTCGGGGAAGTCGCTGACGAGTTGCGACACCTTGACGATGACGTCAGACAACGCTTCGCGGCTGACCGGGTCGCCGCCGCGCACGCCCTTCAGCATGTCATGGGCCTGGATGCCGTCGAGCATCGACAACGCGTCGTCCCTGGTCGCGGGAGCGAGACGGAAGGTGATGTCCTTCAGCACCTCCACAAGCACACCGCCGAGGCCGAAAGCCACCAGCTTGCCGAACGACCCGTCGGTGATCGAGCCGACGATGACTTCAGTTCCACCGGCCAGCATCTGCTGGACCTGGATGCCTTCGATCTTGGCATCGGATTTATACTTCTTGGCATTGGCCAGAATGGTCGCGTAATTCGCAGCGACATCGGCGGCGGTCTTCACCCCCACCATCACGCCGCCGGCTTCAGTCTTGTGCAGGATATCCGGCGAAACAATCTTCATGACCACCGGGAAGCCCATTTCGGTCGCGATCCTGGATGCCTC
>Ga0210400_10002965_pt1 | contig 15214 bp, 20 predicted proteins | sample IncBWH26MmetaG_FD_155456 | JGI IMG/M metagenome (GOLD analysis project Ga0210400, IMG submission 155456) | Forest soil microbial communities from Barre Woods Harvard Forest LTER site, Petersham, Massachusetts, United States - Inc-BW-H-26-M | ecosystem: Environmental > Terrestrial > Soil >... | reverse complement strand
GCCGCCGATGTCGAATGCGAGCGCAAACTGATCCTCGCTCACCAATTCCAGTCCGAGAGTGTCGCGATAGAACGCCCTTGCGCGGATCGGATCGCGGGTAGCGACAAAAGCCATGAGCGTTTGCAGTGCCGAGCCGCTCTTCCGCGGCACGGCAGATGTTCCGGCTTTATCGGGTTTTGCTTTAGTCATGCCTCAGTATCCGGCAGGCGGGTGGCGACGGAGCATCGGATTTACGCCATAATGTATCGCTTATGCGACGCGGCATCCTGCGCGAATTCGATCCGAAGCCCGGCTGTTCCGTCTCTACCCTCTCCTACGAATACCCTCGCGGGTTCGACGTCCCGGAGCATGCCCACTGTTCGGATCAACTGATTTATGCAGTGCGGGGACTAATGGAAGTGTCAGCCAGCCGCAAGCTCTGGCTAATTCCCCCGCACCTCGCAATCTGGATTCCGGCACGCACCTTGCATGCCATCCGCATGCCGAATCGCGCCTCGATGCGCACGTTGTACTTCAGGGAGGGTCTGGTGCGTCGGTCGCCAACCTGCGCCGTCCTCCACGTCTCGTCGCTGTTGCGCGAACTTGTTCTGGAAGCTGTCCGTCTTAGGGAACTGCGGGCAAGCGACGCATTGCATCGCTCACTGCGAGACTTGATCGCGGCACAATTGCGGAGCGCACCGGAGGTTCCCATATCCGTCAGGTTGCCAACCGATCAGAGGGCGCTGCGCTTCGCCCAGAATTTCATATCGACACTGGATAATTCAACGCTACTGACCGAGGCATGCAGGGTTGCAGGCGTGGGCATTAGGACGATAGAGCGCATCTTTCAAAAGGAGGTCGGGATGAGCCTTGAGTCGTGGCGAAGGCAGGTGCGGCTGATGAAGGCTGTCGAGCTATTGGTCGAGGGATGCCCGGTTAAGAAAGTAGCTGCCGAAGTCGGCTATTGCCAGCCGAGCGCGTTCATCGAACTGTTCCGCGATACCTTGGGAGTGACACCGAGGGTGTGGGCAGCTTCGTTGGGCAAATCATCAGAGGCATAGGCGCTTTATTCATGCTCGCCGTTTCTCCGGTCGATAGAATCTTCGTCCTCACCGGGGCGGGCGTGAGCGCTGAGAGCGGGATACCGACGTTCCGTGGCGTCAATGGTCTCTGGCGGAACTACAGGATCGAAGAAGTCGCCTCACCGCACGCGTGGCGTCGCGATCCCCGGCTGGTCTGGGAGTTCTACTCGATGCGTCGTCGTGTCGCGGCAGTAGCAAAGCCCAACCCGGCTCACGTCGCTCTTGCGAAGCTGGAGCAGAAGTTGCGAGATCGCCTTTTCCTCTGCACGCAGAACGTGGACGACCTGCACGAGCAGGCAGGATCGAAGCACGTCGTCCACATGCACGGGGAGCTCTTCAAGAGCCGCTGCGACATGTGCAGCCGACCGCCGTTCCGCGACACCAATACCTACGATCCTCCCACCGAGCTTCCCCAGTGCGGCTGTGGCAGCGGGATTCGCCCTCACATTTGTTGGTTCGGCGAAGTGCCGTTCGAGTTGGATCGCATCTTCCGCGCACTGGACGAATGCACGATCTTCATGGCTGTCGGCACATCGGGAGTGGTCGAGCCAGCGGCAAGCTTTGTTGCTCAAGTGGGCGGTCGTGCGCGGACGATCTACGTGGGAGAGGAAGAACCCGCGAACGCATCCGCGTTCACCGAATGTCATTTGGGGAAAGCGGGCGAGATGTTGCCGAAGCTGCTGGGCGCATCTTGCTTATGACTTATTGCAGCTTCGCGTACTCCGCTTTGGCAAGAAACAAGAAGCGCGGCTTCAACAGCCACGCTTCTTGCTGTATTACATATTCAGTTCTGGGGAGCGCCGTTAGATGCAGCCCCTCGCAAGAGGTTGCCGCTCCGAACGTTTAGAGACATCGCACGGAACTCACTCCTCGTGGTCAAGCGGCTTTCCGTCCGGCGCGACTTGGATTTCTGACTTCTTTCCGTTCCTCATCACCTTGGCTTCGTAAGCAACCAGTTGCCCCTTCTTGGTCAGACTCTCAACCTTGCCGATCTTGCCTTCCCCAGCCTTGGCTTGTAGTCCCGTTCGTACTGCGGGGGGCAGCGATTCCATCGAAATCGATTCCTCCACCTCGACCACCGAACCGTTTGCATCCACCAGTACATCCTTGCTGTGCCCGTTGACTTTCAGTTCCACTTCATAGAAAGTTTGCCCGTTTTCCTCTTCTTGAGAGAAACCTTCTATTGTTGCGCCTTTGCTCTGTTCGACAACGGCTTTTTCGACTGCTTGCGGCAGGTCTGAGCGTTGAATCTTCTTCTCCCGCTCTTGCTCCTGTGCCACCGCGAAAGCGGGGAGAAGAACGGAGACAATGGCGACCATTTTCACGCTACGTGTGATTGTCATGACGAACACCTCAATGCAGATCGTAGACGCTTTAACCTGAAGGACGCCTGAAAGCCCCCTCGATGTTGGAGCACATTCAGAGTATGCGTGCTCTGCTAGAGCAGCAGGGCACGTGCCGCTGCAGGAGCTGGAGGAATGTGGGAAGAAGATGTTCGAGAAGCAGCGCCAAAGGACACAATAAATCACGTTGTCTGCGGTAGGGCTATGTTGTGGCTGCCGATACTCGCCCGACTGTCTGCTTTGCCGGAGCCAGCACAATTAGCGCTATGCCGATCACAACGAGCACAGCCGATCCGACCAGAAATCCTACGCGTTGGTTCGGAATTTCGAGTCCCAGTATGGACATTGCGACCGCATGAGCAAAGCTCGACCATGCTGCGAAGGCTATCAGGCTGCGATGCGCGAATGGATTCCGCACCGCGATGAGCAGGAAAATGCCAAGCGCGACATAGAGGCTTAGCATCATCGTATCGCCACTGTCCGAGTCAGCCGGATGCAGTAAAGAGCCGATCAGAGGATAAACGCCGGCCGTAAAGAGCAGCCCCACCAACACCAACACGACCTTCAGCGCCCGTTCTCGATTCATGGTGTCCTCCTGCTAATTGGTGGAGCATACCGACATTTCGAGCGAGGTTTCACTCAGATTCGTTTAGCTTCCGAAAGTACGCAATCCAACTGGCTCGAATTACGCTTTCGTCCGTTCCATCATCGTAGGCGGGCGAGATCAGAGGTAGAGCGTTTTTGACTGTCATCAGAACGAAAGCTCGAATTGTCGGCAGCGGTCGTGTCCTTGCTGTGTCAACCCGACGAGTACGATAGAAATCGAGCATCTTTTGAAAAAGATCGCCACCCGTGACCAGTTCGGCGGTGCCTTTGAAGCGATACCCCTTTCTTACGAAAGGATCGACAACGTTGATCTCAATCGTGGGGTTGACCTTCAGGTTTGCCACGGTTCCGGGAGAACGGATATCGGCAAACACTAGGTGAGTGCCGTCCCATACGGCAATCGTTCCTTTGGGCGACAGGTTGGGAGTACCGTCAGGACAAACGGTAGCCACAAACGCAAGCCTCTGCTCGGCAACGATGCGCTTCATGTCCTCAGTGAACGGTCGCTCATCGTCTATTGTCATGTTCACGGCTTCCTAGCTCTCCAATACTGCATCAGCCTCGATCTCGACCAACCAGTCGGGGTCGATAAAACGGACAACCTGCATGATGGTGTTCGCAGGGCGAATGCTAGCAAAGAACTCGCCGTGGACTATTGGGACCCGTTCCCAATCCTCGATGCGGGTCAGCAGAATTCTTGTTCGGGTCACAGCCGAGAGCTTGCCACCCAGTCCTTCGATTGCCGACTGGATGATTTCAAGACACCTCCGCGCCTGACCCGCTGCATCGCCCTTCGCGACAGTTTTTCCATCAGGACCGAGCGGAGCCGTGCCTGTAACCGCGATGATGTTCCCACTGCGCACTGCGCGAGAAATGCCAACTTTCGGTTCGAAAGGCGATCCGGTCGAAACACGCTGGCGTGATGGTTGCTTCATTCTCCACCCCTAGATTTTGCCGTATGCCCTGCGTAACCAAGCGTGCCAGTCTTATGCCGCGACAGAGGAAGGTCGCTCGACGCCCTGCTTTGCCGGAGCCAGCGCGATCAGGGCTACGCCGATAACAACAAGCACAGCAGAGCCGACAAGTTCTCCGCGAGCGATCAGACTAGCAAAAGCCTGCCCCGCCATAAGAACTGCGTGTGCAAAGCTCGACCATGCAGCGAATGCGATCAGGCTGCGATTCGCCGATGGGTTACGGGCTGCCAGCAGCAGGAAAATGCCGAGTGTGACATAAAGGCTAAGCATCATCGCCAACGCAGGCTCTTGCCGCACAAACATCGTCAAGGGATAAACTAAAGCGGAAAAGATCAAGCCCACCACGACCAGCACAACCTTCAGCGCACGTTCTCGATTCATCGTGCCCTCCTAGAGCCGCCCTCAAGCTCGTACACAGAATCATACGTTTGGCAGCCGACGTAGATCAGTAAATACTCCATACGCCCGGTGTCACGACCTCCAGCAGATGACCGTCTGGGTCGCGGAAGTACAGCGCCTCGCCTCCATATTTCCACGTCTTCCGCAACTCAATCGAGATGCCTTGTTCGTTCAGCCAGCGTTCCCAAGCAGCCAAATCGGAACGGGCGATCCCAAACGCGATGTGAATCGCGCCACTGGCGTCCGTGTCAGCAGTAGCACCTTTCTTGAACAGCAGCAGCACGCTGCGATCACCAGCACGCATTGGGCAAAGGCGCGTTTCATCGTTCAAGGGTTCGCCGGGTTCCAGTGGCTCAAAGCCGAATATTCGGCGATAGAATTCAACGGAGCGAGCGGTGCTCTCGACGTACAAAGATGTTTCCAGAATTCCACTCACTGGGGGTCGCATGGTGGGGAGTGTGGACATTTTGCGCTCCTGTGTCGCCGTCGTGAACCATTCACCCGCAGCCACGGCGATTCGACACTTAGGCTGTCGCGATTCCTTCAAACCAACTCACCGCCACGATGGCGTCGGGGTGTTCACTCCAGTCACGCACTACTTCCGCATTTTGCCTAAGCTCGGTATTGCCTTTAAGCTCCAAGCAACTAGCGAGCCGGTCGATAAAGAAGGCCGGATCGTACACAAGCTCATAAGAAGCCGAGAATGAAACATTCGAAAATCCTGACTGCCTTAAAAGACCACTCAAGGCTCGCCCCACATGCGGATTGCCACCATTCGCAATCTGTATTTTCTTGAACGAATCAAAACCTTGCTCAATCAATGGACATGGAGGGTAAACCAACCACCCAGCCCAGTCGGGGCTTCTTAGGGCTACAATACCTGACGATCTCAGCACGCGCCTCATTTCTGAAAGTGCTCTAGCAGGTTCCCGAAGATGCTCGAACAGCGCGTGGGCGAAGACTGCATCAAATTGACTGTCTGCGAACGGGAGATTGTAGACGCTCGCCACGCCAAACGATGCGTTAATACCTTGCTGTCTCGAACGATCCTGAGCAGAACGAAGTTGGTTTGGTTCGAGATCAATTCCGACGACCTGCCCCGGCGAGACCAGTTTTGCTAGATCGAGAGTGATCGTGGCGGGGCCGCAGCCACAGTCCAGTACACACATCCCGCCGCGCAAATAAGGCGTGAAGAAAGCGGCATGTTTAGCAGCAGTCCTCTGAAGCATCAGCCGGAGGGTTGGTTCGGCGTAACCCGGAGTGTAGATTTCAGGGGATCGCGTCATCGCAGTTTAAGCTCTGTCCATTCGGCAATAGCGCCCTTGCGTCTTCGACGTTGGCATGCTTCAGAATAGAGATGGCAGAATCGGCGTCTCTCCACGCGGGCTGAAACACGAGCACTAATGATGCTCGCTCCGGTATGCCAAGAATCTCTTTTGGCAATCAATCGTAGCGGAGCGGATTTCTTGGAATTCAGCGGTGTGACGCAACGGTGCAAGCAGCGGATCGGAGTCTATGGCAGGGTAAGAGCAGAATTTGCCGTCGACAGATTGGCGAAGCAGAGCCAATGCCGCCTGACTTCTTCCACAAAAGGCTTGGTAATCTGCCGTCGCGTAGCGTATTTCGGGGTCGGACACCGTAAAACTTTGAGCGTCACTAGACAGCCTCTCAATCTCTGATTCGGGTCGCCCTCGTAGGCAAGCTTCTACCATTCGCATCCCTCTGTTTCGCATCCCGCTGTTTTCGTTTTCAGCAAGAGCCTGTGCGATCTCCAGAGCCTCAGCTTTTTTGCCTTGCCGCAAAAGGATTTCCACCTCGTTGCGCTTCGAGTAGTTCGATCCGTTGTCAAGCGCAAGGTACTCCATTGCTCGCTTATAGTTGCCATCTAGAGAGAACGCTCTCGCGCAGGAACGGAAGTCGTAATTTCCGGGATCGAGTGCCAGCGCGGTATCACATTCACGCTGCGCGTCCTTCAACAGACCTGCATAACGCAGGACATAGGCCAGTGCGAAATGTGCCAGACCGCTTTCTGGTCTGCGTTTCACTAGTTCTTCCGCTTGCGTGTATGACGTTTCCAACTCCCCTTGTTCAACATGATTATTTGAAAGGTTTACTGCGGCAGAGATGAGGTCTGGGTCAAGAGTTCTTGCCCGTTCCAAAGCGGCATTGGATCGCTCGAAAGCAGCTTTTCCACCGTCCGAGTAGAGGGCGTCATAATAATAGCGCAGGCCCAATGCGTCCCACGCTGGGGCATAGGATGGGTCGAGTCCCACCGCTCGCTCCAACATCTTGATAGCCTCTTTGTTTGGTAACGGGTCGTGTGGCACCGCCGCGCTTCGCAGGAACAGATCGTAAGCCTCTTCACTTTTCGGTTGTGATACGGTCTCCGAAGTGCCTGCCGCTGGCCGGAGAGCGGGTACAAGGCCAGTGCTGATCCTCGACAGAACTTGTTCGCGCATCGCAATCATGTTTTGACCCGCAACACTCAGCGTGTCCCGCCAAACTGCTTGATTCGTGTCAACGTCGATGGCTTCCAACGTAACCTGTAGCTGGTCACCTGCCTTTAGGAAGTGCCCCGTGACGATACTGCTTACCCGCATCTCGCGACCCGCTTTTTGAAAGTCTGTGTCCGGGCTGACGTATTTGCTTGTCTCCGAAAATGGGCGGATCGATAACAAACGTACATGGCTCAAGGTGGTCGCAATCTCGTCGGGAAGTGCCAGACGAAGAAAATCAACGTCTTTATCAGGACCCATGTTTCCAAACGGCAGTACCGCCACTGCCGTTGGGTTCGGCAGAGTGCTCTTCGCATGATCTCGATTGCTCCTCCACCACGCAATCGCGGCAGCACAGACCAGCACGAGAACGAGGGAGATCGCTATCGCGACAAGCTTGGGGCGGCGGGCAACTTGCTCATGCTTGGTTCGGGATACGTCGGAACTGGATTCACGTCTGAGGCGCTTCAGGTCGGCCTTCATGTCAGCGGCGGACTGATACCGAACATCGCGATCTTTCTCCAGCGCCTTGTTTATGGTTCGCTCTAAGTCCTGTGAAACATCGGGATTCAGCCGCACAGGAGCTACGGGAGCGCGTTCCAGAATCGCGTTGAAGATCAGTGCCGAAGTATCACCGCGAAACGGCAAGGTGCCCGTACACATCTCATACAGCACAGCGCCAAACGAGAACAGATCGGTGCGTGCATCAAGTTCCTTCCCCCGAACCTGCTCCGGCGACATGTAAGCGACCGTGCCTATCGCACTGCCGGGACTCGTCAGATGTTGCTCAGAGTCGATGGTGGGGGCACTCATGGCTACGCTCGTTGGCTTCACAGTAACTTTCGCGAGTCCGAAGTCGAGAAGCTTGGCATGCCCACGCTTCGTGATGAAGATGTTGGCAGGCTTGATGTCCCGATGAACTACGCCAACGGCATGGGCGGCGTCGAGTGCATCCGCGATCTGGATGCCGAGATCGAGCACGGTGTCTATGTCAAGCGGCTTCCCTGCGATTTGATGCTTCAGCGTCATGCCGTCCAGAAATTCCATGACGATGAAGGGCTTCCCATCGTGCTTGCCGATCTCGTGTATCGTGCAGATGTTGGGATGATTGAGAGCGGAGGCGGCACGAGCTTCGCGACGGAAGCGCTCCAACGCTTGTGGATCGTGAGCTAGGTCTTCCGGCAGGAACTTCAATGCAACGAACCGACCAAGCTCGGTATCCTCGGCTTTATAGACGACGCCCATTCCCCCACCGCCTAGCTTCTCGACGATGTGGTAATGGGAGATGGTCTGACCGATAAGTTGGGTGGACGTACCCATTGGCGTGAATGTTATGACGCAACGTTGGGCAGGGTCAATGAGGACGCACGCACAGGGTGGATCGGAGGCGTGCTCCTCCATCCACTCGGCGTGACCTGCTGAGCACACGGTTGATGCCGGATGCACCCGTAGCGTATTACACGCTGCTGCTGCGCCTATGCTAAGGAGCAGTCCGCAGTGGGAATCCCTTGATCGGCACTCGGCCTTTGAGCAGGGGCAAGTCCGACCGTAGTTCCGCGTTCTTGTTTCCGACCAGTTGACTCACTCCAACACCAGTCTGACCCTGTTCCGATGGAAGCAATTTTGCTACTGCGTCGTCATTCTCGGCAGCAAAAGAACCGTTCCGCTCTGTCCCCATCTCACCGAAATTACCTGACGAACTGAAGCTGCCTGTCGCCGCAAAACTGCCATCGTTGTATGCTGCTGAGAAAGTTCCTGTGTTCGTTGCCATCCACATTTTGCCCGCCCAAGTGAAAGGACTGAGCGGATCGCTGGATGTCGGGCGAACCCGGCGCGGCATGCCCGATTTCGTGTAGGTGATGTCGAACGAGACCGTCGCTGGCGCGTTGCCAGTTCCGCCCGGAAAGTGCAGTTGGTCAATAACGGCGATGTTTTGCAAGTGGATTGTCAGGGTGTCGCCCGTGATCTGCACCGCGTTGTCAGGGATTTGCACGATCCAGAAAACGCCGTTGGGCGTGATACTCGGATTGAAGTCATGCACCTGTAACCCCGAACTGGGGTCGTTGAGGTCGATTCATATCTCGACGAATGTGCCATGCGCCTTGGCGGACGTTGTTCCTCCCGCGCCATAGGTTGGCACGGCTCCAATGTAATCACCCTGATAGACGCGGATGTCCGTGATGACGTTGTAGGTCTTGCCGTTGCTATCCGTCGCAGTGCCAGCGGTGTAGCCCATCGCGACAAATGTGCGGGAATTGTTGATCCCGTGCGGGTCGGCGTTCAACCCATCGAAGCCAGCCCCGACACCGGGAAAGAACTGATTGAAAAGCCCAAAAGGTTGGATAATGTCGCCTCCCGGGAGGGGTACAGGAAGAACCTGTCCCGTTAGGCGGAGGCTACACAGGAAGAGAATGCAAAGTGCGCCCGCGATCTTGATCCCTTTGGTCATAACGCCCCCTTTATCGACCAAGGATTTCCGCGCAGAGTTTTTGCGGTGCTTTAGTTGTTAGCCGAGATACCCCAAGGTTCGAAACGGGGGAGAATTTTACACCCGTTTTCTTCTCCAGATGTCAAGAAGGCTCGATTGGAAGGAAGTGAGAGAGAGTCTGAGTGCTTGGTCGATCGATGCCCTCCTGTTCGGAAGAAGACGCATGGTTCTCTAGTAGGGACTTCGTTCTCTGCCATCGACGAACTCACGGCCCGGCGCAAACTTTGATTCCACAACTTCCCGGCAGTGCTACTTTCTGAGCATTGGGTTCATTCAGATATCTTCCATAAGCGGAAGCGTTTGGTTCTGGCTGTAGCCAAAAACGGGTTAAGGACGATCGTAAGAGTGGCGGAGGCTAGAGGACGATCTTAGAACTCTGATCGCCTCCGGTTTCGATCTCGAACGCATATGAGTAAGGCTAGAGCGCCCTCGATCACCCCCATAGACGACCGACTTAGACTCAAAACGCTTCCACTAAAGTGGAAAGCGGTGATTGCTGCAATCACGCGAAGCAACAAAAGTCCCATCCCAGGCCATCCATGGGCGAAACTCGAATAGAGGCGCTGCATTGCACTCTCATCGAGCATAGGCGATCGAACGCGCGAAGAGGCAGGGCAAGAAGAAACCCGGCACCTTCGACTTTCTCGGTTTGACGCACATCTGCGCACGCAGCCGGAGAGGGAAGTTCACCGTGCATGTGCGAACGATGCGCAAGCACACGGCGGTCGCCGAATGGTGCCAGAAGCACCGGCATGCACCGGTGGATCAGCAGCAGAAGACGCTCAACGCCAAGCTCCGAGGCCACTACCAGTACTACGGCCGCCCGACAAACTCTCAGAGCCTTCTGAAGTTCTATCGGGGCGTCGTAAGGATCTGGCGGAGGTGGCTGAATCGTCGCACGCGCGGAAACCGGATGACGTGGGAGCGATACACCGAGCTTCTACGACGTCATCCGTTGCTGCCACCTCGGATTCGCCATGTCGGGACGTATCCGGACAGTCCTGCTTGAGGAACCCGCTGCGGGAAATCTGCACGGTGAGGTCTGTGAGGGAGGAGATCTCCCGGTGGTGCCATGGTCGACCTAAACGGGCACGAAGCTGGAAACGGCGGACACCCCAAGGAAAACCTGCAGCCTATCGGGACTCCTCTACTCGGAGAGACGCGATTTTTCACTAATTGATCTGCCATTCTTGAGGTTGCGGCAGTTATGAGGGACGGGTAACCGAGTCGGAGCCACGCTAAAGAAGAAAGGTCCAGGGCCCCTTGCCTTCCCTGGACCTATCATATCTTCACTTCACTGCCGAAAATAACTCATCTGATGGGTTCGCTAGTCATCAGGAGGTCTCGTCGCGCACGAATGCGACCCATTGCTGTACTCAGGTTGTACCGCAAATTTCTTTCCAGAGATCGAGAACACCGACGGGTTGTAGAACCCGCCTATGTTTAGGAGGATCTGATAGGAGCACTCATCCCCGATCTCGTCTCCAAAGGACCCAAGATTGAAAAAGTTCCACCATGCATCGCCCTCGGGGTCGGTAATGGTTTCGAAGGTCTCATGCGAAAGCACATTCGCGGTCGAGTCCGCCAGCATTCCATTCGGAGTTCCGGGCGGTACGCTGCATCCCGGGACATTCGTGTAAGGCTCGACCGAATAGAGCACATGGCCAAGTCCATTTATCGTCACGCTGCTGTGGTATCCGCAATAGGCAAAGGTATTCGGGTTATCCGGTGAGTAGCACGGAAACATGCCGGGGACGCTGAAGCACTCGTCGGTTCCCGGCGGCAGAAAGATGTGGTAGATGTCGTTTTCTCCCGTCGGCAAAGCGTAAGCCGAAATCGCAAGCACCAACACAAACTGCATTGTCAAATCAGTGAACGAGCTGGTACCAGTGTTGGAAAGGTTGGCACAACAGATGAATGCATTTGCGCCGTTGGTGTAGCGGTTGCCGTTATGGCGCCCAACGTACTGGTCAGTGATGTGAATGAACTCACTCGTGCCCAGGTGAGTCAAGAAATCTTCAGGATTGCCCCAGCAGGCTGCGTAGTTTGCCAGATTGCAGCCAGCTCCGCTGACTGAGTTCAGCACGTAGATGGCATGCGATTGACCGCGCTGCACCGTCACGCCACCCTGGTAGGAAAGATCATCGGGGAACCGGTTGTTGCCACCGGGGGGAAGAAGCACGGTCGGAGGGATTCCCGAAAACGCTATTGCTGGATCCTTATACGATGCTCCTGCGGCAGTTACCGCCCGCATAACGTGTTTGGAGTTTGTAGTCGTGACACCTGCTGCTGTGGCGAGATCGGCTGCGGACACGGTAATAACATTCTGCTGCGCTTCCGCGGATACGAACAGCAGCGCCAAAGTTGCAATTACCAACCCTCCCATCTTGCTCATGGACCTTTCGTCCTTTCTGCGCCAATTGCGCTTGTTTAAGCAACGGAAAGAAGCGGTCGCCGATCGCACCCGTGAACTTCGTCCGGTGCTTGATGCGGGGACAACACCTTGTTTTGGGGGAAGCTAAATCGCCTGCTACTCAACTTGTCTATTCTCGTGGGGGAGGAGAAAAGAGGGCCGGCTCAGTCGCGGACGTAAGCCCAGAGTTCGAACAACGCAACGGTGGTTTGACTAAGTGGCGTCGAACATAACATGGAATGCGGAATTGTCAAGCATTAGATATCCACAGCTGTACCGATTTTGCCGTGTCGGACCTTCGCTGGAGCCGCTGGCTCGCCCGAAAGGACTAAGACATCACACACCATCCCAACCCACCAATTGTCGTCACATTTTGTGCGACTCCATTCGATGTGCAGAGGTGGTTCCGGATTGCCGCTAGCCTTGTTGCCAACTACACACCCTGAACTGGGTTTTCGACATGCGAGTCAGCGGTTCTGAGCAAGACGCAGCCGGCCGTTTCGCAGGTTAATACTGAACGATTGTCCAGATAAATGTTGACTCATAGTACGATCGTTCTATATAGTACGTCCGTACTATGGCAACCAAGCCAACAGTCCTTTATCACACCGAGCAAGCCTCGAAGACTCGCCAAGAGATACTCCGGACCTCCATGAACATCGCCTCGGCCGAGGGCCTTGAAGGTCTCTCGATCGGACGGCTCGCGACCGAGTTGCGGATGAGCAAGACTGGCATCTTTGCTCACTTTGGATCCAAGGAAAAGCTTCAATTAGCCACTGTCGATGGTGCCAAGCAAGTCTTCCTGGAGCACGTCGTACAACCTGCACTCGAGCAGTCAAGGGGTACAGCCCGTTTGCGAGCAATGCTTGAGGCCTGGATTGGCTACGTCGAAAGGATCGTATTTCGTGGGGGATGTTTTTTCGCCGCAACATCTGCCGAGTTTGATAGCCGTCCTGGCCCGGTTCGAGATGAAATTGCCAGCGTCACGAAAGCTTGGCTGGTCGGCCTGCAGAACGAAATCGCCTTTGCCATACGGTCCAAAGAAATGCGAGCTTCGGTGGATCCGGTTCAGCTCGCATTTGAACTTCACGCATTCGTCCAAGACGCGAATTGGGCGTTCAAGCTCTTCAATGACAAAGCTGCCTTCTCACACGCTCGCCGAGCAATAGCCACTCACATGGCCTTGGCTTCTCGACAGCCAACCTTACGAAAAACTCCTCGAAGGAGGAAGTAGAACCATGAATTCCGCTTGTGAAGAACCTACATGCCTGTTACGCAAGGCGCTCCTTGGCAATGCGCTATTTTCAGCCTTGTCCGGTTTGACGCTCTTATTCGCGCAGAAGTCAGTGTTGCGGATTTTGGGTCTTTTCAACCGTGTCAGCCTTGTTGTCCTCGGAGTTGGTCTGATCATTTTCGCCGCTACTCTAGTGGTCAACGCTCGCAGGCAGAGAGTAAAGACATCCGATGCCTGGGTCGCAGTTTTGATGGACGTAGCATGGGTGCTCACCAGTTATGTGCTGATATTCGTTTTGCCGTTCAGCATGGAAGGAAAGTGGGTGATAGGAGTGGTGGCAGAACTCGTGTTGCTGTTTGCGATTTTGCAGTTTATGGGTATACGGAGAATACGAGACAACGAACAATCTGGATAGTACGCAAGCGTATCAAAAGAGGTCACGATTGCTCGTGCGGCTGACGGTTTCCCCTATCGCAGATTTGCGCAGGGATGCTCGTCATAGATCCGTCAGGCGCTCTGCCAACGAAAGAGGGACACACCACCTCTTTCGCATAGCGGTTGCGGTTTCCAATAGGTAAGGGAACGCCACAGCGACTCGAGCGGACCCATGCGGAAGAATCGGAACCAAAGAGTCGATACCAGCAACTGCACCGCCCAAATCGCCAGCACAATGCCAAACTGTCCCACACGGGAGATGTGGCCATAGAGGCGAAAGCCATGGCCATAGAAGAGCGTAGTGCAGATCAAGGTCTGTAGTATGTAGTTGCTGAAAGCAGCTCGACCAACGGCTTTCAAAGGACCAATAAGCTTCGTTATAACAGGCGACTTGCATGCGAGCATAACCGCTCCTACCCAGCCGAAAGCCAGGAAAAGACTCGCCACGTAGTCCACGAATTCGCCACGAAAGTATATCGGCAGCGATTGCCAGGCGACCTTATAGTTGCCATACACGCCGTACAATGTAAGCGGAATCCCAACCAGAATGGCCGCGCCGATCATGCGAAGGTAGACGGCCTGGCGGAGCGTTGCATTGAAAACGCCCAGCTTGAATAGCGCCATCCCAATGAGCATCAGTCCCAGTTCACGCCAGAAATACTCCCAACCAAACACGGTGGTTTCAAATTCGAATGCCTCGTTTGCTCGCGTGGATAACTGCCCGAGCCAACCGCCACGAAACGTTGCAAGATCACTAGCAACCGCAGTGGGAGTGGGATGGAGATCTTTCTCGAATTCCCGGAAGTCGTTCGGGCCCATCGTGCTGATGTAAACCACGCCCGTGAGAATAGGGATGAGCAAGATGCCTGTACCGATCAGAATTAGACGCCTTGGCTGCAGTTTGCGGAACGGGTATAACAGCAATCCGCAGATGCCGTAGTGAACCAAGATGTCGCCGAACCAGAGAAAATAGGCGTGCAACAAGCCGAACATGATGAGCACCAGCATTCGGCGATAGTGCAACCACCCCGATCGCCTGCCCGTGTCTTCGATTCGACTGGTGAACAAATAGACGCCCGCACCAAATAGCATCGAGAAAATCGAAAGAAACTTTAGGTAGGCGAAGGTGTGGCTGAAGAGCCAAACCGCGAAGTTGGCTCCATGGAGGTCGCCATACGCATTTGGACTACTATAGTGGGGTTGGGCAATAGAAAAGATATTCACCAGCAAAATGCCCAAGAGCGCTACCCCGCGCAAAGCGTCGAGCGAGCCGATGCGGTCTGGCTTGCCGATAGGAGATGGTTGAGGATTCACAGCGACGGAATAAGAAGGCATGCTAGCACCCCCATTCGGAGCATCGCGGAGCGAAGTTTTGCAAGACCGGACGATACGGGCACAGCAATTACGATCGGGAATGGTACGTCGTTTGACGCCTCAAAGTTCCAGCAATTGCCCCAGGATGCGTTCTCCACAGGTCGTATTCGCCTCAGCCATTTGCGCTAGCTGTTGAAATCAGGCGTGTCTGTTGAAAAAGTCCCTCAGTTGATGCTTGTGGCCATGTAAGGTTCACGTTATAAGCAGGCCAGTGATGCTGCTATTCACCATTCCATTGGGAGGCCTGCTGTTCATGATGGGAAATCATTCCCGCTCGGAATCGCTGTTTTACTACTTCCGTCTCGAAGATCAGGTTCCGGAAAATCATCTACTGCGCCTGATCGATCGCCACATCCGCTTCGACTTTATTCGCGCAAAGTTGAAGGACTCCT
>Ga0210400_10002960_pt1 | contig 15224 bp, 16 predicted proteins | sample IncBWH26MmetaG_FD_155456 | JGI IMG/M metagenome (GOLD analysis project Ga0210400, IMG submission 155456) | Forest soil microbial communities from Barre Woods Harvard Forest LTER site, Petersham, Massachusetts, United States - Inc-BW-H-26-M | ecosystem: Environmental > Terrestrial > Soil >... | reverse complement strand
CCACGGTGATCGCGATTCTATGGGAAGGCAATGTCCCGGGCATTGTCCAGATCTTTCTTGATGGGCGCGCGCATCCCAAGAATCTGGACCCGAGTTGGATGGGGCATTCCGTGGGCCACTGGGAAGGCGACACGCTGGTGGTCGATACGGCCGGGTTTAACGATCGGAGCTGGCTGCGAGTTTTCCCGCATACGGAGATGCTGCACGTCACACAGCGCTACCGGAGGCCGGACTTGGGTCATATCGAGAAGGAAGTCACGATCGAGGATCCGGGCGCGTTTGGGAAGCCCTGGAAGATCCGCGACGTCTGGGATTTTGCCCCGGGTGAGGAAATCGCCGAGTATATCTGCAACGAAAACGAAAAGGACGTTCCGCACCTGAAGTGAATACATTTGCAGTCTGGATTTGGATGGGCGGAATGCTCTTCGCCCAACAGCCTCAGGGCGAAGCCGCCAGAGGCAAGGCAGTTTTTGAAGGCAAGGGCGATTGCCTGAGCTGCCATCGCGTGAAGGCGACCGGCTCGAGATATGGACCCGACCTCACTATGATCGGCAGCGAACGCCGCGCCACACCCGCGTATCTGGAACGCGCGCTGCTCGATCCCGACGCGGACGTGGCGGCGGCGAATCGGGGCGTGCGGGTGACGCTCAAGAAGGACGGCACGGTCGTCACGGGGAGGCTGCTCAACCGCGACATGTTCACGGTGGAGCTTGTCGATGGCCAGGGAAACACGAAACTGTTTACGAAGTCCGAACTGAGCGACGTGACCATCGTCACCAAGGGATTGATGCCATCTTACAAGGGCAAGTTCAGCTCGCAGGAAGTTGCGGACGTTGTCAGCTATCTGGGATCGCTCAAAGGATTCGGCAAATAGTAGCGCTTACCGATAACTGGCTATCTTGCATACCGGATATGGCGCACCTCGCACCGATGCGATGCGACATGCGCGTTGAACCTGTCGCGGGCTGCTTCGTAGGAGACCCGGGCAATCTCGGCCAGCTTGTGGGCTCTCTCGAAACCTTCCCCGACAGTCTCTTCCAGTGCGTCGACCGAATCTCTGTAAACTCGCAGGTCGGCCCGCATTCTCGCTTTCAGCATCTCATGAGTCTTACAGTCCAGAACCTGCGTAGTTTGCATCGAAGGCTAATGATGCCCGTAGTTCACTATCTGTTTCCCAAAAATGAGGTGCGTGCCGGAGCACGGCCAAGCTTCTGCATTCCCACTAGTACTATCGGTGGAAGCAACCCGATCCGGCATAAAACAAATCCATGGCCCGATTTTTCCATCAGCGCACGATTTCAGGCGCCTCCTACCGCTATCTGCCTTGACTCTGAAGCTCTTGTACAGTAACATCTTAGCGGTGCCGCGGGCACGTTCAGGAGAGGCTCTTCGGATGCGAAAGTGGATTTCGGCGGCGACGGCAGCCGTAGTGTTGTTCGGGCTTGCGGCGTTTCCAACCCCCAGCCAGACCCAGCCGGCTTATAAAGCCCCGAAAGCCGCCGACGGGCATCCCGACTTGGGCGGCATCTGGGAATACATGGGCACGGCCAATTGGGATCTGCAGGATCATCCCGCGCAGCCTGGTCCGATGTGGCAGCTCGGGGCTATCGGAGCGGTACCGGCGGGGCAAAGCGTGGTCGAAGGCGGCGAGATTCCCTATCTGCCCGCGGCGGCCGCGAAAAAGAAACAGAATTTCGAGAACCGGCGCACGCTCGATCCGGAAGCCAAGTGCTATCTGCCGGGCATTCCGCGCGCGAACTACATGCCGTATCCGTTCCAGATCGTGCAGTCGCCTCGCGGGATCTTGTTTGTGTACGAGTACGCCACCGCCAACCGCATGGTCAACATGGGGAAACCGCAGGAGGCCCCTTCCGATACGTGGATGGGAACTAACTACGGGCATTGGGAGGGCGACACGCTGGTGGTGGACGTGACCGGACTGAACGGCCTGGCTTGGTTTGACCGTGCCGGCGATTTCGCCAGCAGCAAGCTCCACGTGGTGGAGCGCTTCACGCGCGCCAGTCCCTATCACATCAACTACGAGGCTACGATCGAGGATCCATCGGTTTTCTCGCGGCCGTGGAAGATCAGTCTGCCGCTGTACAAGCGAATGGAAAAGAACGCACAGCTGCTGGAGTTCAAGTGCGTGGAATTCGCCGAAGAACTGTTGTACGGACAGTTTAAGAAACAACCTGCCAAGTAAGGAGCGTTGCTTAATGAAGAAAACGATGACGAAATCATTGTGGGCTGTGAGCATTTGCACCGGGCTGCTGCTGGCCGCCTCGGCGCCGGCATGGGCGCACCATGCGTTCCAGGCGGAGTTCGACCAGCGCAAGCCGATCAAGCTGGAAGGCAAAGTCACCGACATGGAGTGGATCAACCCGCATGCGTGGATCCACATCGACGTGAAGAATCCGGACGGCACGGTGACCAACTGGATGGTGGAATGCGGCAGTCCAAACATCATGCTGCGGCGCGGATTCACCAAGCGCTCGCTTGAAGTGGGCACCGATATCCAAGTGCAGGGGTATCAGGCCAAGAACGGGTCTCTGCGGGCAAATGGCAGCAGCGTGACGTTCGCGGACGGCAAGAAACTGTTCGTCGGCGGCTCGAACCCCGATCTGCCGGAGAACAACGAGAAAAAGTAACATGACTCGATTTATTGCAATCGTCCTAATCGCGGTCCCCCTGGCCGCGCAAACCGCGAAACCTGCCGCGAAATCGAGCGTCAAGGCCTACACCGCTCCCAAGACCGCTTGGGGCGATCCGGATTTGCAGGGGCAATGGCCCGCGACGGCCAACATCCCCATGCAGCGTCCGCAGAATCTCGGCGAGCGCGCGACCCTCACCGAAGAGGAGCTGAAGCAGCGCGAGGCCCAGGCGGCGAAAACGGCGGAAGGCGACAGCGAGGAGTTTGTGTCTTCGAGCGACACGGTGAACATCAATCCTCCGGGATACTGGGTGGAGCACGGTAAGCCGAACCCTCAGGCATCACTCGTAGTCGATCCGCCCAACGGCCGAATTCCGCCCTTGACGCCGGAAGGCCAAGCCTACGCCAAGAGCCTGCGAAACGGGCTCGGGCCGGGCAGTCATTTCCCGGAAAAGGTCGATTCCTGGGAGGATTTCGATTTCTATAGCCGCTGTATCACCCGCGGCCTGGTGAGCAGCATGCTGCCGACGCTCTACAACTTCGGCAATGAAATCGTACAGGCTCCGGGAGTCGTGGTGATTCGCAATGAAATGATCCACGAGACGCGCGTGATTCCACTCGATGGGCGTCCGTACGTCGGCAAAGCGCTGCAGACCTACATCGGCGATTCACGCGGCCATTGGGAAGGCGACACGCTGGTGGTCGAGACCACCAATTTGAACAACAAGACCGGCACCGGCGGAGGGTTTTTCAGCGACGCCGCCGTCCTGACCGAGCGGTTTCGCCGCATTGCCAAGGACGAACTGAGCTACGACCTGACCGTCAACGATCCGAAGACGTGGACCAAGCCCTTCACCATCCACATGCCGTACAAAGAGGATCCGAGCTACGTCGTCTACGAGTACGCCTGTCACGAAGGCAACTATATGATGATCGACGCTCTCACCGGGGCTCGCGAGCTGGAGAAGGAAGGCGTGAACGTGAAGGTGGATAACAACAACTTCGTGCGTAAGGTCGACGCTCCCAAGAAATAGGAGTCGGGCGAGGCATGCCTCGCCCCTACTAGTCCCAATAAACGAACGCCATCGCGTTGCCGGTTCCGGCTTCGGAGCGATAGCAGGGGACGTAATCGACCTTGTGATACTTGCGGCCAGCCGCGTTCATCGCGGCGATCACCGGATACCAGTTCTTGGTTTCGGCCGTCCCGACCTTGAAGACATTCTCGGGGATCTTTTCGAGAGCCGCCTCGTCGCCCTTTTCCATCGCGTTCAAAATCGTGCGGTCCAGATCCTCGTCGATCACGAAGTGGGTTAATCCGCCCGAGGCCATGATCGCCACGCGACCGTAACCCTTGAAATTCTTAATCGCGCGGTACAGCGCGTGGCCGAACTGAAGGCAGCGCGCGTTCTTGGGGACGTTGTGCGGGAAATGGACATTTAAGATAATCGGCACGCTGGGCGGAGGCGTGTCGCCCAGGATGGAGTGATACAGGAATCCGTAGGCGTGCGGGATCCCGCCGCGCGGGGCGGACTTAGGAGTGATGTCGGATTGCGCCAGGTCGAAGTTTTCGGCGGCCAATGAATCCAGGATGTGATCCGCCAGCTCCGACGCTCCGGGGTAGGTCGCGCCTTCTTCGGGTGAATTGCCAGGCTCGGCGATGTTCAGGCCGGGAGCGTCCTCATGGAGATGTTGCACGTTCTTGATCTGGGGACCGCGATACACGGTGATCGATGGCGTGAGGCCCTCGTCGAAAAATTCGCGCTGGTCATTACCCAGGATCACGACGGCCTCGGGAGCGGTTTCTTTGAACTTTTTACCGAGCGCTTCCATCGCCCGGCGGCACTGCTGGAAACGTTCGCGCCGGACCTCGACGGTTGTCTGATCGGCAAATCCCGGCGCGCGCTCCTTCAGCAGCGTTTCGAAGTCGTAAGTCTTGCCGCGAAACCAGTGCTTCTTGTTCTCGCGGTCGGCTTTCGCGCGCAAGTCCCATTGCTCGGGGGGCGTTGACAGCAAAGGCCCGTGAGACGACCCAATCCCCAGTACGATTTCCGCCATATATGAATCTTGAGTGTACTACTACTTGAACGCCGTCCTTTATTTAAAAGCGATCTTGGCTTTTTTGTCTTCCTCGGCCTTGACCGACGAGCCGAACAGATTCTCGAAGAAATGTTCCTTCACCAGGCGGTCCACCACGCTGTTGTCGATCACTTTGTGGAAGTCGTAAGCCTTGAGGCGGGCGCCGACCTGCGGGTCAGCCTGATGCTCCACGATCCACTGCACCGCCGGTGCGAGTACGTAGGGCACGCGCTCATAAGATTCGGATTTGCGATCGTGATCGTACAGCCGTTCCACATCCGCGGGTGTTTGCGGATCGTACACTGCGTACGCCTTCACCGCCATGGCCTTGTCTTCGTAGTAGCGCTTGATGCCCTCAGCCTGCGCCTTGATCAGCAGCTCGGGCAGCTTGGGATTGGCCGCGATGACGCTCTTCTTGAACACGTATGCCATGGGCGCGTACAGATCCTGGTAATCCGCCAGGTTGGCGATTTCCTTAAACCCTTGCCCCTCCAGCTTAAAATAGGCGGGAGGCGGAATCATGGTCGCGTCTATACGGCCACTGACGAGGGCCGCTACCCGGCCGTTGCCATCGGTGCCCAGAGGGATCCACTGCACGTCGCGGGCGTTTAACCCGTTCTGGCCGAGAATGGCCAGCGCGAAGTTGTACGGCGGGTCGCCAAGCTGGCTGACCCCGAATCGTTTGCCCTTCAGATCCTTGACGCTCTTGACGTCGTTCTTGGTCATCATCGCGAACAAACCGCGGTTCATAGGGCTCCCCATGATCACCAGCGATCCGTCGAGCGAGGCCGCCTGCATGGCCTGCTCCATGGGGTAATTGGTCGCCTGCGCGTCGCCGGCTACCACCATCGCGATGCCGGCCGGATGGACGCCGAATACCATCGTCGCGTTCACGCCGTACTTCTGGTAGTAGCCGCCCTCTTTCGCCAGGAACAGCGGCCAGTTGGCGGGAGCCTTGGCCGGATAGTTGATGGTGATGTTCTGCTGCGGGGGCGCTTGCGCCCACGTTGTAAGCGCGGCGACCGCGCTGGCGGCCACGAGCAGACTGGATACGGTTAGGGTTCGCATGTTGCCTGACACTTTGATGAGTCTCCCGAGGGATTATAGCGGCTCTGATCCGTGAGCGCAAAGCTACCGCCACAGGGTCAGCTAGATTAGTTTCCCAGGTGTACGCCGCAGCGCCGGCAGTGAGTTCCCGGATTGCCAGCGATGAGCCACACCCGGCGGTAAGAGACGATCGGCCATCCACACCGTGGGCACCTGAAGAAGTACGACCCGGCACCCAATATCAACATTGCGGCAAACAAAACAACGATCCAGGACCGATTCTGTGAAGTTTTCACCATTAATCCAACTAAAACGACAATTTCCACAGCCGTGTAAATCCAGAACTTGGTCAGTACGCTCATCAGTCGGTTCTCTGGGGATCAGTACAGCAGGAAAGGCCGACGCCGATTCATGAAACTGGCGATTTCGTTCATCAAGCCCTGCTCAATCACGCGCGGATCGTCGCCCGCTTTGAGCGCGTCGATCACCTTCCGATTGCCGATGAGTTGTTTCGACGCCTCAAAGTCGATCTTTCCGGGATAAAGCTTGTGTAGCGCGTAGGCCACTTCGAGACCTAGCCGGATCGAGTCGAACTGATCACGATCGGTGATGACGAAACGCACGCCCTCAACTCTTGGCGTTAAATGCGTGGGATAAACACGCACGCCCGGTATGTAGCGACTGTTCAGGAAGCCGGCCAACTCCACGCCATGCACCCATTCCGCACCGATCTGCTCAAACGGAGCGTCTGTGCCGCGGCCCACGGAATAATTCTTCGATGACTCGATCAGCGCCAGGCCGGGATAGAGCGTCGCGGCGTTTAAGCTCCGCATATTAGGTGACGGATCGATCCACGGCAGACCGGTGGAATCGAACCAGTCGCCGCGCTCCCAGTTCTGCATCTTTATAACGTGGAGGTCGGCGTTCCACTTGCGCTCGGTGTTGGCCATGGTAGCGAGCTCGCCTGGAGTGAGGCCATGACGGACTGGCAGACTAAAGCAGCCGGTGAGGCTTTGCAGGTCCGTGTCGAGCATCGGACCCTCGACGTGAAGTCCCGTAATCGGGTTGGGGCGGTCCAGCACATAGAACGGAAGATTCGCGCGGGCCGCCGCTTCGAGTGCCAACAGCATCGTGCAGTCGTACGTATAGAAGCGCACGCCGACGTCCTGAATATCGAACACCAGTGTGTCGATGCCCTTCAACATTTCCGGCGTCAAACGGAAACGGCTGTTGAAGTACAGGCTGAAAACCGGCAGGCCTGTCGATTCGTCTTTCGAATCGGCGATGTCGGGTTGATCCTTGTTCCCGGTAATCCCGTGTTCCGGAGCGAATAGCGCAACGACTTTCACGCCCGCCGCGAGCATGACATCCACGTTGCGGCGGCCTTGGCGGTCAATTCCGGTCTGATTGGTCAGCACGCCGACGCGCCGGTTCTTCAAGGATGCGAATGCTTCCTGTTCGAGCACATCCAATCCCGTAAGAGTCCCGTGATTGTTGGGACCCAAACCCAACCCGCGCGCGGCGATGGTGGCGACAGTCCTGCGCCACCCGTTGATGCTGCGCCCGCCCTTCGGATGGACCCGGTTGGTCATGATCACCACGAACGATTTGCTGGCCGGATCGATCCACACCGACGGGCCCGTAAAACCGGTATGTCCGTAAGATGTCCCGCGCGGGAAAATGTCGCCGCGATTGGAAGAATAGGGTGAGTCGATGTCCCAACCCAGCCCGCGGAGGATCGGCTGATCCGGCGGCGAGGCGGGCGAAGTGAACAGTGCAATCGTGGCTGGCGCGAACAGGTGTCCGCTCAGCATCATCTCCGCGTAGCGTGCCAAATCGTCCGCGGTAGAGAACAGGCCGGCGTGCCCGGCGACGCCGCCCATATAACGCGCCGTGGGATCGTGCACGACACCTCGCCATGGTTTGCCCGTTGCGAGGTCGATTTCCGTAGGCGCGATCCGTGCCGTAAGCGAAGCTCCGGGCTTGAACGTCGTCTCGCGCATCCCCAGCGGCTCGAAAATCTGCACGCGCGCGAATTGGTCCAGCGGCTGGCCGCTCACGCGCCGAACAACCTCGCCTAACAGCTCGAAATTAATGTCGCTGTATACGAAAGTCTGCCCGGGCGGCCCGGTGGGCTTGTCGATGAGCGCCTTACGGATGCCGGTCTCGTAGCCGGTCCACGCCGGGTCGATATCGAGATCAGGGCGCAGCCCTGAGTAGTGCGTCAGTAGATTACGAATGGTTATGTTGCTTTTGCCGCCCTGGAACTCCGGCAGGTAGGCAGTCACCGGATCATCGAGCTTAATCTTGCCCTGTTCGTACAGATTCATGATCGCGGGCGTTGTGGCGACCACTTTAGTGAGCGAGGCGATGTCGTAGATGGTGTCGAACGTCGCGGCTTCCCGCGCAGGGACCAGCGCACGGGATCCGTACGCCTTGCGATAGACGATCTTGCCTTCGTGGCTGACGATGATGACAGCGCCGGGAATCAAGCCATCGCGGATGGCCTGTTCCGTGGCTGCGTCGAGTGCAGCGGAGCCGGCAAAAGTTTGCGCGAACGCATAAGATGCAGCGCAAGCAGCCAGCAGTAGCTTCATGAGAGTTGCTTGGCGATTCCTTCGAGCAGCGTCGCCAGGTCGAGGTCCTTTTGCGTGATGCCGCCGGCGCTATGGGTCGTTAGATCGACAGTCACGCGGTTGTAGACATTCGCCCACTCCGGATGGTGGTCGTTCTTCTCGATCGACGGTGCGGCGGTAACCATGAAGCCGATGGCGTGGGCGAAATCGGCGAACTTATACTCGCGGTGCAGTTTGCCGTGCTCGACCTTCCAGCCAGGCAGCTTGGCTAAACCTTCAGTGATCTGGGAATCGGTGAGTTTTGCCACTTGATTCGATCATACATCCAGACCCACGGCCCTCATCAGCTCCAGGGCGTTCCCGCGCGCGACCACTCCGGGACGCAGGCGGTAGTCGAAACGGATTTCGCCGCCCTCCAGTTGATCTTCAAAATGAACATTGATCGCGCGTCCGTTGAGCTGCTCGGCGATCTCCGCGAGCGCGAGATCGTGGGTGGTGGCCAAGCCGATCGCCCCGCGCTCGACCAAGCCGAGTAACAGAGCTTGCGCGCCAACCCGTCGGTCATGCGAATTGGTGCCGCTCAGCAGCTCGTCCAGCAGGAACAATAGCGGCTGGCCGGAACGCGCCAGGTCTACGATGTCCTTCAAGCGGCTGATCTCGGCGTAGAAGCGCGAGCGGTGATCAATTACCGAATCGCTGGTACGCATGGAGGCGCCCAGTCGCAGTCGCGAAAGCCCAAGCCGGCCGGCGGTGACCGGCGCGCCTGCCCACGCCAGTACCACGCTCAGGCCCACCGCGCGCAAGAGCGTGCTTTTCCCGGACATGTTCGATCCACTGACGATCCATAGCCTGATATCGCCTCCCAGCTTTACGTCATTCGGCACAGCCTCTGCCCGGGGAATCAGCGGATGGATCAGTCCTTGTGCGTCGTAAAAACGTTCGGAAGAATCCGCCAGCTCCGGAAACACCGCGTCGGGCCGCTCGTACGCGAAGCAGGCCAGCGAGCTCATCGCTTCAAATTCGCCGATCGCGGCTACCCACTCGGCCACATGCCGGCCATAGCGCATGCGCCACTTCTCGATGGCGATGGCGAACTGCGGCATCCAGACCAGCGCGGCGGCAATGGGGCGGAAGAAGAGATTGCGAGCCCAATCAAGCCGGTCCACCAAACGCACCAGGCGGCGGATCTGCTGGGTCGCGGGCGTTCCTTCCGCGAGCAAACGGCCGCGCAGGCCCGCGAGCGCCGGCGAGGAAAACGGTTGGCGTTCCAGGCGCTCCAGCAGCAGGGCGATCAAACGCAATTCATTCGCCGGAGTGCCGGCATCGTGAACCACCTGGCCGGTCGCTTTGTGCGTCGCCATCATGAACATCAGCTCGGCCAAAACTACGAACAGGAATGGGCGGAGGCTGGTCACGTCAAGGAGTGTTGTCACCGCACTCACAACAGCGGCTACCGCCAGCAAGAGCGCTATCCAACGCGCTCCCGGAAAAAAGACCACAGGCGGCTCGGTTCCCCACGTACCGAGTTTGCGATCGTCCAGCGCGGCGCGGAGATCCTCGCCCATCAGCGCGATCTCCTCTCGCAGATCCACGCCCGGCCGCAACTCTTTCACCGATGCCTGGCGCGCGACGACCTCCTTGGGCTCGCCAGGCGCGAGCAGCCATTCCGCCAGCACGCGTTCTCCCATGCCGGTCCGCGCGGTCGAGAGCAACTCAAATAGCGATCCGCGGCCGAACAAATCCATATCTTCGGCGAACACGTGGCGAGGGTCGCGGAACCGCTCGCCCTGACTGCCCGCGCCTATCCATCTGTTATCGAGGCGCGCTAGCGCACGCTCGTAATATGCCACTCCACGTGCGGCCCGGCGCAAGGATCGATCGACGCGGTCGTGAATCACCACCAGCACCACCAACGCCAGGATCGGCAGCAATATCCACCACGGTGAAATTCGTCCGGCTCCCAATGAGAGCGCGGCGGCCACCACCGCTAACACACCGCTGGCCAGGCGCGCGTTGCCCAGCCGCCGATGGAGCAGCTCATTTCGGGCGTGTTCGCCGCGCCAACGGTCGAGCCGTTGCCGATATTCGTCTTTTGGAATTACGAAGGGATCCAAGTAACTAAGATTATCAGTGGGGTTACCAATGGCGGTACGCAACACCGCGGTATGCTTGGGATCTGGTCGTTCTCGATGCTGGCTCGCCTGCGCCCCACGCTGGACTTCATGCCGTCACCAGTTCCGGATAAACCGGGCCTGCTGATTCGCGATCCGTTCCAGTTTTCCGATGCCGCGCTGGTGATTCCGCCCGTGCTGGTGGAAAGCCTGACCTATTTTGACGGCACCCGGTCTTCGCTCGATCTGCGGGAGCATCTGGTTCGCCTGACGGGTGACCTGGATGTCGGCGGATTGGAACAGCACTTGATCGATACACTGAGCGGGGCCGGATTTCTCGAAGATGACAACTTCTTCCGCCGTAAAGAGGAGGCCGAACGCGCCTTCGCCGCGGCGCCTACACGGGAACCCGCGCACGCCGGCACGGGCTATCCCGAGGATCCTGCCGAGCTCACGTTGACCTTGCGCGGATACCTGAACGGACACCGGGAGCAGAGCGCCGACGCGCAAGGCGGCCGTGTACGGGCGATCGCGGCTCCGCACGTGAGCCCCTACGGTGGCGTGGATGCTTATCGAGCGGCGTACGCATCGCTAGCGCCCTCCGATGCGTACAGGACGTTCGTGGTCCTGGGTACGTCGCATTACGGAGAACCCGACCGCTTCGGCCTCACGCGCAAGGCCTTCGCGACGCCCCTGGGCGAGACCAGCACCAACCTGGCGCTGGTGGACGAGATCGCGCGCGCGGCCGGCGACGGCGCTCTAATGGAAGATTACTGCCACGCTGTGGAGCATTCCATTGAGTTTCAGGTCGTGTTTCTGCAGCACCTGTTCGGGGCGAACGTACGCGTGGCGCCGGTGCTGTGCGGGGCCTTCTCGCGCGGCATGCAGGCGGGTGCGCATCCCGAGGACGATGAAGCCGTGCGCAGGACCATCGGAGCCCTTGGCGAAATCGCGGCGCGCGAGGGCGACCGGCTCCTGTGGGTGCTGGGGGTCGACATGGCGCACATGGGCCGACGGTATGGAGACCGCTTCGAGGCTATCGCCGATCGTGGCGAAATGGAAGAAGTGGCCGGGCGCGACCGTTCCCGCATCGAACGCATGGAACAGGGCGACGCGGCCGGCTTCTGGGCGCAGGTGCGCGAGAATCGCGACGATCTTAAGTGGTGCGGGGCGTCGCCCATCTACACGTTCCTACGCGCCCTGCCCGGCGTCCGAGGCAGCCTGCTGCGCTATCAGCAGTGGAACATCGACCCGCATAGCGTGGTGAGCTTCGCGGGCCTGCGCTTCCATTCCTAGACTTCCGCAAACGTCACGAATGAAACTCGGCGTACGGAAGCGGTTTTTTTTACCGCTCCAAAGAGGTCCATCGATAACCCATCACTAACGTTCGCAAACCGCCATCATACAGATTCTAAATGGGTAATGCTACAGAAGCGCTCTGGTCAAACAATTGCTTCAAAAGGCACCGGAGGCGAGCAGCCAAGCGATGCAACCAGACGATTCGCCAAAGAAAATAATTGCCACGCCGTTCCGCCGTTCCGGCTGTGAAGAACACGACCGTCTCTTGAATGAGTTCGGTGTAGCGGTTCGGGAAGTCCTGGAGTTCCACGAACAGCAGTGGTTGGCGGTCGTTGATGGTGACGACGACTGTTATCGGTTCGATGTTTTGATCCACATGGCGAATGAGAAAAAGCTGCAGGTCAAGTATGACTATCTTCGCCACGTGGAGGCGCACGGCTGCTCGGACTACAATGCTCTTAACCAAGCTCGAACGTGAAGTGCTTACGGACAGTATGCTGAAAATTCAGTCCATTCAGGCTTCATTGAATCAGATCGATGAAACCAAACTTCTTGATGGTGACGAAATCCAGAGCTGTCTCAGGAGCGCAAACAACAGTTTCCGCGCCGCATTGAAGGCCGGCTTTCCCCGGAAGAAACAGACCAAGCGCTGAAATCTTCCGTTCCTTGCACTGGGATCCAAACGAGGGGTAGATGAAGACCTGGCGATACCGTATTAAGTCGCCCACTATGGCGATCCTTCCTGCGCAAGGGAAACTGGTGAACGTCACGGTGCCCGTCGATGTGGTCATCGATGTTGCTTGGTTTCCCCAGGCGGATGACCGCTTGGTCCCCGTTTTTTGGAATAATACGGAGTACTTGATGTTCGCGCAGGATCTCCGAAAACGGAGCGAACGGCTCGACTAAGGCTCCTAGTTCGCCGATGGCTGTGCGCCGTTCGTTCCGGCTCCTCCGCGGCCATTCTGCGGAGGCTGAGGCTTCGGGAGCGGCTTGCGCGGCAGCATTTCGTCGCGATTTGCCGCTTGATACACGAACGACGCCACAATCGCCGCCATCTGTGCCATGTCGGCGCGCTGCACGCGATCGTACACGTCCATGTTCGAATGGTGCGTTCGCGCATTGTATTCCAGCTCGTCTTGAACGAACTGGAATCCCGGCAGGCCCACCGCATCAAAGCTCTGGTGATCCGTCCCGCCGGTATTGCGAATGCTGATGGTGCCCGCGCCCAGGTCCTGGAAAGGCTTGAACCACGCTTCGAAAACGGGACGCATGGCGTCATTGCCTTGCAGATAGACGCCGCGGATTTTCCCGCTGCCGTTGTCGACATTGAAATAGCCTGCCAGCTTCGCATGCTCGGGCTTTAACTTCATATCCGCGCGATCCGCAAAATGCTCGGTGACGTAAGCGCGCGACCCCAACAGGCCCTGCTCTTCCCCGCTCCACAGAGCCATGCGAACGGTGCGGTCCAGGGGCAGATTGAGCGTCTTGAGAATCCGCAACACCTCGATCATGACGGCGCAGCCGGCCGCGTTGTCGGTAGCTCCCGTGCCTCCCTGCCAGCTATCCAGGTGCGCCCCGATCATCACGATCTCATCGCGCTTGCGGCCGCCCGGGATCTCGCCGATAACGTTCACCGAATCGGTGCGGTCATCCAGGAATTTCGCCTGGATCTCGAATTCCAGCTTGACGGGAATCTTGTTATCGAGCAGACGCATCACGCGGTTGTAGTGTTCCGGCGTCAGCGCGACCGTGGGAGGCGGGACTGGGTCCTTTGCGTCGCGTGATCCGGCGTCCTGGCCGAACACGGTCCCGCCGCTGCTCTGGCCGCCGCCCAGGCGCACCACCACTGCTACGCCCTCGTCCTTAAGAAACTGATTCAGCCGGTTCCGGAACTGTTGCTGGGGAGTCGGACCGCCGGGCTGACCGCCCGGACCGCCCTGGCCCCCGCCACGGCCGCCACGGCCCCCGCGACCACCCTCCGCCGCCAGCGCCGTCGTCCCTGGCGCGCCACCGCGACCGCCGCCGTTCGCGGCCACACTCAGTTTCGCGAGGTCATCGTCGGTGTAGCGCTTGCCGGGCGCCTCCGTGATCATCGCCAGCTCCCGGCCCGCCCCGATGAATAGAATCTTGTCCTTCAGCTTGCCCTTATAGCGGTCGAAATCGGTTTCGGCGCCGATGTTGGCGACCATGGCCTCGCCGCTCACCGTGCCATTGGTCCCCGGAGACCACGCCAGCGGAAAGCCGATCAGCGGCGCGTATTGCGGCTCGATCAGATTCGCCGAGAAGTGCGTAAAAGTCCAGCCCCGGCCGAACGGGCCCCATTTTTCCTGGCGCCCTTCGATGCCCCACTCCTTCAACTGCTTCACGATCCAATCCGCCGCGGCGAAGAAGCCGGGCGAGTTGGTCAAGCGGGGACCGTAGACGTCGGTGAGCTGGAAGACGTGGTCCATCACTTTGGAATTCTGCAAGGCCTCTTCGCGGATCTGGTGGATCGCGTTCAGATCGACGCGCTCTTCCGCATGAATCGGCCTCCAGGCGAGAGCAACAAAACAAGCCATGATTCGCAATCGCGGCGTATGAGTCATAAGCACCTTCTTGGAGTCCATATTACAATTTCGGATAGCGTGCGCATCACCATATCCAAGGAAAACTACCTCAAGGCCATCGCCGAGGCCGAAAGCGAGGGCGAAACCGTCATCGCCGCGACCCTGGCACGGTGGCTCGAGGTTTCGGCGCCCGCCGTCACCATGGCGATCCGCCGGTTGAAGCGCGATGGGATGATTCGTGTCGCCGCCTCCGGTGAGCTCGGCCTGACCCGCGAGGGGCGGGAGATCGCCAACCGTGTTCTGAACCGGCATCATCTGATCGAGCGGATGCTAACGGAGATCTTCGGCATGGAGTGGTACAAGGTGCACGATGAGGCCGAGCAGCTCGAGCACGCCGTGTCCGCCGATTTCGAGCGCAAGCTGGTGGACACACTGGGCAAGGGCGGCGCATGCCCCCACGGTAACCGGGTCGGCAGGGACCGCCCGCGCGACCGCCGCGAGCGCGGCTGGATCCCCCTCGATGAAGCGGGCGGCGGCGCGGCCGTGCGCGTCATGAGCGTGTTCGAGCGCGACCGCAAGCTGCTCGAGTATCTGAACGGGCTCGGCATCCGTCCGGGAGCGCAGTTGAAAGTGGTCGGAAAGAATTACGACCAGACCATGACGCTCCGCGTGGACCGCAAACCCGTGCAACTCGGCGGCCCCGCGGCAGCGAAGGTGTGGGTCGCTGAGGGATAAGAAGCAAGCTAAATGAATTGGACAGCTACTGCCGCGATTGTACTGGCGCTCGCGGTCGCCATCGGCGCCTTCGGAGCGCACGGATTGCAAGGCCGCCTGGATGCCTACTCGATGGGCGTCTATGAAAAGGGCGTCTTCTACCACTTCATCCACGCTCTGGGAATGCTGGCGGTGCCCTTGCTGG
>Ga0210400_10002959_pt1 | contig 15240 bp, 11 predicted proteins | sample IncBWH26MmetaG_FD_155456 | JGI IMG/M metagenome (GOLD analysis project Ga0210400, IMG submission 155456) | Forest soil microbial communities from Barre Woods Harvard Forest LTER site, Petersham, Massachusetts, United States - Inc-BW-H-26-M | ecosystem: Environmental > Terrestrial > Soil >... | reverse complement strand
CAATGAGGTCATTGTTACCCGCGATGGCGAACAGGCCCTCGACTACTTGTATTGCCGCGAGGAATACAAGACGCGCTCCAGCGGCAACCCTGCAGTCATGCTGCTGGATTTGAAGCTTCCCAAGATTGATGGGTTGGAAGTATTGAAGCAAATTAAGTCCGATGTGGAGCTGAGAATGATTCCTGTAGTTGTGCTCACGTCATCGAAAGAGGAAAAGGACATGGTGGCGAGCTACAAACTCGGAGTGAACGCGTACGTAGTAAAGCCAGTTGACTTTCATGAGTTTGTGAATGCGATCAAGGAACTCGGCGTTTTCTGGGCAGTCATTAATGAGCCACCGCCGGGAAGCGTAAGGAAGTGAGTATCGGCAGGCGTGAGCATGCGGCACCCATTGCGGATTTTATCGGTCGAAGATGATCCTAAGGACGCGGAACTGATTCAGGATCTGCTTGAGACAGAAGGCATAGTCTCCGAAGTAAGGCGGGTCGATACTGAGGCTGCGCTGCTGGCTGCCCTCGAGCAGGGCGGAATTGATCTGATTCTGGCGGATTATACCCTTCCCTCGTTCGACGGCATTTCCGCATTGAAGTTCGCAATGAACGTCTGCCCGGACGTGCCGTTCATCTTTGTTTCCGGAACGCTCGGCGAAGAGGTGGCGATTGAAGCGCTCAAAATTGGCGCAACGGATTACGTTCTGAAGACGCGGTTATCAAGGCTGGTGCCCTCGGTGCTGCGTGCGCTGCGTGAAGCCACACAAAAGGCCGAACGTAAGCGCGCCGAGGAGTCGCTCCGGCAGAGCGAGGCGTACTTGACGGAAGCTCAAGAGCTCAGTCATACCGGGAGCTTCGGTTGGAGGCCCTCCACCGGCGAGATCTTCTGGTCAGAAGAAACCTTTCGAATCTTCCGATACGACCGAGCGACAAAACCGACCGTCGAACTTGTCCTCCAACGGGTTCATCCGGACGACGCGGCCTTGGTGAAACAGACGATTGAGCGTGCATCGCAGGATGGGAAGGATTTTGAGCACGAATATCGCTTGGTTATGCCGGATAGTTCCGTCAAATATGTTCACGTTGTGGCACACGCTGAAAGAGACGAGTCGGGCGAAATTGAGTTTGTTGGGGCGGTAATGGACATCAGCGACCGTAAGCGCGCGGAAGAGGAACTCCGACGAAGCGAGGCTCTTGCGGAACAGCGCCTTCGGCTTGTGGTGGATACAACTCCCGCGATGATAAACACTCTTCGTCCTGACGGTTACCTTGATTACGTAAATAAAGGTTGGTTGGATTATTTCGGGCTTTCTTTGGAGACAGCACTGGAGCGTGCGGACGTGCTGAAGATGTCAGTGCCTTCAGAAACTGACGTGAATGGTGGGGCCTGGCAGCCGATAATCCATCCCAGAGATCTCCCAGGGTTTACGGATCGATGGAAAGCGATGCTGGCAGCCGGCAAGCCGGCTGAAGGCGAAGCACGAGTGCGCCGGTTTGATGGAGTGTATCGGTGGCACTTATTTCGCGCGGTGCCTGTTTGTGACCAGACGGGTAAACCGATCAAATGGTACGCATCCGCATTTGATATCGAGGACCGCAAGCGGGCAGAAAAAGCATTGCGACAAAGCGAGAGTTATCTGGCGGAAGCCCAGAGGCTCGCGCATACAGGGAGCTGGGTCTGGTCGGTACCAGGAAGAGACTCCTTACATCTGTCCGAAGAATGGTATCGCATCTATGGTTTCGATCCCAGAGATGGACTGCCAAGCTGGGAAGAACGATCCCAGCGCATTCATCCGGAGGATCGGACCAGGAGAAAGAGGACAATCGGTCGAGCCGTAGCTGAAAAGGCGGAGTTTGAACTGGAATACCGGATTCTTCTTCCCGGCGGCACCGTAAAATACATCCACACCGTCGGCCATCCTGTTTTGAACACATCCGGGGATTTGCTGCAATTCGTTGGTACTTCGACAGACATCACGGAGCGCAAGCAGACGGAAGAGGCGTTGCGCCAGGCGCAGGCGGATCTCGCACGCGTAAACCGGGTAACCACGATGGGAGAGTTAACTGCTTCACTGGCGCACGAAGTCAATCAACCGATTGCCGCAGCTATCACTGACGCCAATACCTGTTTGCGCTGGCTTAGGCGCAATCAGCCGGATATGGAGGAAGCACGCGAGGCTGCTTCGAGAGTCGTCAAAGATGCAACCCGTGCAGCCGACATCATTAGCCGGATCCGCTTGCAGTTTAAGAAGGGCGCTCCGGAACGAGAACTGGTTGACCTAAACGAAGTTGTTCGCGAAATCCTCGTTCTCTTGCGAAGCGAGGCAACGCGATACTCCGTATCCGTCCGGACAGAGTTGGCGGAAGATATTCCTCAGGTCAAGGGAGACCGCGTGCAATTCCAGCAGGTGATGATGAACCTCATTATGAACAGCATCGATGCGATGAAGGCTGTAGAGGGGACGCGCGAGCTTGATATCCAGTCGCAGCGAACGGAAAACGAGGAACTTCTGGTGTCCGTCACGGACACTGGTGTGGGACTACCTTCGCAGCAGATTGAGCAGATTTTCAATGCCTTCTTCACCACTAAGGTTCATGGAACCGGCATGGGACTTCGGATCAGCCGCTCTATTGTTGAATCCCATGGCGGACGCTTATGGGCCGCCTCCAATTCTCCGTGCGGCGCAAGATTTTTTCTCACCCTACCCACGAAAGACGCGGCACACGTTGGTTGAGGCGAGCGTCCCGATTCCCATCATTTTCATCACCGGTCATGGGGATATTCCCATGACAGTGAAGGCTATGAAATACGGCGCCGTGGAGTTCCTGACCAAGCCCTACCGGGACCAGGACTTGCTGGATGCGATCTACCAGGCGTTGGATTCGCTACCGCGCGACGCGTCAGCAAGAACGCATCCAGGAGAAACTGGCACTTGCTTTCGGTGATCTACTCCGGCATCACTGCGACTTCGTCCATCGGCAAAGCGTCGAGCGTGCCTTTATCAATACCCAGGTGGCCATCACGAATTCCGGTGGTGCGTGCGTTAGCCATTCTGAGAGCGCAAAATCTTGGTAGAAGCTGCTTTTGAACATTTCCAGAAATTTCAGGTCGGTGCTGCCCGCGTTCTGGACATAGTGAGGCAGTGTCTTCTGGACGTAGCCAACGTCCCCGGCCTGAAAGTCCATGGTGCGCGCGCGGCCTCCAGTGGCGACCACGGTCATTCTTCCAGCACCGCTGATGTAGTACTGCCATTCGTCGCGGCATTGGGATGCCAGTGCAGTTCGCGCATATTCCTCGCGATTGCGGCTGCTTTGCGACCGTTATCTTCAAGTCACGGCAAACTGGATACCTCTTCGACTTCTACGAACCCTAGAACACCTGCAGATTTCGGCCCCTTAACTCACCTAGCGATGCCCGGTTCATGCGGTTGCGTCACAACCTTGACGGTTTACTGTTCGGCCACGCGCCAACTTTTATCAGGGTTGTACTGGGTCATGGATCTTGCGATTTTTGCTGTGTCTGGGCCAAGGTCTTTGCCATACACGACCCCATCCGGACCGGCAATGAATGTTTTCACGCCAGAGGAGCGATACTCCGCGGGATAAGCTACGAAAGCGAATCCACCAGTCAATTTTCCGTCGGACACATAGCTCTTCGCTCCACCGCGCGCGTTCTTGCCTTGAGCCTTAAGGATTCGAAAATAGTAGCCGTAGTAAGGAACTGCGGATGTGCTCTCTATCGAATCGTTAGAGATGCCTGCGTTCGCCAGCGCCTCCGGAACAGCGCCGTCCGCTCTCCAGTCCAATCCGTTGTAGGCGCCTTTCACACCGACAAAGCGCGTTGCGTACTCCGGGACCGGGCCTTCATCTCGCGACCGTGCCAGGTGCTCTTGCTGTGCCAGGACAAGCAAACGAAAGGCGCCAATTGTCATTGCTTCGTTTCGACCGATTCGCCGGTACAGAACTTCGTCCCTGCCTGCTCTGGAATCGAAATGCCATCTACCGTTGTTTGCGACCAGAGGGATGGGAAAGGGCCAGTTTTCAGCACCGACGTATAGCACCGTGGTTTTGTCCGGTTCGCGTACCAGGCGGTGCATCTCCTTATATTTCTGGACAAATCCATCACGTTCGAGCTTGTCCTCCAGGTCGTCGCTGGACGATGTAACTTCCTTGCCTGCGCCGATGATCGCTTGCAGAGACTGCTCATCGTCACGTTGCACAGCCTGAAATAGAGCTGCACAAGCTTCGCCCGGAGACGCAAACGTTTTCGGCGCCAGATCCTGAGCAAGACTTAATCGAGCGTAGCCCAGCACCAGCAGCGCAAAGACGGCTACCGCAGTCATCCAGGCAAGTTTCGGTCTGAATTCCCCAGACTTGATCTTCTTGGTCATAACTTATTTCTCCATATCCTCAATTTAATTGCAGTAAATAGATGAACCGAATTTACCGGTGACCGCCGCCGCCGTGACCTCCGCCACCATGGAAGCCGCCGCCTCCGAAGCTCGAGTGCCCGGCGGAAGAGAAGCCTCTGGTGACGCCACCATGATCAAAACCACTGAACGCTCCGGAATGAGTGCCAACTGAACCGTGCGGCGCCTCCATCCCATGCTGCGGAGCTGAGTTCCTGCCGAAATCCCCTCCGCCATGAAAGCTCTCACCACCATGAAAGCTCTCACCACCATGAAAGCCCCCAGCACCGTGGCCGAAATCAGGCCGGCGATAATCGAAGCCGCCTCGGCCTCGATTGAACGCATCATGGTTGAAAAAAGTCCTACTGTGGGATTCGTAGCCGTGGTGATCAAAATCAATGTGATGGTGATCCCAGTCAGATCCCCAGTGGTGCCATCCCCAGCCAAACCCGCCAAAGAAGCCGATGCCGAACCCTAAACCAAATCCAATTCCCGGACCGGCCAGGAACAGCCCCGGATAGTCGTACCAGCCAGGCCAGACTCCAATAGGCGCTCCATACACGAGCCAGGGATCATATTCCGGTACGTACACGATCTCGGGGTCGGCCGGTTGAATCACAATTGTTTGTCCCTGCTGAGAGACCTTCTCCTGTGATGTGGTTTCTAAGTTCCCCGCCTTCTCAGCGCGTTGACGCATTACCTGTACCGCGCTCAGCACGTCCTGTGGCTGATTGACGTAGGCATCACCCAGCGATGAGGTCCAGGAGAGGTTCTTGTCCATGTTGCCGAGCACCGAAGGAAATTCTGTGAGGGCTTTGATACTTGGGTCCCAGGGTTGTTTGTCGACGGCCTGGCCGAGTTGTTCTCCCTTGAGATCCGGATTCTGCTGAATCCATCGATCTGCTTCCACAACCTGATCGGGATATGTAGCGGCTGCCAGGATCTGTGCAACCAGAGAGTCCGGATACAACGCGATCGGGGCCACCAGTTGCTGCAGCTGTGCCGGAGCCTGCTTCGCGGCCTGAACCGGCACCTGGGCGGAGGGTTGGTCCGCTTGATAAGCGAGCGCTCCCGGCGCCGTGGTTAACACAAGACAAAATGAAAGTAAGAAAGACAAACTTTGTTTTAAGCGATTCATAATTAATTCTCCTGGTGGCTGGACTGCCTTGTGACAGTTGCCACCGCAACAACGCAGGGACATGCCAGATGATCGCATTGGCACGCGACCTCAACGTTGTCGCGACCCCTGGCACGGCAAACGTCCCCGCAGTACTCGTCTCCATTTTTCACGTCGCACAGGCATGTTATGTGCGCGCACTTTTTAAACTCTTGACTGGCCATAAAGAATTCCGCCCTTTTCAACTTTAAGTTCACCGCTTTTTTCGATTACCGAATCCGCAACATCTCTTAACTCAGGCGCGCTGGTTTCCAAAATCCGCCTTGCCCTGGCAGACGTCTTTCCGTGTTTCCGTGCTCTGCACCCCGCCAGTTCAAGAACAAATGAAGGTTCACGATGTCAATCTTGTGACAGCGTTGTCGGGACCGCCACGTCTTCACGCTGCAAATCGCCGCGCACCAGGACTTTGACATCGACGCGACGGTTCAACGCACGGCCATGGGGGTCAGTATTTGGCGCGTCGGGATGAGTTGAGCCATAGCCAACAGGAGCCACAATGCGGCGCACGGGTACGTCCTTGACTTCCTGCAGGTAGCGGGTAACCGCCGCAGCCCGCGCCTCGCTAAGTTTCTGATTCATGTCGCTTGGTCCCGAAGCCGAGGCATAGCCACTGATTTCGATCATGTATCCGTCGAGTGACGTGGCAAGCGTCGCAAGCGAGTCCAGATCTTTCTTAGCGGCCTCGTCCAGGGCAGACTGATCGTTAGCAAAGTAAATGCCGGCCTCGGCGACGGTCTTATAGTCATCCAGGTCTGACACACGTGCGTTCACGATCTGAAGAGCCTGGGCATCGAGAATTCCAACGGCAGCCGCTTCCGTCGCGATCACTCCAGCTTCATTCGCCGTGGTTTGCGCCTGTTCAGCCGCAGACTGTGCATCGCCCGCCGCGGCGACGCCCCGGTTCGCAGTGGACTGTGCCTGCTTAGCAGCCTTCTGATTGGCCATGATCTGCTGCTCTTCGGCCACTTCAACTGCGAACGCGTCCGGAGCAAAGGAGATTTTGTCGGCCTCAATCTGTCCCTCCGCATTACCGGGGCCTTCTACCTTTACCGTCAAACCAGGAACCAGCGCCGTCTTGTCCATCTGCGTGTGGCGGAAGAACAACACCTTGCCCCGCTTGCGTTCGACTTTGGTGCTGGCATTGAGATCGACAACAACGACTTCACCTGAGCCTTTGTCATAGACATTGACCAGATTTCCGTTCCGAGACAAGATTCGACCTGTGATTTTGACTTTCTTGCCGGCTTCGATAAGCCGTGTTTCCGACTGGGCCGCGTATGTCAGTGTGCCGAGCAGAACGACGCAGCCCAGATAGCACAACGCCCGCACCTTCCACTTGAAGAGATTTAGTTTCATCGAAGCTTCTCCACTAAAGTTTGAATTGAGAACAGCATCATGGCTGCACTCCCTTTTCTGATATCTATGAATGCACTTCGCTTGCCATACCTGAGCGAATCTCTGTTCGTCAGAACCGACTGATTACACGAGCATTCAAACGTGTTAAAAATTCGGAGTGTTAGCGAACTGTCAGCGGTTCGACAGTTGGCGAAGCTTGTGACGATCGACTCAGTCATGCGACTCAACGCTGCCGGCCAAAGCTTGTCATCGATGGCGCGAAGATGCTACTGCTGCACAGCACCGCAGAGACGCAAAATGAATGAACCCTGAAAGTCCAGTACAGGATTGGTATAACTGTTAACGTTTATTTACAGGCATTCACGGAGCTGTTGCGCTCACGAGTTTCCCGCAACACTCAGGATGTTGAGGAAGGCTCGAGCTGTCCCATCCTCCGCCGAGGGCCTGGACCAATTGGACGGCAGCGACCATTCGCCGGCCAAGAATGTTTACCGCGGTAACCTCGTCAGAGAGAGCCGCACTCTGCGCGACGGTCACTTCCAGGTAACTGGTAACCCCGCCTTTGTACCGTTGGATGGAAAGGTCGAGCGATTTCTGGGCCGCAACGACAGCTTCATTCTGAGTCTGAGCTTCTTTCTCAAGAATGCGCAACGCGGCAAGATTGTCTTCCACCTGTTGGAAGCCGGAAAGCACGGTCTCGCGATAATTGGCTACGGTCTGGTCATAGACCGCAATGGCCTCGTCTGAGGCTGCGCGGCGTCTGCCAGCGTCGAAGATAGTTTGAAACGCCGAAGCTCCAACGCTCCACAACCCGCTCGGGCCCTGCAACAATGTTGTAATCGTCCCGGTTTCAAAGCCTCCGGTACCCGTCAGGCTTAAGATCGGATAATAGGCGGCTTTGGCCACTCCAATCCTGGCGTTCGCGGCAGCCATCAGCCGTTCGGCAGATGCGATGTCAGGCCGCCGCTCGAGCAACTCTGAGGGCACACCTGCCGGAATTGAAGGAGGTGGTGCACTAAGCGGAAGTGGAGGAAGGTTGAAAGATGCGGGAGGTTTTGCCGATGAGAACTGCACGGCATGCTCGAACTGGGCGCGGGCCACGCCGACGTCTATGGCCTGAGCGCGAGTGGTCTCAAGTATCGTTTTGGCCTGCTCGACCTCAACTTCAGATCCGACTCCTCCCTGAAACCGGGCCACGTTCAACTGCAGGGCCTGCTCATAATATTTAACAGTGGAGTTCAAGAGCTGCTCTTGCGCATCAAGGGTGCGCGCCTCGAAGTAAAAAAGAGCCAATTGCGCATGTGCGCTCAGGTTAACGGTTGCAAGGTCGGCAGCGCTGGCTTGCGCCTGCTCGCGAAAAGACTCCACAGTGCGACGTATTTGTCCCCAGGCGTCGACCTGGTAAGACAGTTCAAACGGCAGTTGGAAATCGGTGCTGGTTATGCCATTGAAAATTGATGTGTGAGGCGGACGGTTGCCGGATACCCTTGTTCGTGACACCGCGGGAGAGACGGCCAGGGTCGGGAAGTAAGCAGCGCGGTTATAGCGGACCAGCGCACGAGCTTGCGTGTACACGGCCGCCGCAGCCTTCAGGTTCTGGTTGGAAATATTGACCTGCTGTTCCAGGGCGTTCAGTTGAGGATCCTGGAATATTTCCCACCAGTTGCCGCCGAGCTTCTGTTCGCTCGGCTGGGCAACTTTCCAGTTGCCACCTTCTTTATAAGCTGGCGGCGTCTCGACTGGCGGCCGCTGGTATTTGGGACCAACAGTACAACCAGCCAGCAAGAGCAAACCGGCAAGACAGACGGTCCCTGCCGTGTGCCTCTGGACTCGAAACACTCCCTTTAGATCTCGCGCCAGGTTCACTGTGGGCCTCCAGTAGAAGTGGCCTGCACAACCTGCACCTTTTCGCCGGAGACAACGGAATCCGGCGGATTTGTAATCACTTGTTCATTGCCCTTGAGACCGGTAACGATCTCAATTTGCTGGCCGAAATCGCGGCCAGGCGTTACCGGCGTGAGCACCGCGCTGCCGTTGCTTACGACTGCCACTTGCAGACCTTGCGCCCGAAATATAAGCGCGGAAACTGGGATCAGAAAGGAGGTGGTCTGTTGCGGCACCTTGAGGTGGACCTCGGTATAGGCGCCAGTGAGCAACTCGCCGGTTGGATTGTCCACGTCAATTTCCGCCGTCAAGGTACGAGTGGCGAAGTTGATCGCGCTGGAGGTTCGAACCAGTTTGCCCTGGAATTTTCGACCGGGGAATTCCGCCAGACTAAGATCAGCCGTTAGTCCTGGAGTGGACGCCTGCGAGTACTGTTCCGGCACATTCACATAGACGCGCAACTTGCCCGGTTGAGAGATATGAAACAGATCGGTTTTCACGTTTCCGCTGTTGCCGGAATTGATCAGGTCTCCAAGATCGGTGTTACGAGCCGTGATGATTCCGTCAAATGGCGCATAAATCCTCTCGAATGACTGCAATGCCTCAAGCTGCTTCACATTGGCCTGATTAGCGTCGACGATGGCTTTGTTGGCGTTGTAAGTACCGAGCGCATTATCCGCGTCTTGCTGCGCGACCGCATGGGTTGCCAACAAACCCTGATACCGGTTCTTGGTGATCTCGGCAAGCCTGAGATTGGCCTGCGCCGTGGCCAGATTGCTGCGTGACTGGAGCAATTGCTGGTCGACTTCCGGAGTCTCAACCACAGCCAGTAGCTGACCCTTTTTTACACGAGCTCCGATATCGAAATACCATTTTTTCAGGTAGCCATTGGTGCGCGAGTAAACAGGGGAGCTAATGAAAGGCTGAACATTCCCCGGCAACACAATCTCCTGCGCGGGCGCGGAGCGCTGCGGAGTAGCGACTGAGACCGAAGGCTCCGCCATTTGTGCGGTTTCAGCACGTACGGTTTTGGCGTCAAAGAGACGTGTGACAATGCCGTAAACGAGGAGCCCGCCGAAAACCACGAGAAGTGCGCCCGCGACCAGCCAGCCTCGTTTCCACCGGCGGGGTGCTTTAGCAACACCCGGCGTTTCCGGCGTGTGCGGGAGAGCTGTGATTGGTGTTTGCGATTGCATTGGCATAACCATTCCTATTCCTTCGAATAATTGCTTCATTGTTGTTCCCCGCCAGCAGTTTGCTGGCGCAGACCGTGGATGACACTGAAAATCGTGGGTACAAAGAACAGTGTCGATGCTGTGGCGACGAGCAGGCCGCCAATCACGGCTCGTCCTAGCGGCGCATTCTCTTCGCCCCCATCGCCCAATCCCAGAGCCATGGGCACCATGCCGATGATCATGGCCAGCGCCGTCATGATTACAGGGCGGAATCGAGTGAATCCAGCCTCCGAAGCGGCAGCTATCGCATCTTTGCCTTCCGCCATCTGCTCTCTGGCAAAGCTAACCAAGAGAATGCTGTTTGCAGTTGCCACTCCCATACACATAATGGCGCCGGTAAGAGCGGGGACGCTCAGCGTAGTATGAGTCGCGAACAACATCCAGGCGATTCCTGTCAGCGCTCCGGGAAGAGCCGAGATGATAATCAACGGGTCCAACCAGGATTGGAAGTTTACGACGATCAGCAGATAGACGAACACGATGGAGAAGGCCAACCCTCCCAGAAGACCGACATAAGAGGAATGCATTGACTGGACCTGGCCCCGCAGCACGGCTTGCGAGCCCCGCGGGAGTTGTTTGCTGGTCTCGTTGAGAATGCGCGTGATGTCTCCGGCCACCCCGCCCAGATCGCGACCCTGCACAGAACCGAAAATATCGATGACGGGCCGGATGTTATAGTCCGAGACAACCGCCATACCGGTGCCGCGCTGAATTGAGCTTAGGCTGGCAAGAATCGATGGTGGCGCGGCGGGATTGACCCCAGTGACCGGGATGTTCTGGAGATCCTGGAGCGTATCGAGCCGATACTGCGGCGTCTGTGTGGCAATCTGATAGCTGACGTGGTTTTTCGGATCGACCCAGAAAGTAGGCGAGGTCTGGAAGCTGCCGCTGAGCGATACAAGCATGTTCCGGGCAATGTCGTAGGCAGTGAAGCCGATTTCTTGTGCCTTGGTCCGGTCTACTGAGACATGCATGTATGGCAAATTAAATGGCTGCTGGATGCGCAGGTCCGCCGTCCCGGAAACTTGCCTCACTTTTTGCAGCAACGCATCCGCATAGGCTTGGTCGCCCTGCAAATCGTTGCCGATGACCTGAATATCGATCGGTGCGGGCAAACCGAAATTCAGAATCTGGGTGACCATATCGGTTGGCAAAAAAGCAAAGACCACGCCGGGAAATTGCTTAGCCAGACTGATCCGAAGATCGTGGACATATTTGGGAGTCCGATGGTTGTTCTGAGCCAGGGTTACCAGGATGTCTGCATCTGAAGTGCCGACAGGCGCGGAATTGCTGTAGGAGAGGTTAATTCCGCTGTATGGCAGTCCAATATTGTCGACGATACTGGCAACCTGACCGCGCGGAAGTTGCTGCCTGATGAACCGTTCGACCAGATCGCAGAGACGCGCGGTCTCCTCAATGCGTGTTCCTGTGGGAGCGCGAAGGTGGAGCGTGAACGCCCCACTGTCCACGCTGGGGAAAAAGTCCTGTCCCAGCCAGGGCACAATCAGCGCCAGAGAAATGGCACAAGCTGCGTAGAAACCAATGAGGAAAGCTCGGCGGTAATGCAGACAACGTTCCAGCAGCCGGTGATAACCCTCACGCAGGCGCTCAAATGCGTGTTCAAAGCGGAGCTGCAGGCGAACGAAGGGATTGCGGCTGGGGGCGGCGGGCTGGGAAGACTCGGGCGCCTGGCCCCGCAAAAGGTACTTGGCCATGGTTGGGACAAGGGTGCGCGATAGGATATAAGAGGCAAGCATCGCAAACACGACTGCCTCAGCCAGCGGGACAAACAGGAACTTTGCCACTCCTGAGAGGAAGAACATGGGAACAAAGACGATGCAAATCGCCAGTGTGGAGACGATGGCCGGCGTGGCTATCTCCGCCGCGCTTTGCAAGACAACATCGTCCATACTCTTTTCAGGCGTCAGAGCTCGATTTCGATTGATGTTCTCAATCTCAACAGTCGCGTCATCAACCAGGATTCCCACAGCCAGGGCGAGTCCTCCAAGAGTCTCAATGTTGATGGTTTGTCCCAGCGCACTGAATGCGATGACAGAAGTTAGAATTGCCAGAGGAATAGAAGTCGCTATGACCAGCGTGCTGCGCCAGCTTCCCAGAAAAACAAGGACCATAAAAGCAGTGAGGCAGGCGGCGATCACCGCTTCCTTTACCACTCCCTGGATGGCGCCTTTCACGAATATGGATTGGTCTTCCAGCAACTGAATGTTGAGGGCTGGCGGCACTGTCAGCTTGATCTGCGGCAGCAAGGCTTTGATGCCCGCAATGATGTTCAGCGTTGAGTTAGTGCCGTTTTTTTGCACCGTCAAGAGCGAGGCGCGTTGGCCATCGACGCGGACAATGTTGGTTTGAGGAGGAAAGCCGTCACGAACGAAGCCAACGTCGCTGATGTAGGTAGTGGTCGACCCGACCGTCTTGACCGGAATCTGGTTGAGTTCCGGAATGGTCTGTGGGGCGGCATTAACGAAGTCAACGGCGTATTCTTTCGTTCCAATCTTCGCCGTGCCGTTCGGCAAAATCAGATTCTGGGCGCTGATGGCGTTGACCACATCAAGCGGAGAGAGACCTCTCGACTGCAGGGCGCCAGTGTTCAAGTCCACCTGTACCTGACGCTGCTTTCCACCATACGGGTACGGGACTGAAGCTCCGGGTACTGTGATAAGCCGCGTGCGGATAAAGTTGAGTCCATAATCGTTCAGTTCCTGCTCACTCAGGCCCTTACCGGATAGCCCGAGCTGAAGAATGGGAACACTCGAGGCACTGTAAGTAATCACCAAAGGCGGTGTTGTGCCCTGGGGCAACTGCCGGAGCTGAGTTTGCGAAACCGCGGTGATCTGGGTGATGGCCCTGCTTATATCTGTTCCCGGCTGGAAGAACACCTTAACCACACCGATCCCGTAGAGCGATTGAGATTCAAGGTGCTCAATGTTATCCACCGTGGTTGTCAGGCTCCGCTCCGTGATGGAGACGATTCTGTCTGACAGGTCCTGGGGCTGCATTCCAGCGAAACTCCAGATGATGCTCACTACAGGGATGTTGATATCCGGAAAAATATCCGTGGGAGTGCGCAACGCTGCGAGCGTCCCCATGATTAAGATCAGGATAGCCAGCACTACGAACGTGTACGGCCGCCTGAGCGCGAGTCGAACAATCCACATAAATTACCCCCGTTGTGACCATCAAGTCCGGATCGATGAACGCGATTACCCAGGAACAGTCAACCGAAAGTGTCATCCCTGCTAAAGCACTTCAGTTGCCAGAATTGCGTTTGAAAGCGCTCACCGCAAGTAACTGAATTCAAACACCGGTCATGAACGCAGATTTGAAGAACACCGGAAAACACGGCTCGCCATCGACAGATGTCGATATTTCGACACCTCAGTCCAGCAAATACACATTCGTCGTTTGGAACCTGCAAATATCAAGCCGCGACGGCGCCAGTCACAATCTCTCTCAAGATATTGACCTCAAAGGGTTCTTTTACTAATCCCCCGCCCGTTTGTTTCAAGTTCTTAAAGTGAGCCGTTGCTACATGTTGATCGAGGGCAGCTTGACTTTCCCATCTTTCGTAGAAATAGAAGCGCCCCTCCGAGTCTGACTCATAGAGCTCATACAACTTACATCCCTGTTCGGCACGGGTAGGAACCAGCATGCCTTGCAGCAGAGTTCTGAGTTGGCTTTCCTTTCCTTTACGCGCCACGAATTTTGCAATTACACGCACTTCACCCATGATTGTTCACCCTCAATTCCTTGATATTTCCTTTGCAGACTCAGCCCGGTGGCTACTTCAAGGCCGGATCAATCAGCGTTAGATCGGTATCCGGATCGAACCGCTTCTGCATCGTTACCGGATCGACCGTGACCATGACTTCCAGCGTCGGCGAGACATTCGCGCCAAGAACATGGCCGCCGCGCATTATTCCGTCTGGATCCCCCACGGTCATGTGCGTATGGACAACGGGCTTTCCCTGATAGAGCGCAATGTCGCCGCTCATCCCAATCACTTCATGCTGACCGATGATATGGATCTTTTTATACATTTTGAGCTGGGGATTAAACCACGCCACGGTTGCTCCGTTCACCGCCCCAATAGCGGTGAAATGCGCACTGGTGACGTGGTACTGCTCGGCAAAGGCCTGCAATCCGGAGAAGGCCTCGTCTCCTTCAAAAAAGATCACCGCGTATTGTTTCGTCTGTTCTCCAGGATTCAGCAATTTCACCTGCATCCTGGGAGCTTTGCCCTTTGGACCGGCTTCTGCCGGCCGGACATATTCGCTCGACGTCTCCTGTGAATATCCCATCATGGTGGCCATCCCAACCAACAACACTACGTAACCCAGTTGCTGTACTTTATTCATAAATTTCCTCCGCTATGTTCGCGAACCTTTATGAACGGTCTTGCCGCTGTCAAATCTGTTTGCGCCCCCTCACTTAACGGCCGGAGCCTCGCGAGTCTTTCCATGAGTTCGACGACGATCGAGAAGTCCCCTCCGCCTTCGTCCCCAAAGTCTGCGGAATTGATCTGAAAAGCTGCCGCGGTAGCCGGCATTGGCACTTTCATTTCCGCGGCGGTCTCAAGGATCAAACGGAAGTCCTTGTTCATCAGTTCGAGCGGGAATTGAGGACTGTAATCATCTTGAGACACTCTTCCCAACTTTCCGGCGAGGGCTGGAGCGACCACCGCGGTCTTTGCCAGGACTTCCAACAGCAGACTCCGGTCAAGGCCGGCTTTCTGACCGAAAGCTACCGCCTCTGCCACGGTTTGCATTCCCACGCCAAGAAGGGTGTTCACTACGAGTTTCATCGTCGTTCCAGACCCGCTCGGCCCGAGGTAGAAATATTGCCGTGCGATGACTTGAAGAAGGGACTTAACAGCATTGAAGATTTCAAAATTGCCGCCGGCTAATAACGTAAGAGTTCCCTGTTCAGCCGCAGGAGTGCTGCCAGAAATGGCAATATCTAATACGTCCAATCCGCGTTCGAGTCCCGTGCGATAAACCTGGCGAGAGGCATCCGGGGAGACAGTACTCATCTCCAGGATAATGGAGCCGAGGCGCGCATTCGCAAGTACACCGTCCGATCCGAGATAAACGCTTCGTACGGACTCGTCGTTCGTAAGGCAGGAGATCACTACATCCGCTTTGCGCGCGAGATCAGCAACGCTGCTCGCA
>Ga0210400_10002957_pt1 | contig 15251 bp, 16 predicted proteins | sample IncBWH26MmetaG_FD_155456 | JGI IMG/M metagenome (GOLD analysis project Ga0210400, IMG submission 155456) | Forest soil microbial communities from Barre Woods Harvard Forest LTER site, Petersham, Massachusetts, United States - Inc-BW-H-26-M | ecosystem: Environmental > Terrestrial > Soil >... | reverse complement strand
GTCGACGCTACTGCCTTCGTGGAGATGCGGAGATACCTGTGTTCGCTTGAACACTCTACCGTAGTTACGGCATTGTCAGCTTGAGCGTCTAGGCTTGCGCGAGGCACGGGGTGGCGAGTCGGCCCCACCGCGCAATACGCAACCTTCTCGGCGCTAACAAGTGTTTTCCGAGGCGGGCAAACCAAGGCCCCGACTTCACCGGTCTGACGGACAGCGGATGGAATCGCTGGCCTGGAATAACTATCGTCAGTTGCTTCTAGACACCATTAATCGTAAATCGTATGAATGGATACGTAACCCGAACCGTCCATGGGGGCGGACACTGTGATCAACAGCCCGTCCCCAATTAACGGTGGTTACTTTGGCGGGTAGGCCTTCAGAAGCTTCGCCATGGCGTTGTTCAGGTTCTTCTGGTTCTTCTCCTGGTTGCTGCTCGGGTTCAGGGTCTTGGTCGCACTCCCAGTCCATACGAGCTGTTTCGTTGTAGGATCGTAGAAATCGAGCACCAGAGTGCCTATATTGATCGTCGATTGTGTCGCGGTGCCCATACCGCCGCCCCAGCGCATTCCTCCGGTCCCATAAGCATTCCATTGCGTCTGTTGTTGCACTGCGACCTGATAACCGATATAGAGATCAGCCGGGTCACTCTCCACCTTGCTCAGCCCCTTCGTAGCAAGTTGACCATCGATCGCTTGCTTGATCTGGGCGTCCGTGATCTGGTTCGGCTGTTTCGCGCCCTCAATGGTGACCCATTTGTATGTGTGATACTTCGAGAAGTCTGTGCCGGGCATGGCCTGAGACTTTACGTCCTGCGCCAGCGCGACTCCGCAAGTCAGAAGTGTAATTCCGAGCACCGCTAAACTGTTCCTAAATCCTCGTTGCATTGCTTCCTCCTCATTGATGTAGAAAACTGCTTGGGCTGTCCTCCGTCGTCACGAAATGGGCTTCGCAGGACCGGTGCATCGCACGGTCGATGCGTGCAAAGTTGTCATCTGGGGCGCAACCTCAGCCCGTGACCGCCAAGTTACAGCAGACCCTCGAGCCTGAAAACTGGCAGAAGTACCAGTTAACCTGTATCTGCGTGAAAACGACTTATCCTCTACGGATTCCTGGGAGTCACGCTGAACTGAAAGGATGGGAACCGGGAAAATCGTGCCTGCGGCCAAAATCAGGTTCAACCTGACGAATCGGCATTCGATTCCCGAGCGCTGTCAATTCTGCCAGTATCCGGACTAAAAGACGTCTGTTAGGTTCAGGACACTGCGATTTCTGTGAGGAGTCCGACCCAAATGAGCTCTATCATATGCCGTTCGACGAAGCTACTGACCATCGCGTTTGCCCTATTCTTCGCGTTGCCCGCCCTTCACGCTCAGGAAAAAGTCGACATCGACGCTTATAAATGGCGCGTCGACGCAATGTGGTGGTTTTCTCATCCTACGGGTAGTTTTCATGCCTCAACAGACCAGGTCTCGTGGGATTTGAGCAAAGACTTCAACTTCGGGAGCTACTCGACCTTCTCTGGATCGGTTGATTGGCACTTCAAGAGAAAGCATCATCTCTTGTTCCAGGCGAGTCCACTTAACAGTTCCAAGTCAGCCTCCATAAGCCGGGACATCACGTTTCAGGGCGTGACCTACGATGCTGGCGCAACCGTAAACGCCTCGCTCAATTCGTTGGCGATCTCTCCCGGATACCAGTACGACATTATCCACAGGAAACAAGGCTATCTGGCTCTTGTGGTCGCAATGAACTTGCTTGACACCAAAGGGACACTGTCCGGAATCGGGACGCTCAACGGGGTTTCTGCCACCCGCACCACGTCAGGCTCTATACTCGCCCCTCTACCCGTTTTGGGCCCCAAGTTCCGGTGGTATCCCATGCACGACTCCAATCGCTTTTCACTGGACGGCGCATTTACGGGGATGTACTTCTTCGGTTATGGCAATTTCATTTATACGCAGGGTGCGGCGCAGGTCAAACTTCACAAACATTTGGCGCTGCGGGGCGGTTATCAATTGGGCACCAGGTTCAGCATTCAAGGAAAGAACAACAACATAGGCTTGCGCTTGACCCAAACCGGTCCGGTCGCAGGGCTCGAAGCGACTTGGTAAGGAGCACCCGCGCACCGACAAATTGTTCGTCTCATTCCTTTGCCCTTGAAAAAATAAAGTGCGCTGCTAAACCGATATCGTTCACCTGCTGATTCGGCTTCTTGCCAGTGTTATTTTCATGCTCATAGTAAGCATCAAACTGAACATGTTTGCCAACCGGAAACAGACAGCCGGCTTCAAGTTGAGTAGTACTCCACTTCGCGTATTGGCTCGTGTAGTAGGGTTCAGCGCTGGCATGAGGAATCAGATGATATGAGCCGATCGCGAAAGTTCTGGTTAGCATGAGCTTATTACGGTAACGCCATTTGAAGGTCCCGCCTTTCCAATCGAGATCCGCGCGGTTTCGATCACTAATCAAAACAGAACCTTTCATAGGAAAATTAGTCGTCGCTTCAGGGATGAATCTATTATCGGTAGGCTCATTCGGAGCAGTGATATATCGGTAGCCGGCTTCGACAACGAGAGGTCTTTGCTTTGAATCGTCCAGATCGAACTCAGACACCCTTTTCAGCTTGACGAGCGGTTTGAAATAAAGCTGGACACTTGGTCCTAACGTAGCTTGGATCGGGACGCCTTCGTCCCTATCCCCCTGTGCCTGAAAATAGACACGAGTCACAGGATTGACTTTGAGATATACGTCAACCTCGGGCAGGAATTGAGGTGTCTGAGCCTCTGCAAAGCTGCCGGCGATGAGGAGCATAGTCGCCAGCAGCCACCGTTTCGCGGTCCGTGAAACCTCATGCGAGAAATGTATTTGACTCCGTAAAGCCCACTGATGAACGGATTGATGCCGCCTAAGCGGTGCGCGAATTGAACTTAATCTAAGCAAGAGACAGGCGCGAGCAAAAAGCACACACTCGAAGGTACCTGGAGATATTGCTCTCACATTCGTTCTCAACTGTTTCGAGTCTAGGGGTTTCCTTGATCAGGTCAACTGCCACTTCTGACAGGTGCGACCGGAGAATCCTGAAAAAGCTGCAATTCAACTCGCATCAGCTGTCGAGGATTTGCATTGCAAGTTGAGTATTCCTCCGCTGTCACGCTAGCCGGGCAATCTGTGTGGACGCACCCGGTTGTAATCGATCCGCCAGGTTTCGATGAATCTTGCGCAGATGTCAGGGAAGCGGACGCTGTCAGATGTGACAGTCAGCAAATTTCAGGATCCAAAAACAAAACGTCATTCGACGTCACGCGTCTAAGTTACAAGACTGTGAATTCTTTCTGATGGTGTCCCATCCGGATAATATCCGGGAGGCCTGAGACATTGTTTACAGAAGTCGCTGAGGGCCCGTGATGAATGCGAAGACGCGTCTTCGGAATCCTACTCGTGTATGGCTGATGATTGGCTTGCTTCGTGCCCCGGCAACATCGAGATTCTTAGATTGGGGTAAAGGAAGCTGCATAGGAAAGTTTCGTCGATTCGAGTGATAGTCGTAGAGGACTTCTTGTCCTTCCGTAAATACGTGTGTTCAAAGTTGGAAGAGAGACCCGAACTGCAGGTGATCTGCGAAGTGTCCGATGGATTGGAAGCAGTTCACAAAGCCGCGGTCCTGCAACCAGACTTGATTCTGCTCGACGTGGGACTTCCCACTCTGAACGGCATTGAGGTCGCTCGGCGACTTCGCGAGCTTGCTCCGAAGTCGAAGGTAATCTTTTTGAGCCAGGAGACGGCCACGGATTTCGTACATCAAGCCGTTAGTTTGGATGCCTGGGGCTACGTCTTTAAAATGCATGCGGAAGTTGACCTGCTGCAGGCCATCGACGCCGTATTATCGGGGCAGCGTTTCATCAGCTCCGTGTAGGCGAGGTACGACCTGGCCACCGTTTCAGCACGATCCGGGTATGCTTCGCGCGCTTCACGGGTACGAGATAGATGCGAATCTGCTGGAATATTTTGGCAAGATGTCGGATTCGCCCTCCCGATCATCTCCTTGTCCAAAGTCGGTCTCCCGTTCTAGTGAAAGACCATCTTGACCAGGAATTTCAGCAGTTCCTCCGGAGAAAAAACGGTCAGCGAGAGCGGCAGAAGCGGCACTGCAACGGAGAGGGCAAGACGTATAATGTCATTCGTCCAAAATGGAATCAGGCGCATTTGACGCACGTTCGTGTAAACATTCGACAACTCTGAGAGAGACCGGATGTCGTTGTCAGTGAGTAACTCGCCTGGCTCGTGTTCTGCATCTCCCATCCATTTCTCTTCGAAGCAAAATACAAACCGGCTGGCCAGCACGCCATATTCTCCTGAACCCTTCCGCAAGGCAGTTGCAAGCTGCGGCGTGAACATCACCAAGGGGCCCAGGATGACGACAATAAGGAAAGCTGCGGTCCCTGCTGCCTCCATTTTGAAGGACAGTAAGGGTCGTCCATCGATCAACACCCGGTCTGCAATCCAACCTGCGAGCAATACTCCCTGGGCAAAAAGAATTGGCGCGAAGTTGAACGAACCTCCGCCCAAAAAGCCGATCCCGCCGGCTCGATCTGGGTGGGCCGCGCTCAGGTGCAATCGCAATCTTGAAATCTGCCAGAGAAGTCGAAACCAGATCACGAGGCGCATGTACCAGCGCGCTAAAAGGAACTGAAAAACTGGAATACTCACCAAGACGTACCAGTAGCCGGCAAAAGTGAGATGTATATGTCCTTGATTCGGCGACGCATACCAGGTGTAATCGCCTAAAGCGATCTCGTTCCGCCACGCCCAAAGCCCAATCGTATAGACCATAACCAACAGCGCCGCTTCCAGAAAAGTCAGGTCGCGGAGACGATGCGCAGATTTAACTGCCGCGTCAAACTTCGGCAGATCCGGGGTCGCCACAATGCGCCGTTCCACAAAGCGCCAAATCAGCGGACTAATGCGGCGGTGCACTGCAAGCTCGGCAAAGATGAGTACTGGAAGTGCGACCAGGAATCGAACGTTGGCTTCGATGTCGTGCAGAAATGGGACCTTGACGGAACCACCGAAGGCGTGACCTTCCGCAACCGACAGCAACAGCAACGGCAACCACGCGATCAGCGCGAAGACCAGTGCCTGGCGGTGCACCAATTCCAAACCTTCGCCCGCCAGGTGCCTGCGCCTGCAGAACCGGAACAAAGGGCCGCCAAGGACCAATGAGAACGCAGGCGGTTCAAACACAGATTCGATTGACCGTGAGGGATCCGACGGCTCTAGGATGGCCTTCATTTTTCTCCAAAATCTCTCGCCACAGACTTGAGGTCCATGTGCACCAAATTAATACCTTGCACAAACCTTAACGACTGTCAGATTTAACAGACAGGACATTGCGCGTCATCCCCCTCTGTCCGATGAGAATTGGCGTCCTGGCTAAAACGGCCCGGCATGTAACAGGACCCCATAGAATGTGACGATTCCAATCAGGATGACTGCCATCGCAACCACTAAGGAGACGGACACCTTGTGCCGTTTTTGAGAAGGCCCGATGTCCTTTAGAAAGACTCGGTGCTGCCATGCGGCAGCCATCAATGCCAGAGTGCCCACGGCAATCAAGCTCAAACCTAGATTGCGCGGCGCATAGGGGCGACGGACGATACCCGCCGCAATGTCTTCGGCCTTGTATTGGAAGAATTTGTAAATCGTAAAACCGAATCCGATCATGGAAAGCGCAGTTCGTATCCACGCCATCAGGGTTCTTTCCGCAGCCATCACCGAGCGCTCGATGGCCAGATCGGTTCGCTCTTCGGCTAGAATCGTTCCTCTGTCTTTTCGCTCTGTCTCGACTTCCATGGAACTCCTCAGACCAGCTTCTTCACCGGTGTTGGCGCGGCTTTCCTCTCTCGTGCGATGCGCGTGGTCAGTCCGCGCAAAACCAGGTAGGGCAGGAGCGCCAGGATGAAGGCGACGATGATTGCTTCTCCCACATAAACAAAGCGCAATTCGATGAGCTGGTACACGACGTCCAGCACCACCGCCAAAATGATCACCCTGCCAATGCTCTTCCATCCGTCCTTGATCAAGTCTTTACGCTGTTGGGGATCGTAGAGAATCGACCAGAAATACGGCGACTTGCCGGCTTTGGCATCCGCCAACCCCGAACGAATCGCAAAAAATGCGGCCATGCACGGCTGCAGCACCAGTCTGAACTTCATCGGCCCTGTGACGCGACCGATCAATTGACTTCCAACACGCTCCCACATGTGGTCCATAACAGTTCCTCCCGTCGTACCGAACCCGATTGCAACAAACCTCTTTTTCTTATGAGATAGTTATGCGCGTACGATCGGTCCCTCGGGAGGCGCTTCGAACGGCACAATCTGCGCCCAGTGCTCTTTCACCGCAATGACACGAAAGATAAACGCAACACCAACCGCGATCAACGTGACAGGAAAGAACGCGGCGTTGCTTTTCATCTGAATTGCAATGAGCGTGTAGACCGAACTCGCGAGTATTGCGGACGTCACGAGGTGTTCCGATGGCCTCACGATCTCCGGCGTTACGCCGGAAAAGAGATCGATAAACACTCCACCCGCAGTCGTGGCGGCCAACCCGACAAGGATTGCCGCCCAGAATCCGAGGCCGTGATCAAGCGCCCTATGCGCTCCTAAGACGGCAAACCATGGCAGCGTGAACGACTTGAAGAAGGCCAACAGCCTCTTTCGAACCCACTCCTCTTTCGACTCGGCGAACCAGTAGATCAGGAGGCCAAGCGCACCAGCGCCCAGGCAGACGAAGAAATAGGTAGGGTCCTTGAGTGGCGATGGAATTTCATTGAGCAATATGTCACGAGTCACGCCGCCGCCGATTCCGCCAAAGAAACCCATGATCAACAGTCCGACGACGGCGTAGCCGCGATTGTGCGATGGATTGCGAGCGACAAGCACCCCGTTAAGGGCATTTATACCGGCAGAGAACAAGTCGACATTTGGAAAACTTGGCAGATACATTGCGGTCTTCTCCTCAAGAAGTTGGAGCCAATCCGGAGCACAGCGCGCCGTCACAGCTGAGCTTGAACTCCTTGCAAGCTCGACGACATGGCGTTATCGCGAAATTACCGAAGGAGTCGAGCCTTCCATATCAAGTTCCTCAATTGACCCGGGAACACCTTCTTCGTGATCCCTGCTCGATCCGTTTCTTCTGGTCGTCACCGCGGCTGATTGCCATGGCCAATGGCCTTCGAGTTCAACCACCAATGACCAGCTCAGAAACGTTCTGACAGCGACCAACGCGGCCAGTATTTCCAGTCCTTTCGCTGTCAAGTCCAGCAAGACCGTTCGGATCACATCCGCCGCAACCAGAATCTCAAGCGTCAGCATCAGTGATCGCCCTAGCAGTCGTTTATACGCGCCGTACGAGTCTGGAGAGCGTCGCATCAATTGCAGAACATAGCGCCCAAAACCAAAAACGATCGAGACGACAATGATCAATACCGCCAGCCCTTGGATACCCTCTGACGACATTTCAATCCACTCGCGCATACTATTCCCAATTCAGAAAGCGTGGCCGCCACAAAGAAAAATCAATCCCGAGGTAAACACGCGATGCCACCTGGCCGATTTATCAACATCTGAGCCCTGCACCTACATTCCGATCCATGCAAACTCGCGCACGGCATCAGAGAACCTTCTTGTGAAGAATAGGAGGCCGAGTGTACGGCTACAACTGTCACATTTGACAGGGGCGTGCCAAGGCCGCCAAGCTTTACGCATCCCCTATTGGGTGTCAAGCGCAGGGCAGGGTCTCGAAGCCGAAGCGCGACATGCACATCGATTTACAATTCTTCACCGCATGATTCGATGACCGACGACTACTCCACGAATGAAAGCTGCCAATCACGTCAATCAGAGTGTTGAAGGAATGCGCTTTTTGAACCGGAAGACCCCACCTAGTTGACGCCGACCGTTCCCTTCCAGTCGACAACATCCACTAGTTTCCAGGCGTTTTGTGTCAGATCCCACTGCAGTTCGCCCTGTTTGTCGAGAACGAGCTGCGCCGCGGGATAAATGACACCTGTGCTCTTGCTCTTCTCCTGATCGTTGATTTCAATGATGCCTGCGGTCAGGTTGAAAGACTGTGATTGCGTGTCAAAGTATGCCTCGCTCATCCTGATTTGGCGATTGGTTAGGAACACAATCTTGCGCCCCGTCGGCGTCAACGTCATCTTGATAAAGGAACAGTCATAGCCGAGTGTTCCAGTAATCTCCACGTGACCCACCGCCTTCATCTTTTGCAGTGCGTTTGCCAGCCCATTTGTCTGGCCCTTCTCGTAAGCCTCGACAAGAATCTGTTTGTCCGCTGGAGTTGAGAACTCATAAATATTGAGCGACACGCCGATATTGGCGCCCAGTTGAGTTCCCGTTCCCATTGCCTGGGCTTCGATCGTCTCGTACTTTTCTCTCGCTTGGCCAGACTGGCTATTCATTATGAAAAGGCCTACTAGGAGACCGGCGCCAATAGCGACTCTTGCAACTCCTGCGCGTCCATGCATGACTTCCTCCAAACTGAATGATTGCGCGGTGGGGTTTCTGATTCGAGCTGCTGCAGAAAAACGCATCGCGGGTTTCTTGAGATCGATCGCACGTCTTGAGTACATTGAACTCAATCTCAGCATTGAACCCTGTAGAGATCGGGCGCGCGAAAATAACGTTCACATGAGCAGCGTCGCCAACTTTTAGGCGTCGCGCAACTGTTAGTTATGACAGAACGCAAAAAGCAATCGTAACGCCCCCACGCCTCCTGTTATTTCTGCCAGTAGACGCCTGATTGCCGATTGAAGAGACTTGCCCTTAAAAGGGATTCGGAAATCCATGCTGAAATTTCGTGTCGATGATCATTTGTGATGGGGTGTCTTTTAAGAACGCCGAGAACGAAATCACTGATTAAGTTGTTTCCAAAATATGCTCGTTGCCCGCGGGTTGATATCTCGTTGACGAATGGGGGCGATAAAGGCCCGAAGATGCATGCCTTCACACCTTCACACAAAGTGGCGCTTGAGTGGCGAATAATGAACAACCTCCTGAGCTTGCGACTGGTATCTTCTCTTTGCCTGTTTGTTTTCTGTTCCCAGCTCGTAATGGCCCGGGAAGCGGTCTCTCCATCCCCTTTGGGAATTCCCAACGACGCATACGGCGAGCTCCTTGGACAAGACAATCCTGTGAAAGATCAAGTGTCAGCGGGCGTCGCGGTGGCCGAGTCGCAAAAACCAAAGCCAAAAGGGAATAAGAAAAAGCGCGAAAAGCGGGGCTCGTTTGTCGTCGCTCCAATACCGATCTCAAACCCTGCCCTCGGCTCAGGTATCGTCCCTGTTGTCGCCTATATCTTTCCGATTACCCGAAAAGACAAAGTCTCCCAACCTTCCGTGCTTGGGGCGGGCGGTTTAATCACAAACGACGGCAGCAGAGCGTTCGCATTGGCTGCGCAACTTTACTTTAAGGAAAATACCTATAGATCCACGGTCTTCTACGGCCACGGCAATCTTGACTACGATTTATATGGATCTGGAGTTTTTACTGGACTCAAGCTACCCCTGGTTCAGACCGGCGAAGTTTTCCAGGCAGAGTTTTTGCGCCGCATCATGTGGCAGTTTTTTCTGGGCCCCCGTGTTACAGTAGGAAATTCGATCATCACCCTCGCCCCAAGCAGTGGCAGCACGCCTCCGCCTCCTCCGGATATTGGGTTTCACACTCAGCTTACGTCCTTGGGTGTTCGGCTAACTCGCGATACCAGCAAAAATCGGTTTTATCCTACCAATGGGACCTATTTCGTCTTCACATCCGACTTTTACTCTACTGACCTGGGCAGCAAGTATACATTTCAGTCTTACAAAGGCTCCTTCGATAAGTATTGGAGTTTGAATAAGAGCCAGGTTGTAGTTTCTGACAGCTTTGCCTGCACCACTGCTGGACAGCCTCCCTTTTACATGAACTGTATCTACGGGAGTAGCAATGAACTGCGCGGATACACTGCCGGAAAGTATTTTGATCGACATATGGTAACAACGCAGGGTGAATACCGCCTGGCTTTACCGTACAGGTTGGGCGTCGTCGGGTTTGGCGGCATCGGCGAGGCAATCCCAGGAAGCGATCAACTCTTGTTTAGACATAATGATTTCCTGCCCGCTGGTGGCGTGGGACTTCGGTTACTGTTAAGCAAGGATTACCACGTCAATCTGCGCTCCGACTTCGCCTGGGGTAAGGACGGTCACACGTTCACCCTCGGGGTTGGCGAAGCGTTTTAGCCGCCCGCTGAGATTCGCCTGATCCACCCGTAATCTAACGAACTCCACAACCTGAGATCCGTTTCGGTTCTATCCCACCAGCAACCCTGCGGACGTCGAATGACATGCCTATAACTGGAATGCGCGGAATAGTCAATTCGTCCGGATGAAAAATAATCCTTATTTGGGTCTCCCCAGCCATCCGTATTGCCAACCAACCGACACGTTTTGGTAGTCGCCGCCAAATTGGACGTAAGCACCATTGCTGTAACTGAATTTCAGAGATTGGCTCTTCTTAATCGGAATCGCAGCAGTGAGCCCCAGTCGCGAGTTCTGCTCCTTTGTAAGCGGTTGTTCAATGCCGGCAGCTGTTGTAACACCCCCCGCCCAGAAATTAGCGTCGAACGATACCCAAAGCCGCTGCGTGAAGTCGTAACTCAAGTGTGTTTCCAGGGATGCGACTGGCTTCTTCGTTTGAGATCTCGTCCCCGGATAGTAGGCATTGCGTGACCAGAAGTCGTTATTGTCTGTGAAAAACCAGACGCCCGCGTACCCATCGAGAATCCACTTCCCCCAACGCTCGGAGTAGCCAAATTCGGGCTTAAAGGACCAGCGGTTGCTTCCCCAGTTAATGAGCTTTGTGGGATCGTACTGTCCCGTGGGAGCCTCTACCTTCAGACTTACACCAAGCAGGACCTTTTGGCGCCACTTCGCGAATTCGCGTGGCTGCATCGCCTGGCCACCCTTAAGGTTTACCGCAAGGCGATAGAACGAATCCGTAAGACCAGAGCGGTAAAGATGCTGTCCCGCGCCATTCACGGTTCCCTGAAAGCTTCCTACCGCATAGGGCAGAACTAAGACAACATTAGCCGAGCGGCCAAAGATGCCAAATGAGTGGTAATAGTTCGCGATAAATAAGTGGTAGACTCCCGTTGCGTCGCTGCTGGGAAGCGTGCCATTGAAATCGATACTGCCGTCGAAGAAAGACCACGTGAGCGTGACAGCATTGGAATGGTATGGAGTGATGAGATAGGCGCGGGGCGCAAGATCCTGTGCTCGAACGGGCCGCTGCAGGATTAGTACCAGTAAAGTTCCTATTGCCAGCCAGGTGCAATACTGCTTCCAATATCTTTCGAACTTCATATCAATTTCTCAAGTCCCGGTCAGAATCCACGATCCGCTAGCCTAGTTCGCATTTAATGATTGCGAGAGAATTTCCAGGTTTTGCGGCCGCACGCTAATCAGTCCCTCACGTGGACTGTCGATGTCGGCGACAAGAAAGAACGACATTGAAACAGCAAGCGGCACAATCAGAAGCAGAACAGTGTCTCTCCTGCGCGCTCCGTATCCGATCAAAAAATTGGAACCTAGGGCGATCGCTCGCATCAACAGCCATGCCGCGACTGGGATGCGATTCAGCCATGCGGCAGTTGTGTAACCTTGCGAATTCAAAACATCGTTCATACCTGACATGGCAAGGCCCGTGATGGCGTTCGGCTGAGCCTCCGCCGGACCTCTCACAACGGCCCACAAGTCGTTTTGCAGTTGAGCCGTGCTAGCGTTGATCCGCTGCAATTCATTCTTGTCGCGGTTCTTATAGAACAAAATTCGCTGAGCAAGATACTCTCTCAGTAGAACGCGCGCCTTTTCGGCGTCGGCAGCGGGCAGCACGGCTACGCGGACGTATTCTGTACCAATTGCGTTGGCCTCAGCTTCTTCAAGGTTCTTCCTCTGATCGTACCTGCTGATCGCCATCGAAAAAGTGAATCCAATCAGCAGTCCAAGCAGCGTCAAGGTGGCTGTGAGAACTGTGCCGAAATCTTCCCGCTCTTCCTCTTTGAGCGGTCGCATCCTCTGCCCGAATAGTGCTCCAACGTTGGCTACCAACCACATCGCAATCAACGTAACAAGTAATACGAGACTGGGGACGCTGATTAGTCCACTCATGAGATCTCTCTTTCGACAAAGATCAAAACAATTAATGCCGGGAATTTACCTCTCAGTTCAGGTCGCTATCTTTGCAGTATTTAGTTCCTTTGGCTGTGATTTCCGCGGAGAGGCCCTTGTCAGTCATCTGATACATCCATATTCCTTCCGAAACTGATGCGGCTCCTGACAGATCTCCGCCCTTGGTTGAGGTCTTCGCCGATGCGTTGGCTTGTCCGCCCAGTTCCCAACCTGAATTGATAAAACTGTTCAAGACTTTGTCGTTGTCAAAGACGAATATGACACTGAATTTTTTTATCCCCATGCCGAGGCCCGCCTGCACTTCGATCATCTTCATGAAGGTCTCGTTCTTCGTCTTGTTGTTAACGGCAATGCCTTTTCCCACTCCGGAGCCCGCCACCAAAATCTTGACTCCCGTGTTATTAAACACGGCGTAGCCCGCAGCGCGCTCGATCCTGGCCCTCGCGGAAGGTTGAGCTTTGTAGAGTCGTTGAAGCGTCTCACTCGCTAGGTCACGGACGTTCTGCTGTCCGCTCGTTTTGGAGTTGCCGGCTGCATGCACGACCATAATGCACATGAACACCAACGCGAAACATATTGCCATCGGCTTTGCGGAAGTTGCCAGTGAAGCACCTTTCATTGAGGACCCCTTTTCGTGTTGCCTGAGTGCGCAGAGATCACACCTCTTTGGAAAGCCGCTACACAAGCAGCACCATCGTGCGGTCAGACAAACTGAAACGACATCGTCTGAACATGTGCCGCAGATAAGTTCGTCCAAGTCGACGGAATCTAACCGGTCAGCTCGTTTATGGTTTGAGTGTGAGCCGTTGAACCAATGCAAAGGTCAGTACTGACTCTGACGGCAAATTGATGTCCCTGTTATTGCCCGACGCTCCGGCACCGATTGCTCCGGCTGTGACACCCGCCAGTGCACCGATCGCAGCTCCCTTTCCGCCACCGGCCAGTCCCCCGATCGCTGCTCCCCCACCCGCGCCGCCCACCATCAACCCGGCACTCCGTTTGCCTTTGCCCTTGGTTTCCTGGCTCGCGTCATCGGTCGCAATGTTGTAATGATCCCCGTTCACAACAATGGAAGTGAGACCCAACGATAAGGTCGCTCCGCCTTTGAATTTCCCAGCCTTCTTTGCGTCGCGAACGATTCCGTAGACCTTCGCCCCTTGCGGGATCACCATCTTTCCCTCGATCGTGATGGGATTGGCCATCGTTGCCGTAAATGAGCCACCAGCCTGACTGGTCTTGGAACTCAAGGACTGTACCAAACGAACCGTCAATACAGTTCCAGTTGGAACAACAACTGGCTTGGGCGGTGGTGGTGGAGGCGGAGGGGGTGCAGCCGCGGGTTCGGGTTGAACAACCGGCGCTACTGGTGTTGGTGCCGGCGCAATCTCGCCTGCAAGGCTCGAATCCACGGAAGTCTGGTCAACAACATCCGAGACTCCTGGTTCTTCCTTCGCAATCTGTTGGAGCTTCTTTTCCGCCGCCGCCGTCTTCACCTTGCCTGTGAGCGTAACTTTGCCCTCTTTGGCGACAACTGCAACGCTCGAGTCTTTGATTTCGGGATCAGCAGCAACTTTGGTCTGGATGTCGCTCTGTATCTGTGCGTCGGTCTGGTGCTTAGCACAGCCAACACAAAGTGCCGCCGATAGCACCAGGCAAGAATGAAACACTAAGCGTCCGCGCATAACTCTCCTCCAAAAGCTTGAAAGTTGTTCGAACTGCAACAATGAAGCTTAAAAACCACCGATCTATTTCGATACTGGCAAAAATGACAGGCTTTCTTCCCTCCCATTTTCCTCGAAAATGGCCTATTATCGAATCTCTCCCACGCTCCAGTGTGGGACGTGTGGGAACCAATGGGACATGTCGAGAACTGGGGCAAATCGATGCGCACTGTCAAAACTGACAGGTATCCGAAAGTAATATGCGAGGTATATTCTCGCTTCGCAGCACTCGCAAGCGCTTCACTACTCCCTCTACCTAATCGAATCGCCACATGTAGCGATCGGCATCTGGTTATCAATGGAGCGTGCCATGTTTGAAAAATGTCGGCCGAGAATCATCATTGCTGACGATCACACCTTGATCGCCGAGGCGTGCAAGCAACTCCTGGAAACGGAATTTGAAGTTCTTTCCATTGTCAACAACGGTCAGGCACTCATCGATGCCGTATGCAGGATGAACCCGGACGTCGCCTTGGTCGACATCTCGATGCCCCTGCTCAATGGCCTAGACGCGTGCGAGCACATCCGCGGTATCAAGCGGACCGTCAAGATTGTCTTTCTAACAATGAACGCCGACCGTGCAATGGCAGCCGAGGCGTTCCGGCGCGGCGCATCCGGATTTCTGCCGAAAACTGCTGCCTCTGCTGAGTTGCCAGTCGCGATCCGAACCGTCTTGAAGGGAAGGCGCTACATCTCGCCCCTCATTGGTGACGACTCTTTTGACCTGAGAGTTGAATTCGAGGGAACGAACGGTGTGCCGGGGCCGCTGACCACCCGGCAAAAGCAAGTTGTGCAGTTGCTGGCGGAAGGAAAGTCGATGAAAGAGGTAGCATCGGATTTGACCTTGACCCCCAGAACGGTCGCATTTCACAAGTATCGTGTAATGGAAATACTCAATCTCAAGAACAATGCCGAGTTGGTGCAGTATGCGATGAAGGAGCACATGGTCGCATCCAAGTGACGATGTGCTCCGCTTCCTCCTCAGTAACAAGCGCCAGTCTAGCGCGAACAAGCTAATTGGTCTCTCAAGACCACGGCTAGACATATGGGTCGCAAACTCAGCTTCCCTCTCGCACATCCACATTCCTTTCAGAGGGTTCGTCTCACTTCCGTTGTTACAAGTTTCCCGAGCCTCTCCGCCGGGACGGCCTTGCTATGGAGCGCCCGACGCAGAAGCTAGTTATTGTTGTTCGGGGAAGGTTTCGGCTGTTGTTTCGGCGCAGCTGGTTTTCCCTGGGGTTGCGGCCGATTCGTCGGAGCAGGCTTCGCTTGAGGACTGGGTTTTG
>Ga0210400_10002956_pt1 | contig 15260 bp, 12 predicted proteins | sample IncBWH26MmetaG_FD_155456 | JGI IMG/M metagenome (GOLD analysis project Ga0210400, IMG submission 155456) | Forest soil microbial communities from Barre Woods Harvard Forest LTER site, Petersham, Massachusetts, United States - Inc-BW-H-26-M | ecosystem: Environmental > Terrestrial > Soil >... | reverse complement strand
CGACTGCGGCGCGCCGGATGCTATCGGCGAAGACAGAAAGCTTTACGGAATCCGTAATTCGCGAGATGACGCGGCTCGCGCTGCAATATGATGCGGTAAATATGGCCCAGGGATTCCCCGATTTTCCAGCCTCGAACGAAGTGAAGGAAGCAGCGCGGCAGGCCATCTCCGACGACATCAATCAGTACGCTATCACGTGGGGCGCGAAAGAATTGCGCGATGCCATCGCAAGAAAGTTCGAGCGCACCCAGAGCGTGCGCGTGGACCCCGAACGCGAGATCACCGTCTGCTGCGGTTCAACCGAAGCCATGATGGCGTCGATGATGGGGATCATCAATCCTGGCGATGAGGTTGTTATCTTTGAGCCGCACTATGAGAATTACGGTCCGGACGCGATTCTCTCCGGCGCCACGCCGCGCTTCGTGCAACTTCGCCCGCCGGACTGGAGCTTTGATCGCGATGAACTGGCGAGCGCCTTCGGCACCCGCACCAAGGCGATCATCGTAAACACGCCGAACAATCCTACGGGCAAGGTGTTCTCGCGCGAAGAATTGGAATTCATTCGCGACCTCTGTGTGCGCTGGAATGCATTTGCGGTCACCGATGAAATCTACGAGCACATCATTTATGACGGCACGCGACATATCTCCATGGCTTCGCTCGAAGGTATGCGAGACCGCACGATCACTATCAACGGGATGTCGAAGACCTACAGTGTGACCGGATGGCGCGTCGGATGGGCGATTGCCCCGCCGGACGCCTCCACCTCCATTCGCAAGGTCCATGACTTTCTGACCGTCGGCGCGGCCGCACCGCTTCAGCAGGCCGGCGCGATCGCGCTCGAACTGCCGCAAAGCTATTATCAGAAACTCGCCGAAAGCTATCTTGTGAAGCGCGACCGCATGCTCGGCATCTTGAATGAGGCCGGCTTCCGCTGCTTCAAGCCCGCGGGCGCGTATTACATCATGACGGATATTTCAGATTTTGGCTTTGCAGACGATCTTTCCTTTTCGCGCTACCTCGTGGAAAAGATGGGCATTGCGGTCGTTCCGGGATCGAGCTTTTACGACGATCCCTCGCAGGGAGCCAACCAGGTCCGCTTCACGTTTTGCAAGAAGGAATCGACACTGGCCGCCTGCGCGGAGAAACTATCAAAGCTCCGTCCCCGCTAATGTGCTTGCGCCTCAGCTTTCGTAGCTGTCCTGCGAGCCCTGTGTTAGAATTCGCCGCGAAAGCTTGGGAGAAAACCGCATGGCCATGGAGTTCGATCTGATTCCGCAGGGCACGTTACTCAAGGAAAACGGTTTTGGCGCGGTCGTGGACGTTCGCGCGAGCCAGACTCGCACATTTTTTTGCGTGATGGAGATTACCGATCAGATCGAGCAAGAATCGGTGGATGTTTCGATCTGGGGTTCGGCCGACGGTGAAAACTGGAGCACGCATCCTATACTGAAGTTGCCTCAGCAATTCTATCGAGGTGAGACCCGCGCTGTCTTGGATCTTACCCTTGTTCCGGAAACTAATTACATTCGCGCTGGTTGGGAATTGAACCGCTGGGGGCGCGTCGCGCCGCTGCCGATGTTTGTGCTTGGATTGCGTGCAATGGAAATTCCCGCTATGCCAGTGCGTATTCCGCAGGTTCAAGTTAGCGCGGCAGGATAAAAATTTTCTCGGGACGCTCACTGCGTACCACTCAGGAATTATGGGGTAAGAAGCTGACAGTCGGTTGCCTTGTGAGAGTCGCTTCCTACCCCTCGAGTGGTCTTGATTATAAAGACGCGACATCTTCCTTCCAAGTTTCACCAATCAAAGAAAAATTGAGCCGATTTGAAGAATTTTATTGGTGAGCTTAACCCGACACTCAATTGCGCCGAAGTGGTATGACTGCATGACCGCTCTACCAATTGCTGCCGGATAGCGATAAGTGGGGGATTCTTTTTTCTTGGACCCTATGGTTCCGGCTGAGGCGGTGGCAGTGGCGGAAGCAATGGTGGTTCTTGTTCATCGGATTGTCGCTGCTGATGTTCATCGGGTCCGGGCTGGTTCGGTGCGCCGGATCGGGCTTGGTCGGGCGCGTGCGACTTGTCCTTATCTTGTGTCATGGATCGGGACTGATTTTGTTCATCGGTCCGACTTTGATCCTGCTCATTCCGTATCACCGCCTGCAATTGGTCCAGAGTCTTGCGAGCCTGATCGGCCTCGGGACCTGTCGGCGAGAGTTTCAAATATCTGTCGAGATCCTTTTTCAACGAGGCGTGGTCGCGCAACTGAATATGGATGTTCGCGAGGACCAGGTACACCGAGGGATTGTCCGGTTTCAAGTCCCGAGCTTGAATGGCACTCTTCTCGGCCTCTTCGGGCCGCTTGAGCACTGAAAGCGCCCTTGCCATTTCGAAATGGCCATGCCATGAAGATGCGTCGAGCGCCACCCCTTGGCGTGCAAGAGACTCGGCTTCCGGATACCGTTTCGTGTTGTTCAGCAGCCCGGCTAACAGGAAAAAAGCTTCAGAATATTGGTTTGAGCTGAGCGCAATGGATTTCCGCATCGCCTCTTCTGCCGGCCCCATCTCTCCCACGAAGGTGTATGCATTCCCTTCCTGCGCATAGGCCTCGTAGAAATTAGGAGAATCCTTGATGGCGCGTTGAAATTGGTCGATCGCCCCCTTGTAATCTGATTTGGAATAAAACAGGCGGAGACCCTTCTCATATTCATCGTACGCCTTGTGAGAAATGCTCAGCTCGTGGGCGGAAATGGTCCCGCTGGAGTTCGTGGTTACTACGGTCATTGGCCTGCGCAGAAAAACGGCCAGTCCTCGACGCGCCGAGTTGTTGATCGTAATCGTCTCGCGATAAGGTTCATAATCGCGCTCCACAATATCGACGGTGTAATCTCCATTGGGAATTCCGGAGAACTCGAATTCACCATTCCCTCGCGTGAAGGTGGTGTTTATGGGGGTCCCGGTTGCCTGCTTCAGATCCACGCGAACGCTTTCCATCGCGTGCTGATCCATGTCGTCACGGACGGTACCAGCAATGCTGAACGTGGCTCTCGAAGGAGTGGACCGCATCTGTGCGTGGGTAGGTACCACGGGAATAATGAGAATTAGGAGAACACCGGTTACATGCCGAATGTGCATGGAACCTCCAGTGCGGGGAAGGGCCTGAATAAATTTTAGCACTTTTCGGTGTGGCGGCGCAAAGTGCAGCGGCGAAGTGGGCGAAGTGCTAAGCGTCCAGATCGACGGTCTGCAAATAGGCCGGCAGCGACACGCGCCATCGAAAATTCGATTCGATAGTGAATTTGAGCGCCGCGGAAGCCGCCGGTTCACCATGTACGAGATATGTATGACGAGGCGGTGCCGGAAGCCCCGTAAGCCAGCGCATCAGCTCACTTTTTCCGGCGTGCGCGGAAAATTGCCGGAGATTCGCGACTTCCGCCGCAATCGGTACATCCTCGCCATATATGCGAAGCGTCTTTGCGCCCTCCTCGAGGGCGCGGCCGCGTGTGCCTTCGGCCTGGAAGCCTGCCAGCAAAATCACGTTGCGTGGATCCGGAGCGCGTTGTGCGATGTGATGCAGCACGCGCCCACCGGTAGCCATGCCGCTGGCGGAAATAATGATGGCCGGTGTCTTTACGTCGTTGATCTTTTTTGAGTCTTCCACGGCGCGCATATAGTGCACGGTGTGCGCGTCGAGCGGGTTTCCGTTGCTCAATTCGGTGGTAAATTCCAGATCGTGGTCCTCACTGTGACGCATATACATGCTGGTGACGTCGATGGCCATCGGGCTATCGACGTATACGGGAAGGCACGGAATGCGGTTCGCGTTTTCCAGCTTACGCACGATGTACATGATGGATTGCGTACGGCCCACGGCGAACGCCGGAATCACGATGACGCCACCGCGTTTGGCGGCGCGATTGACGACATCGGCCAGCGCGTCTTCCTCCGAACCGGCGGGATGATCGCGATCTCCGTACGTGGATTCGCAAAGCAATACGTCGCACCGCAGCGGCGCTTGCGGATTTTTCAGAATCGGCTGATCGTATCGTCCGATATCCCCGGAAAACAGCACGACGGTCTTCTTGCCATTTTCGGTGATCGTCAGCTCCAGGCTGGAGGAGCCGAGAATGTGTCCCGCATCACGCGGACGCACGGTGAATTGCGGCGAAATCGTGAACGGGTCAGAGCGGGGAATTTCGCGAAACGCGTTCAGCACCGGGACAACTTCCGCCGGAGTATAGAGCGGCAGCGCGGGATCGTGCTTGCTGGATCCGCCGCGCTGCGCGTTTTGCGCATCCTCTTCCATGATGTGCGCGGAGTCAGGAAGCAATAGGTTGCACAACTCTATGGTCGCCGCGTCGGCGAAAATCGGTCCGTGAAAGCCGTCGCGGACCAATCGCGGCAGATAGCCCGTGTGATCGAGGTGCGCGTGCGTCAGCACGCACCAATCGAACGAGGCTGGCTTTTCGGGGAGCGAGTTCCAATTGCGCTGGCGAAGTTCCTTCAAGCCCTGGAACAGTCCGCAATCCACCAGCAGCCGCCTGCCCTCCGCTTCAACCAGATATTTGGAGCCTGTAACCGTTCCAGCCGCGCCTAGAAACGTGAGTTTAGCCATAGGGCAGCCATTCTAAACGAACTTTGCGGAAACGAGATAACAAAGAGATTACTGGAGAGTCTAAAGAAAACACCGAGAAGAAAGAGCAAGGAGGCAAAGAAGCAAAGCAGCAAGGAAACGATGAGACCAGACAAAGATAAAGACTCAGGTTTGGCTCGCGGTGAGCCAGGGACTTCCCTCGCTGCTCTTCTCCGTGCTCTCTGTGGTGAAATGCTTTGGAAGTTTTCGATTGGTGGAGCCGGGGGGATTCGAACCCCCGACCTCCTCGATGCCATCGAGGCGCGCTCCCAACTGCGCCACGGCCCCACCGGGAGTGGAAATGCTGAAAAACTGTAGCACCCTGGCGGCAAGCGGTCAAACGCCAAACATCCAACTCCAAACACCCAACGCGAGCGCGGCGACCGCGTAGCTTTCAGTTCGCAAACGATAGCTTCGACGAATATTCGGAATGGTTGCTGTGGGTGTGTGTGCAGAATTTGCGACCTATGCGGAACCCTCAAGCCTTATTTAGTTTAACCGTCTTGGCGTGCCATCGTCACCGTACCAGTCCACGGTCTCTCCGGTTGTGTTCACGGTCACGGCGCGCACTTCGGTAAAGTGATCGAAAGACTCGATGCCTGTTTCGCGGCCGACACCACTGTCTTTAAAGCCACCCCACGGTGAAGCCGGATCGAGCCTGTGATGGTCGTTCACCCAAACCATGCCGAACAGCAACCGGCTCGCCACTCGATGGGCGCGCGCGACATCGCCGGTCCAAACCGACGCAGCCAAGCCGAACCTCGTATCGTTGGCGATGCGTATCACGTCCGCTTCGTCCTCAAACGGCATGACAATGGTCACCGGCCCGAACACCTCTTCTTGAGCAATCTCGGATCGACACTCGACGTTACAAAGCACCGTTGGCTCGATGAAATAGCCCAACGACGGACCATCGGGAGGCACTCGACCGCCCGTGAGTATCTTGGCGCCGGCCGCTGTAGCGCGGTCCAGCATCACCAGAATGCGCCGCCGGGACTTCTCAGAAATCACGGGTCCGAGCTGGGTTTGTGGATCAGCCGGGTCACCCAGCCGGATTGATGCCGCTTTCGCTCCAAACCTCTCCAGGAACGCAGGGTACATTGAGCGCTCGACGAGGATGCGCGATCCGCACACGCACGTTTGGCCCGCCGCGATAAACGCCGCGAAGGCTGCGCCGTCGACTGCGCGGTTCATATCCATATCATCGAAGATAATGACGGCGCCCTTGCCGCCAAGCTCGAGCGTAGTCGCCGCGAGATTTCGGGCAGCCGCCTCGCCGATCGACCGGCCCACATCTGTGCTGCCGGTGAACACGACTTTTCGGATTTTTGGATGGGAGGCGAGCGCAGCACCCGCCACGGCACCCTCGCCGTTCACAAGATTGACGACGCCTTTGGGTATCCCGGCACGGTCCAGAAGCTCGACAATCCGAACGGTCGTCAGCGGCGTCTGTTCGGAGGGCTTTATAACTACGCTGTTACCCGTTGCGAGTGCCGGGGCAAGACTCTTCGAAAGAATCATCAATGGGTGATTGAATGACGTCATTAGCGCCACGACGCCGAGCGGCACCCGTTGCGTGTAGCACAGGTACGACCCTTCGACCGGGATCACGTCGCTGCGACGTGTAAGGACGAGCGCTGCGAAGTATCGATAGAACTGCGGGAGGCGCGAGATTTGCGCCCTCGTCTCCGCAATTGGGCGCCCATTATTGAGCGTTTCGAGCTTGAAGAAATCTTCCAGATCCGCCTCGAACAAGTCGGCGAAGCGGTTGAGCACACGCGCCCGTTCCTGAATCGACGCCCCGCTCCACTTGCCTTCCTCGAAGGCACGCTGAGCGGCCATCACGGCACGGTCAACGTCATTTTTGCCGGCATCGGCCAGCTGCCCAATCACGCCGCCAGTCGCCGGATTGATGATCTCCAAAGTCTTGCCACCGGCGGCGTCCGTGAACTCGCCGTTGATAAAAAGTTGCGCGTGATAGGTCATTGGCAGAGCCTTCACAGGCTTCACACCTTGGCCGGATAGGGAGAAGCAGGCGCCTCAGACTCAAGCTCCTCGAGGCGGCGCTTTCTAGGTTCGATCCCGAACATCCATACCACGCAAATCTGAATGAATAGAAGCCCGATCATCAGGCTGAGAACGCCGCCAACCCCGTAGGACCGGAAAAGCGCGACCACGACGAAGGGAGTGAGAATCGTAGCGCCGCGTCCAAAGGTGTTGCAGATCCCCGACGCCCGCAGCCGGACTTCAGTCGGAAAAAGCTCCGGAATATAAATCGCGAAGAGAAGCGCCACGAGCACATAGATCGGAACGGTCAGCAGGAACCCCGTGATCATCAATACGACCGGATTTTTGATGAACGGATAAATGCTGCCCACCAGGATTGTGAACACCGACGCACCAATTATAGTTGGTTTTCGTCCCCACGAGTCCGCGGTTAAAGCGCCGATCGCCGACCCAATCGGCGCACCGAAGGACATCACGAGCGCGTACCCAAATGACGTGGCAATGCTCAGCCCCTCCTGAACGAAAAATGTCGGCAGCCATGTCACAAAACCATAAATCAATGTGTTGACAACGATCAGGGTCACGCATCCCACGATCATTCGCGCGAACAGCACCGGATTCAAGAGGGAACCAAGACTCCGCGAATGCAACGCAGGTCGGGCAGATGCCGGTGGCGGAAGATGTGCGCCGCCGGTAGAGGATTCGCGTTCGATGGCTTGCAAAATCGCATTCGCTTCTTCGGTCCGGCCGACCGACTCCAGCCAACGCGGCGATTCTGGAAGCGCCTTGCGCAAATACCAGACTACAAGCGCGCCCAGCCCCCCGAGCATGAACATGGCACGCCAGCCAAAACTCGGGATGATGAGTGTTCCGACCAGCCCAGCCGCAGGCAAGCCAGTCACGACAAAGACTGACATTCCTCCCAACCATTTGCCCCGAGCCTGCGGCGGGATGAACTCGGTCAGCGTCGAATATCCAACCACGTTTTCGGCCCCCAACCCTACTCCGATGATGAACCGCAGCAGAATCAGCACTCCCATGGAAGGCGCGAAGGCGGCGGCGACGGACGCAAGACCGAAGATTGCGAGATTCGCCTGATAAGTGAAGCGTCGCCCGTATTTGTCGCCGAGGAATCCCGTCAGAAATGATCCCAACATCATCCCGAGGAATGTCGCGGAAACGAACTGGGCATTCTGTCCCATCGTCGAATAGCCGCTCTTGAGCGTCGCGCCGAGAACAGTTGCCACGACGTAGATGTCGAAGCCGTCGAAGAACATTCCGGCACCAATGAGCCACATAATTCGGCGATGGAACGAAGAAATGGGGAGCCGATCCAGCCGCGCGCCCGCGTTCACCTGCGCGGCCAGTTTATTTCTCCCTTGCGAGCACGGCCATGCTGCCCACCGTCAAGGCTTCGACAGCCAGACGGCAATTTTGGTCAAAGGAGTTCTGCTGCGCCGTCTGGAAAAATTCCTTGCAGCTCCGAGCAGCATTCGGTTCAAGCTTTAGTATGCGTTCGACTAGAGCGTCCGCGTCGGCCCCAAGATGCCCGGCGGGACAAACTTGGGAGATAAGCCCGATCTGCAGAGCGTGTTGGGGGGCGATGGGATCGCCGAAGAGGACCAGGGGGAATGCAAATCGCGGCAGGGCGTACTCGCCCAGATACGCCATGATAGCCGATGGTGCGAGACCAAAACGCATCTCGGGAAATCCCAGCGACGCGCTGTCAGCGACGTACACGAAATCACACACGATCGCGAGTCCAAATCCAAATCCGAAAGCGTCGCCCTGCACTTCCGCGATGCTGATCAGAGGCGAGATTCTCAAGGCGCGCTTGAACTCTATGAGGCGAGCGGATTCGTTACGGATCGCGATGACGTCCCGGCCCGCGCGCTCGCGCCCCGTGCAGAAGACTTTGCCGCGCGCTCGGACGCGCAAGACACGCGCGCTAGGTCGAGACGCTTCCGCCCGCAGCTCGGCGAGCATGGCGTCGAACATCGGGCCAGTCACTTCATTACCGTCTTTGACATTATTCAGTGTAAAGGTGAGGACATCGTGGGCCCGCTCAATCACCAAACCGTCAAGGGCGTTGGCGCGAGAGGCCTCCGTTGGCTTCGACGACACGGCTACACGGTATACAAGCGACGCCGCGAATGTCAACCGGTGGCGCAGGCGGGGCGCGGGGCAGTGACTGAGAGGGAATCGGATCGCCGCAATTGGAAACCGGCACAGCTAAAATTTTGGATACCGGAGGTCGGCGTACAGTGATTCCTGTATTGTGAAAAATCTGTTGATATGTGCATAACTGTAACGTTATCTCTCCGGTGTTAAGGGTGCGTCTGATAGCACACCGGGGTTTGTGTTCGTCGAAGCCCAAATGGAGGTTCCCGTTTAATCATTCGCGATCATTAAGTGCGCTGGTTTGAGCTCGATTTCCCACGTCTCGAGCCGCTACCCGCCGAAGGGAAAAGAAACGTGGCTACACCTGCACCCAGTCCAGGCCCCAGTCCCATTCCTGCCAAGTTCCGTATCGACGTTGCCATCCATGATCTGCTAATGAACAATCCCAAAGGTCCTGCTCCAGCTGCTTCCCTGGGCCTCGAACTTCCCGAGCCGGTCTTCCCGTTACACCCCGAACGGCTCGCAGACCCGGGACCCGAAGTGGCCCCCGACAAGCGGAATTGGGCCGCTGCGGAGATCTACCGCAAGATGCGGGGCTGGCTCTTTCCTTACATAAAATCCCGGGTTCTGCCTGGCGACTTCCATCCGATTACGTCCTACCTCTTCCTCGAATACAAATGTAACGTCGATTGCTGGTATTGCTGGGCCTTCAACAATAAGGTGAAAGGCATGACCGAAGACGTAGCCCGGCGCTCGATTGACTGGCTCCACGACCACGGCTGCCGTGTGTTGGCCCTGATGGGCGGCGAACCTCTCCTGCGTCCCCAATTCGCCCACAAGGTGGTTTACTACGCGGCTAAAAAGGGTTTCTGGATTTACATCGGCACCAACGGGCGCCTTCTGCGGCCCGAGGTCACCGACCGGCTCGCCGACGCTGGCACGGCGATCTTCAATTTCGCTTTGGACGCCTTCGAGGAAAAACCAAGCCTGCCGAAGGCGTTAGTCCCCGCTCAGAGGAACCTCGAATACCTGCTGCGCAAGCAGTACGTCCACGGGTACATGGTCTTCTTTAACATGAACATCTGCCGTAACAATCTTGAGGACGTGAAGCAGCTCACCGAGTATGCCCGCGCCCATCGCGTGGCCACCGATTACCACATCAACGAAACGCCCATGATCGAGCAGGACGCGCACTTCAAACACCTCGCGGACAATCCCACCTACATCCGTCCGGAGGACTGGCGGGAAGTCGACACCCTGATCGATTGGCTCATCGAAAAGAATAAGTCCGGCTACCAGATGGTGAATTCTGTCCAGCGGCTGCAGGAGATGAAGGCGTTCATCCGCATGTCTTCCGGCTTGGACCTGAACGAATACGGTTGGTACGGTGACCGCATCGGCGTCAATAGTCACACCGCTGAGATGCTGGCGTCGATGCCCGGCATCGTGCGAGATCCGGACGGCGGACTCCATTTCACCGAATGGAATTGCCGCGCCGGCCAAAACAACGTGATCATCCGCACCGACGGCACCGTAGGGCCCTGCTTCCCCATGTATGCCTCGACGTACGATTGGGGCAACATCGACACGCCGAAGTTCGACCAGCAGCAACTTCAGCAAATGAAGCACACCTGCCACCGCCACTGTTTCTCGACCCTCAACCACAATCTGGCGTACTGCTACAATGACGCGCGAGTTATCAAGTGGCTGTGGGCCCACGCAGTCCGCGGCTTCAAAGGCGGCGCTCGCAGCTTCGAGGACTAACCGGGAATTTCCGCTTTGATCTTCGCCCCGTCGCGCCAGGAGAGCTTTGCTCTCTTGACGCGGACTTATTATGGAAACCGGCCTATCGGAAGCCAACGACCAGATTGGTTTGGGCGTCGTCCACTGGACTTCTCTCACTCAACCAATGTGCGAGGTTCATCCTGGAGATTCCAGCTGCCAAATTGGTAGAATCGCTGAGAAATGCTTGCGCATCAGGCAATTCGGTTTGAGGTTGAGAGTCGTGGCGAGGTATCGGCGCTCCTGAAGCGGCCTGAAAACGCGCGGCAACTCCTAGTCCTGGCGCATGGGGCTGGTGCAGGAATGACTCACCCGTTCATGGAAAGCCTGTCGACCGAATTGGCTTCCGTAGGTGTGGCAACCTTACGCTACCAATTTCCATACATGGAGGAACGACGCCGGATTCCTGATGCACCCGCGGTCTTACTGTCGACCGTCCGGGCCGCTGTACGAGCGGCATCTCAGGCGGCTCCAGACCTACTGCTGTTCGCAGGAGGTAAGTCGATGGGCGGACGGATGACTTCGCAGGCTGCGGCGGAGCGTTCGCTCGATGGCGTGAGAGGGCTGGTTTTCTTTGGTTTTCCGCTGCATCCGCCGAACCGACCGGGAACGACGCGTGCGGAGCACCTTGCGAAGGTGACGGTACCAATGCTGTTCCTGCAGGGAACCAGAGATGCCTTTGCCGATTTAAAGTTGCTTCGCCCAATCTGTGCGAAGCTAAAGCCGCAGGCCACGCTACATATCGTCAAAGAAGCCGATCATTCCTTTCACCTACCCAAGAGCACAGGAAAGACAGACTTGGAGGTGCTGCGCGAATCAGTGGAAACGGTTTCGTCATGGGCGGACGAAATTCGAAAAAAACCATAAGAATGTTTCGGCCGCATGGCCGGCCTTTGCTAAAAAGGAAGAGTCGACATACCTGGCCGAGAATGAGGCGACGCGTCGCGCGGCCACAAGGAGAACTCGCATGCAATCTGTGGGTGTGATTAGCCAGCTTATACGATACCCGGTTAAGTCTATGCAAGGTGAGGCGCTGCCTTCGGTTGCGCTGACTCTTCAAGGTTTCGCGGAGGATCGACGCTATGCGTTTGTTCAGGCGACCTCTCGAAGTTCGTTTCCGTGGCTCACCGCGCGCGAGTTGCCGGAGTTGCTCTATTACCGAACCTCCGTCGAAAAGGCGGGCACCCCAGAGGTGGCGGTGACGGTAGCGACAGCCCACGGAGAGAATTGGCCCGTTGAGAGCGAGGACCTCCGCAAGGTGCTCGAGGCGAGATCGGGGAAGTCGCTCTTTTTGCTGCGTGACTATCGCGGGTCGTACGATGTCGCGCCTGTCTCCCTCATTAGCCGACAAACGGTTGCGCGCATCGCAGAAGAAAGCGGAACGAAGGAAAATTCGTGGCGCTTTCGTCCTAATCTGCTGGTTGATCTGAAGGACGCCAGGCCCTTCGACGAGCTGCTGTGGGTCGGCAAAACTCTTCGAATTGGGAGCGCAGCGCGAATCGCCATCACTGAAGTTGATCAGCGTTGCGTGATGATCACACTCGACCCCGCAACCGGCGAGCCGAGTCCAGAAATTCTGAAGTGCGTCGTTCAGAAGCATGGGCAGAGCGCGGGAATCTATGCGACGGTCCTCACGTCAGGCGAAGTGCGGGCTGGCGACCCTATCTTGCTCGAAGCGTAGCGCGAACTATGTTGCCTATCGGATATGCTGATGCTTCTTTCCGCCCATCGAATCCCCTGCGATGATTGTTGCCAAGTTCCGAGAAGTCCCCTCCTTAGAGAGTTGCCTATAAGTTATTCATTCTTCAGGGAGTAAGCCACTTTCTTCCGTCCCTGTCTGGGCGGAGCCCAGTCAATCGCTTCTTCGGAATGTGTGCTGTTCTCTGCTGCCACGCATCTAAATCAACAGGGGTCTAAATCAACCGGGGGAGATGCACAATGAAGATCACCGAACTATTGCTGGCCGAGCTGGACCGCGAGGCGGTCGGGATCCGCAAGACACTGCAGCGTGTCCCAGAAGGGAGGAATGACTGGAAACCGCATGAGAAGTCGATGCCACTCGGCAATTTGGCAACCATTGTTGCCACCATCCCCGCCTGGCTGGACATGATAGTGAATATGGATGAACTGGATATCAACCCGCCGGGGGGCCCAAAGTTCAAGCCGCAAGAGTGGAAGACGCGGAGCGACTTGCTACAGCAATTCGAGAGCAGCCTAAAGAAGGGTCGCGAAGTCCTGCAAAAAACTACGGACGATCGTCTGCTGAACACGACGTGGCGCATGCTGGCAGCGGGCAAGTTAATGAGTGAGCAGTCGCGCTATGTGGCGATTCGAGACGGCGTGCTTAACCATATGGCGCACCACCGCGGACAGCTCACCGTCTATCTCCGGCTCAACCAAGAGAAGGTCCCTGCGATCTATGGTCCATCCGCGGACGAGGCTAAGTAATCGATCCTATCGCTTTGGAATATAATCACTTTTTAGTTCGGAAGGCTTTCATGAGCCATCCCTGGCACGACCTGAGTCCCGGCGAGAACGCCCCGAAGGAATTCAACGCCGTAATCGAAATTCCCCTACATTCAAATGTTAAATACGAGCTGGACAAGAGCAGCGGCATGCTTCGTATGGACCGGGTTCTTTATTCAGCCGTTTTCTATCCTGCGAATTACGGCTTTATTCCCCAGACTCTCGCCGAAGATCGCGACCCCCTTGACGTCCTCGTTCTGTGCCAGGAACCGGTTGTGCCGCTTACTGTGATTCATGCGCGAGCGATCGGCCTCATGACAATGGTTGACACGGGCGACGCTGACCATAAGATCATCGCGGTGGCGACAGCAGACCCCGAGTACAGTGCATACTATGAAGCGAGCAAGCTGCCGCCTCACCAGATGGCGATGGTTCGTCGATTTTTTCAGGACTATAAGCAACTCGAGGGCAAAGAGGTCGACGTCGACGAAATCCTGCCTGCGGCAAAAGCATATCCCATCATCGAAAATGCTCTAAGTGAGTACAAGAAGAAGTTCCCTCAGAACGCCGGCTTCCGATAAATCACTAGCGTCTCTCGGGAACCTGGAGTCTGCGGGGTTCACCCGCGTTCATTCTCGCGACATTCTTGGGGTCCGAGGGCCGATTATTCAGGTTGCCGGTCGTGCAACACGCGTGAACTGTTCCTTGGCTCCTCTTCGCACCCTCAGTTTTTTGGTACTTGGAGCGTCCCCAATAGCACTTCCGCGGTGGAACACACCATTATCCTGCCAAATCCACTCATCAGGAAAGGTTGGAGCCGGCTTCCGAGAAGCCGTTCCTCAGGGCTTGGGCATCGCAACTTCGCAAATTCCGTTGAGGCTTGCTGAAGATGGCAAATTTATTGTGACGAGTGCAGAACAAGCGTATCCTGTGCCAACTACAAGTCCAAATTGAAAATTCCGGTTGCAGTGTGGGCGGGAGGTTTCGAAAATGCTAAATCTCTTCAGAGTCTCGATGATTGTGGTTACTGCAGCATTGACTTTCTCCCCAGTGGCGTCTACCCAGAACGCGCGGCCTCGGCAGTCAGGGCCGCCCACAGATCGGAAACCAACCGCAGCAGCCGCCCCACTCCATGACATTTCTGGAACCTGGATGCCGGCCAACGGGCCCAACGATGGAATCCAGCCTTACGGCGTAAAGGCCATGCCCAATGACGGGAAGCCGGAGCATCAGCTGCCTTATAGTCCGCACGGGTTGGAAACTTACAAGTCGCATAGGGCGCTTATCGGAGCCGATGAGGTTCTTCCTACACAGTACAACGATCCTCGGGATAGGTGCGAGCCTCTGGGGTTCCCTCGAGCAGACCTTTATTATCTGAGAGAGACTCAGATCATGCAGAACCAGTATAAAGTGGCAATCCTGTATCAATATGGGGAGGCATGGCGCGTAATTTGGACGGATGGGCGAAAGCTCCCGCAACTGGTGGATGGAGGCGTGCTAGTGGGGAAGGAAGTTCGGGAGCCACGCTTCTATGGTTACTCGGTCGGTACATGGGTGGACGACAGCACGCTCGTCGTTCAGACAGTCGGTATGATGCCGGAAGACAGAGTCTGGCTGGATATCACTGGTCGTCCGATTAGCGACGCTTTGCGTGTAGAGGAGCGCTTTCACCGCGTGAACCATGAACGACTGGAACTGACGGTTACCATTAACGATCCGAAAATGTACACCAAACCCTGGATCGCCATGAACAAGTTCCCGATGCGGTTGGAGGATCCTCACAGAGATGTGATGGAGGTGTACTGCTCGCCGTCTGAGATGGAGAGATACAATAAATTATTCGCCGATCCTACGAGTGCACCGGATGGCGATACACCAGGACGATAGTTGGCGCTGCAGCGCCTCAGCGTGGAGGAGCATCTGGCGTCCTCAACGTAAAAGCAATGCGGGTTCTGCGAAAGATATTCTCGCAATGGAGCGAATTACAATGGAAAACAAGACTGTTTTGGTGGCCGCCGTGGCAGTTGTCCTCTTGAGCATGTCAGTGCCGCTATTCGCGCACCACGGAACCTCGGTGTTTGATATGAGCAAAACACTCACGATGAAGGGTAGCGTCACGGAGTGGGACTGGTCCAATCCTCATTGCCTTCTTCAATTTGACGTAAAGAATAATGAGGACGGCCAGGTGGTGCATTGGATTGCAGAGACTCAAAATCCCGGAAACATGGTCTACGCAGGTTGGGCGAAGG
>Ga0210400_10002955_pt1 | contig 15264 bp, 13 predicted proteins | sample IncBWH26MmetaG_FD_155456 | JGI IMG/M metagenome (GOLD analysis project Ga0210400, IMG submission 155456) | Forest soil microbial communities from Barre Woods Harvard Forest LTER site, Petersham, Massachusetts, United States - Inc-BW-H-26-M | ecosystem: Environmental > Terrestrial > Soil >... | reverse complement strand
CGCCCATCGACGGAGGGTTGTATCTAACGAAGTTTCCCCATCTCCCGAAATTGGATTTGCACGTCGAAGGAATTTTCACGGATACCACAACCTCGCGGAGCCACGCGGGGCAGTTCGCTTACTGGGAACTCTTCTATCACGACGCTTACACCAACAACAAATTCATCATGGGCAGTTGGGTCGGACGTGAAGGAACGGGTCAGCAGGCGTGGCTGAATTACTGGTTCAGCCCGAAGAGCAGCTTGCAGTTTGGCTACCGGCATCTGCAGGTTGACGGCGATTTCATTCCGAGCGGCGTAAAGCTGCACGATGAATTTGTAAAAGCCAACCTCTGGGTGAGCAACAGTCTGAATGTCACCGCACTTCTGCAGCACGAGCAATGGACCGCGCCATTGCTGGCGCCGACACCGCAAACGAATTGGACCTCATCCGTGGGCATCATGTTTCAGCCCGACAAGTTTTTCTCGCGCGGGCAAAATCCACGGGCCACGTCTCTGACCGAACAACAGGACGGGGGCACAACGCAATGACCGAGCGCCGGGTGCAAAACAACCTCGGATTCGAGGATGTGAACCGCGACATGCTTTCGCAACTCGGGCCCGCACAAAACTTAACGGGATGCGTAGGAATACAGTTTCTGCCACAAACGGTTTACCGGCTCTCCTTTGATTATGGGCCACGGAATGTCGCTAATGCAGGAGATGTGAATTGAGCGCGACTGGAAAAATGCCGATTCGAAAGGCGCAGGCCGATGAGCGGGGGAACTCCGAATTGAGTTCTTCACTTCCGCTGGGATCAGCGGAGATGTCTCAAGGATTTCTGCCCTACCTTCGTTTGTTCTGGGAACATCGTCAATTTCTTTTGCGCACGGGGGCCTACGCCCTGCTTGCGAGCATACTGATCGCATTTCTGATTCCCGCGCGGTATGAATCGATGACTCGTCTGATGCCGCCGGATAGCCAGTCCGCTTCAGGACTGGGAATGTTGGCTTTGATGGCTGGCCGGGGCGGAGCTGCTGGAGGCGGAGCTGCTGGGTTGGGCGGCATTGCGGGGGACCTCCTGGGAGTGAAAAGTTCCGGCGCACTATTTGTGGGCATTCTCGGAAGTGAGACGGTTCAGGATCGCCTGATTGATGAATTCCACCTCATGAAAATTTATCACGATTGGAAGATCGAGGATGCGAGAAAGGATCTCACCGAACACACCGAGGTTTCGGAAGACCGAAAAAGTGGAATTATCACAATAGGTGTGACGGATCACGATCCCAATCGAGCTGCCGCGATGGGCAAAGCTTACGTTGGGGAGTTGGATCGTCTCGTCGCCCAGGTCAGCACTTCTTCTGCGAGGCGCGAGCGCATATTCCTGGAAGGCCGCCTGGAGAAAGTTAAAGAGGATTTGGATTTGGCGGCAAAGAATTTTAGTCAGTTTGCAAGCAAGAATTCGGCCATCGACATTCCGGCGCAGGGAAAAGCGATGGTGGAGGCAGCCGCGGTTCTACAAGGGCACTTGATCGCGGCACAGTCCGAGCTGAGTGGATTGGAACAGATCTACACTGGCAACAACGTACGCGTTCGAGCAGCGCAAGCACGCGTGAACGAGCTGCAAAAGAAGCTGAACGAAATCGGCAGCGCAGGTACGCAGGGTGGAAGCCCGAGCGAAAATTCTCTATTTCCCTCAATTCGCAAGCTCCCGTTGCTAGGCGTTACCTATGCGGATTTGTACCGAGAGACGAAGATTCAGGAGACTGTGTACGAGCTGCTGACGCAGCAATACGAACTGGCGAAGGTACAGGAAGCCAAGGAAATCCCCACGGTTAAAGTGCTGGTTGCGCCGATCGTGCCCACGAAGAAATCCTTTCCTCCTCGCATCCTGATCGCGCTACTGGGAACCATGCTTGGTCTCACCTTAGCCATGATGTGGATCCTGGGGAAAACACAATGGGACCTGGTCGGCGAATCCGATCCACGAAGAGTTTTTGCGACCGAAGTGTTCACAACTGTGCAGGCTCGTCTGCCGATGTTTTCGCGGAACGGGGCGGGCGCAGAATCGAACGGCCACCGGACTTGGAGTTGGCCCAAGAAATCCGACGCAACAAGCGAAGAGCAGGACAAGGACCTCGAGTAAAGCGCGCCATTGCGACGGATTTGGCCGTAACTAATTGATGGTATGTGGGTTAGGTCACAAACGCCCCTGTAAGTGACGGGGCGAAGCTGTAAGTACTCAACAACCGCAGCAGAGCTGAAGAAGGAATCATGGTTAGTCACTGGGCGCAGCTAAATTCCGAAAACGAGCTGGGTATACAGCCGGCAGCATATCAGGAGCAGAGATGGTACGCCGCATACACCAGCGCGAACCACGAGAAGCGGGTCGCAGAGCAGCTGGGCATTCGAGAGGTGGAGTTCTTCCTCCCTTCGTACGCGTCGGTGCGACGGTGGAAAGATCGGCGCGTCACGCTTCAAATGCCTCTGTTTCCCGGGTACGTTTTTGTTCGCATGGCGCTACGAGACCGCTTGCAGGTCCAGCAGGTTCCCGGAGTGGCGCATCTCGTGGGCTTCGACGGCACTCCCGCCGCGCTGCCAGATGCAGAAATCGAGGCGCTTCGCGCCAGCCTCGAGAGCGGAGTGCGCGCTGAGCCACATCCTTATTTGGCAGCGGGACGGCGCGTGAGGCTAAAGAGCGGGCCGCTGACGGGAATGCAAGGAATCTTGCTGCGGCGGAAAGGGAACTTCCGCGTAGTGATTTCGATTGAACTCATTCAGCGATCCCTCGTCGTGCAGGTAGACGCTGCGGACGTGGAAACGGTTTGAGGATGCGAGTGCCGGAACTAATACGCGGACTGCACCCTACCTTTCTGTTTATGATCACCCAACTGAGGCAACGATGGTAGAGATCTATTCCGAGCTTCTGGAGAAATTTTCGCGCAGCCGGGTTCTGGTGATCGGCGACCTGATGCTCGACGAATCTCTCTGGGGCCACATTGAGCGGATTTCGCCGGAAGCGCCGGTGCCTATCCTGAACCTGGTGCGCCGGGGATACGCACTCGGAGGGGCGGGCAACGTCGTCAGGAATCTGAAGACGCTCGGCGCGAAGGTGATTGCGCTTGGCGTGGTGGGCGAAGACTCGACCGGACGGCAGATTGTAAGGCTGCTGAGCGAATTGGGAATCGACGGCCAAGGAGTGCTTCTTGACCCGAGCCGGCGGTCCAGTCGAAAAACGCGCATGATCTCGATGGAACACGGGCAGCAAGTGTTCCGCTTGGACGAAGAGTCGGCGCATCCAATCGAGCAAACTCGGGAAAACGAACTGTTGGAGCGAGTCGAGGAAGCGCTGCCCGATGTCGATGCCGTCCTGTGTTCGGATTATTTGAAGGGTGTGCTGACCGAGCGAGTGCTGCAGGAGACATTTCGAATGGCAAGAAGCCGCGGCTTGCAGGTTACGGTCGCGCCGAAAGACTCGAATCGGCCTAAGTATCGTGGAGCGGGAATCCTGATGCCGAACGCGGCCGAGTTGGCGCGCCTCGCTGGAGCGGCCACGGACGAACGCGGCTGGGTGACCGGCGCGGCAAGCATGTTGTTCAACGAGATGGGGATTGAAGCTTTGCTGGTGACGCGTGGCCGTGAGGGAATGTCTCTTTTCGAGCGGGCTCATGCGGAGGTTCATCAGGTGGATATTCCCACAATGGCGCGGAGCGTTTTCGATGTTACCGGGGCGGGCGATACCGCCATCAGCGCTTTCACTTTGGCGGTGGCTGCCGGCGCCAATCGTGAAGCAGCGGCGCGCCTGGCCAACGTGGCTGCGGGAATCGTCGTGGGGAAGCGGGGCACCGCCTCCGTCACGATTCATGAGATTCAGGAAAGACTGAAAGAGCTCAGGGGCGTGGTGCCAGAGTCCAGGGTGGAGGGTGCGCAACACGATTCAGACCTGAAACCAATGGAATTGGGCGCGGCGCCGGAAAGACCCGAAACTGGAATTGGCGCCAATGACTGAAGTTGTCGCGTCCACTGACCAGGCAGGGCTTCAGCCGAAGCTTTCCCACGCGGGCCTCCTAATGGCCTCCCAGGTAGTCAAATGGTCGTTGCGATTGGTGTTCATTCTGGTTGTGGCGCGGGCCCTTGGACCCAAGGAATTAGGCGTTTACGCGTTGCTTTTCACGGTGGTCGAGTTTCTGGCGGTGGCTTCGGGAGCAGGCTACGCAGATTATCTTACGCGGGAAGCAGCGAAGGATCCCAGCGTCGGGTGGGGTTTGGCCTTCCAGTTGGTTGGTTTACGAATTGCGATTGCTGTTCCCGTCGCGCTCATAGAGATCGGCATTCTGTCCCTCATGCATTATCCACATAGAGTGCTTGCGGGCACGGCGTGGATGGCGCTCGCGATAGTTCCGCGATCGCTGAGCGAAGCAGTGCAAGGTGTGCTCCGTGGCATCCACCGGTACGCGAGCCACCTAGCTGTCGAGGTCGTCTTCGGGGGGAGTCTCGTCGCAGGGGCGCTTGTGCTCCTCGTGCGGCACGGCCAGTTGGGAATGGCAATCGCAGCCGAGGTTATCGCCGCAGCGGCGGCTGGACTGGCGGGGTTGGCATTTGCCTTGAAGTTTGGGACGAGAGGCCGAATTCATATAAAAGGGTGGGACCTCGTCAAGAAAAGCGCTGTTTTCAATCTGTATTCATTGCTTGGGAACCTTTACGACCGGTTCGATGTCGTCCTCCTCTCGAAGCTGGCCGGAGACTACGCAACCGGTATCTATTCCGTTGCCTACCGGGCGCTGAACATGACGCAAGTCTTCGGCTACGGAGTTTTGTATAGCCTGCTGCCGACCCTTTCCAGAAACGCAATGGGCCGGGTTGAACAGAGACGGCTGGAAAGGGCCTTGGGCCTTTTGCTGAGTCTGGCCTTCTTTCTATTGCTGGCCACGATGGTTTTCGCCGGTCCAGCAGTGGCGCTGGTGTTAGGGCCGCAATACGCGGATTCCGCAAAGGCGCTGAAGATCCTGATTTGGGCCGTCCTCTTTCGTTACGCGAATTATGCGCTGAACATCGCGTTTCTGGCCGTCGGGCGCGAGCGCGTGTTTGTGTCAACCTCGCTGACCTGCCTGGCTGTAAATCTGGCGGGAAATCTGCTCCTGATCCCGCGGTTCGGCTGGCGCGCGGCCGCGGCGATCACGATCCTGACCGAAGCGGTTTTGCTGGTTCAAAACCTGTACTGGATGCGCCACACCAGGACCACGCTGGCGCTTCCGGGTGGGGTGGTGCGCACATCGCTTGCCTTCGGAGTCCTTCTGGCGGTCACTCTGGTGGCAGGTTCTCTGGGATCTCCCCTGCTGGTGGGAAGTGGATGCCTGGTTTGTTTTGCCGCATATTTGGTGCGCAGGGGCATGCTCAATGAATTTGCCGCTGTTTGGGGCACGGAGCGGGCCACTGCGGGATGATTTTCTCGATCAGCACGAATGGGGAACCCGGGCTAGGAAATCGATGAGCGTCGCCTCACAATCCGTCGCCAAAACAGAAAATCGATTTTTTCCGCTGGCGATTTGCGGCGCGGTATTGATTCTCTTGCTCGCCGGTTTGTTGAGGGCGCTTGGCGTATCGCTGGTAACCCCCGCCCTGGCGGTTGGAGCAGTGGCAGTGGTGTGGGTGGCATTCCGGCATCCGATCGGCAGCCTGGGAGGTGTATTGGCGTTGATGCCGATTTACCCGTTAACCTTCCTGCTGGCAAAATTCTTTGGACCGCCATTCATGCAATCAAGTGCGGTCAAGGCTCTCGACAAAATCTCGCTATTGTTGCTGGTAGGCATACTATGCTGGCGTAGCAATGTGAAACTTAGAGCCCCTGATTTGCTTCTCTTAGCCTGTGTTGTCCTTGCAGTTCTGCGCTTTTGTTTCCGCGGATCGCTATTGCCATTGGTGAATGATTTCGACCTTGTGATCGGATATGCGGCGGGGCGGCTGGCACTGCTTACGGTAGAACAGCAGGGATCGTGGGCAAGACGCGCCTTCTGGCTAGTGGCTGTTTTATCCGTACTTGGCATGATCGAAGTGTTTTTTATCGGCGAAGGGCCAAGAGCTACGCTATACCTGTCGGTTGCGGATGTCGCGACGGAAGGCGCCGAGCTGAATGGGACGTTTCGCGCGGCCGGATTCAACGGCCTGCGAGAGTCATCCACGATGTTTGGGCCGCTCCAGTTTGCCGCGTTATGCATGCTTGGCCTGATTCTCTGGTGGGTATACAGCAAGAAAATTCTACTTCCTGGCATCGCGATATTCGCGGGGCTGATCTGCACGGTGACTCGCGGGGCTTGGATAGCCACGACGCTGGCCATTTTTTCCTTGGCGATTGCGATGGGACAAAAGAAAAGATTCTTCACCTATACAGGATGGGGACTCGCATTGTTTATCGCTTTGATCCCTGTGATCGGCATTGGAGAGTTTCTCTCCGCTACAAAGAGCAAACAGGACCCGTCTGCTGAAGCTCATGTGCAGGGAATTGGCACAGGAGTGCAGTACATTCTGGATCATCCTCTCGGTGTCGGCCCTGGCAATGCTGGCAAGTACGATACCATCACTGGCAATCAGACCGCCCCGTGGATTGAGAATGCCTATCTCACGCTCGCGGAAGAGTATGGAATCGCTACAAGCCTGTGCTTCATCGGCTTTATCGCCTCTGCTTTGTTGGTCGTTTGGCGAAAGCGAACATCTTTAGGGTATGCAGCCACCGGGATACTCGTCGGCTTCTCTGCGCTTATGTGTTTCTTTCCGTGTCACGATATTTTCGTCTTGGCGTGCTGGGTGTGGTTTCCGGTCGGGCTAGCAGTCGGATCCTCCACTGATATGCTTGCTCCGGCCGGACGGCCGGCGGCCGGATGAGTTCCACGTACCAATGGGAGAACTGTGTTCGCAAGAGTGGGAGCTGATCTGTAGCCACGGTAGCAACTCGGATGCAAGAGTGGAAAACACTGTCGCGCTGCTTGTTGTGCGTCCGTGCCTGCTGGATTCGCATCCCGGGGGTCGACGCGAACTCATGACCGATCGCAGCCAAACAAAAATGGTTGGAATCGAGTTCCTGCGTTTTGTCTGTGCATTCGCTGTTCTTATTTGGCACTATCAGCACTTTGCGTTCACGTCTCGCGGAATTGACGTCAGGCCGAACTTACAACCTCTATATCGGCTATTCAAACCTGCGTACAGCTATGGTTATATGGGGGTCAAAGTCTTCTGGTGTATTAGCGGGTTCATCTTTTTCTTTCGATATTTTGTCGGCTTGACCACCCGCAAAACAGGGTTCCGCGAGTTCTTCGTTAATCGGCTATCCCGTCTGTATCCGCTCCACGCCCTCACGCTGATCGTTGTCGTCATGCTGCAGTCCGTCTACCGAACGCAGAATGGCTACGATTTTGTTTATCACTTTAACGACCTGAAACATTTCGTTTTGAATATCTTCTTCGCAAGCGACTGGTGGCGCGAAAATAATGCAAGTTTCAACGGACCTATCTGGTCTGTGTCTGTTGAGATGATTGTTTATATCGTTTTCTTTGTTGTTGTATCCCGTTTGAAGCTTGGATGGGCGTATTTGTTGTCTCTCCTTTTGGCGCTGGCGGCCGGACTGGCTGGTTGGCACGACTTTTCCGAATGCTTGCTTTACTTTTTCGTGGGAGGTGCCATTGCTATTTGCCGTTTCTTCCCAAGCGAAATCTCCCGCCGAGAGGCAATTCAACGGTTCGCGCACCAACTCTTGGGCATTTTCCTCGCCGTGCTTACCGTGGTGTTTTCCCTCGTTAGACCGGGAATATACGCGTTTGACATTTTAATCTGTATGGTTGTGAGCTGCGTAGTGTACATCTTCGTTTCGTGCAACCACTGGTTTGCGCCCTTGTCCCGCGCCGGAAACTTCCTTGGAAATCTTACTTATTCCAGCTACTTGATCCACTTCCCTTTGCAGCTCGCACTAGTGGTCGCAATGTCTGCGGCAGGGCTCAGAGTCGAATACACAAATCCAATGCTCTTATCAACCTTTCTGACTACGACGCTGCTCCTTTCGGCAATCGCTTATCGTTATTTTGAAGTTCCCGCACAGAAACTCATCCGTGCTAGATTCCTGGCAACGAAGGAGTTACCGGCCAAGTGAGGACGCTGGGAAAAAAATTCCTGATTTCGGTGCGCCTTCTCTTGGAAGGAACCATCGCGAATTTCCGGCGGGCACAGCCGGGTTATACCTCCGCCGGAATCCTGGTGGGCTTTGGCACCGTGATAATTTTTTTATCGCTCACGACGTCTTCCCGTTAGCGTGCTGGATCTGGTTTCCAGTTGGGCTAGCCGTTAGGTCCTCAACGGCCCCAGCAGTCTGTTAAACCGGAAGGCCTGCACGATTCGGATGCGATCTGGGGGATTGGACAACATGAACTTGAACCGCTACAAGCAGGGATGGGAGGAGATTGGGCGACTCGACCCGCTCTGGGCCGTTTTGACTGAGCCTTCGGCACAGTATGGGCGCTGGGACCCGGAAGCATTCTTCCGCACCGGAACGGATGAAATCAACAGGGTGATGGAGGAGGCAAGCCGGCTGAGCTATCCAAAGCGGAGGGGTGTGGCGCTGGATTTTGGTTGTGGGGTTGGGCGGCTTACCAGGGCGCTGGCAGCCTCTTTTGAAAAAAGTTATGGCGTGGACATCTCGGAGGCGATGGTTACGAAGGCCCGCGAACTCAATCGGCACCTGGGCAACTGCGAATTTGTTGTCAACGCCAGCGCCGATCTGAAAGCGTTTCCAGATGAAACGTTCGACTTCATCTATTCAGCGCGGGTCCTTCAGCACCTTCCGACGCAGCAGGCGATAGAGCAATATATCTCGGAGTTTGTCCGCGTCCTGAAAAGCGAGGGGCTTCTGGTCTTTCAGGTTCCTGGCCGCATTTCCCTGCGCTGGAGGGTGCAGCCGCGGCGGAGGGTCTATTCCTTGCTCAGAAGATTGGGAGTCGGTGAGGAGTTTCTATACCATAAGCTGGGAGTTTACCCCATGAAAATGACCCATTTCCCACAGCATGCGGTTGAGAGTCTGTTGAGCAGATTGGGAGTTCGTCTTTTGAAAGTCGAGCCCGACCTAGATACCAGTCCCGGCATGCCAGGTGCAAAGTACTACGCAGTCAAGGTCGCCTAGCGGCCGTGGTTAGATACCCAAGTAAAGTCACAAATGTAATTCTCTTGCGACACGCGTCCGTGCCCTATCGGGCGTCAATCGCTACGGCACAATCTGGATGGTCGCGCGGAAATCCGGCAGCTAGGGAGCAAGTTAATTGAGATGACGCACCTCGTCAAAGAAGGGTTAAGGCCGCTAGTGCGCGGCCTTCATAAACTGGGGGTCCACTTTGGGGTGTACATTTTACCCGTGCACTTTTACTCAGAGATTCCCAACGTCATAGAGCTTGAGAAAGACAAACCCGTTTGGGCAAGGAAGTCCGAACTGCCAGGTATACCGGCGGACCTTGACCAACAGGAACGGAACCTGAAAGACGCCTGCCTGCCGCATCAGCAGGAGTACGCCGGTAATCCTTTCTATAAGGAGGCGGTTGCGCAAGGATTGGGCCTCGGATACGGATACATCGAAGCCCAGGCACTCTACGCCATGGTCCGTTTTCTGAAACCGCAAAGGATTATCGAAGTTGGCAGCGGAGTTTCCACGTTTTGCATGCTTGCGGCAGCCCACGCCAACCAATCAGAGACGGGCCGGATGGCCTCAATGACCTGCATCGATCCATTTCCTTTCCCCAAGGTCCGTTTGTCAACAGAGATAGAACTGCTTGCCCAGAAAGTGCAGCAAGTCCCCGTCGAGAAATTTGCGTCGTTGGGGCCGTCGGACCTCTTGTTTGTCGATGGTACGCATACTGTTAAGGCAGCGAGTGATGTCAATTTCCTCGTTCTCGAGGTTCTACCTCGGCTCCGGTCTGGCGTTGTCGTCCATTTTCACGACATTCATCTGCCCTATGACTACCAGCCGGACGTTTTGACGACGTTTTACCACTGGGCCGAAACGTCGCTGCTTCGGGCGTTTCTGATAAACAATAGCCGGGCCAAGATTCGATTTTCTCTTAGCCATTTTCATCACGAGCGCAGCGACACGCTTAAGCAGATATTTCCCGAGTACTCTCCAGAGAGATTTGTGGGTGGCCTGGTCGAAAACGGCCAAGGTCCGCTTAGTCAGAGTCAAAAACATTTTCCGACCTCGACATACATTGACATTCTGTGACCGCGCCCGCACCCATGGAATTGAACTCATAACAATGTTTGAGGGGGTCTTGGGAATCGAATGATGAACGTTCTCATTATCAAACTCGGAGCATTGGGTGACGTGGTCAGGACCACGCCGCTGCTTCGTGTGCTCGAGGGCAACATAACGTGGGTTACTGCCGCCCGAGCCGTGCCGCTGCTTCGAGGCAATCCGCATATCAATCGGCTCCTTAGCATTGAGGAGGGTCGAGACGCTTTGATAGGCGAGAAATACGATCTGGTGATCAACCTGGAAGACGACGAGGCCGCCGCGAAGCTCGCCAGCGATTGCGGGAAGGGAACCATCGTTGGGGCGTACATGGGCGAGCAGGGGGTTCGATATACGGAATCGGCGAGCGCCTGGTTCGACATGAGCCTGATCTCGCGCTTCGGCAAGGCGAAAGCGGATGAACTGAAAAAGAGCAATCGGAAGACGTATCAGGAATTTGCCTTTACCATGGTCGGCAGGCCTTTCCGCGGAGAAGAATATATTTTGAATGCGCCGCTCACCAAAGCGACGGAAGCGAACCTGGTCGGGCTAGAGGCGCGGGCCGGGGACGTCTGGCCGATGAAACGCTGGAACAAATATGAGGAATTGGCGGAACGGCTAAGGGGGGCGGGATTCAAGATTAAGATCTTCCAGCAGCGGGAGAGTTTGCTTGATTACGTTGACGATATCAACGAGTGCGAGTATGTCGTTTGCGGCGATACGCTTGCGATGCACCTGGGCCTGGCGTTGCGCAAGAAGGTGGCAGCCATCTTTACCTGCACGACCCCATACGAAATTTACGATTACGGTAGAATGATCCCGATCGTCAGCCCGCTGTACACGACGTACTTCTATCGTCGCGATTTTGTCCCCGAGGCCGCCGATGCGATTCCAACCGACTCGGTGTTCCAGGTTGTCCAGCAATTGGCTGAGACCGCGCCGGCTATACACCAGGACTCAACGAGATGATGCGCATCGGATATGACTTGCGGTGGCATACCGGGACTCTGGTCCACTATGTGGAGAACCTATTAACGGCGCTTGTCGTTCAAGGCAAAGGGGAATTCCAGTTTATTTGCTACGGGCACGGGACGGATAGCCAAGTTGTGGCTGAATTGGACGGCTTGGCGGAGTTCCGCGAAGTTCCCTGGTCGCGATACGGACTCGACGGTCAAGTCCTCCTGCCAAGGCTGCTCCGAAGAGATGGCGTCAAACTTTTTCATAGTCCGTTTTACATGATGCCGTTCTTCAGTGGTGTGCCGGCCGTCGTAACCATTCACGATGTGATTCCTTTCCTTAGCTACACGGACAAGCGGGGCGTGGCCAAGATGACGGTGCGCGCACTGAATTGGCTGGCCGCTCGACGGGCATCCGCCATCATCACTGTGTCCGAGCTTTCGAAGAAGGATATTGTGCGGGTTCTCGGCGTGCCGGAATCGAAGGTTAAAGTGGCGCCTTGCGCCGTGGGTTCGTATATGGCTACGGCACCGAAAGCCGAATTGTATAGCGAGCACGTTCCTTATTTCGCTTGCATGACGGCGCGACATTTCGAGGCTAAGAATACGGCTTTGGCGATCAAGGCCTGGCGAATCTTCCGGGAGCGCACGGGATTGCCGCACAAGCTTCTGATTGGCGGCGGAACGTCAGAGGAAGGCCGGGCGAGGTTGACCGAGATCGCAGGCGGGGGAGATTGCAAATTGCTGGGATTCGTTCCTGATGAGAACCTATCGTCTTTCCTACACTATGCTGAGGCGGTTATCGTTCCCTCGCTTTACGAGGGGTTCGGCCTGCCGGCGTTAGAGGCGATGGCGTGCGGAGCCCCGCTGCTTAGCTCGAACAGGGCGTCCTTGCCTGAGGTTGGCGGAACCGCTGCCTTGTATTTTGATGCCGCAAACGCTGAGGAACTAGCTTCCCTGATGATTCGCGTAGCGACGGACCAGGAATTGAGGGCCCCGATGATTTCTCGAGGCAAGGCGCAAGCTCAAAAGTTTACATACGCGGAGAGCGCACAGCGTATCTTGAGCCTCTATCGACAGGTGCTGGGCACTGCCAAACAGAGGGACGAGAATGTAGCCGCAGTGGGAGTTGGAGCTGAGTCGGCTGATTAGGTCGGGCGGGTCAAATGGAGCCACGGGTTTCACGCGTATGAGCGATAAACCACCTCGGGCCGAAGAGGCGAGTTACTGGGACGACGCGCCGTTTGTGCTGCCGCCATTGCCTTTTCGGGGCAGAGTGCGGAGGGCGCTGACGGATCTCGTCTGTCTTTTTGGAATGACGGTCGCAAAAGCTGTGGGGGCACTTCGGGCCGATCGAGATGCCATCGCACCCCGGAAGATTCTGGTGGTTCGACGAGGCGGTCTGGGAGACATGCTCATGGCGACCCCGTTGCTCCGGGCGCTTCGCGAGCATTTTCCGTCCGCAAGGGTCTACGTTTTGGCCAGCAAGCAAGCCCTCCCGGGCCTCGATGGTTGCGCTTGGGTGGATCAAATTCTTGAAGTTCCCAGCGCAACAAAAGACTGGCTGCCATTGCTGCACAAATTGCGGAAGGAGCGAATCGATACCGCGTTCATTCTCCACCGGTTTTTTGCGCCATCCCTCCTGACCCTTTTGGCGGGGATTCCTCGAAGGCTGGGATTCGATTGGAAGAATTACGGATTTGCTCTCACCAACAGCATTCCCTTCACGCCAGCGCGCTCCCAGACGCTGCAGATCGGACAACTACTCACTCTTCTTGGCAAACCTGCCGCTGACGCTAGCATGGAATTTGCGGTCGGCGGGGACGCAATCCGCTGCGCTCGCGAAGTCCTGGACGGATGGGGCTTCGATCCCACGAAACCGTTGATTGGAATTCATCCCGGCGGATGTGAGACGGCGATATCCTCCGATCCAGCCAGGCGGTGGTTGCCTGAGCGATTCGGACGGCTCGCCGATTTGCTGGTGCAGCATGGTGGGGTTCAGGTTGTGATGCTTCAAGGGCCCGGGGATGAGCCCTTTGTGGACGAAGCACTCAAGAATATGAGCGCCCGGCCACTGGGGATAGCGGCAGGTTTGCCTCTGGCGGTGTTCGCAGCCCTGATGAAAGAATGCAACCTGGTCGTTGCCAACGACAGCGGTCCCATGCACCTAGCGGCCGCGCAGAAGGTTCCAGTTGTGGCCATTTTCGGACCGACGCACCCTGCCTACAATCCTCCCCGGGGAGGAATTCACAAGGTTATTTGGGCTGGGGCCCCCTGCTCACCGTGCTATAACCCGGAAGAATACATATTCGGAATGCGTGCCCAAGGCAAAAAGCGCTTCGAGTGCTGGCGATCAACACACGAATGCATGGTCGCCATTACGGCCCAAGAGGTTTATAGCGTCGTGGTCCGACAGCTTCGGGTATTCGAGAATGAGCCTGGGCAAGGCCGTATCAAAGCCGCGTGGAATTAGGTCCCAACTCTAACGCAGTGCGAATCTCCGCGGGTACGGAGCACCTTGGCCTGAATGCCACCGCCACAAGTCCCGACGAATCGGACTAGGCCGGAAAAAATAGCACGAACTTCGCTTTGAAAATGGAAAGTGGACGCCGGCAGTCGGGCGGCGCCGGAATTTACCTCAGTTCGAATCGCGCAGATGAAACTAAACCGAAGTGGTTCGCTAGCCTGAGCCGCAAGAACCCGTAAAAATCCAATCCTGTTCGAGGAAAGAGCGCGCAGACATGCTGCTCCGACTAAGGGTATACCGCCTCATACTTAAAGTGTCCGTCTATCTTCTGCCCTTTCTTGCCTTTGAGAGCGGCTGGGGGATTTGGACTCTTTGCATGGCATTTCTCAACCGGCCAAACGCTTATAGCCGCGAGGGACACTTCACGCTCGTGTTATTCAGCTCGTTTGTCTGGGCGTTCATGGCGCAACATTACAATGTAACGAAGTTCGACGAGCTGTTTCGCGAACGAACCGGCGCAAAGGCCGCCGTGTCAGCGAGCGTAGCTACAACTGTTATTTTGATGGGTATCCTTTATTTCAGGCACAATGTCGCGTTTCCTCGGGGCTTGCTCATCTGCTGCCTGATCAGCTTGTTTGTCTTGACGGTACTGTTGCACGCCGTTTTCCGGTTTCTGTACCGGAATAAGCTTCGGCTCGGGCATCCCGCCCGACTCCTGATTGTTGGTGCTGACCAGTTTGCCCGCGATGCATCAATTCGGCTGCAACGCCTTGCATTCGCTCCCTGTCAGATAGTTGCTTACGTGAGGCTTCCGGGGCAAGAAGTGGCGGTGGAGGATACCCGCGTTTACGACCTGGAAGATCTCAGCCGTTTGCATTCGGGCAATGGGGTTGATGAAGCGGTGATGGCCATTCATCCGGCTCAGTTCTCGCAAATCCCGCGGCTTATCAACGCCCTGGAAAAACTTAGCGTACCAGCGCGCGCTATCGTCGATCTCGGAGAGGGTATCGTCGTGCGAGAAAAATTGTTCCAGATAGGGCGCATGCAGATGCTCGACCTTACGACCACGCCATCGGATTCGCTCGATTATGCTTTGCTCAAGAGAACCTTCGACATTTGCTTTTCGGGTCTGGTGCTCCTGGCGACTTCTCCGCTCATGGGCTTGATCGCCTTGCTGATCCGGCTGACCTCACCTGGGCCGATTTTCTTCGTGCAGGAGCGCGTAGGACTTAATGGTGCGCCATTCCAGATGTATAAGTTTCGTACGATGCGAGTGAGCCAGACCGCCGACAGCGACACCCGGTGGACAACCGAAGCAGACCCCCGCAGGACGCGCCTTGGAACCTTGCTGCGCAAAACGAGTCTTGATGAGTTGCCGCAGTTCATCAATGTCTTGAAGGGAGACATGAGCGTTGTGGGACCGCGCCCCGAACGTCCGCATTTTGTTCGGCAATTTTTGAATGACATCACGCGCTACAACCATCGCCACTGCCTTAAGGTGGGAATCACGGGCTGGGCCCAAGTGAATGGCTGGCGTGGTGATACATCCATCGACAAGCGCGTCGAATATGACCTCTATTACTTGCAAAACTGGAGTTTCACGTTCGA
>Ga0210400_10002953_pt1 | contig 15272 bp, 25 predicted proteins | sample IncBWH26MmetaG_FD_155456 | JGI IMG/M metagenome (GOLD analysis project Ga0210400, IMG submission 155456) | Forest soil microbial communities from Barre Woods Harvard Forest LTER site, Petersham, Massachusetts, United States - Inc-BW-H-26-M | ecosystem: Environmental > Terrestrial > Soil >... | reverse complement strand
ACTCGGCTGGGACGGTGGCGATCCACGTAGTGCATACGTCTGCAGCGGTCTATCGAGCGACGCCGTGCTCGGCAGGACAATCGCTGACCAGGCAGGCGATGCGCTCGCGCTCGGTAGTGGCAGCGCGCAGCTCAAGGGCGCAGGCGCGACGCAAGTGAATGCGAGCGCGTCAGGGCTCGCGCTCGGCACCAATGTCATCAGGACGCCCGTCCTCACTGTCGGCGCTGTGGACAGTCTTGGCGTGCCTGTCACGAATGCGCCGACCAATACGGGCACGGTGACCGCAGGATGAGTTTCGTGCCGTCGGCGGCTGCCCAGGCCACTGCCGCGCTCGCTGGCAGCAATCAAGCTGCGCTCGCCGCGGCGCTTGTGGCGCTACAGAACAGCATCTCTGGCGGCAATCTCGCCCCGGCCGCGCTGATCGACGCGATCTTATCGAGCGTCGGCTACCGCGACCAGAGCGTGGCGATGTCGACGTCAGCGACGACGAATAGCACCAGCTTTGTCGACGCAACGGGATGGGCCTCATACACGTTCAATGCGCCGATTGCGAAGACGTATGTGGTGCATGTGGACCTCGCAGTCTTTCTGAGCGCTGGGAATGGTTATGCCTATTTTCAGCTGGTCAATACGACTACGTCGACGAACTACGCGCCCGCTGATGCCGTCGTTTATCTGCCGTCGGGATTGACCGTCGCCGGAACGCAATTGTCGGTGCCGAAGTCGTTTCGCATTCCGGTACTCATGGCCGCTGGCAACAATGTCCTCAAGCTGCAGTGGAAGCAAAGCGGCGGAGCTACGATCGGCACCGATATCTCGTCGACGCCGCGCACATTCACGGTGACCGGTTAATGGCCACTAATTTCGGCATCGATAGTCTGTGGCCCAATGGCGACACGCCGCTCATCAGTGTGCCGACAAACGACCCGCGCATTGTCGTCGGACAGCGCATCTTCAATCGACTGCGCACGCGACGCGGCGGCTTAGCTGTTATCGGTGGCGACCCGAACGGCGGCTGGGATGTGCGCCGCTACATGCTCGCGCGCGTATCGACTGCGACGCTCGGCCAGGCGGAGGCGCAAGTTGCTGCTGAGGCGGCGAAAGACGAAGCAGTGCAGTCAGCGTCGGCGCACTTCGTCTATAGCGCGAAGACTCTCACGATCACTCTCAACCTTGTGCTCGTCAATGGTGTGACCTTGCAAATGGTCCTTAGTGTCACCGCGCTCACGGTGGCGGCGGTCTACAACTACTAAATGGCACCGACGCTCGCACAGCTCCTGACGCCGCAGACGCAGCAGCAGATCTTTCAGCTGTTGCTCGCCTATTACCAAGCGGCCGGCTATCCGACGACGGCGTGGCCGCAGTTCGGAAACGACGTCGCGCGCAACCAAGCTTTCGCGCAGGCGCTGTTTGATGTCCTGACGAATTACATTCCGGCGATCGCGGGCGGGTCGCTGCTCGACTACGCGCCGAACTATCCAGGCTGGACGCAGCTGACCGCTTCGGAGATCTTCGGTCTTCCGGTCAACCTCGCGACGTTCACGCAGGGCTACATCCTTGCGACGAACACCTCGTCGACGGCATATAACTTCTCGCCGACGAATCAGCTGATCGCCACATTCCAGGCGAGCACCAATCGCTACCTCTCTCAGGGCACGGGGACGATCCCGGCGAACAGCACGCTGCTCATTCTCTTTCAGGCCGAGTTCGCTGGCGCAAGCTACGTCGATCCGTCGAACGCCAACCCGTCAAACAGTCTCCCGACGGCGCTGACGCTGGTGACGCCACTGCCTGGCGTGTGGCTCAACAATCCGTCGACGAACTTCTCGTCGGTCACGCATGTCGGCAACGGCACCGGATCGCTCACGCTCGGCGGCTCACCGGTCGGCTCGCACTCGATCGAAATCGATGTAACGGCGACGAGCACCAGCGCGCCAGCGTCGCTATCGTACAAGCTCGACGGCGCGGCGGCTGTTTCGCTCGGCTCAGTCTCATCGGTGACGAACCTGGCCGGGCTCGGCATCAATATCACGCTCGTCAATGGCGCGAGCGGCACGAGCTGGGTCAATCAGGACACTTATAGCTTCTCGACGCCGGCCTCGTGGATCAGCTCGCAGGGCGCAAACATTGAAGCAGACCCAGCGCTCGCGGCGCGCAGCAGAGCTCGCTGGGCATCGCTCTCGCCGATCCCGACGATGAACCTCTACGCGCTCTTGGCGCAGTCGACGCCAAACGTTGGCGCGCAGGTGACGCAGGTATTTGTCGTTCCCGATCCAAACATCAACAACAAGGTCAATGTCGTCGTGGCAGGGCCAGGTGGCATATTGCCTGGGCCGACGATCACGTTGATTCAAAACTTTCTGACACCCTTTCGTCGAGGCACGGACAATCCGGTCGTATCGTCGCCGACGACGCTGGGTATCACTATCGCGGCGACTATCTATGGAGCTGCGTCGCAGGCTGCAGCGATCCAGGCAGCAGCGACGACGGCATACAACAATTACGTCGCAAGCATTGCGGTCAATGGAACGATCAAGCTTTCCGATATCGAAGTGCTCACCAAGCCGAACCCACTCACGGGACTTGGCGGCATTCAAGGCGTGAGCGACATTCAAAATCTCACCATAAACGGCGCCGCAACCAATCTGATCTTGGGTGGGCCAGGCAGCTTTGTGCTGCCTGCTTATCCGCCGACGCTAAACCTCTCGTACATATTCCAATGAGCGCGCCGAATCCATCGCCCTATAAGACGTGGTGGCAGCAAGTCGTCGGCGCCGCGATCCCCTGGCTCGCTGGCGGCGTGAACGGGCAGGCCGAGGGCAATGCGTGGCCTGCGTTTCTCGATTACCTACTGACGCTGCTCATTGCCGCGCGCTATCAGGCCTACCCGGATTATTGCGCACCGGACGCGCTGACGCACCTGGCCGGCGATCGCATGCTCGTGCAAGGGCCGTCGGAAACGAATGCGAATCTTATCACGCGCATCAAGACAGCCTGGGGCAACTCGCCGATCACGCTCCCGCCGACTCAGACGGGTCTCCCCGCCGTGCAGCCCGGCGGCCCATCGAGCGGATGGGCGCTGGCGGGCACGTGGCTGCAGCTGCTCGAGGAGCTCTACTGGGGCGGCTTTGGCGGCGACAACAGTGGCGGCTCACTCATCCATGCGCCGGTGATCGTACAGCAGAACGGTCTAGCAGACTACCTGACAGGCATTCCGACGGCCGGCGCGGACAATCGAAGTGTGTGGGCGAGCGCAGCGACTGCGGTGTTGCCTGGCCCTATCGTGTCTTCGGTAAATACGTTTCGCACAATCCCGGCTGGGAATTCGTGGTTTTGGTTTGATGGCAACACCGATCTGTGCAGTCGCTTTGCGATCATCTGGCCAACGGCGCCGGCGACCTATCCATGGAGCACGGCGCTGCTCGCGCAGCTTCAGAAGCTAATCACGACGTGGCGACCCAATGCAGTTTGCTATGGCGCGTTTGTCGTGACCGCAGGGCGCACCTGGGATTGGCCAGTCACGACCTGGGATGGCTACGGCGGCAACTGGGATTCGCCGTCGACGGTAGTGCAGGTGCTGCAACCTTTCTAATTCGGGAGACCTGAGATGCCTGCTACGCCTTACACTGGAGTTCCTACTAACGTCCAGCCGCCATCATCGGCGCCGGGACCCGGCGTCGCACCGTCGGGGAATATCCCCGCCGGCACTGATCAGCTGTCGATCGAATCGATCACGCAGGACATGAAGGTCGACAAAGACTTCATCGCCTATGTTCAAAAGGCTGCGCGCTGGACCAATCCGCATGTGCAGGCCGCCGCCAGCGCCTTCACCGCGGTCACGCAGACCGGTGGCGGCTCGGGGACTGTTACGCCATCGGCGTCGCCGTCTCCGCTCTACTACGTCTGGGTGATTCAGATTCAGACTGGTGGCGCCGTTGGAACGGCGACGTTCAAGACATCGATCGACGGTGGCAACACCTACGGTGCGTTGCAGACGACTGCAGCGAGCATGACCGATGCGACGACAGGGATCACGCTGGCGTTTGCCAGCACCTTCAATGCCTCAACGACCTATGCATTCACGAATGCGATTCTGCCTCTTGCATCGTGGCTCAACGGCGCGGGTAACGGTCGTTGGCTTGTTGACCACAACGGCTTTCCGATGGGCGGCCGGATCAGCGAGGTCAGCGAGGAGTGGGACTTTTCGGCTGGTGCGCTCGGCGCGGGCGCGATTGCCGGGACGCGGTGGACGACGGCGCTCGCAGCCGGATCGGCGGTTAGTCTTCAGTCACCGACGGCGAACTACAATGCGCGCTTCGCGCAGTTCACTCCGTCGAGCACGGGATCCCTTCAAACGCTTCTCTATTCGTATCCGTTCTTTTTGGCGAATACGCCGGCAATGTCGTTGCGGCTCGATATGGAGTTCGGGATCAGCGTCGGCGGCGCAGCTACAAACGTATCCTGGTACTGGGGATTCGGAGCGGGCACTAACCCGCTAGCCGATAACAGCATCCTTGCTTTTTACAAAGACAACGTCGGAACGAATTACTCAGTCATCACTGGCACTGGAATAGCGCGGACTCTGTCTCTAACCAGTATCGCACCGACGCTTGGCGTCTATCCGACCGATCGCTTCACGATCGAGATCCAAGGCTCAGCGAGTCCGCTTGGAGCTTATCAGGCGTTCTTCTATATCAACGACGCATACGTGTTCAACACGAGCTCTCTCCCAGGCGCGACGGCAATGCGGTTCATGTTCGGCAGCTCGAATGATGGCGGCGCCCCTTCGGGATCACCGGTCGGTTCGCTTGGGAAAGTCAAGATGTGTTGGAACCGCTACGCGACGATATCGCTCTAGACGCACTGACCGGAATAACAAACAGCTCCGATTTTGCACCAGATCGGCGGAGGCGGTGTTCTATTAGATGGCACGCATCCCTGTCCCCCCCCTGGCGGGCAGGCTCCCCAGGGCGGAAACTCAGCGCAGCAGGCTTGACCGGACGCGCCACAGGTTAATCCGCCACCAATGACGTCCACGCAGAGATAGCTATTACTGCCGTGGTCATACATGCATTGATGTGGGGGATAGCAGCCACTTCCGCAGGGTTGATCGAGTATGCCAGTGGCGCCGCATGTCGGGATCCATGTTGATCCGTCGCAGGCCAATCCGGCATTGCAGACGTATCCACCGGCATCCGGCACGCAGCACAGCTGGCCCTGCCCGCCGCACGCCATAGCCGTCTCTGGCAAGACAGGCGATGCTTCCTGGCCCGCTCCAACGCACCCACTAAGCGCAAGCGCAAGTAATAGCCGCATCCCCATTTGACGATCCTGCGCTCGTATTAATTCACGCGCAAGCTGCGGCAAATTGTCGCAGTCGAGCGCCTTGACTTCATGGGTGATACCATGCCGTTGCGAGGTGTCCGATGGGCGGATCCGATATCGCGCCAATGAAGAAGTGTCCCTTCTGCGCTGAGCTGATCCTCACCGACGCTCTCAAATGTCGGCACTGCGGCAGCGGCCAGCCTGGCGACGGCAAGACTGAGCCGCCTTGCGCGCAGTGCGGTGGTCTAATCGTGGTCGAGGCGCAGATGCAGCGCTCGAGCGGGATCGGCTGTCTCGGCTGGCTGCTCATCGTCGGTGGTTTCTTCGGTCTGCCATTTCTTGGACTGGGCCTCATCGGTATCGTCGCCGGGATCCTGATCTTGGCGCTCGCAAAGAATGAGCGCGTCGAGAAGCTCAGCTGCGGCAGTTGCAAGGCCGTTCGCCCGCATCGCCTCGCGCCATTCTACAAGCCATAGCAAACCGGACACTCCCCGTCGGCGTCGGCAGCATAAGCCCGAGCCGTGGCCGATATCCGCAACATCCCCGTCACTGTCCAAGGTGGCGATATCACGGGACTGATCGCGTTCTCCGTCGGCGAGACAGTCAACCTTAACTTGACGTGCCTGGTTCCAATCGTCGGCGGGCCGCTCGACCTGACGAACAGTGCAGTCGTCTGCACGATCTCCTGCTACTCCATCGCTGGCGTCTTCAAGCCGATCTCGCGCCAGGCGACCCTCACCCTGCCCGCGACCAATGGTCTGTGTGTCGTTCCGCTCGCCTCGGGCGATACAGTGCCGACCCTCGCAGATCCGATCCGCCCCGGCTTTCACCGCATCGATATCTGGGCCGAGGACACGAGCGGCAATCGCATCGATCTCGCGTGGGGCACCTGTCAGATCTTGCGCGCCGAGCGGCTGCCCAATGCGCTGACGACGCCGCTGCCATTGCAGATACCCCTCGCGCTCGGCATCAACTGGCGCGGGCCGTGGAGCTCGAGCACGGCCTACGCTCAGCGTGATGGCGTCTCGTATCCCGATCCGAATGGCGGCGGGGCGTTGTCGAGCTTCATCTGCATCGTCCCCAACACGAACGTCCCGCCCGTCAACGGCGCTGGCGTACTGAACGTGGATTGGAACTACCTCGCAGCGACGAGTGGCGCCGCTGGATCGCAGTCGGGCAATCTCGTCTTTGCGAGCCCGGCCGGCGCGCCGGGGCTGCCGGGGTTTCGTTCGCTAGTCATCGGCGATCTTCCCGTCGGCGTCACGTCGTCGACCGTGGCGGTTGGCAATGACTTGCGCTTCAGTCCTACGCCAAGCGCTGCGGGGCGCATCGTCTACGACACGGGCAGCGCGTACGCTTCGCTCGCCACCGTCGCGAGCGGCGTGCTTCACGCCAATGGTGCGGCAGCACCGAGCTGGGCGGCGGTCACCGGTGCCGACTTCGCGGCGCAATCGCCTGCTCTCGTCTTCGCCGGTCCCGTTTCAGGCGGAGCTACGGCGCCGAGTTTCCGCTCGCTCGCGATCGGCGACCTGCCCACCGGGCAAACCTCGACCACGGTTCCCCTGGGCAACGACTCGCGCTTCAACGCGGCGCCCTCGGGCGTCGGCAAGTTCGCCGTCGACACTGGCAGCGCGTGGACCTCACGCACGCTCGTCGCTGGTGATATCCCGTCTCTGGCGGGGACATACTTGCCGCTCGCTGGCGGAACGATGGCTGGCAACGTCGCCTTCGGCTCAAACACGTTCAGCTCGAACGCTGCGTTCGGAACGGCGACGTGGGGGACGATCCAACAATTCAGCGACTCTTACCAGCTCTTCACGTGGCAGCCGGCCGAGATTTTTAATAGTGCGGCCGTCCCGCCCTTTGTGATGTGGGGACACTCGGTCAGCAATTCCCCGGGCACTACTCAGCTCGATCAGACGTTCGCCATCGGATGGAATCGTGATCGCGGCGGCGGCCGTATCGTCGCTGGCCAGTCGGCCATGTCGCTCGTCTTTGAATCTGACTACCTGCAGATCCCGACTCAGCTGTCGACTCGCCAGATGGAGACGTACTTCGAGTTCACCTCGGAGGATGGCAGCGTCAGCTACCGGCCGCTCGCGTTCTACACGAACCGCGCGACTAACGCGACCAACTTTCTCTTCATCGCCGACGTCTACCAAGTAAACGATCGATTCAGTAATGCGGTTTTCAGCGTCGGCGCCGGTGGCGTCGCTGGCAGCGGAAGCACGCCCGGCACGGCAGCTACCGGCACCAACCTGACGCCCGGCCCCGGCGGAGCGGGCACAGCGACGGCGGCCAGCGGCGCGGGCGCAGGTATTACCGGGACGGCCTCGATAGCAGGCGCTGACGGTGGCGGCGGCGGAGCGGCCGGCGGCAGCATTTCGTTCTCGAGCGCGCGCGGATCAAACGGGACCGCAACAACGGCGGCGGGTACAACAGGCGGTTGGTCACTCGCTGGCGCAAACGCCGCGAACAACAATGGTGGCGGCGGTGCCGTCGGCGGTGGAGGCACGCTCAGCACCGGCTCGGGGTCATCGGCAAGCGGGTCCAGCGTGGCTCAACCGGGAGGCAATCTTTCCGATTCAACCGGCGGCGGCGGAAATGGAAGCAGCGGAGCTGCCGCCGCAGCGGGAGGCGTTAGATCGGCAACCACCGGCGCGGGGGGCGCTTCACTCGGAGGCGGATTCCCCGGGGGCCAAGGCGGGGCGCACAATCGCACGGGGGGGAACGGAGGCGCCGGATTCAATTCGGCTGGCTCAAAGGGCGGCGGTGGAGCCAGCCTCAATGACAACTGCGGCAATGGCGGCGCGGGCACGGCGGGGAGCCTTGGAGGCGACGGGGGGGCCTATAACGGCAAGGCGGGAAAAGCTGGCAGCAACGGCGGCTTTGGTGGAGGGAACCCTGGGGCGTGGAATATTTTCGCTGGCGACGGAGCCGATGCAAACGGCAGCAACAATACTGGCTCGGCTGGCGGGAACCTTTTCCACGGTGGCGGAAACGGCGGGCTTGGCGGCAACGGAGGTGTCAACCAAGGGCAAGGCGGCCCGGGTGGTGCCGCGACGAGCGTTTTTCCCGGTGGCACCGGAGGTGAAGATCGCCATTTGGGAGGCGCGGGTGGCGTGGGTAGCGCTCTACAAATCAGTGGGAAAGGTGGCGATCAACGCCTTGTCTCTGGTGCGGCTGGCGCCTCGGGCGGCGCGGGCGGCAACGTCGGCGGCAACGTGTACGTCGACGCAAACGCAGGCACCAGCGGTAATGCAAATGGATTTATTAGCATTGGCACTGGCACCTACGGCGCTATCGCAAGCGCCATCAACATCGGCGCTAACTCGGCCACGTCGCATATCGGATTTTTCGGCGCGACCGCAGTCGTGAAACAGAACGGCACTGGCAACACTCACACCGTCGCGGCCGGCTCGACGACTTCGGTTTTCACCAACACCACCTTCGACGGCTCGACGGGATCGACCGCATACACCGTCGGTGACATCGTCGCCGCACTGAAAAACTACGGATTGCTGGCCGCGTGATGCGTGGCAGGCGTCCCGACTATCTCGACAGGAGAAAGCTCATGAAGAAGCAAAAGCAGGCGGGCGACATTCCGTTGTCGGCCAAGCAGGCCGCCGAGCTCCGCCAGGTGCAAGAGGGTATCGGTGCCATCAATGCGCGCGTCGGGGGACTAACGCGACAGCGCATGATGGTGGACCAGCAGATCGCGGCCGCGATCGGTGATGCCGAACGAGCAGAGGCTGGCTATCGAGAGCGCGTAGGTCGTTTTGCCTCGCTATGCGGAATCGACGTCGATGCGCGTCCCGAGGAGACTGGCGAGACGTGGCACTTCGACTACGCGACGATGACCTTCAAGCGCCAGGCATTCGAGAAGTCGTCTGCGCCGGCGCCGAAGTGAGAGCGCTACTACGCGGACTCGCCGCCGCCCGCACCGGGCTCAATCGTGAAAGCGGCGAGCTTACACCACGGCGTCGTTTCTCCGCCGGTCCCGCCGTGGAACGGTTCAACACGCGCGCCTGCGCCAGCGGGAGAATTCTCGGTATCGATGCCTCCGGTACCGCCTCGCAGATCGCTCACTTCGTCAGGGTCCATCCGTTGATTCTAGCCTCTCTTGTGGCGCTGTCCATGGTTGGCTGCGTCGAAACGCCCGCACACTTGGTGCCGCCCGGCTCGACGCGTGCGCTTGAGCAGCGCAAGGCCGATGTGCAGTGCGAGGCGTGGCTTGCCGAAGGCGTGGATACCGGCGACGAGGCGCCCATCGTGCTCGGCCGTCACCCGCATCGGGATGCGCACGCGTCGCTGCTACGCAGGACCGGCGCGATGTGCGCGTTCTCGTGGCGCCGCAACGAATGCGTCTGCCGCACGCTCACGTTCAGTAATAGTGCCCCGAGCGCGAGCTACGTCGGCGAGACGGTCGTTTTCAGTGCATGCGCCGAGCTGCACCGAAGAGGGAAGCTGTAGCTGAAGCAAACCGGACACCCGGCGGTCCGGTCGGCATGGTGTGGCCATGCCCTGCCTGCGTTGTGGATTTCCGCGCGAACGGCATTGTCGCTCAGACGGTAGCTGCCCCGATTCCAGCTGCGCCGCCTTTGTCGACAAGTGGCCAGAGCCCGAGCCGACCGTGCAGACGTCTCCGCGTAAGCCGGTCGTCGAGCCGGACAAGCAATGAGGGCCGTTCCCCTGCTCGACGACTTCGAGCTAGCGACGGAACCGGATGCGCTCGAGCGCCTGGTCGATGAGGCGTGCATGAGCGTAGTCGAGGCCGCCGTCGACGCAGGCTTCGCCTGCGCGCACGCCGACGAGGTGCTTGCGAGAATCAGAGGCGAGCCGTGAGCCGCGATGACCTCGTCGAGCGCCTGGCGAATGGCGTGCTCATGCAGTCGGCCGAGCTGCGCAATCTCGCTGCGCGGCTCGAGGCCGTGTGTGAACGCCTGCATTCCTCGACCGAGGCGCAGTTGGCGGTCAAGCGCGAACTGAGCGAGATGCTGGGCGCGTTCGACGGGCACCAGCATGAGCTGCGCGCCGCACTGGGGCGCATCAACGAACGCCTGGCGGTCATCGGCAAGGACGTTGATGACGTCGAGAAAGCCGCGCGCGAGGCCACGGGCGCGCACCAGCTCGCGGCGCACGCGGATACCAAGACGGGAATGCTCCGCGCGTTCGGTGAGCTGCCCGCACGCACGCAGATGCTGATCGCCGTCGTTGTCGTGTCATTGCCATTCGCCGGCGCCGCTGCGCACTGGCTGATTTCAATGTTGGGAAAATAAGGAGTGAATATGCACACGGTCTACGTCTGGTTTCAGGACCCCGCTCACGTCGCCATGGCGTGTGGCTGGGCCGCGCTCGTCGTCTCGGAAATTCTGCCGTTCACGAAGGGACGCGCGAACGGGCTACTGCAGGGACTTGTCTCGCTGCTCGGCAAGGCGAAGGCCGCCGAAGAGGGGAAGGAGTAATGCGCGGATTCATGCTCGCGCTCGTCATCGTCTCCGGGATCGGCTGCGCGACCGCCCAGAAGGACACGATGGTGGCCGAGCTCGCGCTGGGCTCCGCGCTCTCCATCGGCTATCGCACGATCGATGGGATCGACAAGATCAAAACTGACGCCATCGCGCAGGAGATCTTGAACGGCGAAAAGGACAAGGCGAAGGCCGAGTACAGCGTCTATAAGCCGAAGATCGAGAAGGCGCGCGATGCCCTTAACGTGGGCGTTGACGTGCTCGGGGATGCCGACAAGGCGCGCGTAGCCGCGAGTAAGAGCGGCACGTGGGCTGACTTCAACAACTGGCTTCCGCAGCTCGCAAGCGCGGCGGCGATGATCCAGCAGACGATCGCGGACCTGAAGGCGGTGCTCCAGTGACGCCGGCCGAAATAGGACTCCTCATCACCGCCGTGCAGTGCGCGCTGACAGAGGGCAAGGATCTCTACGACGCCGCGCAGCTCAAGGCGCTGGCGGACCTCGAGGTCAAGCTACAGGGAATGCTGACGACGGTGCAGGCCGATCGCGCAACCGCGAACGCCGACATCGATGCGCGCGACAAGGCGCTCGAGCAGAAGCTGGATGCGGCGAAGTGAAGCGTATCGTCGCCCTCTGCATCCTGGCGATGGGCACCGGCGCGGGCGCGTGGTGGCTGCACCGCGCCTGTATCGCGAGCATGCAGGAGTTCGAGCGCGGCTACATCGTGGCGGCTGGCGACGGTGGCGCGAAATGACCCGCACCATGCGTCAGGCGCGAATCGATCTGGCTACGCCAGCCGAGCAGAAAATCCGCGAGGCGATGGCGGCCGTCGAGGCGCTTCCCGCTGACACACGTCTCACGAATGCCGTGATCGCGCTCAGCGCCGCGCTCGAAAACGTTGGTGCCTACGTCAACGAGCAACTGGCCTTCGTCGTGGGACAGAGGTCGAAATGAAAACGCTCGCCGATCGCATCATGGACGTCCGACAGTGGATGGCGCCGCATGTCGCGCACGTGCCCGGATCGTCCTCATACATCATGCAGCTCGACGGCATCGCGCACGAGCTGCTGGTGGCGCAACAGCAGCCGCAGGCGAAGCGGAGACGCAAGCGGCAGTGACCACGCGCGAGGTCATCCGCTGGCACTTCTCGCCGCTCGACTGCCTGCAGCTCGCTGGCATCGCGCTCGCGGGCTTCGCCCTGGTCGTGCTCGAGCTGGCGGCGTCGCGGCTCGAGCGCGTGATTGACGACGCGGGGGAGCGATAGCATGGGCGACGTAATCCCGCCGCTGGCTCCGAACGGGCTGGCCGGCATCATCGAGCACTACGGCGACCCGAAGGTTAGCCGCGACCAGGATGGCAACTGGACTGTCGATCCCGCATGGGAGCGGGCGAACTGCATCACGGTCCAGCATGGGCTATTGCCGCGCGGCAAGCTCTACGTGCATCAATTCGTGGCGCAGCCGCTTCTGCGCAAGCTCGACCGGTGGGCTGCTCGTATCGCCGCTGGTGACCCCTACAGGCTGCGCACGATGGGCTGCTTTCAGCCGCGGGCGCAGCGGGGAAGCAACGGCCTGCTCGCGTCGACGCATTCGTTTGCGATCGCAGAGGACACAAACGGTGACACGAATAGGCTGATCATGAACATCGACCCCGAAGATCCGCGTCGGCGCACGTGCCCGCTCATCATCGATGGCGAAGTGTGGCGCGACATTCCCGATGAGTGGGTCGCCGACGCCGAGGCCGAGGGTTGGTTCTGGGGTGGGCGTTTTCACAATCGCTTTGACCCGATGCATTTTCAGATGGCGACGGGGTACTAGCCGTCAACAAAGATCGCCGCTCGTATCCCGTCAATCGCTGCACGATAGTTCTTCACCATCGCGCGCCCATGATCGTCGTCGCCCAGCCCCTCATCGAGACTCATCGCGAATGACTCAATGGCGACTCGCACCGTCATGGCCTGCGCCGTCGTCAGGCTCACGCCGTTGATCGTGATATCCGGCTCTCTCGTCGTCATCCTATCCACTCCTCGCGATCGCGCTTATTCGCATCCCGCTGAGCCCCATGAGGCGGAGGCACAAGTGGCGGGCCCAGTGGGATGTCCCAGTATCTCCGCTCGTAGACATCCATCACAAACGCCTTGCCGCCCGCGAGCGCCTTGCTGACGACCATGCGCACATCAATCGCTGCGAGCACCTGGTTCTCAGCGTCGCTCAGCGGTTCAGGCACAAGCAACACCAGCGGCGTCATCTCACCGCGTGCCGCACGCAGCCGCCGGATTGCAAACATCAGTTCCTCGTGGAAGGCACTCATGGCTTCATCGCCTCGACGGCGCGGCGATAGGGGCACTCTGGTTTGTGATGCGCATGTGGACCGCGCTTGTCGTTGGGGTCATAGAACTCGAGGCACAGGACGCAGTTATTGGACGCCGGACCATCGGGGCACGCGCCGGCCAGGTTGCGCACGACGCTGCGCAGTTGTTCAATCTCAGCAGCAGCCATCTCCAGACCATCTACAGCTGTTTTTGTGTTGATCTCGCGGTCTGTGGGTTGGCGGCGGCGACGAAGGCAGCGTCGGACGCGTGATTGCGCGCTGCGATTTCGGCGACTACGAACGGTTCACCCTCCTCGGGTCCTTGCTTCTCACGCGCAGATACGTCGAGGAACCCATCAACGTGCCACGGGCCTGGCGACGCCACCTTCGCGAGCCGCTCGAGCTCGTCAAGTTGCTTGTCGTCGATCATAGGAGATCGCCCCGCGCAAACGCGTCATACAGCGCGTTCAGCTTGCGCATGATGAACTCGTGACTCCGCTCGACCGAGCACTGCGTCTCGCTAACGATGATCTGCAGCGCCAGCGTCCAGCGGTCGGCGGTGCAGCCAACGGACAGACAACGCAGGCGCATCGTCTCGATCTCCTCCGATTCAAGGTGCGCTTGCAGTGCTTGCTCATTGTCCCATCCAAGTAATCCCATCGCCCTGCTCTCTTGGTTTCCCCGTGTCAACATTATGAATTGGCTAGTCATCTCGTCGCTCGGGAAACTTGAAATTCCTATTTACATAATAATTTCAACGCTGACTCTGAATTCAGGTTCCTGTGGGTAAAACCGTGCGGGTTCGACTCCCGCCTTTCGCACTCAAGTTACGAGACGTTGCACTGAAACATGTTCCACTCGGAGTCGTGGGAAAACAATCCGCCCGATCCGTTTCCCCACGGCTTTCACTTTTTCCCGCCTGCCAGGACACTGAGCGCCGCTCGCTGGGTCGCCCGCGCCGTCGTACCCGGCGCGAGGTAGTGATTCTCGGTGACGGCAAGCGAAGCGTGCCCCAGCGCCGCTGATACCAGCTTTGGTGTCGCACCCGCCTCGACGGCCGTGCTGCCGTGTAGCCCGCGCATTGAGTGCGCGCAGACCTTTTTCACGCGCGCCAGGGCGCAGACGCGCTGCACCCAATAATAGACCCAGTAGCGCGTGCGGCCAGGACCGAACAGCGGATCGGTCGCGCCCTTCCCCGCCGCCAGGCGATGCAGGAGTGGGCGCATGTCGTCGGGCACCTCGAGCGTGCGCTTTCCGGCCTCCGTCTTGATCTCTCCGTCAGCGACCCATAGAAGGCGACCGCTGTCGTCGAGGTCGCGCACGGCGAGCTGCGCCACCTCGGACGCGCGCAGGCCGAAGATGAACGTTGCCATGGCGGCGATCGCGCCGACCTCCGTTTCTGCGAGCGCGTACGCCGTCGCGTACCACTTCCGCGCCTCGTCAAATCGCAGCTGAGGCTTGCCCTTCTTCTTCTTGCCGATGCCCTTCACGGCAGCGAATGGATTGCGTTTGATCCAGGCTTGGGCGACGCAATAATTCGCCCACATCTTGGCTTCGCCGAGCAGACCCTGGTGCGTTGCCACTGGAACGCGCAACACCCAGTCGGCATAGATGCTCTTCGCCTTGCGCTCAGTCAGCATCGCCAGCGGCTGCGAGGCGACAGGCGACAGAAACTTATCGAGGCGCTGGCGCGCAGTCTCATACGTGTTTTCTTTCAGGCCGCGCGCTTTCTGCCACGACTCGTATTTGTCGATCGCCTGGTCCACCCTCACCCCGCTTTCGGCTGCTTCTTGCTTCTGCGCGTCTCCCTTTGCTGTGTCGGCGGCTTCTTTCGTCTCATAAGAGACAGGAGTCGATTCCCCTCCTTCGTCGACGACGACGAGTCGCCACTTGCGCCGGTGCTTGTATGGTCCGTAGATCCCTGGTCGTCGCATGGGTCCTCCTCTTCCCCGCGCGACGAGATGCTAGCCGCCGCGGACGATAGCGCACGTTGGACGCCGCGCTCAACTGCGCGCTCGACGAGCTGCTCGAGCTGCGAATCGGTCAGGATGATGCGACGACCGGGAAAGGCCATTCAGGACCACCCCGCGGCGCGCAGACGGCGCAGGTGCGCGACGAACACGTGGCGCTCGCAATCGACTGCGCCTTCTGCAATTGCGAGAGCACGCTT
>Ga0210400_10002952_pt1 | contig 15277 bp, 13 predicted proteins | sample IncBWH26MmetaG_FD_155456 | JGI IMG/M metagenome (GOLD analysis project Ga0210400, IMG submission 155456) | Forest soil microbial communities from Barre Woods Harvard Forest LTER site, Petersham, Massachusetts, United States - Inc-BW-H-26-M | ecosystem: Environmental > Terrestrial > Soil >... | reverse complement strand
AAGGCCTTCCTTGAGCGCGGCTTCAGCGGCTTCGCGGCAGCGTTGGAGGAGGGCGCGGTCGCGGACGAGGTCGGCCACCTGGAACTGGGGGACACCGGCTTGGCGCACGCCGAAGAACTCGCCGGGGCCACGCAGTTCGAGATCCTTCTGGGCGATGCGAAAACCGTCGGAGGTCTCCACCAGCGCCTGAAGCCGGGCCGTGTCGGAGTTGCTCAACATGACGAAATGGCTGGCAGCCGCGCCGCGTCCCACGCGGCCCCGAAGCTGATGCAGCTGGGAGAGGCCGAAGCGCTCCGCGTGATCCACCACCATCACCGTGGCGTTGGCCACATCCACGCCCACCTCGATGACGGTGGTGGCGAGGAGGATCTGGGCCTCGCCCCGCGTGAAGCTGCCCATCCGCGCGGCGAGCTCATCGGCCTTCAAGCGCCCATGGACAACTTCGATGACGGCATCGGGCAGCGCCAGTCCCAGCGTCTGCTCCATGGCCTGGAGATCACGGAGCTGCACCTTGCCCTCTTCGGACGGATCAATGGCGGGGCTCACGACGAAGGCCTGCCGCCCCGCCGCCAGCTCGCGCCGCAGGAGATCCCAGGCGCGCTCAGCAGATTCGGGCCGCAGCAGCTTCGTCGTCACCGGCTGGCGGCCCGGCGGCAGTTCATCCAGCACGCTCTGGTCCAGGTCGCCGAAGACGGCCAGCGCCAGCGAACGCGGGATGGGCGTGGCGCTCATGACGAGCCAATGGGGATCGCCGCCCTTGGCCTTCAGCGCCTCGCGCTGCTTCACGCCGAAGCGGTGCTGCTCATCCACGACCACGAGCTGGAGCTTCGCGAACTTCACGGACTCCTGGAAAAGCGCATGGGTGCCGACGACATACGCCGCCTCGCCGCTGGCGATGCGGGCCAGGGCCTCGCGCTTCTCCGCCGCCTTCATGCCGCCGAGGAGCAGCTGCATCCGATGCGCCTCCGGGCCCAGATAGCGAGAGAGGCTCTCGGCATGCTGGCGCGCGAGCACTTCCGTGGGCACCAGCAGCGCGCCCTGCCCGCCCGTCTCCGCGACCATCGCCATCGAGAGGAAGGCCACGAGCGTCTTGCCGCTGCCCACATCGCCTTGGAGCAGCCGGTGCATGACCTTGCCTGAAGTGAGGTCGTCCACGATCTCCTTGAAGGCCCGGCGCTGAGCGCCCGTGAGAGAAAACGGCAAGTAGCCCTTCAACCGCTCCCGCAGCTCCGGCGAGGTGGGCACCCGCAGGCCTTTGCGTTTGAGGCGGCCCTCGCGCCGCAGGGCCACACCCAACGCGAAGCCGAAGAGTTCCTCCGAGGCCAGCCGCTGATGGGCGGGCGTCGTCCGCTGATCGAGCTGGACCGGATCGCTGTCATCGGGCGGTTCGTGCAGCAGGCGCAAGGCCACGAGGGGTTCGGGCAGGGATTTCGCCAAGGCCATCGGCAGGAAGTCCTCCTCCGGCGCGACGCGGTCCAGAGCCTCCTTCACAAGCTGCGAACGGACGCGGCTGCTGATGGGGCCGAGCTTGCGATAGAGCGGCAGGTAGCGGCGCACGAAGGGGTCCTCTCCTTTGCTCAGGCGTTCGATCTGCGGCGAGCGCAGTTCCCACCCGCCCCGACCCTGGCTCAGGGGCCCGAAGGCCAGCAGCCGGTCGCCGGGTTTCAGCGTGCGGCCCAGGTAGGGTTGGTTGAAGAACACGAGCTTCAGCGCGCCGCTGGCGTCCTCCAGCAGCACCTCCGTGATGGTCATGCGTTGGAGGCGTGTGGGCGCCTGGCGTAGGTCGCGGATCTCGCCCATCACGGTCACGATCTCGCGGCCCTCGGGCACGGCGCCCAGCCCGCGAAGGGCAAGGTCCCCCAAAGGCACAACGCTGCCGCGATCCAGGTAACGGAAGGGAAGACTCCAGAGCAGGTCGCGGAAGGTCTCGATGCCCGCCTCGCGCAACGCCTCCAGCCGCGCGGGCCCGAGGCCGCGCAGCACGCTCACCTGCGTGGCGAGGGGAAGATGTCCGAAACCAGGCATGAGACAGCCTATCGAAAGCGGGAGGGATGACCTCCCACTCAGCGCGGCTTAACCTGATTTCGACGACCACCAAATCCTGGACGCAGAGGGCGCAGAGCGAGCGCGAAGGCCGCAGAGTCGCACCTTTGAACGGTCAGCGGGGGCCTTGTGGTTGAGGGGGCGAGGCCCGGAGGCTTTTGAGGGCCTCCCTTCCTCGCGCCCTCAACCTGCCGCGCAGCGGCAGACCCGCCTGCGGCGGGCGGCCCCGTGTTCGTTGCTGCCTGGCCCCCTCTGTGGACTCTGCGAGCCTTCGCGTCCTCTGCGACCAGCGTTTCAGGTTTGAGGAATCCGCGATGGACGCGAAAGCGGGACTCGACACGGGGCGCCGGTCATCCGATGCTGAAGGGGCCAACCCTGTACGCTCATGAAGCCCTTGGTCTCTTTGGAGGCCCCATGGCAAAACTCGACGGATTCCTGAACCAGCTCGCCTCTCGGGGCGGCACGGCGCTGTACCTGAGCCCCGGCGCCCCGGCCACGGTGGAACTGCCTGGTGGCCATCGCGCCATGCTCGGCACCCAGGACCTGCTCTCGCCCATCATCGACGGGCTCGTGAAGGAGGTGCTCCCGGACGAGCAGAAGACGGCCTACCTGCGGGGCGACATGGTGGCTTTCCAGCGCCAACAGGGAGATAGCTGGTTCGAGATCCGCGCCACGCGGTCATCGGGCACCACCAGCCTCCTGGCCCACCGTCTGGTCCGCGCGGCCAAGCCCGCCGCGGCCGCCGTAGCCGCGGACGCGGAACTGGCCATCAAGGCGATGTTGTCGCCCGGAACGGCTCCAGCCCAGGCCCAGGGCAAACGGCAGACCACGCAAGCAGCACCCCCGGTGCCACCGCCCGTCCTCGTGCCGCCGCCCGTGGTGGCGCCGCCACCGGTGATCGAGACCGCCTCCCCTTCGGAAGCCACCCGGCCCGGGCTGTTCCCCTGGGAGGACCTCATCGCCAAGCTCCTGGAGATGGGCGGCTCGGATCTCTACCTGTCGCCCAACGAGCCGCCTCTCGTGCGCCACAACGGCGCCGTGGAGCCCATCCCCGGCTGCCCGCCCGCGCCCGTGGACGCGTTGACGAAATGGCTGGAGACGCTCGCCACGCCCCGCCACTGGAAGGCCTTCCAGGAACACGGCCAGGCGGACTTCTCCCATAGCGACGCCCAGCGGGACTGCCGCCTGCGCGTGAACCTATCGCGGGATCTGGACGGCCCCTCCGCCGCCATCCGCGTGGTGCCTGACCAGATCCCTGAGGACGAAGTGCTGGCCCTGCCAGACGCGGTGCTGGAGCTGGCGGACATCCCGAAGGGACTCGTGCTCATCGCGGGCACGCCGGGCTCGGGACGCACCACCACGCTGGCGGCCCTGCTTCGGCGGGCGGCGCAGAAACGCGGTGGCTTCCTCATCTCCGTGGGCGACTCAATGGAGTTCCTCATCCCGCCCGCCGGCTCCGTGGTGCGGCAGCGGGAGACGGGTGGCGACTACGGCGACCAGCGCCGCGCCATCCGCGCCGCGCTCAAGCAGGCGCCCGATGTGCTGGCGGTGGACGCTGTCCGGGACGGCGCCACCGCCTTGCAGGTGCTGGAGGCGGGCATGTCGGGGCGGCTCGTCTTCGCGCTCGTGGAAGCGCCTTCGGCCCTCAGCGCTCTGGAGCGGCTCGTGGACCGCCAGCCGCCGGATTCGCAGCACCTCGTCCGAGCCCTGCTGGTGACAGGCCTCAAGGCCGTCACGCACCAAGTGCTCCTGCGCCGTCCCAATGGGGGCCGGGTAGCCGCTTTCGAGACCATCTTCAACTCGCCGGACATCCAGGCCGTGTTGCGGAAGTGGGACCTCTCCAGAGTGCCCTCCGCCATGAAGAGCGGGCGCGCCTACGGCCAGGTGACACAGGCGGAGGCGCTGCTCGAGCTGGTCCAGGCGGAGGCGGTGGAAGCCATGGAGGCCTACACCCATTGCCACGACCGCCAGAGCTTCGTCGCCGCCTGCAAGGCCGCCAAATTGGACTTCGACCCGCGGCGCAGCGGCCAGGTGGCGTGATCAGGCCTTGAGCATCGAAGCCATGTCGTCGAGGCAGATCTCCACGGCGCGGTTGGACTCGGGCTGCTTGGCAAGCTGGTGGCGCGCGTAAGCGTTGCCCATGTGGCTGTGGCAGTGGGCCTCGAGGTGGTCGGCGAGGTTGGCCTGCTGCTGCACGAGCACCACGCGGTGCTCCTTCGCCATGGCCTCGGCGTTCTTCAGCTGGTGGTCGTTGGCGCTGCCGGGCAGCGGGATGAGGATGGCGCCCCGGCCGACGGCCTTCAGCTCGGCGCAGGTGGAGGCGCCCGCGCGGCTTACGACGAGGCTGGAGGCTTCCATCGTCCCTGCCATGTCCTCGATGAAGGGCGCCAGCGCATGCCGTTCATGGCGCGGCGCGTCCTTCATCCGCTCGAACTCCTTCGGCCCCGCCTGATGGAGGATCGTCCAGTCCGGAAACTGCTCCAGCAGTTCCGGCGCGGCCTTCATCATGGCGTCGTTGATGGCGCGGGCGCCGCCGCTTCCGCCCAGCACCAGGAGTTGGAAGGGACGCCGCAGCTCCTTGATGGGCTTGAAGGCGCGGCGGAAGGCTTCGCGCACAGGCGTGCCCGCCGTGAGGCAGTCCGCGCCGGGCAGCAGCGGCTTCACCGCGTCCATTCCGCACCAGACGCGGCGCGCGCCGGGCGCGACCTGCTTCACCAGCGCGCCCGGCGCGGCGTTGCTCTCATGGAGGAAGTAGGGGATGCCCAAAGCCCGCGCAGCCAGCAGCGCGGGCGCGGCACCGTAGCCGCCCGTGCCGATGACGGCGAAGGGGCGGTGCCGCTTCCATTGGCGCGTGAGCGCGGCCTTGGCCCGCCAGAGCTTCCATGCGGAACGCGCGGCATGGAGCGGCGAGCGCCCGAGGAAGCCCTCCACATCCAGTAGCAGATGCGGCCAGCCGCTGTCCGGCAGTTTGCGCGCCTCAATGCCGCGGGTGGCGCCCACGAAGGCGATGGGCCGCTCCGGCCAGCGCGAGCGGGCCCCTTCCGCCAGCGCCACGGCAGGGAAGAAATGCCCTCCCGTGCCGCCTCCCGTGAAGACGAGCGCGCGATCGAATCCTGAAGCGTCCATGCCTCCAGCCTACCGGAGGCCGCCGCGCTCAATGCCCCTGGACGCTGAAGGTCCGCGTGGAGCTGACGGTGGAACCCGTCACGCCCTTCACGACGAGCGTGAAGGAGTCGCCGTTCTTCAAGGTGGCGGTGGCCTGGATGGGACTCTGGTCCGAGAACGCGAGGACCTCGTCGCCCTTGCGGATCTCCGCGTGGCCGCCGCTGAATTCGCCCACGAGCGCGAGCGGCTGGTCCACGGCGATGGCGCCCGTGGCGCCAAAGCTCTTCACTGTGGGCGGCGGCACCACCTTCACCGTGAGGGTCCTGGTGGCGATGGTCCCGGCCTCGTTGGTGGCCGTGAGCGTGTAGGTGGTGGTCTCCTGCGGCCGCACGGCCTTGGGCGGACCCTGCATGGCCGTCACATTCTCAGCGCCGGGATCGAGGATCAGCTTCGTCGCGCCCGCGGCATCCCAACCCAGGGCCACGCCCTCGCCTGGATTCACGGCCGGGGGGTTGGCCTCGAAGCGCCCGATGGACGGCGCCTGGATGATCTTCACGGTGGCCATGGCCACGGTCTTGGCCCCGGCCTCGCTCGCCCCCGCGCAGTAGACATGGGCATAGCCGATATCACCGGCGGTCCAGAGGATGGAGGCGCCCTCGGCCGCCCCCTCGATCTTCCCGTTATCCACATACCACTTGTAGGTCAGGCCCGGATCGCCGCCGGCCGCGGCCACATGGCCCGGCGTTCCTGAGCTGACGAGGGCGTCGGCCTGCACCATCACGGAAGGAGCCGGAGCCTGGCCCGCCGGCGTGGCGCTGACGACAGAGACGGGCGCTGTGGCGCTCGGGGCCGCGGCTGGCGGGGTCGCGGTCGCAGCCTCCTTCCGGTCGCAGCCCGTCAGGACCGCGAGGCCGAGGAACGCGGTGCCCATGAGGACCACCGGAAAGCCGAGGCGGGAACGCGAAATGGGGTGCATGGTGGTCCCTTTTTACCATGGTGGGGCCATGCAAGCGCACCTTTCGCTAGGGGCCGGTCCGGGCCTCCGGTAAAATGAGGCTTTGGCCGCACGGCCCTTCCGGAGTGCCCATGAAGATCCTCGTCTGCCTCAAGCAGGTGCCCGACACGGAGACCAAGATCAAGGTCGCCGCGGACGGCAAGTCGCTGGACCCCTCCGATGTGAAGTGGATCACCAGCCCCTACGACGAGTACGCGCTCGAGGAAGCCCTCCGCTTGAAGGAATCCGCCGGGGCCGAGGTGACGGCCGCCACCGTGGGCGATGACCGGGCCAAGGACATCCTCCGCAACGCCTTCGCCTTGGGCGCGGACAATGCCGTGCTCATCAAGGGCGACGGCCAGGGCGATACGCTCGCCATCGCGTCCATCCTGGCCGCCTACGCCAAGGACAAGGGCTTCGATCTGGTTCTGTCCGGCAACAAGGGCATCGGCGGCGACAACTCCGCCGTGGGCCCGATGCTGGCTGAGCTGCTGGGCTTCGCCCAGGCCAATGTGGTCGTGAAGCTCGACATCGCGGACGGGAAGTTCCGCGCCGAGCGCGAGATCGAGGGCGGCACCGAGGTCGTCGAAGGCGCCCTGCCAGCCGTCATCACCGCGCAGAAGGGCCTCAACGAGCCCCGCTACGCCAGCCTCAAGGGCATCATGGCCGCCAAGAAGAAGACCATCGAGGAGACGGAGATCAGCGGCCACGCGCCCGCCACCGCCGTGTCCGGCATGGCGCTGCCGCCCGCCCGCCCCGAAGGCCGCAAGCTGGATGGCGACGCCGCCGCCCAGGCCAAAGCCCTGCTGGACGCGCTGAAGAACGAAGCCAAGGTCTTCTGATCCGCCGAAACCGACGAAGCGAAAGGACGATTCCATGATTCTCGTGTTCTGCGAACTCAAAGACGGCAAGCTCCGCAAGCCCAGCGCCGAAGCCCTCAGCGAAGGCCGCCGCCTGGCGGACGCCAGCGGCCTGAAGCTCGGCGCGCTCACCGTGGGCGCCACCTCCAACGGCGCGGCTGACGCCGCCAAATACGGCGCGGATGCCATCCTCACCTGCGAAGCTCCCGCCCTCGCCTCCTATTCCAGCGACGCCTTCGCCGCCGCCATCGCCTCCGCCGTGAAAGCGAAGGGTGCGACGGTCCTGCTCGGCGCCGCCACGGCCATGGGCAAGGACGCCCTGCCCCGCGCCGCCGCTCGCCTCGACGCGGGTTATGCGGGCGATGTGACGGGCCTCTCCATGGCGGACGGCAAGCTCCAAGCCGTGCGCCCCGTCTACGCCGGCAAGGCCTTCTCGACCACCACTTTCTCCAGCGCCATCCAGGTCGCCACGACGCGGCCCAATGTCTTCGCCATCACGGAGAAGGCCGGCGCCGGCGCCGTGGAAGCTCTCGCGGCGCCCGCGGGCGACTTCAAGGCCATCGTGAAGGAGATCCTCGCCAAGGGCGGCGGGAAGGTGGATCTCACGGAAGCCGATGTGATCGTGGCCGGCGGCCGCGGCATGAAGAGCGGCGAGAACTTCAAAATCCTGGAAGAACTGGCCGACGCCCTGGGCGGTGTGGTGGGCGCCTCCCGCGCCGCGGTGGACGCGGGCTGGGGCCTCTCCCATGGCATCCAGGTGGGCCAGACCGGCAAGGTGGTGAGCCCCACGCTCTACATCGCCGCGGGCATCAGCGGCGCCATCCAGCACCTCGCGGGCATGAGCAGCTCCAAGTACATCGTCGCCATCAACAAGGACCCTGACGCCCCGATCTTCAAGATTGCGGATTACAGCATCGTGGGCGACCTGTTCGAGGTAGTGCCCGAGCTGACCAAGGCAGCCAAGGCCATGGGCATCGGCGCGCATCACTGAGCTTGGACAGATCACCAGGAAGGGCCCCGCTCGCGGGGTCCTTCCTGTTTCAGAATCCCGGGGCCGGGACGGAGGATCCGCCCTCGAAGCCGCCGCTGCGGCTGTTCCAGGCCTGGATCTTGAGGAGATCGTCGCGCAGGATGCGGCCTTCGTGGAAGTGGCCGTTCCAGCGCACGAGGATCATGCGTTCCCGCTCGCCGGGGCGCGGCGCGTCATCCACCGCGAGGCTCACGCCCCCGGGCGCCACTGCTTCGCAGCCCGTGCCGTCATGGAAGACCACCAGCGCATAGTCATCGGCGAAGGCCACGCGCCAGAAGCCGTGCCGCGCGGTGTCGAGTTTGAAGAAGAGCTTCGCGTTCTTCGCGCTGGCGGGCACGGTGCGGAACTGGGCCCAGGAATCGTTGGTGCCAGGGGCGGCAGCGAGGGCGGCTTCGATCAGCTCCTCGGGGCCCTCCAGGTAGGCGTCCACGGGCGGCACGGCGAGAATGCCGCGGATCCATCCTGCGAGCCTCAGGCGCCGCAACCAATCCGCGAAACCCAGGAGCAGGTAGCCGAAGGGCACGAGCAGCGACAGAGCCGGGAAGAACCATCGCATGGCCGGGACGCCCTCGATCTCGATCCTGGGCAGGCGCGAGGCCTCCATGAAGACGATGAGGCCCAGCAGCAGCGCGTTCAAGGGGAAGGCCGCGAGTTCCAGGCGGTAGACGGCGAGGTTGCCTTTGGGCGACAGCGTCCGCAGGAGCCAGGGGCCGATGAGCAAGCCAGAGATCAGCGCGGCGTGCGAGATCCAGGACGCGGATTCGGGCATCCGCGCGGCGAACACGGTCACAACCAGCAGCGCCGCAAGCGTGCCCAGCGAGGCGCGGCGCAGCTCCGCCTGCGCGCGCAGGTAGTCCGCCACCATGCGGGCGCGATCGAGGCTAATCATCTTCCAGCCCCGCGGATTCGAAACCTTCGCGACGCATGAAGTCGCGAGCGTCCTCCGCGTCCAGGAAACGGGCGATCACGGCGTAACCTTCACGCGCGTCGCCGTCGACGAGATCGAGGATGTTGCGCTCGCGGACGATGCAGCCGTCGCCGAAATCCGCCAATTCCCACTCGGCGCCGTGCTCGTCCCGCCAGATCTCCATGATCTGATCGGCCATGGCCTCAGGCCTTCTCGAAGAACAGGACCACCATGCCGAAGCCCACGCGGTCGCCCGGGGCCAGCTCGCGGGCATCACCGGGCTGGACACGGTCGCCCTTCACATAGGTCCCATTGGCGACGCCGGGCTCCTCCAGCAGGAAGTAGCGGCCGTGCTCGCAGAGGATGCGGGCGTGGCGGCGGCTCACGCTGAGGTTGTGATCCTCGGTGGTGAGGTCCACATCCGGGTGCACGCCGGTGGTGGGGTCGTAGCGGCCCACGAGGGAGCCGTGCGCGAGGATGGGGTATTTCTTGCCCGTGAGCACGGAGACGAGCTGGGCCACCGGCTGGGCCACTTTCATCTTCTGGCTCTTCGAAAGGTTCTCATCCAGCTTCTCGGCCATCTCCCGGTTGCGCTGGGCCATGCGCTGCATCATCTTCACGGACACTTCCGGATTCTGCTTGATCATCTTCAGGAAGGTGCCGCGGCTGATGGCGATGAGGTCCGAGTCCTCCATGGCCACGGCCGTGAGCGAGCGCGGGAGCGACTCCAGGAGGCTGCCTTCGCCGAAGAAGTCGCCCTTGCCGAACTCCTCCGCCCACTCGCCCTTGGCCTCGTCGCCCACATAGAGCCTCACCTTGCCCGTCAGGATGACGAACATCTGGTGGCCCATCTCCCCGCGCTGGAAGATGAACTCGCCTTCCTTGAAGTGGACTTTGCTTTGCTCGATGAAGTTTGAGTCGGCCATGGGATGCTTTGAAAATCGCTCCTCACGATACCCGGCCGGGCATGTGGCATGCCCCTTTTTTCTGCATGCATTCCAGTTGGACCAGACGCGTCAGACCCCCTGACGCCGCGCGTCACTCGCTCCGGGGCGCCCAGGCAACAGGGCCGCCGAAGACTTCCGCGATCAGCACCACCAGCCGCGCGGCCTCGCCCTCCGAGAAGGCGTCCAGCTCCGGCGAGTCGAGGTCGAAGACGCCGCGCAGGGCGCCCGTGCCATCCAGGACGGGGATCACCAGTTCGCTGCGGGTGGCGTCATCGCAGGCGATGTGGCCGGGGAAGGCCTGCACATCCACTACACGCTGGACCTTCCCTTCACGGGCGGCCGCGCCGCAGACACCCCGCTCGAAGGCGATGCGGAGACAGCCCATGCCGCCCTGGTAGGGGCCGACGGCCAGCACGCGCTCTCCCACCCGACGGTAGAAACCGCACCAGTTCGTCTGCGGCAGCGCCTCCCAGAGCAGGCAGGCCAGCGTGGCCTCCAGCGCCACCTCGTCCCGCTCGCCTTCCACCGCGGCGCGGATCTGCGGCAGGGCCTCGTCCAGCCGCGCCAGCCGCTCGGCCTCCGGGAGCAGCGTCCCACGGGCCACCCTTGACAGGAGAATGCCCTCGGACATTTCGTTCCTCCGCTAATCTCTATCCATGTCCATTCTGCGCTACCTGGCGGCTCCCCTGGCGCCCTTCTACGCGATGGCGGTGGCCTTCAGGAACCGCGGCTTCGATCTCCACCCCGAACGCGCGGAGCCCACGGACCTGCCGGTGGTGAGCGTGGGCAACCTCAGCACGGGCGGCACAGGCAAGACGCCCGTTACCCTGTTCCTCGCGGAAGGACTCGAAGCCGCGGGCTTCAGCGCAGCCATTCTCAGCCGGGGCCACGGGGGCAAGCGATCGCAGGACCCCATGGGCGTGGAGCCGGATACCGACCCCGCCGCCAGCGGCGACGAGCCCGCGCTCATGGCCCGGCGCCTGGGGCCGGGCCATGTCTTCGTGGGGCGCAGGCGCATCGAGGCCGCGCGTCTCGCCCGCGCCGAACGGCCCGATCGGCAAGTGCTGCTCCTCGACGACGGCTTCCAGCACCGGTCCTTGCACCGCGATCTGGATCTGCTGCTGCTGGACGGGACAAGGCTCTGGGGCCACGGCTTCATGCTGCCTCTTGGCGACTTGCGCGAGCCCGCGAGGAGCGCGCGCCGCGCCCACGCGCTCGTGGTCACGCGGGCCGGACGCGTGCGCGACCGGGCGCCCGTGGAGGCCTGGTGGCGGAAGCATGGCAGCGGCGGGCCCATCTTCTGGCTGGACTTCCGCCTCACGCGGCTGCGCCCCCTCGAAGGCCCGCCCGTCCTATTGCCGGAAGCGGAACCCGCCCCGGCCTTCGCCTGGTGCGGGCTGGGAAACCCCGAGGCCTTCTTCGCCGACCTGCGCGCCGCGGGCGTGCCCATGCGCGACGCCGCGCGGTTCAGCGACCATCACGGGCCCTCAGCCGAAGAGCTGGAGGCCCTGGACGCGGAAGCGCGCCACATCGGCGCGGAGCGCCTCATCTGCACGGAGAAGGACGCCGTGAAGCTCACGGAGGACCACCTCGCGGCCCTCACCCTGCCCCTCTTCGTGGCCGAGCAGCGCGTCGAAGGCGGGGAGAACCTGCTGGCCTTCGTGAAGACGAAGCTCGCCGGGCTGGAATTGGCCCCGGAAGCGCGTTGAGCTATCCTGATGAGGCTAGCGCGGGCGTAGTTCAGTGGTAGAACGCAAGCTTCCCAAGCTTGATGTCGTGGGTTCAATCCCCATCGCCCGCTCCAAACGCGGCCCCCGAATGGGGGCCGAGCTTTTTAGGATGGCGATGGGGTGAGAATCGCCAAAGGCGAGTGGTTCGCGAGCGATGCGGGCCGGAGGGAATCCCCATCGCCCGCTCCACTCTGAGGCCCCGCGAGGGGCCTCAGCCTTTCCCGGAGTTCTTCGATTCCAGAAAGCGCTTGGCTTCGCGGCGCAGCACCTCGGGGATGTTCTTGTCGCGCTGCATGAGCTTCATGTCGAATTCGTTGATGCGTTTCAGATTCGACATGGCGAGGGCGATGGGCGTGCGCGGGTTGTAGACGATGGCCTTCACGATCGTGTACTTCTTCATCCACTCGCGGTTCATGGTGATGATCCGCAGCACGCCGTCGTTGATGGTGCGCATGTTGGCGATGAAGGCGACCTCGCCCTCCGTGATGCGGCCGTTGCGCATCACATTCTCCTGGATGAGGCGGTTGGATTCGCGGATGAGGATGGTGCGCTCCTCCTTGCCGCCCTTGATGGCCAGCATGATCTTCTGGTTCGTGCGCAGCCGCGCGATGCGCTTCGCCACGGAGAGGTTCACCTCCTCGCCCTCAAACTCCTTGATGGCCTGGACGACAGCCTCGGGGTCCAGCGGGACGGCATCCGGCGCCACGGCCTCGCGCTCCTCCGCCGTCTCCTCCTTGGGCAACGGCAGCTCGGCCCAGGCCTTGTCCAGCTTGCCCGCCTCGACCTCGTCGAGGATCTCCAGACGGTCCTTCTTGACCTCCTCGGGGACGAGCTTGAGGACATCGAAGCGGAACTCGTTGATGCGCCGCTTGAGGTTGTAGTCGGCGGCGGGATGCAGCTCCAACAGGTCCAGGATCACGGGGCGCTGGAGCCACAGGACCTGGTTGTTGGAGATGATGTCGAGCGCGGGCCCTGGCAGGTCGGGGATGGAGCGCTCCACGATCTCGGCCGTGAGGTCCGGATGGAGGAGCGCCGTCTCGATGATCTGCATCTCCTTGCGGAAGCGGAGCACCAGCTCCAGCGGCGCGGGAGGTTGGATGCGCTCAAGCAGCAGGCCGTGGACCACGGACTCGGGCATGGACTGGAAGCTCTGCAGCGCGCGCTCCGCCAGCGACGAGACGCTCAGCACGGCCTGGGCCTGGGCCTGGATGAAGTCCGCCGGCGGCACGGGGAGGCTGCCGCCCAGGAGGGCCATCGCCATGGGCTCGGGCAGCTGGTTGGCGAGGTACCGCTCGACGATCGGATGCAAGGTCACTCCAAATTCATGTCAGGGATTCGCGTCGGGCCGGGCGCCACCGGGCTCCGGCGCAGGTTCCGGCTCCGTCCCATCGGGCGGAGCCGGCGGCTGCTCGGGGGCCGGTTCCTGGGTGAGCGGCTCTGCCGGGACAGGCTGGGGCCGCGGGCGGCGCCAGACTCCATTCTCGTCGAAACGGCCGCTCCAAGGTTGCCCCACGCTGGCGCCCGTGGCCACGGGCTTGCCGGCCACTTCCACCTGGACCACGCCCGCGTTGGAAAGGCTCAGCTGGAAGGGCGCCTTCACTCGCAGCTTCCAGGGGTCGGATACTTGGAGCGACCGCGCCAGCTTCGCGCCATCGGCCCCCACGACCTCGGCTTCGCAGGCATCCTGGGCGCGCAGGCTCACGAGGATGCCTTCCGTCGTGATGGGCGCCTCCGGAAGCAGCTCGCCCAGCACTGGATTGGGGCCGTCAGCTTTCGGCGGCGGCGGCGGCACCATCCGCTGCGGCGTGATGTCCAGCCACGCGGCGCCGCTGTGTCCGCGCAGGCTGGGGCCGGGGATCACGAGCCAGGCCAGCAGCGCCAGGGAGCCGAGGCCCACCGCCACCATGGCGCCCCGCTCCAGGCGCTCCAATCTGGGATCATCCGCGGCTTCCTGGCCTCCGCCCGGCACCAGGCCCAGCGCGTCCGGATGATGATCGAGATCCATGCGGAGCCGCGCGGCGAGCTGCCGCGCGAGGGGCCGCTCGCGCCCCGGCGGCACGGCGTCCCAGTCATCGGACTCGATGGCGGCGAGCAGGCGCACGGGCAGCTTCAGTTCCGTGGCGAGCTGCTCGCGGCTGAGGCCCAGCGCCTCCCGCGACTCCTTCAGCAGGCCCCCGAGGGACCGGGGCTCCTCCGGCGCGGGGATGCCTTCATCGTCATTCATGGCTTCCAGCCCACAGGCGTGCCCGTAAGCACCTTGCCCAGGTGGTCGCGACGCTCCTGGCGCAGCAGGCGGCGGTCATCAAGGCTGCCGCGATGGGCCATCACGTCGGCGAAGGTGGCCTGGAGATCATCGGGCGTCACGAACTCGCGGCCCGCCAGCCAGGCTTCCGCCTGCGAGATGGCAAGCCAGTGGCGGAAGGCGCGGGTGGAGCAGAAGGCGCCCTCGGCCCGCAGCTTCGCCACCACCCGCTCCGCGTATTCCAGCAGAGCGTCGCTGAGCTGCACGGACCGCACGGCGCGGCGCGCGGCGCGCCAGCCATCCATGTCCAGGTTGGGAACGAGTTGCTCCACCCGTTCCGCGCCCGCCTCGCCCGTGAGCACTTTGCGTTCGGCGGCGCGCTCCGGATAGCCCAGGTGCAGCACGCAGGAGAAGCGGTCCAGCTGGCTTTCCGGCAACGGGAAGGTGCCCGCGTGATCCAGCGGATTCTGTGTGGCCAGCACGAAGAACGGGTCCGGCAGCGGCAGCGTCTGGCGGTCCAGGGTCACCTGGCCCTCCACCATCACCTCGAGCAGCGCGCTCTGGGTCTTGGGGCCGATGCGGTTCAACTCATCCATGAGCAGCACGTTGCAGAAGACCGGCCCTGGCTGGAACCGGAAGGCCTGCGCGGGCGCGTCCCAGAGATGCACGCCCAGCAGGTCCGAGGGCAGCAGGTCGTTGGTGCCCTGCACGCGCTGGAAGGAGCCGCCCAGGATGCGGGCCAAGCCCTTGGCCAGCGTCGTCTTGCCCACGCCGGGCAGGTCTTCGAGCAGCAGGTGGCCGCCGGAGAGCAGGGTGGCGAGGGCGCGGCGGACCTGGACCTCCTTGCCCACCACAACCCGCTGCAACGCCGCCAGGCTCGCGAGCGTCGCCGGCCTCGGGTTGGAGACGATGGGCGGGAGGGCGAGGGTGGGATCGGTCATGGTGTGCCTTCATCCTCCAGCGGGACACCCGCGTCCCGCAAGCGCTGCGCCAGGACCCGCACCGTGAGGCCCAGGGCCTCGGCCGCCCTGGGCAAGTCCCCACCCGCGTCCTGCAAGGCCCGGCGCAGGAGATGGGGACGGCCCGCGATCAGCAGGCCCTCCTCCATGGCCTCCAGCGGACCCCTGCGTGGCGCGGGCAGGAAGAAGGCCTCCGTCCCCGCCGCGAGATCCGGAAGCCGCTTCACCACGGGGCCCTCGTTGATGAGCAGCGTCCGCACGGCGGCCAGCTCCAGCTCCCGGGCTTCCCCGGGGAAAGCGTGATTCAACAGCGCCTTCTCCAGGCTCCGGTCCACCACCGGCACGGCGCGGCCCGAAGCGGCGGCAGCCCGTGTCAGGAAGGCCTGGAAGAGGGGCAGCCGGTCCTCGCGCCGCTCGGTCAACGAGGGCACCGCCAGCGACAGGACGCCCATGCGGTGGC
>Ga0210400_10002951_pt1 | contig 15284 bp, 12 predicted proteins | sample IncBWH26MmetaG_FD_155456 | JGI IMG/M metagenome (GOLD analysis project Ga0210400, IMG submission 155456) | Forest soil microbial communities from Barre Woods Harvard Forest LTER site, Petersham, Massachusetts, United States - Inc-BW-H-26-M | ecosystem: Environmental > Terrestrial > Soil >... | reverse complement strand
CACGCACACAAGCGCGAGCTGGATGATGAAGCGGTCGCCAGCGCGGACATCATTGTCGTGGATTCCGTGGAACAGTCGCGGCAGGAAGCGGGCGATCTGATCATCGCTTTTCACGGCGATGAGATTTGCTGGACTGGCGTCAAAAAGCTCTCTGAAATTGTCGCAGGGAAAGCCAGCGGCAGAACCAGCGATACGGAACTCACACTGTTCAAGTCGAATGGGATTGCCTCCTGGGACCTCGCCGTGGCGATGAAGGTCTACGCGATGGCGCGAGAAAAAAAGCTTGGCAGGGAATTACCACTATGGAGTGACGGTGGGAAAGGTTAGGAAGCAGCCTAACTGCCTTTTACATTGAGCCCGCGGCGCAATGCGTTATGCAGCCGCGCCTTCACATCTCCCGGCAGTTCGACCGGCTTCGAATCGCAGAAGACATCCACCGTCAGCCTGGTCTGATCGACCACCATCTGGCAGTCTCCACAGTGCTCGAGATGGCTTTCGATTTCTTGCTTCACCGACAGTTCGAGCTCACCGTCGATATAGTTCGAAATCTCGCGAATGAGGCCTTTGCAATTCAATTTGTGCCACCCTGCCGAAAATAACGATTCAGTTTGTCTCGAAGTTTGAGCCGGGCTCGCAGCAGCCGGGACTTTACCGCGGGAACCGAAATGCCTAGGGCTTTGGCGGTTTCTTCGGTCGAAAGCTCTTCGACGTCGCGCAGCACAAAAACAACCCGGAAATCCGGTTCGAGGTTGTCGATGACTTCAGACAGGATTTCGTGCATTTCCGTCTGCGCAAACCGCTGCTCCGGACTTGGCCCCCAATCGGCAAGCTCGCGGGGCATGAGGTCTTCGTCGCCTTCCACCGGCTCATCGAGCGAAAATTGGTTCGGGCGGCGTTTGCGCAGCCGCATCAGCGCTTCGTTTGCGGCGATGCGCACCAGCCAGGTGTAAAAGCGGGAGTCTTCCTGGAAATCCTTGAGGTGCGCGTAAGATTTGAGGAAGGCATCCTGCATGGCGTCCTCGGCGTCTTCGCGATTCCGAGTAATATTCATGGTCAGCCGGAAGATTTTCGCTTCATAGCGGTTTACCAGCTCTTCGAACGCATGCGTATCGCCACGCTTGGCGGCGGCCACCAACAGGTGTTCGTCGTCGCGCGCAACCGTAGAAGCTAAACGGTGGGGGTTCGGTGTGCTCAATGGTTTAGGCGGGCCGAGCGGCAGCCACATCCTCGCTTTCGAATCTACAAAGGTAGCACAGAGCATCGAACAGTTCCGCCTTCTTCCTGCTTTGATGCTGCTGCTGGTGGTGAGATTCAGGAAATAAGGGAAAGTTACGGTGTTGTTGAACCTTGAGAATTGCATGGCATAGGTGGCCGTTGCGAAGCCACACTCAAGTCGTTCAATGATAGATACTTAGAGCGTATTGCGGCGACTCCTGCCAGTGGGAGAGGTGACACCCATCCAGGGGACTAATTCGAAAACCCGAGTCCCGCGGAAGTTGCCGCTTGGTGGCACCGCTAGTACAATCTGGCGCGGGAGCTCTTCGACGAACACGCTTCCCGCCGTTTTCGCTTCGGCTCTCAAACCTCGGTTCGCCGTTCTACGCGTTTACGGCACGATGAACTGGATTTGCGAATGGCATCGAGCGCGATCTCCGGCAGTTTCTTTTTGCCAGCGAGGATGCCAAGGAAGGCTCGGCTGCCTATGTCGAAATGCGCGCTTCTTCCTTCACGGCTAAGTAGTAAAATCAAAGGGCATAGTAAGCTGGCGTAATGCGAACACTTCCCGACCATCTCCGCAAAGGCATGAAGCTCGTGATCGTCGGCTGCAATCCGAGCGAGTCCTCCGTCCGCGTTGGCCATTATTATGCGGGCCGCGGGAACGAATTCTGGCCGATGCTCTACAAGAGCGGCGTTGTGCCGGAGCCCTTCGACTACCACGACGACAAGCGGGTGATCGAATTCGGCGTTGGACTTACGGACCTGGTGAAGCGTCCCACGAAAGGCATCGAGGAACTGAAGCGCGAAGACTACGCCGAAGGCCGTATCGTCCTCTCGCAGAAGCTCGAGGAATTCGCTCCCCACGTCGTGGCCTTTAACGGAAAACTCACTTACGAACAGTTTTCCCAGCGAAAATGCAAATTTGGCTTGCAGAAGGAGCTGCTCTACGGCGCGCGCGTATACGTCCTGCCTTCCACCAGCGGCGCGAACGCCACGGGCAGGAGCGAGAAGCTGCGCCATTTTAGAAAGCTGGCACAGCTTGTCGCTCGCATCGGGAAAGAACACGAGGCCGGAAGCCACTGAACGGAGTTGCCCGTGAGCAATACTCCACAACCTGCGCAAGCCGGCCCGGTCATCCTGGAAGGGAAGCACGATGGCATCGCCACATTGGTGATGAATCGCCCCGACCGGTTGAACGCGCTGAACAACGAACTGGCGATGGCCGTCAACGACGCGCTCGGCCGCATCGCGGAGGATCAGAGCATCGGCGTGGTGGTCATTACGGGTGCGGGGCGCGCGTTTTGCGCCGGCGGTGATCTCGGCGCGCTGGGGAAAGGCCGCCAGACGGGCGCCACGCACGAACTGGAACCGCTGCTGCGCGCCGGCATGCAAATGGTTCTCAAGATGCGGACGATGCCCCAGCCCGTGATCGCCGCTGTAAATGGCGCCGCCGCAGGGGCGGGCATGAACATCGCTCTGGCTGCGGACATTCGCATTGCCGCGGAAGAAGCGACCTTTGGGCAGAATTTTGCCAAGGTCGGATTATTTCCCGATTATGGCGGGACGTATTTCCTGCCGCAGCTGGTTGGGCCCGCAAAAGCCGCGGAGCTTTTTTATACCGGCGACATGATTGACGCGAAAACTGCGCTTGCGCTTGGCCTCGTCAATCAGGTTGTTCCGGCCGCGCAGCTTGAAGCGGAAGTGAAGAAACTTGCGCAAAAAATTGCACGAGGTCCGTTACTGGCCATCCGCGCGGTGAAGAAGGCGCTTTTTGCCAGTCAGGAAAAAGAACTTGCCCGGGCTCTCGATAATGAAGTCCGGGAACAGATTCGTTGTTACCTGTCGGAGGACTGCAACGAAGGAATTCGAGCGTTCTTCGAAAAGCGGCATCCGAAATTTCAGGGCAAGTAGCCTTTCCGGTCCGAGCGCCGCGACAATAATGACCATCGGCAACGAAACGATTCACCTGCGGCTCGAAGATCGCACGGCGTGGATTACGCTCGACCGCCCGCCGCTCAACATTCTCGACATTTCGATGATGCAGGCGCTTGATGCGGTGCTAGAACGCGCTCTTTCCAAATGTGATTTCGTAGTTTTTCAAGGCGCCGGCGAGAAAGGTTTCTCCGCGGGAGCGGAAATCGCTGATCACACTCCCGAACGCGTCGGGAAAATGCTCTCCGCGTTTCACGCCGTCTTTCGTCGACTCGCCGGAACGGATTGTCTGAAAATCGCCGCCGTCCACGGTTACTGCCTTGGTGGCGGAATGGAACTCGCAACGTTCTGTGATTTCGTTCTTGCTACGGAATCCGCGCAGTTCGGCCAGCCGGAGATCAAGCTAGGTTGTTTTCCTCCCGTCGCGATGGTTACGTTGCCTCACCTTATTGGAATGCGCGCCGCCGCGCATCTGATCCTCACCGGCCAACAAATCAACGCGGCGGAAGCTAGCCGCCTCGGCCTTGTCACGCGTGTCGTTCCTGATGATAAGCTCGCCGTTGCATTGGACAGCTTGCTCGAAGAACTTCAAACTTTGAGCCCCAGCGTTCTGCAGTTAACCCGCAAGACTCTGGGACGAATCCACTTTGCGGACTTCGCAAAGCAACTCGAAGAAGTGGAACGCGTATACTTGACAGAGTTGATGCAGACCCATGATGCACTTGAAGGCGTCCGCGCTTTCCTTGAAAAGCGTCCGCCAATTTGGAAAGGAAAATAGATGGATGATTTAGAGATCACTCCGGCCGACGTAAAGGCGCGGCTCGACCGCGGCGAAAAGGTACATTTGGTGGATGTTCGGGAAGCTTGGGAATACGATCTCTGCCGCATCGAAGGTGCAAAACATGTCCCGCTCGGCTCGCTGGCGGCAAGCCTGCAGACGCTTCCGGATGTGGACGAAGTGATTTGCTATTGCCATCACGGCATGCGCAGTCTGGACGCGGCTACCTGGCTGCGGTTTCAGGGCATCGAGAGGGCGAAATCTTTGGCCGGCGGGATCGAACGCTGGTCGCTTGACGTCGATCCGAACGTCCCGCGATATTAGAAACAATGTTTTCTAGTAGCAGCGCAGCATCCCGACAGGGTCGGGACAGGTGCTGCGCTGCTACTGCGGAGGATTTATTGTGCCAAAGGTGAGAATCAAATTTCTGCAGAAACCGACGTGAACCACGTGCCGCAAAGCAAGAGGTCTCTTGCTGGAAATGGGCGCCGAACTTGAATCGCGCGATTTGGATAAACAGCGATTGACGGAGGCCGAACTGGAAGAACTAATCGGCAACCGCGATTACAAAGAGTTCCTGAATGCTCGAAATGAACTTTATCGCGCGCGGGAAATGAAGGAGCACCCGCCCTCGCGCACGGAAGCCATCCAGCTGATGGCAAAGGAGCCGAATCTCATTCGCAGGCCGGTGGTCATCCGAGGTTCGCAGGTCGTGCTGGGTTTTGATGAAGAAGCGTATCGGAAACTTATGAAGTGATGTTCCGTCGACCGGAGACGAGCGCATGGATGTGAAAACGATCGCAGTGATTGGCGCAGGCACGATGGGGCGGGGAATTGCCTACGCCGCTGCTTTCGGTGGTTACAAAACCGTCCTGGAAGACGTTTCGCGCCACGTGCTCGAACAAGGCATCGCTTGGATTCGGCAGTCGTTTGAGGAAGGAGTGGCGCGCGGCAAGTTGGAAGCTGCTCTGCGGGACCAGGCCCTTTCGCTGATTTCGACGGCGAGCGACGTTGAAAACGCCATCCGCGACGCCGAACTTATCATCGAAGCCGTCCCGGAAGAGCTGGAGATGAAGCTCGAACTCTTCACCATCTTCGACAAGTTTGCCAAGACCGGGGCCATTTTCGCGAGCAATACTTCTTCTCTTTCGATTACGGATTTCACGGACGTCACCGTTTCGCGCGACCGCTGCGTGGGCATGCATTTCTTCAATCCCGTGCCGAAAATGAAACTCATCGAACTGGTAAGGACTCCGCATACTTCCGATGAAACCGTAGCCACCTGCCGCGAAGTCGCTCGCCGCATGGGCAAGGAAGTGGTGATCGTCAACGAAGCTCCTGGTTTTATCACCACGCGCGTGAACGCACTGATTGGCAATGAAGCTTTCAACATGCTCGAGGCTGGAATTGCCACGCCCGAAGATATCGATAAGGCGCTGAAACTTGGCCTAAATCACCCCATGGGCCCCTTCGAGTTGGTCGATCTCGTCGGTCTCGACGTGCGGCTCAGGATTCTCGAGTATCTCCATCAGACCCTGGGCGAAAAGTACCGGCCCAATTCCTTGTTGCGGCAATACGTTCAGGAAGGACGGCTGGGCCGCAAAACCGGGCGCGGCGTTTATGACTACACGCAACAAAAAGCCGCGGAAAAAAGGATATGATCGCACGAGTGAGAATGGATTGATTCCACGATGAAACCACTCGCAGAGAGAATCGTCATTCAGCAGGGAGACCTGACGGAGATGGATACGGACGCCATCGTCAACGCGGCCAACAATGATTTGATTCTGGGTGCGGGCGTTGCGGGAGCCATCCGCCGCAAAGGCGGAGAAGAGATCCAGCGCGAGTGCGACGCCATCGGCAGCATCCCGGTCGGCTATGCGGCCATCACCACGGGCGGAAAACTGAAGGCGCGATTCGTGATTCACGCGGCCAGCATGCAACTCGGCGGGAAGACGAGTGCGGACTCGCTGCGGCATTCCGCGGCGCATTCACTGAGAATAGCCAACGAGCGCGGACTGAAAACAATCGCATTTCCGGCGGTGGGCACCGGCATCGCGGGATTTCCGCTGAAAGACTGCGCGGAGATCATGCTTCGCGAGACGGCACAGCACCTGAAGGGTGAAACTTCTCTCGAAACGGTTTATTTCGTACTTTTCGACGAGGCTGCGCAAGGAATTTTTGAGCGGGCCTGGAGAAAGATCCAGGCGGAGCCCGCTGCTGATTCGGCTGGAGCCAAGGGCGCGTGACGCCGCTCGCGGAATTACTTGCCGATCGCATTCGCCGCTTCGGCCCCCTCACGTTCGCGGATTACATGCGCGAATGCCTCTACCATCCGGTCCACGGCTATTACAGCAAAGCGGAGTCCAAGCGTTTCGCCGACTACTATACAAGCGTCGACGTGCATCCGATTTTTGCGCGTCTCCTGGCGCGACAGTTCGCGGAGATGTGGGAAAACCTGGGACGCCCGGCGGAATTTACGCTCGTTGAGGCGGGCGCGGGTGTGGGGCGGTTCGCTGGCCACGTTCTCGATTTTTGCGCGGCGAAGCTCCCGGCCTTTTATGATGTACTGCGCTACGCCGCTGTGGAACGCTCCGCGTCGCGGCGCGAGCAGGCAACGAATCAAGCGAAACGCCACGCGGCCGCCGGGCACTTTGCCGCTTGCGCGGAAATTCCAGCTCACATCCTGGCGGGCTGCTTCTTTTCTAATGAATTGGTCGATGCGCTGTCGGTGCACCGGGTGGTGATGGACGGCGGCGAGGTGAAAGAGATTTTCGTCGGTTTCCGCGACTGGCGTTTTATAGACGTGTTGGGGCCGCTTTCGGCTTGCGCCATCTCCGAATATTTCGCGGCGCAAGGCATCGCCCTGGGCGAGGGACAGCACGCCGAAGCGGGGCTGGAAGCGTGCGATTGGATCAGCGAAATTGCCCGCCGCCTCGAACGAGGTTACGTGCTCACCATCGATTACGGCCATCCGGCGGCCGAACTCTTTGACGAGCGCCATATGCGCGGCACACTTCTCGCCTATCAAAACCATCGCGTGAGCGAAGATTTTTATGCTTCCCCGGGCGAGCAGGATTTGACCGCCCACGCCAATTTCACAGCGCTCGAATCCTGGGGAAAACGGTCCGGCCTGGAGACGGCCGGGTTCACCTCACAGACGGCTTTCCTTCTGGCGCTCGGGCAAGGGAACGAGTTTGCGGACCTCTACGATGAGGGACAAACCGAGGCGGAGCGCACGAAAGCGCGGCTGCAACTCAAGACGCTGATCCACCCCGAAGGCATGGGCGAGCGGTTCCAAGTCCTTATCCAGCGACAAGGTGATATATACGGGCGACTGACAGGCCTGCGGGGAATCTGACGGGTGATTTAGTGTCCCACTCAAATGCAGGAGGGCCCTTTCGACATGTTTGGAATCTTCATTCGTCGCGTTGCGCTCAAGAAAGGCTCCATCAGGGGAACTAGGTACCCCCCAGTTTTCTGTGAGTGTTGCATGTAAAGAACTAAGGCGATGTGTAAGTCCCTTGGATGCAACACTTACGCGAAGCTTTTAAGTGTTGCATCTAAAAGGCTTAGGGGATTACATAGCTATCGAAGCGGAGCCGCTTTTCTTGCGTTGAGCTTTGCTGGGTGCGGATTTGACGACGGAAAAGCGGCAGCCAGCTGCCACACTCCAAAATGCCGACGCGGGGCAGCCGTTGGCATGGTGGATTACGGTGAGAACTGCGGCTGGAATTTGCGATGCCTGAAATAAAAAAGGCGGCAAAGAAGCTGCCTCAATCAGAAAAAATTCACACTCTTACCCAGAGAGTAGAGGACCACAAAGAATAAAAGAATCAAGGAATTTTCCGCTGCCCTGTCGTTGGGACAGCTTCGCACGGACCCTTCGTGCAACACGAACAATTCTTCTTAAAAGAGGAACGCTCCCTATCGCCGCAAAACGCTTCCGATCGTTGAGAAAGGGTTGGGCTTTTTCAGGACGGGTTTTTCGCCGGAGGCCGGAGGTGGAATTGCTGCCGCGGGCTTCGGGGCCTGACCGGCCGGAGGGGCGGCGACGGAGGTTCCGCCTTCGGAGTAGGCCTTTTTCAGGAATCCTTCCGCGACTTGCTGCGCGCCGCCGGTGTCGTCGTTGGTTTGTTTTGCTTTGCTGTATTCGTTGACGGCGCGCTCGCGCTGCCCCAGCATGTCAAAAATCTTTCCGAGGTAGATGTGACTCCAGACTTCCGACCACTTTTCCGACGGTTCGGGAACGGTTTGCAGCGCTTCGCGGAAGGCGTTCGCTGCCGCCTGATAGTTTTTCTGGTAGAAGAACGCTTCGCCCATGCGGAAATTCGCGAGCGGCCGAGCGGGCTGAATCGCAAGCGCGCGCTGGTACTGCGTCACTGCATCGTAAAACCGGCCCTGTTCGGCGAGATCTTCTCCTCGTGCAATGGCCGCGCGGGCCCGCAGCGAAGTGCTCCCCTTCAGGATGACATTGTTGGGATCGACCTTGATTCCGCCGGGCTTCGGCCGGCCAAACGTCTCGACCGTGAACCCCGATTCCGTGCCGATGACGTCGACGGTTTTCTGTTCCGGATTTCCTTCCGTATCGATGCGCAGATCCACGGGCATGCGAAACGTGTCCAGGGGCTGCTTGATCTTGCCAACGACGCGAAATCCCTTCGGCGTGCGGTACACAACGTATTCCAGCGAGAACTCCGGCACGCCGGTTGAATTCAGCCACTGGGCGAAAAAGCCGCGCAAGTTCGGCGGATCTTGGGACGGCTTGGCCGCGGCCTGCGCGCGGCGCTCCGCGATGTTCTCAAAATCCTCGTCTCGCGCGCTTTTCTCCGCAAATTGAAAGTAGAAATCGCGCAGAGCGGATTTGAAAGCCACGTCGCCCATTTGCGCCCGCAACATGTGAAAGAGCATCGCACCTTTGTTCAGCACCACGGAGCGGTAGTCGGGGGAGTAGGGAGCCAGCCGTGCGGCTTGCGCGATAGGCGCGGCATCCTCATACATCAGCGCGCCAACCGCGAATTCGTCGACGGCACGAAGCCCCGCTTCTTTGCCGGCGTTTTGCTCCGCATAAAGCGCTTCGGAATACCGCGCCAGCCCATCGCTGATCCAGACGTCGCCCGGTGTTGCCGGCAAAACCTGAATGCCCCACCATTGCGACGCCACCAGGCGCGCGATGGTCCGGTCGCTGCTCTTGGGGTCCCAGATGCGTTGGCTAAGGAGCAAAACTCCGGGCGCCGCGTACTCGCGCAGGGTTCCGTCGGGCAACTGGATCAGCGTGAAAGTTGGATCCGGGATGGGCCCAAACATGTCTGAAAAAATAATCGCCGAGCGCGCCACGCTGGCAGCAAATTCCTCGGCATTCGCGGAGGAGGCGCGCGGAGCGTAGACCGCGACGTTGATTCCTTCCGCCTGCTTCGGATTGAGCTGGAGTTTGCCCGCTACGAACGTGCCATGCGGCGCGGGATTCTTGCACTCGAAGGTGTAAAGCAGCCGCCCGCCTTCCACGGCGTTTTTGCCGGGCATGGGCGAAGGAGCAGAAGCTTTGCCGGTCCCCGCGACGGCAAAGATGTCTGGAACATTCAGCCGGAATGTCGCCGTATAACGGTTCGACGGAAAATTCGTGAGTGGAAACCACCTTGCCGGGAGCAGCAAGTAAGCGCCATCTTTGTTGATCAGCGCGGCACGCACGCCCGGCACCGGGCTATTCTCTTCATTTACGAGCAACCCCGCATAGGTGTATGTGAGGGTAACGTGGCCGTCGGTGGCCACAGGCGTGGGCAGTTGGACGATAACCATGAGCGGGTTTTGATTATCGCGCTCGAAAGTGAGCGGTTTGCCGTCGGCTCCTCTGACCTCTTTCACGATCAAATTTGGGTGGAGCTCGACGCGCACGCTGCTGGAGGCCTCCACGGCCTTGAAATCGATTTTTGCGGTGGCTGAAATCGATTGTCCAATGGCGTCCAAGGAGGCGGAGACGTCGTAATGTTCGGCGAGGAAATTCACGGGCCGGGGAGCCTGGGCATGGAGCGGCGCGGCAGCGTAAGACAGCAAGATCAGCGTAAAGAAGACAAACGTACCAGAAACTCTTCGGCGAAGGGCCATCGGACCCCTTTCAAATATCTTCAATTCTGCACCAATGTACACCTATAAGATACCAAACCCATCAGTTCGCGTTGCTTTTGGGCACGGTCAACAACTTGGCAATTTCATCCGCGGCCCTTTCGACCGCTCCCGGGGGGCCCAGGAGCTGCCGCACTTCTTCCAACCCGCGGCGCATTTCTTCCACTCGCTGCTTACCTTCTTCCGAGAGAGGAAGCAGTTTTTCCGCTTCTGCGGCGACTCGTTGTGGTGTGAAGTCGTCCTGGATCAATTCAGGGACGACTGCGCGTCCCGCGATCAAATTTACCATGCTGAAAAACTTGGTTCTCACCAGCGGTTTTGCCAGCCGCGCTGTCAGCGGAGAGAGCCGGTAGACCACAATCATTGGTTTACCGAGCAGGGCTGTTTCCACCGTGGCCGTGCCGCTGGAGACGATCACCAGGTCCGCGGCTGCTAGCGCGTTGTACGTGTCTTCCTCAATGAGTTTGACTTGCAGCTGTGTTGGAAACAGCCCCTTCAATTTCGCCAAGTCCAGCCCGGGCGCTACGGCAACCACAACGCCAAAACTGCCCGGCAAGGTCCGTCCCAACTCCGCAAGCGCTTCCACCAGTACCGGAACATGGTGGGCGATCTCCCCCCGCCGGCTTCCCGGCAGGATGGTGATGATGGGATCCCCTTGTTCCAGACCGTATTTCCTGCAAAACAATTCCCGAGTCAGAGTGGCCTTTACGTTTCCTACGAGCGGATGGCCGATGAATTTCACCGGCACGCCGGCATCGGCGTAGAACTTTTCCTCGAAATGGAAAATACACAGCGCCTGGGCGAATCGCCGCCGCACCAGATTCACACGCCACGGCCGCCAGGCCCAGAATTGCGGGCAGATGTAATAGACGTTTCGAATGCCCTTGGGCCGCAGCTTGCGGGCCAGCCGCAGGTGAAAACCGGGGAAATCCGTCAGGATCGCAAGCGGCGGCTTCCGGCGCTCCGCTTCGTCCGCGAGCCGCCTCATGGCGCGGAACAACGACGGCAACCGCTTCAGCACTTCGGTGATGCCCACCACCGAAACCTCCGAATAATCCGTGATGATCTCGACGCCCGCGGCGCGCATCTGCGATCCGCCCATCCCGAAAATCGCCACGTCCAGGCGCTCCTTCAACGCGGTCGCGAGCCGCGCGGCGTACATATCTCCGGAAGCTTCGCCGGCGGAGAGAAGGAGCGGAATTGGCGGCATGTCTGTATTGCGCAAGAATCAATCGCTGGCCGGTAACACCGAGGGTTCGGCCGAGCCGTTGGCTTCGATGGGAAGGTGCAGCTCCTGCTCCTTGTATTGCAACTGGTAGAGCCGATAGTAAATTCCACGCTGCGCGAGAAGCTCCTGGTGCGCACCCTGCTCGCGCAAGCGCCCTTTGTGAAACACGAGAATGCGGTCCGCGTGCTGAATCGTGCTCAGGCGGTGAGCGATGACCAGCGCGGTTCGACCGGAGAGCAAGCGGTTCAAGGCTTCGCGAATGAGCAGCTCCGTCTTCGTATCCACGCTCGAAGTGGCTTCATCCAGAATCAGGAAGCGCGGATTGTGCGCCAGCGCGCGCGCAAAATTGATAAGCTGCCGCTGTCCGACCGAAAGCGTTGAGCCGCGCTCGTTAACGCTGGCTCCCACTCCCTCCGGCAGCGAGCGAATGAACTCCCCAAGCCCAATCTGTTCGACAGCGCGCTCCACCGTGGGGCGGTCGATGCCCGGCGTGCCGAGCCGGATATTCGTTTCAATCGTGCCGGTGAATAGAAATGGATCCTGCAACACGATGCCGAACTGCCTCCGTAAATCCTGCAATTCGATCAATCGAATGTCCTTGCCGTCCAGGAGGATTTGTCCGCGCTGAATGTCGTAAAAGCGCAGCAACAAGGAAATCAGAGTGGTCTTCCCCGCGCCCGTGTGCCCCACGATGGCGATGGTCTGCCCGGGCTCGACTCGGAAGGAGACGTCGCGCAAGACCCAATCTTCTTCGGCAGGTTCCGGGACGTTGCGATAGCTGAACCACACGTTGCGGAATTCAATCTCGCCGCGCGGATGGTCGAGCGGAATGGCGTTGGGATCCGATCCGGCGGGCGCTGGCTCGTCCAGCAATTTGAAGATGCGTTCGGATGCCGCCATCGCGGACTGGAGGATGTTGAATTTCTCGCTGAGGTCCTGGATCGGCCGGAAGAAGCGCTGCGCGAACATGGTGAACGCCGTGAGAACACCAAGGGTGAGCGTGCCGGAGAGAATGCGGTTGCCACCGGACCAATAAATCAAGGCAATGGTGGCGAAGCTGAGAAATTCGACCGCCGGATAGAAGAGAGCGTAGGCGAGAATGGCATCGCGCCAAGCGAGCATATTGTCGCGATTGCGCTTTTGGAACTCGTCCATGGCCTTACCTTCGCGGTTGAAGAGCTGCACAACGCTCATGTCGGAAATGTATTCCTGAAGGAAAGCGTTAATGCGGGCGATGGCCGTGCGGATGCGGCGATTCGCGTCGCGGACGAATTTGCGGAAAATCATGGTGACGATTAGGATCCCGGGGAGAACGGCAAGGGTGTCGAGAGCAAGGCGGCGGTCGATCTTAAAGAGCAAGCCGGCCATGACCGCGAGGAGAAAGAAGTCGTTGATCATGGTAACGACGCCGGCGGCGAAGAGATCGTTGAGGGCATCGACGTCCGTGGTAACGCGCGTGACCAGCCGGCCCATAGGATTGCGGTCGAAGTAGCTCATCGGCAAACGCTGCATGTGGCTGAATATCTCGCCGCGCATGTCGTACATGGTTTGCTGGCCGACGCGTTGCATAATGCGAATCTGGATGTATTGGGCGAGGAAATCGAACGTCAGCACGGCCAGAAAGAGCAGGCTCAACCAGCCGATGCCGGACCATGCCGACGCTTCCGGGATCACATGATTCAGCGCGGGAACAAAGTAACTGTCGATGGCCTTTCGAAAGATCAGCGGCGGGGCCAGTTCGAGCGGGGTGACGATGGCCACCATGACGAGCGCGAGCGCCACGCGCCAGCGGTAGGGCTTCATGTACTGCAGAAGCCGACGCATCAAGCGCGAATCATACGCTTTGCCGAGGGCCTCTTCTTCGTGCAGGTTGCTCATGCGCGTTCGAGCTCTTCTTCCAGCAACTGCTTCTGATACAAATCCGCGTAGTAGCCGCCGCGCGCGAGCAGTTCGTCGTGCGTTCCGCACTCGGCGATGGTGCCGTCGATCAAGACAACGATCTGGTCGGCGTCGCGGACCGTGGAAGTGCGGTGGGAGATCAGAATCGTGGTACGGCCTTCCATGATTCCGCGCAGTCCGGTGAGGATGCGCTCCTCGGTTTGGGTGTCCACGGCGGAGAGCGAATCGTCGAGGATCAAAATTCGCGGATCGCGGACGACAGCGCGCGCTATCGCGGCCCGCTGCTTTTGGCCGCCGGATAGAGTGATGCCGCGCTCGCCGACCATGGTCTCGTAAGCCTTGCCGAAGTCCTGGACGTCGCCGTGCAGGCTGGCAATTTCGGCGGCTTCGCGGACACGCTGCTCGTCATATTCCGGCAGGCCGAAAGCGATGTTTCCGCCGACGGTTTCGCCGAACAAGTAGGTGTCCTGCGGGACGAAGCCGATGGACTGGCGCAGCGTGATGAGGGGCCACTCGCGGATCGGACGCCCGTCGATCAAGACGCAGTCATCGGGAGCTTCCCACAGGCGCGCAATGAGAGCGGCGAGCGTGGTCTTCCCGCAACCCGTGGGGCCGACGATAGCGAGCGTAGAGCCGGCGGGGACTTTCAAATTAATGTCGCGGAGCACCGGATGAGGACCGCTGCCATTGGACTTGGAGGCGCCGTTCGAACCGGCTCCGGAAAGAGTGGTCGGATAAGCAAAGTTTAGATGACGGAACTCGATTTCGCCGCGCGGCTTGGCGCCTTCCGGGACTTTCGCGTGGCGGTCATCGATATTCGGTTCGGCGGTGAGGATGTAATTCAACCGGCCCATGGAAGCCGCGCCGCGCTGAAAAATATTCGTGACCCAACCGAGGGCAATCATGGGCCAGACGAGTAAAGTGAGATAACCGTTGAAGGCGATGAGAGCGCCGAGAGAAATCTGGCCGCGAAAAAGCTGGTGGCCGCCCTGCCATAGAACGATCAAAAAGGTCGTGCCGATGAGCGCCTGAAGCGAAGGCATGAACATGCTCCAGGTGCGGATGAGCTTGATGTTGCGGGAGACATACTCGCGGTTGGGCTCGTCGAAGCCGCGGATTTCCGCTTCTTCCTGCGCGTAAGCGCGGACGACGCGCACGCCGGAAAGATTTTCCTGGACGCGGGCGGTGAGCGTGGCGAGCGCCGCCTGGATTTTTTCGTACAGGTCATGAATCGTTTTGCCAAAGAACCACACGGCAACGGCCACCACCGGTGCGGGAAGCAGAACCCACAGCGTGAGGGAAGGCGAGAGCGCGACCATGACCAGGATGGCCAAGATCATGGTGCCTATGGTCGTCGCGCTGTACATGATGCCGGGGCCGAGCACCATGCGGACGGCGTTTAGGTCGTTGGTGGCGCGGGACATCAGCTCGCCGGTGCGATTGCGCACGTAGAATTCGGGCTCAAGAATCAGCAGGCGCTTGAGGAGGTCGTTGCGGATGTCGAATTCGATGTCGCGGGAGACGCCAATGAGCGTCCAGCGCGCGGAGAAGGACAAAACACCTTTGATCGCAACGCATAGAACGACGATAAGGCAATAAATGCCCAGCGTGTGGCGGCTGCTTGGCGCGTAGTACGGGATGGAACGGCTGAGCGTGAACGCATTCAGGCCCAAGGGCGCCGGAGTTCCGGTCTGCGTGTAGTGTTCAAATGGAACCGGATTGCCGGCCAGTGTGTCCGTCATAACGCCGGTGGCGAGCGGGAGCACATTGCCGATAATGCTCATCAGCACAACTGTGAGCAGACCGAAAACAATACCGCCGGTGTAGCGTCGCAGATATGGCATCAGGCCGCGCAAGCCTCCGCGTGGGGAAGATTCCCGGGGGTTCTTGGACGCCCGATTACCGGTGGCTGAGGGGACCGCGCTCATCGCAGCGTAGACCTCGCATCTTGCATCGAAGGCGACTCGAGCAGGAAATGTTCGTACGTGCGATCCAGGGATTGGTAGCGCTTCGTGGCCGGATTCCAGCGCACACCGATCGGCAGCACGTGTGTATCGATGGCCCCTTTCAGGGGCGTGAAATAGAGTTGCAGACCCTTTTCATCGTTTT
>Ga0210400_10002950_pt1 | contig 15293 bp, 6 predicted proteins | sample IncBWH26MmetaG_FD_155456 | JGI IMG/M metagenome (GOLD analysis project Ga0210400, IMG submission 155456) | Forest soil microbial communities from Barre Woods Harvard Forest LTER site, Petersham, Massachusetts, United States - Inc-BW-H-26-M | ecosystem: Environmental > Terrestrial > Soil >... | reverse complement strand
TGAGGTGGATGGATCCCGACCCGAACGCGCCGTGGATCGGCCAGTTGGCCGACGTCATCCGCGGCCACGATCAGATCCGCGCCGTGCTCTGCGGCCACGTCCACCGCGCCTTCCACGGCCTCCTGGCGGGCCATGTGGTGACGACCTCGCCGGCGACCTCGATCCAGGTGACCCTGAACCTCTCGCCGGTGGACATGGAACGGCCGGACGGGCGCGAGATCCTGGTGGCCGAGCCGCCGGGCTATGTGCTGGTGGTGGCCGACGAGGGCCGGGTGACCACCCACACCTGCGTCGCCGGACAGTTCGAGCCCGCGGTGGCCTACACCCGGCCCTTCGGCTTCGACTAGAGATGACAGTCCGGACCGAAGGGTTCTTCACCCAACTCCTCGCCCGGGTGCAGGAGCTTCGCAAGGCGCGCGGCGCCTGGGCCGATGCGGCGGTGGTGGCCGGCGTCGCCCTGGCGGCGGCCCTGGTCGCCCTGGCGCTCAGCGCCACCACGCCCTTCCGGTTCGCGGAGAACCTGACCTACGACCTGCGCGTCGCCCTGACCGCCCCGCCGGCCCAGGACGAGTTCGTCGTCATCAAGATGGACGACGACGCCATGAACGCCATGCGCGACGCCTCGCCCTGCCACTGCCTGTCGCCGATCAACAAGGTCTGGCTGGCCGACCTGCTGGCGTCCCTGGACTCCAAGGGGGTGAAGGCCATCGGCGTCGACTACCTGCTCGACACCTGGGCCTCGCCGGAGGAGTTTCAGGCGTTCTCCAAGCGCATCGCCAATGTGAAGGCGCCGATCGTCGCGGTGGTGGACCCGTCCTACAAGCCGGGCGTCGACTTCCCGGTGGATCCCAAGCTGCGCTACGCCGATGCCCGCGCCCTGGTGCGGGTGGACTACGACGACGTGGTCCGCCGCTACGATCCCCTGCCCGGCAAGACCCGCGCGCTCTCCGCCGAGGTCGCCGCGGCGGTCGGGGTCACGCCGCCCACCAAGTCCTTCGCCATCCGCTACCGCAAGCCCTTCCCAGGCGCTGCCGCCGAGAACGCTGGGGCCATCGCGCCCTCCTATTCGGCGGCCTTCGTGCCGGTGCTGCCGGCCAGCTTCTTCAAGGGCAAGATCGCCTTCATCGGGGCGGTGACCCGCTCGGCCCACGCCGATTCCGACACCGTGAAGGAGGACATGCACTCGACCCCGCTGCGCTTCCTGCCCGGCCACTATGACGGGACGCCCGGCGTCGAGGTGCATGTGCACGCGCTCTCGCAGATGCTGGCCGGCGACCGGATCAAGACGCCGAGCCCGCTCCTGGCCGGACTGATCGTCTTCGTCGCGGCCCTGGGCGGGGCGGCCCTGGGCCAGGGGGCGGTGCGCTGGTGGATGGCGATCGGCATGGTGCTGGGGGGCCTGGCCGTGGCCTTCGCCGCGGCCTTCCTGACCTTCAGTTGGCTCGGCTTCGTGGCCCCGCTGACGGCGCCCGGCATCAGCTTCGCCTTCGCCTTCTTCGTGATGAGCCGGCTGTCCGCCGCCGAGCTTTCCAGCCAGCGGGCCTTCTATTCCTCGACCCTGGAGCGCTACCTGGCCCCGCAGGTGATCGACAACATCGTCGAGGGCCGCGAGGCGGTGAAGATCGGCGCCGACAAGCGCGAGATCACGGTGATGATCTCCGACCTGGAGAACTTCTCCAACCTGGTGGCCACCCTGCCGCTGGAGACCTTCCAGGTGGTGATCAACGGCTACCTGGACGGGATCCTGGAGATCCTGTGGGCCCATGGCGCGATGATCGACAAGATGACCGGCGACGGGGTCGTCGTCTTCTTCGGCGCGCCGGTGCCCTATACGGACCACGCCGACCGCGCGCTGGTCTGCGCCCGCGAGATCGACGTCTTCGCCGAGGCCTACCGCGCCAGGATGATCGAACAGCACGGGGTCTTCGGCCACACCCGCATGGGCCTCGACTCCGGCGTCGGCCTGGTCGGCAACTTCGGCGGCGAGCGGCGGTTCAACTACACGGCTTACGGCGAGGTGGTGGTGATCGCCGCGCGCCTCGAAGCCGCCAACAAGACCTTCGGCACCCGCATCCTGTTCTCCGGCGCCACCAAGGCCCTGGCCCCCGACGCCGGCCCGGTCCGCGCGGTCGGCGAGATCGAGCTCAAGGGCGTCCCGATCCCGATCGAGGCCTATACGGTGGCGTGAAGCGGGCCGTGCTCGGGCCGGCGGTCGTCGCCCTCACGCAAAGCGTTCTTCCGGCCGCCGCCCTACCGCGCCGCGGCCACCCAGGCCGCCAGGTCCGGCTCGTCTGTCACGCGGTACGGCCGGTCGAAGCGGTCGATGAAGAAGCGCTCCATCTCCGGCCTCGTGAAGGGTCGCGCGCCCAGGCGGCCGAAGACGGCGATCTGGTGGCCGGTTTCGTCGACGGCTCGGTCGCGGTCGAGGCCCTTGGAGAGGGCCAGCGCAGGCGTCGCGGTCTTCGCCCAGGCGATCAGCTCCGGCTTCGGCGGCGGCGAGAAGCCGTAGAAGTTGGGCTGGCTGGCCGGGCTGGTGAGCTGGATCACTTTCATGCCGTTCCGGCCGTCCGCCACATAGGCGAACAGCGAGGCGTTGGTGGAGCCCACCACCACGTCCTGCGCGTCGTTCATCCGGCCGCCGAAATCGACCTTCTGATAGACCTTGGGATGTTCGGGCAGCTTCACGTCGACGATGACCAGGCCGTCCTTGCCTGCCGCCACATAGGCGTAGGTGCGCGCCACATAGACGCGGCGCGCATCGGCCAGCGGCACGGTGGCGCCGGCCACCAGGACCGGCTTCTCCAGCCGGGTCACGTCGACCACCTCCAGGCCCCGGGCGTCGGTGACGAACAGGTAGCGGAACTGCAGGGCCGAGGCGCGCACGTCCGGCAGGGCCAGCGTCGTCACGTGGCGCGGCTTCAGCGGATCGTTGAGGTCGAGGACCACCAGGCCCGCGTCGGCGGCGATGTAGGCGTAGTGGCCGCCCAGCGTGATGTGCCGCGCGCCCTTCAGCAGGCCGCCGGGGTTCCAGGTCAGCGCGCGGCGCAGGCTGTTGTTGCGCGGGTCACCGTCGGACAGGGTGTCGACGTTGACTTCGATCAGGCCCTCCTCCGCGTCGGTGATGAAGGCGTAGTGGTAGATCGGGTGGAACGGCTGTTCCTGGTTCTCGGCCTGCATCTGCGGGGTGTTGCGCCCGGGCGCGATCGACTGGTTGGTCGGCAGGGCCATGCAGGTGGCGTTCTTCGAGGCGATGTGGGTGTCGTCGCCCAGCGGCGAGAAGGGCGCTGAGACGATCTTCTGCGAGATGTCCTTGTTGGCGATCGAGGCCACGTCGTAGACGCGGAAGCCGCCCTTGCCCTCGGCGACGTAGACGTATTCGCCGCGCAGTTGGAGGCAGCGGGCCGCCCCGCCGGTCTTGTGGGTGACGTTGACGATGTCCTCGGCCGCGTCGGTCTCGCCGCCGCTCAGGCCCTTGGCGAAGGCCTTGCCGCGCCGCCAGTCGATCAGCTCCCGGCCGTTCTTCTCGACATGAAGCTTGTAGAAGTCGGGATAGGCGTACCTGTGCAGGTAGGAGCCGAACACCGCCTGCGGCTCGCTCCATTCGGTGACCCTGACCGCCTCCAGCCCGCCCTCCAGGCCCACCCAGGCGTGCAGGCCCATGAAGTTGACCGTGTTGGTGCCGAGCAGCAGGAGCTGGGCCATGATGGCGTTGTTGTCGTTGGCCTCGGAGACGTGGCAGTCGCCGCAGGTCTTGGTCTCGGTCTTGCGCACCGTGTGGGCGAAATGCGGGGCGAAGGCCTGGCTGGAATAGCCGCTGGCCGCGATCGGCGGCTGCTGGGTGTAGATCCGCTCGCGGTTGATGTTGGTCGATGACAGGATCAGCGCCGAGGACGAACGCACGGGCGCGATGGTGTTCCCCTTGATCGTCGAATGGCGGCCGAGCTGGAACATGTCGTCGCGCGCCACCTGCGGGTTGTAGGTCGCGTAGTTGCGGGTCTCCTCGCCCTCGTACTTGTGGCTGGTGGTCTTCCAGTTGGCCTCGATCGGCAGGTGGCAGCCGCCGCAGGAGGTCGTCCAGGAGGTGTGGCAGGCGTAGCATTCCATCTCGCCGTCCTTGTGGGCGAGGTTGGCCTTGTCGACGCCGGGCCCCCATTGGAAGGGCTTCCCGTCCTGGCCGATCCTGGCCATCAGCTTGGCGCGGGCGGCCTTGGGGTTGAAGTCGGGGCTCGCGCGGTCGACCGAGTCCTTCACCAGTCGAATTTGCCATTCGAGCTTGGGGTCGACGATCGAGCGCTGCATCAGCACCCGCCGGCCGTCCTTCTCCAGCCACTCGAACCGCCGCTGGCCGTCGGGGTTGCGCAGCAGGGTGAGGTCCGTGCCCTCGGGGCTGGCGGCGACGTTGGAGGTGCGCAGCGTCGGATAGGCCGAGACGGTGCCGTGGCAGTCGCGGCAGCCGATCTCCACGGCGTTGGCGACCTCGCCGACGATCAGGCCCGAGCCGTGGGCGTCCTGGCTGAAGTGGCAGTCGGCGCACTGCATGCCCTTCTCGGCGTGGATGTCCATCATGTGGACCGCCTTGCCGGGGTTCTCGCCGGCCTGGGCGAACTTGCCGGCCCCGGCCTTGCGCCACTTCTCCGGATCGTCGTTGGCGACGATCTTGCCGTCGGCGTCCAGCAGGTTGCCGTCACGGTCACGCTTGAAGACGCCGCGGAAGTTCCAGCCGTGCCCGTGGTAGTCGGCGAACTGGGTGTCCTTCAGCTTCGGATTGAGGTCGAAGACGTTGCGCAGGAAGTCGAGGCTGGCCCACAGGCCGCGGGGCGCCGCGCCCTCGGGGTTGCGGTCCAGGACCTTGCGGATCTCGGCGGCGGTTGGGTAGCGCTGCCGCTCCGGCCACATGAAGGGCGCGTCGGCTTCGTAGTCCCACATGGTGTAGCCGAGGTAGGTGTTCAGGAACATGTTCGGCTGGTGCATGTGGCAGTTCATGCACTGCGAGGTCGGGATCGCGCGGGTGAAGGCGTGCTCGATCGGGTGGCCGCTCTCGGTCTTGTCGATGGTCGGGTCGAGGCTCGCCGACTGCCCGTCGCGGCCGAACCTGGCGTAGGTGAGGCTGTGCTGTGGCTGGCGGTCGTTGGCGTAGACCACATGGCAGCCGGCGCAGCCGGACGTGCGATAGTCGCCCGGCTGGTCGTTGGTGCCCATGAACCACATGAAGGGGTCGTTGAGGCGGGTCTTGTGGATGTTCAGCACCGGGATCGCCACCCGCAGGCCGGTGCCCGGGCCGCGGTTCGACTGGCGGATGTCGGGCCGGCCGGGCTCCTCCAGCTTCTGCAGCTCGCCGACGGAATCCGGCAGGCCGATTTCCGGGAAGGTCGGGTTGATGTTGCGCCCGCCGCGCTCGAAGACGCGGAAGATGTCGCCGGGCGGCGTCACCTGCCAGGTGGGAATGGGATAGAGGGTCCCGACCGCGCCCCTGGCCTTCTGTTCCGGCGTCACCGTGCCCGGCGGCGAGCCCGGCGAAAGCGTCCGGGCCGGCTCGCCCTTCGCAGTGTAGGCCTCGCCGAGGATGCCCGTTTTGAAGGGCAGGACGCCGTTGTTGTAGGACGCGCCCTCCAGGAACATCGCCCCGTTGGCCATCAGAGACCGCTCGGCCTTCTGGATCAGCTCCAGGTGGCAGGCGCCGCAGGACTCGCGGGCCACCCGGTAGTCCGACGGGTTCACGAACCGCACGAACTCCGGCGCCTCGCGATTGAGCAGGGTGTAGCTCTGCTTGGGCTTGGCCGAGCTGGGGAAATTCCAGGCCCGCGGATAGCGCGGCAGGACGTGGGCCCGGTCGCGTAAGGTGGCGTAGTCCGGCGATCCCTTCTTCAGGCCGGCGGCGGCGGTGACCGTCGGGTCGCCCCCGTGGCAGTCGGCGCAGCCCAGCACCACGGCCGAGGACTTGTGCATCGACGGCGCGTCGGAAGCGGTGTGGCAGCTCTCGCAACCGACGCTCCTGGCGTGGGCCTGGGCCTCGGTCTCGCCGGCCGGCGCGGGCGGGGCGGTGTGATAGGTGCGCGCGACCGGCTTTTCCTCGTCGCCGGCGGCCCGCAGCGAAGCCGGCGCGACCAGGAGCAGCGCCGCCAGCGCCGCCGCCCTCCAGCCGATCTTGCCCGCCCGCCCCATGCCGCCCCTAGAAATTGAGAATCGCGTCCAGCAAGACCGAATAGTACCGCCGGTCGCCGCTGGAGTTTGAGAAGAGATCGGTGAAGCCCGAACCCGGGTCGAAGATCGCCACCGAGCCGCGGAACACCAGGTTCTGGGTCATCTTCGGCCGCCAGATCGCCGAGACCGAATAGTCCCAGCCGAGGTCGCGCGAAATCGAACCCTCGTTGCGCAGCACCTGCAGCACCGCGGTGTTGTCGAACCACAGCCGGTTGATGTTGGCGCTGAGCCGCAGGCGCGGCGTCAGGTCGAAGTCCGCGCCGGCGCCCAGGAGCACCGTGCCGGGATTGTTGAAGTTCGACTGGCCTTCGTCCTTCGACGAGCGTAGGTCGGCCAGCACGCCGTTGCGGCCGTTCAGCGAGATCGCCTGGCCGCCGCCGATGAAGGGGATCGACTGGCGGATCCAGTAGCTGGTGTCGGCGCCGGCGAACTGCGGGTTCTCGACGATGGCGTCGAAGCCGGTCTCGCGGTTGTCGTAGGGCTTGCTGTCGCCCGAGGCGTAGAGCGCCGAGCCGCGGATGCGGATCCAGTCGAGGTCGTAGGACGGCTCGAAGGCCGCGAACCAGGCCTGTACGTGCGCCGGCTTGCTGGTGAAGATCGAGTTCCGGTCCTCGCCGGTGGCGCTGTAGGCCGAGGCCGTGAGGTTCAGTCGCCCGATGTGGCCATCGGCATTATAGCCAAGATAAACAATGTCGTAGTCGCGGGTCCTGTCATTTCCGATGAGGGCCGGGCGGACGGGAAAGCCGTTGTCGTCGAAATGGATTTCGCCAGCCTCGCGGTTGCGGTTGTAGACCACGCTGAGCTGAGAGGTGATCCCCGGGACCGGCAGGTCCTGGCGATAGAGGTTGGCCACGAACACATAGTCCTTGCGCAGCGGCTGGCCCAGGTCGTTCAGGCCGGAGTTGGTGTCCTTCTCGATCCGCTGGAAGGCGGCCAGATTGTATTGCCAGCGGTTGTTGTCGCGGTCGCCGAACAGGCGGACTCCCAGTTGATTATCCTGGAAAAGAAATCCCCGGAAGTCACTGGAAAATGCCTGGATTCCGACACGCACCGAGTCGAAGTCATAGCGCTCCGAGACGTTGCGGATGTGGTAGTCGATGAAGGCTTCCTGCACGCCCACGAAGGCGTCGTTGCGCCGCGGCGGGTTGGAAGGGCTGACCGACAGGATCCGCTTCTCGGAGACCTGGGCGTAGTTGTCGTTGAAGGCCAGCGTCAGGCGCGCCTCGATCTCCGGCGGCTTGAAGGCCGTGGACCCCTTGGTCAGGGCCAGGCCGACAAGGATGGTCTGCGAACCCTCGAAGCTTCTCGCCCGCCCGAAGTTGTCGTTGCTGCCCGGCCGCGTCGTGGTCTGGGAACCGACGGGCAAGGGGAAGCTGCGCGGTTCGATCACCGTGTCGGAGAGGCCGATAAGGGTGAAGAACCAGTCCTGCGTCCCCGCGATCGGCCGGTCGCCCTTGAGGGTGTTCTGGTTGTAGGGGTCGAACCAGCGGGCGTGGACGCCCACCGCCTCGATCAGCCGCCAGCGGTCGGGGATCGGGACCTGATCGGCGGGAAAGGCGTCCGGCGGCGGGGCGCTGACGGCGCCCTTGTTCTGCTGCTGCGGCTCTGCCGGCGGCAGCTCGGCGGGCTGGCCCGGGCGGCGGCGGCCCTCTACCGGCGGGGCGTCGAGCGAAGCGTCCGGCGGGACGTCCACGGGCGCGGCCGTAGCCGCCATCAGGAGGTCCCCGATCAGGTCAGCCGCCTGCGCCCGCTGGGCGAGCGGGGTCGTGATGAGCAGGAGCGCAAGGAGCAGGCCGCCCCGCATTCCCTATTTTCCCTGACAGACGTTCTGGTCCGAGGTGTCCAGGAACGGTGCAAACGGACAGTTAACGTAAAGAAGACGTTGCGCCGGCGCGGGGCCCACCAGGAGCTGGTCCGCCCGGATAGACGTGTCCGCTTCGCCGATACCCACGCGGCTCGAGACGTTGAAAAGGCCCAGGAAAGCGACCATGTCGTCCTGGTCGACGCCATCGCCCGAGACGCCGATTCCCCCGATCAGCTTTCCGTTACGGTAGATCGGCACGCCGCCGGGGAAGATCTGCAAGCCGTTCTGCAGGCGATTCTGTCCCGCCGCCGCGTCGGGCAGGAAGGTGCAGCGCGGCGCGGTGTCGGTGGGGCTGGCGCCGGCCACATAGCTCAGGTGCTGGCCGATGTTGGTGATCACCAGGGCCGACTGCAGGCCGGTCGAGAAGATGCTCCACTGCGAGATCGGCCGCGACAGCGGTCCGTTCGGCCGCCCCACCTGGCCGTCCGGGAACTGCGGGCGGGCCAGGTTGCCGATCGAGCGCACGCCGAAGGCCGTCTTGCCGGTCAGTGCGGTCGGGTCGGGGAAGAAGTCGCGCACCTTCTGCACGAAGCCGCGGACGTCGGTGCTGGGATCGGCCGACAGGTCGGCGGCGGCCGCCGGGCTGGAGAAGAAGCTGGCGGATCGCGCCTTCTGCACCGCCACGTCGGTCCCGAACATTGAGGCGTCCGGCGCGCGCACCACGCCCAGGATCGTCCCGCGCGTGTCGGTGACGGCGATCGACATCTGGGCGGTGCTGTCCGACGGCTGGCGGATCGCGCCGCGGGCGTGGGCCATGACCTTGAACGCCTCTTCCAGAAGCGCGGTGACCTCTGCGGCGGTGAGCGGGGCCGAGACCTCGGCGGCGTCGGCGCCGGCGCGCGGCGGATAGCGGTTCTGGCCCGCGCCATTGGTCAGGATGAAGCCGCCGGGCAGGGAGAACTCAGCGGCGGTGGCCGGCCGCACGCCCGAGCCCTCGGCGCCGTAGACCTGGCCCGCCAGCACGGTCCCGCCGGCGTAGTAGCCGATGACCGGCGTCAGGGCGCCGGTCGCAGGCGCCAGGCTGGCGAAGGGCGCCGCGGCCGTCGGGCTCACCTTCAGGGTGGCGGACGTGGCGTCGCTGTAGCGCAGGGTCGTGCCGTTCAGGCTGACCCGGTCGGCGGTGATGGTCGCGGGCGGCGCAAAGCCGTTGGTCGCCGCCAGGGCCACGTTCTCCTCGTCGTCGTTGTCGATGTTGGAGACGTCGGGATCGAAGCCGTAGTCGCCGTCGGACATCACGCCGACGCCGCCGACCAGGGTCCCGTTCTTGTAGAGCGGGAAGCCGCCGGGGTCGGCCGCCAGGCCGAGCGGCGACCGCTTCGGCCCGATGAAGGCGCCCGCTCCGCCGGCGGCGTTGAAGCGGGCGGTCAGGTCCGAACAGGGCAGCGACGAGAACTGCACCCCGAACAGCGGCCCACTGGGCAGGCCCACGGCGGCCGGGCTGGGCGGGAAGTTCTGCTGCACGATCATGCTGGCCGTGCGCGTCGAGAACGCCTGGCCGGCGGAGGACAGGTAGGCGCCGGTGATCGCCTTGGCGATGGCCGCGGCGGCCGCCGGAACCACCACGCCCTGGGCGTCGAGATTGCCGCCGGGCCCGGGCCGGAGGGTCGCCGTCGCCCGCGCGCCGGCCATGCTGTAGACGGCCAGCACATTGCCGACCCGGTCGGTGACCGCGATCACCGCCGGCGTCCCCCGGGCCTTCGCCTCGGCGACCGCCTGGGCGATCACCTGCTGGACGTCGGCCGCGGTCAGGGCGTCGGAGCCCGGCAGAGCGTAGGGACTGGTGGTCGGCGTGGGCGTGGGCGGCGGCGTGGTCGTCGTGCTCGAACTGCCGCCGCCCCCGCAGGCCGCCAGGGCCAGGGCCGCCGCGACGGAGAGCGCCGTTCCAAAGGGCCCGCGCTTCATTTCAGAGCCCTCACCTTTTCGGCCGCCTGTTGCAGGGCCGCCCGCGCCTCGCCCGCGCGGAAGGCGCCGGGATCGCGCACCGCCTGGTAGGCCCGGTCGAGGTCGGGGCGCACCCGCGCGGCCGCGGCGCGGTCGATGGCGCCTTCGGCGACCAGGGAGCTCAGCAGGGTGTCGGCCGCCATCACCGCCTGGGTGACCCCCTCGAAGTCGGTGTAGCGCCTGGCGTTCTCGCCGCTCAGCACCGCCTCGAAGATGGCCAGGGTGTCGGCCCGGCTGAAGCTGCGCGCGGCGAAGGCGTTCGCCAGTTCGCGCGAGGTCGCCGCCAGCCTGGCCGCCTGCGGAACGGCCGCAGCGCCGTTCTGGGCCAGCGCCTGGTGGAAGCTTTTCACCTCGCCGTCGAAACGCGCCGCGAGGGCCGGGGCGGCGACCTTCGTCGCCGCCGACAGCATGATCATGTTCTCGTCGTTGAACGGCGGCATGCCCACTGGAATGGGCCGGCCGGGATTCGGCTCCGCCGCCGGCCGCCATTTCGGGTCGTTGGAGAAGGTCCGATGGCAGCTCTGGCAGTCGAAGAAGTAGAACTCCGGGAACGCCCCGCCGGGCGTCTTCGGGCCGTAGAGGGTGAGCGCCCGATCGAGCGCCATGGCCTGACCCACCGCCCAGGTCTTCACCCCGCCGGCGGCGACCTTGTGGCGGGCCAGGTAGTCGGCGTCCACGTCGTGGTGCTTCTGCAGGCTGGTGAACAGGTCGAGTTCGAAGGCGATCTGCGGATGGCCGGCGGCCATGATCTGGTGGGTGATGAACTGGTTCGGGCCGGCGGCGCCGAAATGGCAGTCGAGGCAACGCGCGGCGCGCACCTTCGGCTCGTCGAGCGCCAGCATGCCCTTGCCGACGTTGGCCGCGTGGGTGGCCCCCAGCGCATAGTGGCTGGCGATCCAGCCACCGGACCCGCCGTGGCAGGCCTCGCAACCGACGCCGTCGGAAACCTGGAAACGCGCGCCGCGCAAGGCGGGCGGCGCCGGATCGCTGTGGCAGCCCAGGCAGGCGCTCGCCCGTTCGGCCGGACCCAGGCCCAGCTTGGCGGCGATCGCCTCGGCGCGGGGCTGGGTCAGCACCTTCCAGGCGCGGCTGTGCGCGCCGGCCTCGCTGTGCGGATCCTGCCAGGTGATCAATTCGTTCTGGCGCACGGTGAGCCCGCTGGGCGCCGGGCGGCTGTGGCATGTGGAGCCCGCGCAGGAGGCAACGCCCTCATGGACCCCGACGCGGCCCCCCAGGGTCGATTGGGGTTGAGCCGAGGCGACGCGGGTCGTCGTCATGAACGCGACCGCCACAACCACAGCGGCCGTAAGGCCCATCACCCCGGTTGCGCGTCCCCACCCCATTGGCGCTCCAACGATGCCCCAGCAGGAATCCTAGATCCCTATCCCAGGCTTAGGTAGCAGCATTGCCGCCCGCCATGAAGGCCCGTGTGACAGCGCCCAGTTGCGTTCAACTGACACGCGAAGTCGCTGTTATAGCAACAAAACTATTGCTAAAGCTTGTTATCCCAAGCATTGGATTTTTGGTTGAGTTGGGGGGGAAGGCTACGCATGGGGGCGGCTCGCGTAGGCCTCGGAGCGCGTGCAGTATTAGCATTTGCGACGACGGCGTTGGCGGCGGCCGGTCAGGCTTGGGGACAGACGGCGCCGGGCGCTCCGCCTGTCACGGCTGGGCAAACCGGCATTTCGGCGCCTGAATTGAATCCCGCGGCGCGGATCCCGCGCCTGCAGCCGCGCGATTCCGACATCTTCTCGCCGGAGCCGCCGGGTCCCTGCCCGCTGGCGGATTCGACGGTGGAAGTGACCCTGGCCTCGGTGAGTTTCCGCGGCGCGACGGCGCTCAAGCCCGAGGACTTCGGGCCCGCCTATCGGGAGTTCATCGGCAAGCCGCAGAAGGTGGGCGTGATCTGCGAGATCCGCGATCGCGCGGCGCGCGCGCTGTTCGATCGCGGCGTCCTGGCGCGGGTGGAGATTCCGGAGCAACGCATCGCCGGCGGGGCGCTGGTCCTCGATGTGATCGAGGCCCACGTGGTCAATGTGCGGGTCCGCGGCGACATCGGCCCGGCCCAGGCGGCGGTCGAGCGCTACGTCGAGAAGCTGCGCGGCATGCGGCCCTTCGACATGCGCAAGGCCCAGCGCTACCTGCTCCTGGCGTCCGACATTCCCGGCGTGCGGATCCGCGCGGCGGTGAAGCCGTCGATCAGCGCCGAGCGCGGGGCGGTGGACATCGATGTCTCGGTGACCCGGACGGCCTTCGGCGCCGTTGGCAACGCCCAGAATTTCGGCTCCAAGACGGTGGGCCGCTGGGGCGGCCTGATCCGCGGCGACGCCCGCAGCCTGACCGCGCTCGGCGAGGACACCACCCTGGTGGCCTTCCACACCCTGGATTCCAACGAGCAGCTCGTGGTGCAGATCCTGGAGGCGGCGCGCATCGGCGGCGACGGCCTGATCGTGCGCGGCTCGGCGGTCTATGGCGAAAGCCATCCCGGCGACGTGCTGAAGCCGCTGGACCTGAAGAGCACCTCGGTGGTCGGCAACCTCGAGGTCGCCTATCCGCTGATCCGCCGCCGGCGCACCAACCTGAACCTGGCCGGCGGCTTCGACCTGGTGAACCAGAAGACCGATCTCGGGAACGGCGGCGGCCCGCTGACCGAGGACAAGGTCAGGGTCCTCTACGCGCGGCTGGACGGCGACCTGAGGGTCTACGCCTTCGACCGTCCCGTGGCGATGAACGGCGCCCTCACGGTGCGCAAGGGCCTGTCCGGCCTTGGGGCCAGCCAGGCCGGCGAGAACCTGCTGACCCACGGCTTCGCCATTCCCGACGCCTGGCTGGTGCGTGGCTCCGGCGCGATCGGCGCGCCCCTGTTCGGGCCGATCAGCGGCGAGATCCACGCCCAGGCGCAATATTCCGACAAGCCGCTGATGCCCTACGAGCAGATCTCGCTGGGCGACCTCAGCGTCGGGCGCGGCTACGACCCGGCGGTGGTGCTGGGGGATTCCGGAGCCGGCGCCTCGTTCGACCTTCGCTACGCCCCGATCGAGCTGCATCCGAAGATCGTCGCCGCCCCTTACGTCTTCTTCGACGTGGGTTCGGTGCGCAACAACGACACCTTCCACTCCGGCCTGACGCCCAGCCGCACCCTGCGCTCCTACGGCGCAGGCGTGACCTTGCGGCTGGCCCATCGGGCCAATCTCGACATCACCTACGCCCAGCCGATCGACGCCGTCGCGGCGGGAGGGGTGCGGCCTTCGCCGCGCCTGCTGATCAATCTGACAGCCAGCTTCCTGTGAGGTGGGAGATCTGACCATGACCCCATCGCCCGCTCGCCGTACGCTCCGCCGAGGCCGCCGCGACCTTCTGACCCGCACCGCGCTTTGCAGCGCCCTGATCGGCGTCGTGGCGCTGGCCACGCCCGCCGCCGCCCTACCCTCCCTGGGCGGCAATCCCCAGGTCAACGCCGGCGGCGGCGCGCCCAGCATCGTCGCCAATCCCGGCGAGATGGACATCACCCTGCACGGCGCGCGCACGGTCATCGACTGGGCGAGCTACAACGTCGCCGGCGGCGAGACGGTGAAATACACCTTCGACGCCCGCAACTGGATCGTGCTCAACCGCGTCAACAGCACCGATACCCCGACGGTGTCCGGCAATATCGTCGGCCAGGTGAACGGGACCTTCGGCGGCAACATCTGGTTCGCCTCGAAGAACGGGATGATCTTCGGTTCCGGGGCCCAGGTGGACGCCGGCGGGATCCTGGTCAGCGCCGCCTCGCCAGACCTGGCGGGCTTCCTCGACCCCAACAACCTGACCTTCACCTTCCCCGGGACCGAACTGGTCGACCAGCCGGGCGTGGTCATGAAGGCCGGGAGCTCGATCAACGGCCACGGCGGCCTGGTCGCGCTGATCGCGCCGGCGGTGGTCACCGAGGCCGGCACGTCGGTGACCGGCGCCAACGGCTCCAGCGTCCTCTACGGAGCCACCAACGGCTTCCAGTTGCACCTGACGCAGACCGTGCAGGGCGACCTCGACCTGGTCGACTTCCTGATCCCGAGCAGCGATTCCGGCAGCGAGGCGGCGCTGGCGCTGGACCTGCAGAACACCACCACGGCCAATTCGGTTTTCGTGGCCGCGGTCAGCCGCACCAACGCGGCCAGCGCGGTGATCAACCTCCAGGGCATGATCACCGCCCAGGCCGCCACGACGGACGGCGGCGACATCATCCTGTCGGGCGGCGGCGGCATCGTCGCGCGCGGCGTGGGCCCGGCCGCCGGCGGGACCGCGACCGACATCTACCTGCGCACCATGTCCGCGGCGCGGGACATCCGGCTGGCGACCTCCGGACAGGTGTTCGGCCAGCCGTTCGTGCGCCCGCCGCCGCCGCCGCCGATCACCCCGCCGGTCATCTCGCCGCCGCCGCCGGATAACGGCGGCCTTCCCTTCACCAACGGCGGCTGCGGTCCCACCAACCCCAACGCCTGCGAAGTTCAACTGACCGGGATCGGGCCATCGGCGAGCGCGCCGAGCGGTCCCGGCGCGAAGCTACTCGCCGACGCCACGGACTCGACCCTGGTCTCCAACCTGACGGCCGCCCGCGACATCAGCCTGGTCGCGAGCCAGGCCATCGCCCTGGGATCCGCCAGGAGCGCGCGCGACCTCTCGCTCGACGCGAAATCCGTGCAGGCCAACGCCCTGACGGTCGGCGGCGCCCTGACCCTCAAGAGCGAGGGCGGCGACGTGAGCGCCGGATCGCTGAGCGTGACCGGCGCCGGCGTGGTGACATCGAGCGGCAGCGTCACCATCAACAGCCTGGGCCTCAACGGCGGGGCAAGCCAGACGCTGAACGTGCAGGCGGCCCAGGATATCGCCCTGGGCGACGGCTCCGGCGCGGCCTCCGGCGGCGCGATCGTGCTGAGCGCGGGCCGCAACGCCACGGTCAACCTCGCCTCGGCGAACCTGACGAGCGTCACCGCCGGGGCAGTCGCCGACGTCGAGGCCGGGACTCTCAACGTCGGAACGGTCACCGGCGCCGAGGTCCTGGTGCGCGGCGGCACGATCACGGTCGGCAAGGCGGTCAGCGCCGGCGACGTCTATGTCTCCTCCTCCGGCGGCTCGGCCACCGTGGGGACCGCCCAGGCGGGCGACGACGTCTATGTGATGGCCAGCGGCGGGTCCGCGACCCTGACCAACGCGGTGCTTACAGGCGCGGGCGCCGACGCGGTGGGCCTGGCCCTCGCCGGCAACCCCGACGCGGCGGGCAACGGCCGGGTGGTCTCGGTGCAGTCGCTCG
>Ga0210400_10002949_pt1 | contig 15295 bp, 12 predicted proteins | sample IncBWH26MmetaG_FD_155456 | JGI IMG/M metagenome (GOLD analysis project Ga0210400, IMG submission 155456) | Forest soil microbial communities from Barre Woods Harvard Forest LTER site, Petersham, Massachusetts, United States - Inc-BW-H-26-M | ecosystem: Environmental > Terrestrial > Soil >... | reverse complement strand
CTGCTAGCGGAAATGCGAGGTGGGTTTCTGGTGAGTTCGGATGTAAGCGGCGGACAGAGCGCCACCCGCGGGTTGCTGACGATCCGCGTGCCGGCGGTGCGGTTCGAGGAGACGTGGGCAGAGATTCGCAAGCTGGGGCTGCGGGTTGAGAGCGAAAAGATTGAAGTGCAAGATGTGACTCGGCAATATGTGGATCAGGACGCGAACCTGCGCAACCTGCGGGCGGAGGAGGCACAGTATCTGGGGATTCTGAGACAAGCCAGGACCGTTAAGGACATGCTCGAAGTGAGCGGAAAGGTGACTGAGGTGCGGGGACAGATCGAACAACAGCAGGCAGAGTTTAATGCGCTTTCGAAACAAGTGGAGACGGTGGCCATTGCAATTTCTTTGCGGACTGAGGCGGAGGCGCAGGTGTTTGGGCTGCACTGGCGTCCGCTGTATCAGATGAAGCTGGCGCTGCGCGACGGGCTTGATGCAGTGGCAGGTTACGCGGCGGTGATGACGTCGATTCTGTTCTATCTTCCGGCGGTACTGTTGTGGATGGGCACGATATTGGTGGGCGCGGCGGGGGGATGGAGAGTTTACCGCTGGGGTGCGCGGGCGTTTTTTGCGTCGAAACCGACCGAGGTGCAGAACGGGTGAAAGGGTGAACAACCTATGGTCCGCAAATTACTGACGGATGCGCTCGCTTCGCGCGCTGGACAGCCGAGGCGGCTGTCCCCACATGAGCTTTCTCACTTCCTAAGACAACTATGTGGGCAGTTCAGATGATGTGCGGAATCGTGCAGCAACGTTGGTTGCCAACGCCAGCAAAGTTATGAGCGAGATGTCACCTAGTGAGATGACACAGTAGATGCACCAGACTCCGAGGACGTGGGCTTCGATGCGGGCCAGGTAGAGGGAGAAGGCCAGGCCCGCGAGCGCTGCGGCCAGCAGGAAGCGATAGGCGCGTCGCCATGCGAGTGCGCCCATCAGGAGATATCCGGCGATACCGAGGATAGCAACGGGGATTCCGGTCCCTGGCAGCATGGCGTAGGGGCTGTGGTTGACGATGCCACAATCCCAGCGTTCGTTGATGCTGCAAGGCGAGTCGCCTTCGGTGCGGTAGTGCTCGCGCAGGGCCAGGGCGGAGACTACGATCCCGAGCGTGGCCAGCAGAATTAGAAAATACCTCATTGATTTCTCCTGCTTTTCTCTGTGGTTGCAGCTGGTTTGGCGGCGGGGGCCGGCGGATGGCCGGCGGCCTTGACGTTCTCCAGCCAGTAGGTGTTGTCGGGTTGAACGACGAGATCGGCAGCGATGGAATCGCCGGGCTGGAGTTGGCTGAGCGCAGCCGGGGGCTTGATGGCGTAGGACATGGCCATCGGGTCCATGAAGCCGGCGATAGGTTCGTTGTCGATGTTGGCGGTTGCGGCTTGCTTATCGAGGGAAATGACTTTTCCCTTGAAGGGATAACGCCTGGTTGCTGAGGAGGTTGCGGCGGCGTGCTGCGAGGGTCCGCGGTTGCAGGCGGAGGAAAAAGCGAGCAGGGCGCACAGGAAGAAAAGTGCGAGACGCGGCCGGTATGAATTGAGTCTGCGGGGCATGTTCATTTTCTATTATCTCCGACTTTTCAATAGTGGAAGCGATAGCGAAGCTCGAGGTAGATTTCGCGCGGGTTGTTCCAGTGGAATCCGCCGAAGGTCTGGCTGTTGTCGAGCTCCACGCGGCGGTTGGCCAGGTTGATGGCGTTCAGCGAGGCGGAGAAGCGCTCGCCGAAATCTTTGCTGAGAGAAAGATCGAAAGTTGTGTGCTGGGGCAAATGGTCGCCCGGATAGGGCGCACCGGGGAAGGCGTTGCTGAAGCCGGAGCCATAGTAAATGTTCGTCGAGGCGGAGGAACGCCAGGGCAGCGTGATGTCACCGCCGATATTCAGGGTGTTGCGCTGGTCGTGGTCGAGGGGGAAGAGCGAGGTGGGCGGAGAAAAGTTCGTCAGACCGCCGGTAATGGGTAGGGCGCCTTCGGCAACCTGATTGGAATATGCCAGATGGATTTGTCCACGGTGGGCGATGCGGGGAGAGCGGAGGGTGAGTTCCCAGCCCCGGATCACAGCCTGGGAAATCGTGATGGGGAGGCACGCGCCGTTGCCGATGCAGCTATGGTCGAAGAAATTGGTGGCGTTGGTTCTGAAATTGTCAGCGTCGAGAGTCCAGCCTCGGAGGGGGATGCTGACCCCGAATTGATGTTCTTCATCGCGTTCGCCGTGGAGCGGGACGAAACCGCAATTCATGGCGCTGCAGAACTGAAGCAGCGGACCGGAAACCGTTATCAGCGGTGGCGCCTGATAGTAGTGGCCGTAGAAGGCGCGGAAGGTCCAGTCGAGACGGGGCAGGCTGAGGGCGACGCCGAAGCGCGGGCTGATGGCGTTCTCGGTCACTCCGCCAGAAAAGTGAGTCGGGCGAAAACCGGCAGAGAGAGTCAGCCACGGAACAGGTTTGAATTTGTCATCCAGGAAGAAAGCTGCGAGCCCGCCGGAAGGGTGTTCGCGATCGGTGAACGATGAACTGGTGCGGTCGTTGAAGCCGAACAGTTCGTTGTCCTGCTGGTGGAAGGTATACAAGCCGATCTGCAAGTTGTTTTTCGCCAGGCTGGCGGTGAAAGTTGCCTGCCCGCCGGCGTAGGTTGAGGTGCGATGGTCCGTGGTGGCGCTGGGGAGATCACCGGGCTGGCTGTCGTAGTTGGCCGCGTTGTAATGGTAGAAGGGCGACACGGTCACGAGCGTTTTCGAGTTGAAGGTGTGCACCCAGGAAAAGTTCACGAAGGCGTCGCCTTCATGCTGGCCATCCCGCAGACCTATGCTTGGGTATTGGGCCTGGAAGTTATTCGCTGCGATGGGCGCGTTTTCGATGTCGTTCGGAAGAGGGTCATAAGGAATCTGGTAGTAATCCTTGCGCAGAGAAGTCACGAGGCGCAGTTGGTCGGTGGGATCGAGGTTGAAAATGAGGGAGCCGAAGCCGCCGTAGCCGTTGGCGGCATCGTGAACGACCTGCGAAACGGGGGTTTGCAATCCGAGATTGCTGCGATTGGCGTTGATGCTGGCGTAGTAGGCAAAGCGCTCGGTGTGGCTGCCGAGGCTGAGGGCGTCGTTGGTCTGGTAGAGGTTTCCGGCGCCGAGGACCAGTTCGGCCTGGCGGTTGCGCTCGAAGCCGGTGCGCGGGACCACGTTGAAGACGCCGTAAGTGCGGTCGCCGAATTCTGCGCCGTAGCTTCCGCGATTGACTTCGAGATAGTCGATGTCCTTGGGATCAAACTGGGGGCCGAGGTTGGAGGCGATGTTGGTGTTGGGGACGGGCACGCCATCGATGAGCCAACTGGTTTGATGGCCGCCGCGGATGTGGAGCTGGTCGTGGGTGATGTAGGCTCCGGGAACATAGTCGGTGACCAGGGCGAGACTGTTCGTACGGGCAGCGCCGGGAGTGTGCTCGACATCGAGGCGGCTGATCAGGGTGGTGGGAGTGGCGGAGTCGGAGGGAGCGGCTTCGGGGGCGCCGGAGACGTTGATGGTCTCTTTGTTGGTCGCAATATTCAAGGAGAAATGCAGTACGGGTTGCGATCCGGAATTCACGGTGACATTCTGCGCGGCCTGATTGAAGCCGGGAGCGACGACCGTCACAGTGTATTCGCCGAGGGCTACGGCGTTGAAGGTGAACTGACCGCTGGCGTCGGTGTCGGCAGTCGCGGACCAGTCGGAAGTTTTGGAGCGCAGCATGACCATGGCGCTTTCCACGGGACGATGCTGGGAATCGTGGACGATGCCCCTAACCGATCCGAAGATGGAAGCGAAGGCCGCGAGGGTGAGGAGCGGGGTCAACAGGGTAGAGCGAATGAAGCACATTACGATCTCCAATCCAGGCACCTCAAGGGCTAACGCCCTCGGTCACGACGGTCATTTATCGCAGCGCTGGAAGCGCTGCGCCACCCAAAGGCTTGCCGAGCATCAGGCCCCTGGGCTTGGCAGGACGGGCGACTCGCCCGTCTCCACACGGTTCATTTCTCAATTTGTGTCAGGCTAGGAAGAGATGCGGGGGGGCGCGGGTGGATTGGAAACGAGAGACTTCGGTGTTCGGTGAAAGCGGAGTTGACTGGTCGAGGTAGGCCTCGACATGCTGCCCGAAGGTAGCGGCTGCCGGCGGTTGTGTCTGAGCCCATTGGGCGGTGGTGAGGGCGCGGCAGCAGTCATGGTTGCAGCTACCGGGGTTGCGGAGGAGAAGCTGACCGGATTCTGGGACTAGTTCTGAAGGCAGGGAATCGTGGCAGTGATGAACTGCTTTGCGGACGCAGCATGCGTGCGGCGGCGCAGTAGCTGCCACGACCAGCGGGGTGACATTGCCCGCAAATGCTACGAACAACAGGAATCTGGCGATGAGGCGTGGCATGGTTCCTGAGAGTCAAGACTCTAAGGTAAGGGCCAGAATAGAGCAGAACGCCGAAAAGGTGCAAGCGGAAGGCAGGCGAGAGCCGGTCAGGCTTTGCCGTGAATCTTGGCCCACCACCAGCGGGTGCCAACCAGCAAGAAACGCCAGTCATGGAAGAATTCCGGGGGCTTGCCTTCGAAGGCGTGGCCGATGAATTGGAGAATCCATCCGAGGAGAAAAAGCGCCAGGGCGTAGGGCCAGAGGCGGTGGAAGAAGATGCTGGCGAGAAACAGCGGGAGCGAGAGCAGGATGGTCGGAATGCCCAGGGTGTGGCAGAGCCGGTTCACGGGATGCTGGTGACTGGAGGAGTATTGGGATATCCACTGGTCGTTGGTGCGGTTGCCTAGCATGCGGAGGATGATACAACGGGTGGCTGCTTCTTTGCACGGTTCGGTAGTGGGCTACTTTCATGATTTGATAGGCCTCTGGGAAGGCGATGAGCAGCGGGTGGCGGAAAGAGCGGCATAAAATAGAAGCGGTGAGGTTTTCGTGAACCGAAGAAGATTCCGAAGCTGGATTCCGGGTATTGTTGTCTGGACTTGGCTCGTAGTGTCGATCGCTCTAGTCAAGAGCCACCCGTGGCTGGATTTTGTCTTCAACATGGCGTGGATGTTGCTTCTGCTAATTGTTGCGGTTGCTTCTGCTGTTCATGTATTTCGCCATCGCCATGAAACGGGAGGCTACATCGGGTATCGCGGGGTTCCTCGCTGGGTACTGACACTGTTTGGAGCGGACGACTCAAAGTAGCCCACTACCGCAGGGTCCGGTAGGTTGAGGCGTTTGCTGCCCGCGTGGTAGCATCCTAGGTTTTGGCAGGGATGCTGGGCTGGCCTGTATACTGCACTGGTCTTCATTATTCTGAAGTCTGGATTCTGATTCTCAGGGCCTTCTCTCTTTCCACGCCTGCGAAGGAGCCTACTCGTGAAAGTTTATTCCGGAGAAAACATTCGTAATGTGGCAATGGTGGGGCATGGGCATGCTGGGAAGACCACGCTGCTGTCGGCCATGCTGTACACGGCGGGGGCCACGCCGCGGCTGGGCCGGGTGGACGACGGGTCGGCGACGACCGATTACGACGAGGAAGAGATCGCGCGCAAGATGTCGATCGCGGCGTCGGCGGCGTACGTGGAGTGGGGCAAGACGAAGATCAACGTGATCGATACGCCCGGGTTCAACATGTTTGTGCACGAAGCCCGGATGGTGCTGCCGGTGGTGGACGCGGCGATCGTGGTGGTGGACGGCGTGGCCGGCGTGGAAGTGGTGACGCAGCGGGTGTGGAACGATTGCGAGGAGTACAAGACTCCGCGGCTGATTGTGGTGAACCGCATGGATCGCGACCGGGCGAATGCGGAGCGGGTGCTGGAGTCGCTGATCAATGCGTTCGGGCGGAATGTGATTCCGATCGAGCTGCCGATCGGGAGCGAGAAGAATCTGAGCGGCGTGATCGACCTGGTGCGGATGAAGGCCTACACCTATGAACTGGGCGGGAATGGAAAAGGCAAGGAGACGGAGATCCCGGCCAACATGAGGGCGCAGGTGCAGGAGGCGCACGAGCAACTGGTCGAACTCGTGGCCGAGGGCGACGACAAGCTGATGGAGGAGTTTTTCGAGAAGGGGACGATTCCGGAGGAAGATTTAATCCCGGCGCTGCACAATGCGATTCGTGAGGACAGACTGTTTCCCGTTATCTTCAGTTCGGGACTGGGGAACGTGGGCGCGGACCGAGTGATGGATTTCATCGTGGACTACACTCCCGCGCCTTCCGAGCACGAGTGGGTGCAGGGCGAACCGGCGACCTCGGGGAATGGAGACGCGCCGAAACGGCATGAGACGGATACGGAGCCAGTGTCGCTGTATGTGTTCAAGACGATTTCGGACGCGTTTGCGGGAAGGATTTCTTACTTTAAAGTGTTCTCCGGGGTGCTGAAGAACGAGTCCACGATGCAGAATTTCTCGCGCGGATCGGCGGAGAAGCTGTCGCACATTTCCATCATGCAGGGGAAGACGGCGGTGCCGGTGACGGAGCTGCATGCGGGGGACATTGGCGCGGTGGCGAAATTAAAGGACACGCTGACCGGCGACACGCTGGGAGACAAGGCAGCGCCGATTCAGTATCCGCGAGTGAAGCTGCCGGAGCCGGCGATCACGTTTGCGATCGAGCCGAAGAGCCGAGCGGATGAGGACAAGCTGGGGCCGGGGATCCACAAACTAATGGAGGAAGATGCCATGCTGCGCTTCTTCCGCGACGCGCAGACGCAGGAATTTCTGATCGCGGGCACGGGACAGCAACACATTGAAGTGGTGGTGGCGAAGCTGAAGAAGCGGTATCACACGGAAGTGGTTTTGAAAGCGCCCAAGGTGCCTTACCGGGAGACGATTCGGGGCAAAGCTGACGTGCAGGGGCGGCACAAAAAGCAGACGGGCGGACACGGGCAGTACGGCGATTGCAAGATCAAGATGGAGCCCATGCCGCGGGGCGGACAGTTTGAATTCGTGAACGACATTTTCGGCGGGGCAATCCCGAAGAACTATATTCCGGCGATCGAAAAGGGAATCAAGGATGCGGCCGGGCGGGGATATCTGGCGGGCTACCCGGTGGTGGACTTCCGGGTGATTCTCTATGACGGGTCGTATCACGATGTGGATTCAAACGACATGTCGTTCCAGATGGCGGGGCGCATCGCGTTCAGAAAGGCGATGGAGCAGGCCAAGCCTACGATTCTGGAGCCGGTGATGTCGGTTGAGATCACGGCGCCCGACGAGTTTGCGGGCTCGATTATGGGCGACTTGAACAGCCGGCGGGGACGCATCCAGGGCATGGACAACAAGGGTGGAAACACCATTGTGAAAGCAGAAGTTCCCATGGCCGAGATGCTGACTTATGGTGTGGACCTGACTTCGATGACACAAGGCCGCGGCAGCTTCAACATGGAGATGCACCACTACGACACAGTGCCGGGACAGTTGCAGGAAAAGATTATTGAGAAGGCGAAGGCGGCGCGGGGCGAAGTGAAGGAAGAAGAAGAGTAGAGACGCGAGGGGTGGGCTCGCTTGCCGAGGACCAGGGTGATTGCCTCGCAGGACTTGATCGCCGAAAATCCTTCTGAAGGAACGCCTCGTAAGTCGATTGCTTGACGGAGCGCGTATAGTTCTGGCGACGGGCAAGGCCTAGGGCGCAAGACGATCAGCCTACAGGGCGGTCGCAAGCCCGAAGGAGTCTTCGGATGTCCACGCCCCTATCGGAGTTTCCCGACTCTTCTACCACCTCGCACACTTTTTCTTTCGGCGGCTATGCCACGGAGGAAGTTGGACTCGCGGGCGTCACCTTTTGGCCCCGGGCAGGGGCGCGCCTGATCGATTATGTCCTGCATTACTGTGTTACCTACGCGGCGGGATTTCTGTTTTCGATTCTTGTGCTCGCAGCCGCGGGCGGTCATGTACCGCCGTGGGTGCTTGCGAGATACAGGCATCCGGGCCTCCTTGTATTCGTCCCCGGCGTGCTTGGCTTTGTGGCCTATAACGTGGTTTGCGTGAGCCTGCACGGAAGCACATTGGGCAAGCGATTGCTCTCTATGGTAGTAGTTCAGGACAATGGCACGCGCTGCCGGATGGTGCCGGCCATCATTCGAGAACTCGCCTACTTTGTCGACTCGCTTTTCCTCGGCCTGGTTGGATACCTTGCTATGCAACACACTTATCAGGAACAGCGGTACGGAGACCAGTGGGCCCACACAGTAGTCACAAAGCGCGCGCGCGTGATTCCGGAACAGCTGCGCAGCGACGGTCGCTTTGTTTTGGCTTTGATGCTGGCTGTCATGACGGACGCGGCGTTGCGTATGATTGGATTGTTGATCTTAATCAGCAGCTGAAGTCCCCGCAGCCAGCGAATGGATTCAAGAGATCTTCATCCCCTGTGCCTTGGCCAGTTTTCCCTGCCGCTCGTCGAACGTCCAGAATCGTGCCGCCTTGAGTTCCAGCGCGCAGGCCACGTGCAGGGTATCTAGTGTTCTCATCCAGAGCTTCGGCCCATATTCGCGCGCGAGCTTGCTGCATACTTCAAGAGCGTCCTCCGGGATTGGCACGGACAGCCAGCGTCCGGCGGCGCGGTGTTCTTCCAGCTTTGCTCTCACCCGTTGCGCTTCCGACAACGATAGCTCTCCGCGAAAAAGGTGCTGGCCAACCACGTGTTCCCACTCGGCACTGTGAAGGGGCGTAAACCACAAGGCAGGTGCAGAAGCGATTCGCGTACGCGCCTCACGCGAGTGATCGTCATTTAAATACAGCGAAACGAGAAAACTGGTGTCGAGATATATGCTCAATAACGTCCACGCTCCTTAATTACCAGGCCGGAGCCGGACAGCTTACGGTCACCAAAAATCTCTTTCCCGATCGCCTCAAAGTCCGGCCAATGCTTGTGAGACTCTACCGCATTCTCCGGAACAATACGGGCAATGATTCGATCTCGCTCGCGCAGTTCGACGGTTTTTCCCGCCCGCAGCCAGGTTTTGAGCTTCTTCGTATCGCGCAGTTGGCGCATGTTCACTGACGGCATCAAGACAATGTGACACATAATGTGTCACATGTCAAGGATCGTGGGCCCGCCCGTAGCCACGCCTTGAGGCGGCGGGTGTCGCGGAGTTGGCGCAAATTTACGGCAGACATGCTGGCATGTGTGACACATTATGTGTCACAATGTCAAAAGAATCTACGGAATGAGGTTTGCCGATGAAGCTGCTGCCGATTCTTCTCTGCTCGCTGTTCGCTTTGGCGACGTTTTCAGCCGCCGCGACCGACACTCAAGTCTTCCCCACCTCAGCCGGGCCGGTCAAGATCACCCCGCTGAATCACGCCAGCACGCTGATCGAGGCGGGAGGGAAGACGGTCTACCTGGATCCCGCGAAGCCTGCGAAATTATCAGGCCTTCCAAAAGCGGACCTTATTCTGATTACTGACATTCACGGCGATCACATGGATCCCGATTCCATCAAGGAAGTCAGCAAGGCGGGAACGGACATTCTGGCGCCGCCGGCGGTGGTCGCGACCGTCACCACTGCCAAGCCCATTGCTAATGGGGAAACAAAGAACTGGGAGGGCTGGACCATTGAGGCTGTCCCGGCATATAACCTGAAGCGCGGGCCAGCACCGGGAAAGCTCTATCACGATAAGGGCCGTGGCAATGGCTACGTCCTCACCTACGGGGGCAAGCGGTTCTACTTTTCGGGCGACACCGAGGGCGTCGCCGAGATGCGCGCGTTGAAGAACATTGATGTGGCATTTGTGTGCATGAATCTGCCCTACACCATGCCGCCCGATGAGGCTGCCGACGCGGTAAAAGCATTCCATCCGAAGATCGTTATCCCTTACCACTATCGCGGATCTGATCTTGCCGTGTTCCAAAAAGGATTGGAAGGGACTGGGATTGAGGTGCGACTGCTGGACTGGTATCCCAAGTAGTGAGGATCATAAAGTAGTGAGGATCATTAGGGGGCAATCCAGGTAGAGGTCGGTGACAGCCTGCCGAACGCTCGATTCAAGGTTGCAGGGCCCCCAAGTGTGCAAATTCTTTCGCGTTGACTCAGAACGGCCCCGGCGCTATAGTTCACGGCCAATGCTGGATCTGGATTCTTGACGCCTGTCAACAGGGCCAGACCGGACCCACGGTTCATCCTTTTCGCTCCTTTTCGCTGCCGGCTGGAGACTTTTCAGTCCGGATGGTTTGAACGCTTCAACTCAAGTCAAGGAGGATTCCCTTGCCCAGCGTAATCAATCTAAAAAATCAGTCCGTAACGGGATGTTCAGCAGCCATCGCGGTTTTCGCGCTGTTGGTCACGGCCGGCACTCTCGCGGCCCAAGTTCCGCTAACCCAGATCAGCACAGATACATTCACGAACAGCACGAGCCAGCATGCGACGGAGGTAGAGCCCGCCAGCTACTCGGTGGGTTCCACAATCGTCACGTTGTTTCAGATGGGGCGGTTTTTCGACGGCGGCGCGTCCGACATCGGGTTCTCCACGTCGACCAATGGCGGTACAACCTGGACGAATGGCGCGCTCCCCGGCATTACGAAGATTCAAGGCTCGGGTAACTATGACCGGGCCAGCGATCCGTCCGTGACCTACAACTTCAAGTACAAACTCTGGCTGGCGGAAGTGCTGGCGCTATCCAATGTAGGCGGGGCGCATGGCGCAGCGGTGCTGGTGAGCAGCTCGATCGACGGTATTACCTGGAATAACCCAGCGACCGTGTCTGTCGTCGAGAGCGGCGGATTCTACGACAAGCCGTGGATCGGTTGCGATAATCACGCGGCCAGCCCGTTCTACGGCAACTGCTACGTCGAATGGGATGACTTCAATCTATTTGATCGCATCGAGATGAGCACCTCCACCGACGGTGGAAAGACCTGGAGCGCAAAAAAGAACACGTCGGGCCAGTTTTCTGGTAACGGTGGACTGCCGCTGGTGCAGCCTAACGGTACGGTGATCGTGCCGATCGACGATCCATTTCTGTCCAGCGTTCTCGCATTCAAATCCACGAATGGCGGGACGAGTTGGAGCGCACCCGTGACAGTTACCAGCATCTTCGAACACGGTGTTGCCGGTGGTATGCGAGCACTTCCGTTGGTCGCAGCCCAGATGGATGCCGCAGGAACGGTCTACGTAGTCTGGGCGGACTGTAGATTCCGTTCGGGATGTTCGTCGAACGATATCGTAATGAGCACATCGTCCGACGGCACGACCTGGACCGCTCCGGCGCGGATTCCAATTGATCCGGTGACCAGTACGGTGGATCACTTTACTCCGGGTCTGGCTGTTGAGCCAGGTACTGCCGGAAGCGCGGCGCACCTTGCCCTGACCTTCTACTATTTTCCGAAGGCCAACTGCACATCGGCGTGCAATCTGAGCGTTGGCTTTATCCCTTCGAAAAATGGGGGTGCGACCTGGGGCATGGGCAAAACACTGACTCAGGGAATCAATCCCAGCTGGCTGCCGTCGACCACGTCGGGGCTGATGGTGGGTGACTTCATGACAGCGGGATTCCCGGCAGGCAAAGTGCATGGGGTATTTGCCTCGGCCCAGGCACCCGTGGGATCGACGTTCAACGAAGCGATGTTCACCAACGCGAGTGGTTTCGAGGCGTCGGCAGTGGACGAGCCGGAGGTTAGCTCGGCGAACGACAAGCCGGTGGCTAATCCGCATTCCGATCGTCCGCGGCGCACTACACCTCATCGGGACGATGGGCGATAAAAGCTGTGGGTAGAGTCTGAGAACGGAGCGGCCGCCCGATCACGGGCGGCCGTTCTTACTCTGGATGATCTTACTCAGGATGATCTGGCTCTGGATGCATCTGGCGATGGGCCTCGGAGAACTGGTAACATCCGTCCAGTGGCCACAGCAAGAAATAATCCCAACCTGAACTACAACCGCGAGCGGCTGGTCTCTGCCGCGCCCGTCGAGGACGATTCGTCATTTGAGTTGAAGCTGCGCCCGCAGCGGCTGGGCGAGTTCATCGGACAGGCCAAGGTCAAAGAAAATCTGGCGGTGGCGATTGAGGCGGCACGGTCGCGCGGCGAGGCCATGGATCACGTGCTTCTGTACGGGCCTCCGGGGCTGGGGAAGACGACGCTGGCCAACATTATCGCCAACGAACTGGGGGTGCACTTCCAGCCCACGGCGGCGCCGCTGTTGCAGATCAAGGGCGACCTGACGGCGATCATCACGAACATGCAGGATAAACAAGTCCTGTTCATTGATGAGATTCACCGCCTGCAGCCCGTGTTGGAAGAGTTGCTGTATTCGGCGCTGGAAGACTACAAGCTTGACATCATTATTGGGCAGGGGCCCTCGGCACGCACGCACACGCTGGAAGTGAAGCCGTTTACGTTTGTCGGCGCAACTACACGGGCGGGGTTGATTTCGGCGCCGCTGCGGTCGCGGTTCGGCATTGTGCTGCGGCTGGAGTTTTATACTCCGGAAGATTTGCGCGTGATTGTGGAAAGGTCGGCAGAAATTCTGGGAGTTGAAGTTGACGGCGCGGGCGCGATCGAGATTGCCAGCCGTTCGCGTGGGACGCCGCGCATCGCGAACCGCCTGTTGCGGCGGGTACGTGACTACGCACAGGTGCGCGGGGCGGGCAAGATCGATTTGCCAACGGCGCAGGCTGCGCTGCAGATGTTAGAAGTGGATAAGTATGGGTTCGACGAAGTGGACCGGCGGCTGTTGCTGACGATTATCGAGAAATATCAAGGCGGGCCGGTGGGAGTGAATACGCTGGCTGCGGTGCTGGCCGAAGAGCCGGACGCGATTGAGGAGATTTACGAGCCGTTCCTAATGCAGATTGGCTTCTTGAACCGCACTCCGCGCGGGCGAGTGGCGACGCAACTAGCGTACGATCATTTCGGAATCACGCCAAGTCGACGGCAGAGTTCGTTATTCTAGAATGTAAGGTTGGGGAGGCGTATGAAGCAGACACAACAACTCACTGCAATCATCGAGCGGGAAGGCAACGGCTATGTTGGACTCTGCCCCGAGCTCGATATAGCCAGCCAGGGCGATACGATCGAAGCGGCGAGAAACAACCTGCAGGAGGCGGTCGAGCTCTTTTTTGAGACGGCAGATCCGAGCGAAGTAGAACGCCGCCGTCACTCCGAAGTTTTTGTGACGCGTCTAGAGGTCGAGGTTGGGTAGGCTGCGGGTTTTCTCCGGCCGTGAAGTTTGAGCCATTCTCTCTCGCCATGGGTTTGTTGAGGTTCGAAGACGCGGCAGTCACATTGTGATGCAGAAGCGAATCGAGAACTCCACAATCACGGTGCCGGTGCCGGACCATTCAGAACTCCGAATCGGAACCCTTATGTCCATCATTCGGCAATCGCAATTGCCCCGCTCAATGTTCGAGATGTGACGGGAGGTTTGCCCGTTGCCGCCGATTCACCAAATCCCGACTAACCTCGCAGCCCCCTTTTCGTCTAAGTCCCAAGCAAGAGTTTAATCCGCCGATGTCACGGCTTGGGGCAAATGGGTTACTGGTTCAACACGAGGCGGATGTTCGCCGCGCCGCTGGCATGGTTGCTGCTAGTGTCTCTGGGGCAGGCCAAAGACAACTCAACCCCGGTCACTCCCAAGGTCAAGTTTGCCAAGCTGCACATCCCCAAGCTTGAGCAGCGGCCCACTATCGCCGATTTTCTGGAGATGCAGCCCTCCCCTGCGTTCGCTGGCAAGATGTTGAAGGTGGACGGGTTCCTGCAGCGCGATCCCAAGGATGGCACGCCGGTATCGCAGAAGACCGAGGTGTATCTCGGCTACACCGACAAAAACCTGTACGTCGTGTGCGTTTGCTTTGACTCGGAGCCTGGGAAAATTCGAGCTCGGCTGGTACGGCGCGAACTGATCAATGACGACGACCAGTTCGGCTTTGTGCTGGACACATTTCACGACCACGCCCACGGGTTGTTCTTCTACATAAATCCGCTGGGGGTGCAGCAGGACGGCATCTGGGACGAGGCCAGCCTGAACTCGAGTGGGCCGGACTATTCCTATGACATGGTGTGGAACTCCGAAGGCAAGCTGACGGGGAAAGGGTACGTCGCCTGGTTCGAGATTCCTTTCAAGTCGCTGCGTTTTCCGCCAACCGACGTGCAGAACTGGGGAGTTTTCTTCGAGCGGGATATCAAGCGGAACAGCGAAGATGCCTTCTACCCTCACATCACCAGCAATGCTCAGGGCTTTCTGGTGCAAGGCGCGGAAATGGACGGCATTGAGAAAGTGGCGGGGAGCCGCAACATGCAGTTCATTCCCTATGTTGTGGGCAGGGGATTCCGCCAGTTGGATGATCGTGATCCCTTCAATCCGAAATTCAACGGCGCGTATCTTCAAGTGCGGCCGGGGCTGGATTCGAAGATTGTGCTGAAGGACTCGTTCGTTCTGGATACAACTATCAACCCGGATTTTTCTCAAGTGGAATCGGACCAGCCGCAGATCACGGTGAACCAGCGTTTTGAGGTCTTCTTTCCGGAGAAGCGGCCATTCTTTCTGGAGAACTCGAGTTACTTCAACACGCCGATCAATCTGGTCTTCACGCGGCGGATTGCGGATCCGGAATACGGAACGCGGCTTACCGGAAAGAGCGGGCCGTGGTCGCTGGGCCTGCTGTTTGCGGACGACAAGTCTCCCGGGGAGAGCGTGGCCCCTTACGATCCCCTGGCTGGACACAAGGCGTATTTCGGGGCGCTGCGGGTGAATCATGACATCGGGAAAGCGTCGAGCATCGGGCTGATCTATACCGATCGCGAACTGCACACGGTTCCAGGCGAGTTGGAGTGCGCCGATAATCCGTGCCTGGTTGGTTCTAACCGCGTAGGTGGCTTCGATACCAAGATCAAGCCGGGGGACAAGTGGCTGATCACAGTGCAGGTGCTGAACAGCCATACCAAGTTTTACAACGGGACGCACAAAGGTGGACCGGCGTACGACTGGTTTGTGGAACGCAGTTCGCGAAACCTGGAGTACAACGTACTTTACCAGGACACGGCGGCGGGATTTGAAACCGATACCGGATTCTTCCGGCGTCCGGATGTCCGCCGCTTGAGCCAGTTCGCACAGTACCGCTTCCGCCGCGAGGGAAAGACGCTGCAGTGGCACGGGCCGTCGATTTTCACCATCAACAACTGGGATCACCACGGCACGCGCCTGGAGTGGTTCACGAATGTGAACTGGCGGTTCCAGCTGAATGGATCGAGCGATTTTGGGATTTATTACAATGCGGGGCACGAGCGCCTGCGCCCGGTTGACTTCACCACGCTGACTTCGAATCAGGACTACGCGCACTACCATCGCGGGTTCTGGTTT
>Ga0210400_10002948_pt1 | contig 15298 bp, 16 predicted proteins | sample IncBWH26MmetaG_FD_155456 | JGI IMG/M metagenome (GOLD analysis project Ga0210400, IMG submission 155456) | Forest soil microbial communities from Barre Woods Harvard Forest LTER site, Petersham, Massachusetts, United States - Inc-BW-H-26-M | ecosystem: Environmental > Terrestrial > Soil >... | reverse complement strand
CGATCAGCCCCCGCCGGGCATTCTGACGCCGAACCCGGTCACCCATCAGACCGCGCCGCTGCCGCCGGGGCCGGCCGGCGCCCGCGGGGCCGCGCCGCTCACACCGCTCACCGGCGGGGCGCAGATCGCGCTGCTGCTGCCGCTCACGGGCGCGCAGAGCGCCTTGGCGGGGTCGGTACGCGATGGCTTCCTCACCGCCTACTACTCGCAGCCCGCGGCGGATCGGCCGGCCCTGCGAATCTATGACACCTCGCAGATGAGCGTCGCCGCGGCGCTCATTCAGGCCACCGGGGATGGCGCCGGCTTCATCGTGGGGCCCCTGACCCGCGCGGAAGTCGCGGCGGCGGCCGGCTATGCCGGTCCGCGCCCGCCGCTGCTGGTATTGAATGCCCTCACCGGGCCGCCGCCGGCGGGCAATGCCCTGTACCAATTCGCACTCTCGCCGGAGGAGGAAGCCCGCCAGGTCGCACGGCGGGTGGTGGCCGACGGCAATCGCGCCGGGGTCGCGCTCGTGCCCAGCGATGAGTGGGGACGACGGGTCCTCGCCGCTTTCACCCAGGAGCTCAACGCCGCCGGCGGTCAGCTCCTGGATACGGCCAGCTACGATGCGGCCAGCACCGACTACGCGGCCGCCATCAGCCAGGTGTTGCGCATCAACGAGAGCGAGGCGCGCAACAAGCGCCTCGAGTCCGTGCTGGGCACGAAGCTGACCTTTCAACCGCGCCGCCGGGGCGATGTGGGCTTCATTTTTTCGCCCGGACCGGCCCAGGCCGAACGGCTGCTGCGGCCGCAGCTGAAGTTCTACTTTGCCGGCGACGTGCCCACTTACGCGACCGCTGATGCCTTCGAACCGAACTCCAACGCCAATCAGGATCTGGACGGCCTGGTTTTTCCGGACGCCCCGTGGATGCTGGGCAGCGCGTTGGTGGATGGCGTCCGGGATGCCACCAACACCGCCTGGCCGGCCGGCGGTCCCCGCCGCAGCATTCTCTTCGCCTTCGGCTTTGATGCCGCGCGGCTCGCCGTGGCCTTGCGCGCGATACCGCCGGCCAGCGGCAACGCGACCAGCCTCAGCGTCGACGGCCTGACCGGTCGCCTCACCATCGCCGCCGACGGCCATGTGCTGCGCGACCTGATGTGGGCGCAGATCCATAACGGCGAGCCGCGGCTGCTCAACTGAGCACCGGTGGGCGCTGCACAGGTGCTCGGCGCCCGCGCCGAACAGATCGCCCTGGAGTACCTGCAGGGGCGTGGCGTGACGATTCTGGAACGCAATTACCGGCGGCGTCTGGGCGAGATTGACCTGGTGGCGCTCGACCAGGGGGTGCTCGTGATCGCCGAGGTGCGCACGCGCACGAGCGCCGCATTCGGTGGCGCCGCGGCCAGCATCGGCCCGGTCAAACAGCGGCGCATCATCCGCGCGGCAGCCCAGCTGCTGCAGCAGCATCGCGACTATGCGGCCCTGCCGGTGAGGTTCGATGTGCTGATCGTCAACGGGGCTGCATCCGCAGCACCGCAGGTGGACTGGTTACGGCACGCCTTCCAGGCCTGAAGCTACTTGACGACCTTCAGCTGCGGTCGCGGCCGGCCTTCTTCGGCGGCCGGCGGCTTCGGCGGTGAGGGCGGGGGTTGCGGCCCCAGATCAGCTTCCGAAAACACCATGCCCTCGCCGGTTTCGCGCGCGTAAATGCCGAGCACCGCGCCGATGGGCGCGCGAACATGGTGGATGGCGCCGGCAAAACGCGTATCCAGCTCCAGCCAGTCATTCCCGATGTTCAGCCGCTCCGTGGCGTCATAGCTGATGTTGAGCACGATCTTGCCTTCCTTCACGAAGGCGCGCGGCACGTCCACGGCATGCCGATCGACGTCAACGATGACGTGCGGCGTCTGGCCACCATCGGTCATCCACTGGTGCATGGCCCGCAGCAGATAGGGCCGCTTGGGAGGAAGAGACGTCTCGCTCACGGAATCCGCATTTCCTGTTCGCTGTCCGACAGACTGTCGCGAAACGCCGGGCGGGAAAAGACATGGTTGGCGTACTTGATGATCGGGGCCGAGGTCAACTCGACCTCGTAGTACGGCAGCCGCCACAGCACCGGTGCGATGGTGGCGTCCACCATCGAGAATTCGTCGGAGAGGAAGTACGGCCTGACCTTGAACAGCTCCTCGCTCTGCAGGATCGTGTCGCGCAGCGTCTTGCGGCCCTTCATCGACAGCTTCCGGTCCGGCTCCGCTTCAATCTGCTGCACCAGCGGATACCAGTCGCGTTCGACGCGGTGCAGGGCGAGGCGAAACTGCGCCCGCGCCACCGGGTCCACCGGCATCAGCGGCGGGTGGGGAAAGCGCTCATCCAGGTACTCCATGATTACGCGCGAGTCGTACAGCACCAGGTCGCGATCCACCAGGGTCGGCAGGCTGTGATAGGGATTCAGGTCCAGCAGATCCTCGGGCAGACGCCCCGGCTCGACACTGATGATGTCGATGCCGATGCCCTTTTCCGCCAGCACAATGCGAGTCCGGTGACTCCAAAGATCATTGGGAGCGGAAAACAGGGTCATGATGGACCGTCGGCTCGACAAAGGGCTTACTCCGTGTCCCCATGTCCCGGGGTGACCGTCAGTGGACGTTCTTCCAGTACTCGCGCTTCAGCAGGTAAGTCAGTGCCGTGAAGGCCAACAGGAACAATACCACCTTGACGCCCAGGGAGCGGCGCAGAACCTGGGACGGTTCGCCGACATAGTCCAGGAAATTCACCAGGTCCCGAACCGTGGCCTGGTACTCCTCGCGCGACATGCTGCCCGGGGCCAGCTGTACGAAATGGTCGAACACCTGCTGGCCGTTCTCCATGCGGAACACGGCCGCCTTGGGGCCTTCCAGACTCGATAGCATATGCGGCATGGCGATACCGGGAAGCTGAAGGTTGTTGGCGCCGGTCGACCGCGACGGGTCCACGTAGTAAGTCGTGAACAGGCGGTACAGATAGTCCGTGCCGCGCGAGCGCGCGATCAGCGACAGATCCGGTGGCACCTTGCCGAACCAGGTCAGCGCGTCCGCGGACGGCATCGGCGTCGCCACATAGTCACTGGCCTTCGCGCCCGCCGGCAGCAGAAACTGCTGCAGCTGATCGGGCGTGATCTGCAGATCCGTCGCCATGCGCGAATAGCGCATGTACTTGAGCGCGTGGCAGCCCCGGCAATAGCCGGCGAAGTCGCGCAGCCCGCGTTGCAGTGAGGCGATATCGGCGACGGAATTGTCGGCGCCCCAGGACTCCCAGTCAGCGCCGAAGCCACGCAGGCGCTCCTCTTCGTCCTTCTTCTTCTTGTCCGCCTGCTGCTGCTGCGCAACTTTGGCGGCCAAGGCCATGGCCGCCTGCACGCTGCCCGGCGCGGCGGCCGGAGCCGAGGCCGTGGCGTCGGCCGCGGAACTCGCCGGAGCCGAGTCATCGGCTGCGCAGGCAACGCCGCCGGCTACGAACAGCAATGCGGCAAAGCCGGAACACAGGAGTCCGGGTCTCGCGCGGTTCACTCTAACCATGGGCCTGGAACCTCACGCGATCGGGCACCGGCTTGCACCTTTCCATGCGGGTGTAGAACGGCATCAGGATGAAGAAGGCGAAGTAGCCGCCCGTGGCGAGTCGCCCGAGATAGATATAAATCCCGGTCGGTTCCTGCAGACCCAGATACATCAGGCCCAGAAATGACACCGTGAACAGCGCCAGGAAAGCCTTCGACAGCGGGCCCTTGTAGCGGATCGATTTCACCGGCGAGCGATCCAGCCAGGGCAGCAGCAGGAAGCACAACAGCGACAGCGCCATCAGTAAAGCGCCCATGCGCTGGTCGGGAATCGCCCGCAAAATGGCGTAATACGGCGTGAAGTACCAGGATGGCGTAATGGGATTGGGCGTCGAGAAGATGTCGGTGGGCTCGAAGTTCGCGTGCTCCAGGAAATATCCGCCCAGGGTCGGGGCGAAGAACACCACCACCGCAAAGATCACCAGGAACACGGAAATCCCGAAGGAGTCCTTGACGGAGTAATACGGATGGAACGGAATGCCGTCCACCGGATGTCCATCGGGCCCAAGCTTGGCCTTTATTTCAATGCCGTCCGGATTGTTCGAACCCGTGCGACGCAAGGCGACCAGGTGCAGCACCACCAGCAGCAGCAGCGCCAGCGGCACGGCCACCACATGCAGGGCAAAGAAGCGGTTCAGGGTCGAGTCGGCGATGCCGTAATCGCCGCGGATCCATTCCACCAGCGTCGGTCCGATCACCGGAATGGTGCCGAAGATGTTCACGATCACGTTGGCGGCCCAATAGGACATGTTGCCCCAGGGCAGCACATAGCCCATGAAGGCCTCGGCCATCAGCGCCAGATATATGAGCATGCCGAACAGCCACAGCAGTTCACGCGGCGCGCGGTACGAGCCGTACATGAGCGCGCGGTACATATGCAGGTAGACGACGAAGAAGAACGCCGATGCACCGGTGGAGTGCAGGTAGCGGATCAGCCACCCGTAGTCGACCTCGCGCATGATGAATTCGACCGAGTCGAACGAGGTGGCCTCGCCCGGCTTGTAGAACATCGTCAGGAAGATGCCCGTCACGAGCTGCAGCACCAGCACGACCATGGCAATGAAGCCAAAGAAGTACCAGATGTTGAAATTCTTGGGCGCGTAGTAGCCGGTGGCCTGAGTTTCGATGAACTCCTTGACCGGCAAACGCTTGAAGAGCCAGGCCTTCAGACCTTTGCTCTCGACTTCCCTCTGGGGCCCGCCCGAATCCGCGGGTTTAACGGCTATCACCATCCGGCCGCTCCTAAAATTTTCGTCCCGCAAGAACAAGAACGCCGCCCTACGGGCGTGGACCCATGTTTCCGTTGCTCAGGGGGGCGGCGCATTATACACACAACAAAGTCCCGCCTTCGGTCACGTCAGCGGGACTTTATGGTTCACGAATCATGAGGCGGGAATGAACCGGATCGGTCGGGTAATCATGTTCATTGCGGCATCCGTGGTCAGCGGCCTGGCCCTGGCGTTCATCATCGTTGCCTGGCGGCCCCAGCTGGTCGGGGTGGTGCCGGCCCCGGCGCCCCCGGCCGCGGAAGGCCGCGCCCCGCGCGACCCTGAAATCGGCGACAAAACCGACGCCGGCCCGACCAGCGTTGAAAAATCCGGCGCCGCCCGGCAAAGCAGCGCGGGCCTGGCCACCGACGGCCAACCCCCCGTCGTCCTGTTTCCCGGACATGATGCCTGGTCCTACGCGGATGCGGTCCAGCGCGCCGAACCGGCGGTCGTCAACATCTATACCTCCGGGACGGTGACCGAACGGGTGCAGCCCAGCGGCCTCGAGGCGTTTTTCGGCGATCTGGCGCCCCGCTACCGCAATCGCACCGAGCGCAGCCTGGGTTCCGGCGTCATCGTGGATACCGAGGGCCACATCGCCACCAACAATCATGTCATCGAAAACGCGGACCAGGTATGGGTGCAGCTGGCTGACCGCCGCGTGGCCGTGGCCAAGGTGGTCGGCCGGGATCCGGATTCGGACCTGGCGCTGCTGAAAATCAATCTCACGCACTTGTCGGTCATGCCCTTCGGCCACTCCGATCGCCTGCAGGTCGGGGACGTGGTCCTCGCGATCGGCAACCCGCTGGGGCTGTCCCAGACCGTCACGCATGGCATTGTCAGTGCGACGGCCCGCGGCCAGCTGGGGCTTGCGACCTTCGAGAATTTCATCCAGACCGATGCGGCCATCAACCCGGGTAATTCCGGCGGGGCCCTGATCAATACCCGCGGCGAACTGGTGGGCATCAACACGGCCGTGGTGGCAAAAACCATGGGCGCCGAAGGCATCGGCTTTGCGATTCCGGTCAACATGGTGCGCGGTGTGATCCACGACCTGATCGCGCATGGCAAGGTGGTGCGCGGCTGGATTGGCATCAGTGCGGAGGATTTCTCCGACGAGCAGGCCGCCAGCGTCGGCCTGCCGCATGGCGGCGTCGTGGTGGTGGATCTGGACCCGGGCCCGGCGCTGGAGGCGGGCCTGCGCCAGGGCGACATCCTCACGGGCATCGACGGCAGCGGCGTGACCAGCTCACAGGACATCCTCGCGCACATCGCGCGCACCCAGCCCGGTGTCACGATCAAACTTGCCGGGGTGCGCGGCCGTGCCACCTTCCAGGCCAACATCACGGTGCGCCAGCGTCCCCGGAACCTTTAAGGAGTCCTCCGCCATGGCACAACCTCCGCCCGCACCGACACCGGAAGCCAGCATCAGCCTGCGCAGCTTCCCGGATCGGGCGCTGCTGCAGGCGGCCGTGGAGGAGCGCCTGCGACAGGTGCTGGCCGGCACCGGCACCGACCATCCAGCGGTCATGCTCTCCGGCGGCAGCACCCCGATTCCGGCCTACCTGGAACTGGCGAATCGGCGGCTGACGCCGGCGCCGGGATTGACGCTGCTGTTCTCCGACGATCGTTATGTGCCGTCGGATTCGGATCAGAGCAACTTTCATCAAAGCCGTCCGCTGTTCACCTCGCTGGGCCTGAGTGCGGCACAGGTGCTGCGGATCCGCACCGAATTGCCGCTGGCCGAGGCGACCCTCGACAGCGAGCGGCGCCTGGCACAACTGTTGAGCGCCGGCCGCCGGATCACGCTGGGACTGCTCGGTTTGGGTGCAGACGGTCATACCGCATCGCTGTTTTCGGCCGCCGATCTGGAGCGCGCCCGGGGCCGCCTGGCGATCAGCGTGCGTCGACCCGACGGACGCGACGCGGTCAGCGTCACGCCCGCGGTATTGGAACGCGTGGACCAGTTGATCTTCGTGGTGGCCGGCGCCGACAAACGCGCCGCGCTGGCAGCGCTGATGCAGCGCCGGGCCGATCTCACCGCCTGGGCCGCCGTGCGCGGCTGCCGCTCAGTGGAGGTTTGGGCGGACGCCGCCGCTAGCTGCGCATAGGCCAGCGGGTCCAGCTATCCGCCGTCGCGCCCGGATCATGCCAGCCACACTCCCCGTCAATGACGTGGAAGGCTTCGGCCGGACCCCAGGTGCCCGGCTCGTAGGGATACACCGGCGTGGCTTGATTCAGCACCGGATCGACGGCCGCCCAGGCGGCCTCGACCTCGTCCTCGCGCGCGAACAGCGTGGCATCCCCGCTGAGCGCATCGCCGATGAGGCGTTCGTAGGGCTCCATCTCGCTCGCCGCCTGCTGATCGACGAACAGCTCCACTTCGCGCCCGGCCATGCGCTCGCCGGCGAGCTTCGCATGGGCGCCCAGCGCGATCGCCACATCCGGGCCGACCCGAAAACGGAAGTAATTGGGCTGGCAGGGTTTGGCATCCCCGAAGACTCGGGCCGGCGGGGCCCGCAGTTCCACCACCACCTCAGTCGCCTCAACCGGCAGGCACTTGCCCGCCCGCAAATAGAACGGCACCCCGCTCCAGCGCCAGGACTCGACGAACAGTTTCAGCGCCGCGAAGGTCTCGACCTTTGAATCCGGCGCGACCCCCGGTTCGTCCCGATAGCCCTTGAACTGACCGCGCACCAGGTCCTGGGGCCGCAGCGGCCGCAGTGCGCGGAACACCTTCACTTTTTCATCGCGCAGCGCATCGCCGCTGCTGTTCACCGGCGGCTCCATGGCCAGGAAGGCCACGATCTGCAGCAGATGATTCTGGACCACATCGCGAATCGCGCCCGCCTCGTCATAGAATTTGCCGCGCCCCGCGACGCCGATGGTCTCGGCCATGGTGATCTGGACGCTGGCCACGTAGTTGCGGTTCCAGATGGGCTCGAGAAAGGAGTTCGCAAAGCGGAAGTACAGCAGGTTCTGCACCGGCTCCTTGCCCAGGTAATGATCGATGCGGAAGATCGCGCGCTCATCGAAAATCCGATGCAGCGTCTGATTCAGGGCATGAGCGCTTGCCAGATCGCGGCCGAAGGGTTTTTCGATCACCACCCGTGCGCCCTTGTCGCAATTCGCGGCGGCCAATTGCGTGATGACCACCGGGAACATGCTGGGCGGAATGGCCAGGTAGTGCAAAGGGTGCTGCGCCGTATCGAGGAGCTTGCGCAGCTGCTGGAAGGTTTCGAGTGCGCCGTAGTCCCCGTCCACATACTGGACCAGCGCCACCAGCCGTTCCACCACGGCGGGGTCGGCTTCCTTCACAAACTGCTTCAGGCTGTCGCGCAGCCTTTCGATGAGCTGCTGACGCTGCCAGCCTGCCTTGGCGACGCCGATCACCGGTACGGTGAGGCGCCCCCGACGCACCAGTTGATACAGCGATGGGAAGATCTTCCGATGGCACAGATCCCCGGTGGCACCGAACAGCACCAGCGCATCGGCCGCCTCACGGGTCGCAGTGCCCATCCTTAACCCTTGGTCTCGACGTGGCCGCCAAATCCCAAACGCATGGCCGAGAGCACCTTGTCGGCGAACTCGGCGCGGCCACGTGACTCGAAGCGCGCATACAGCGCTGCGGTCAGGACATGCGCGGGCACGCCCTCCTCGATCGCGGCCTCGACGGTCCAGCGGCCCTCGCCGGAATCGGATACCCGCCCGGCGAAGTCGGTCAGGGCCGGGTCCTTCGCCAGTGCCTCGGCGGTCAGATCCAGCAGCTGCGAGGTGATGATGCTGCCACGGCGCCAGACTTCCGCCACCTGTGCCACATCGAAGGAATACTGGAACAGGCGCGGTTCGGCCAGCGGCGCGGTTTCGGCATCCTCGCCACCCTTGTGATCAAGTCCGATGTTGGCGTGCTTGAGGATGTTGAAGCCTTCCGCATAGGCCGCCATCAGGCCGTACTCGATGCCGTTGTGGACCATTTTCACGAAGTGGCCGCCACCGTTGGCGCCGCAATGCAGATAGCCTTGGCGAGCGGTGCCATGTGCAGCCCGATCGGCGGCCGAGGGCGGGGCGCCACCCGGGGCCAGGGTCGCGAAAATCGGCTCCAGATGCGCGACGATGTCATCCTCGCCGCCGATCATCTGGCAGTAGCCGCGTTCCAGGCCCAGGACGCCGCCGCTGGTCCCCACATCGACGAAGTGAAGCTTCGACTTCGCCAGCGCATCGGCTCGGCGAATGTCGTCGTGGTAATGGGAATTGCCGCCATCGATGAGGATGTCACCGGCACTGAGCAGCGGCAAAAGCTGTGCAATGACGCCATCGACGGCGCTGGCCGGCACCATCAGCCAGATCGCGCGCGGCGCGGCCAGGCCCTTGACCAGATCCGCAAGCGTCGTGACGCCCTTGGCGCCATCGGCCGTCGCGGCCTTCACGGCCGCGGGCTCCGTCGCGAAGGCCACGATCTCATGTCCACTGCGCAGCAGGCGTTTCACCATGTTGGCGCCCATGCGCCCCAGACCAATCATTCCCAGCTGCATGTGGACTCCTAAGATTTAGTTGGGGACGCGACGGATCTGCGCGCCGATACCGGCGAGCTTCTCCTCAATGGTCTCGTAGCCCCGGTCGATATGATAAATGCGCTCGATTTCGGTGCGACCCTCGGCCACCAGGCCGGCCAGCACCAGACTGGCGGAGGCACGCAGATCCGTCGCCATGACCGGCGCGGCGGTCAGGCGTTCGACCCCGCGGATGATGGCGGTGTTGCCCTCGAGGCGGATTTCCGCCCCCAGCCGCCGCATTTCCAGCATGTGCATGAAGCGGTTTTCGAAAATTGTTTCGATGATGGTGCCGACGCCCGCCGCCACGGTGTTGAGCGCCGCGAACTGCGCCTGCATGTCGGTGGGAAATGCCGGATAGGGTGCGGTGCGCACGTCCACGGCGCGCGGCCGCCGGCCGCGCATGTCCACTTCGATCCAGTTGTCGCCGATATCCACGCTGGCGCCGGCTTCGCGCAATTTGGCGGTGACCGCGTCCAGGTGATCCGGCCGGGTGTGCTTGATGCGCACATGACCGCGGGTGATCGCGCCGGCCACCAGGTAGGTGCCGCTCTCGATGCGGTCCGGCAGGACCTCGTAGGTGCAGCCGTGCAGCTTCTCCACGCCGTGGATGACGATCTTGTCGGTCCCGGCGCCGTGAATCTTCGCACCCATGGCGATCAGGAAGTTGGCCAGATCCACGACCTCGGGCTCGCGGGCCGCGTTTTCCAGCACGGTCTCGCCGTCCGCCAGTGAGGCGGCCATCATCAGGTTCTCGGTGCCGGTCACCGTAACCGCCTCGAGCACCAGGTGTGCACCCCGCAGCCGCCCGGCGCGCGCGCGGATGTAGCCGCCCTCGATCAGGATCTCCGCGCCCATGGCCTGCAGGCCGGCCACATGAATGTTCACCGGTCGCGCGCCGATGGCGCAGCCGCCGGGCAGGGACACATCCGCGCGCCCAAATCGGGCCACCAGCGGACCCAGCACCAGGATGGAGGCGCGCATGGTCTTCACCAGATCGTACGGCGCGAAGCACTCCGTCAGGGTCGAGGCGTCCACTTCGATGCGCAGGCCTTCCGCGATGGTGACGCTGACGCCCATGCGGCCGAGCAGTTCGATGGTCGTGGTCACATCCTTCAGATGCGGCACGTTGCAGATCGTGACCGGCTCGGAGGCCAGCAGACCTGCGGCCAGAATCGGCAGCGTGGCGTTCTTGGCGCCGGAGATGCGCACTTCGCCCTCGAGCGGCACGCCGCCCGTGATCTGTAGTTTGTCCATGTGTGCTGTCTGCTAAGCGCCGCGGGTGGCCCACTCATCGGGCGTGAACGCCTCGATCGAGAGGGCGTGGATTTCGCGGCCCACCAGCTCACCGAGCGTGGCGTAGACCAGCTGGTGACGGGCGATGCCGCGCTTGCCGGCAAAAGCCTGCGCCACGATTCTGGCGGAATAATGGGTATTGTCCGGGGATTGGACCAGGACTTGCGCGCCAGGCAGGCCGGCGCGGATCAGTTCGGCGACTTTCTCGGGATTCATGCGGACCAATGGTAGCAAATGGCCGCCCCCGGACCTTAAGGGGAGCGGCAGCTGCGCCCTGGTTCGGGGTATTCTTGCGACAAGGAACCCGTAAATGCCTGCCGCCATCGCTGCCAGATTTGTCGAAGATGCCGCCCTGCTGAGCGCCGCGCGCCGCGCGTTGGCCATCGAGGCGCGTGCCGTGGAGTCGCTGGGCGCCCGCCTGGGCGCGGAATTCGTGGCGGCCTGCCGCCTGTGCCTGGGCGGCACCGGCCGGGTGATCGTCACCGGCATCGGCAAGTCCGGCCATGTGGGCCGCAAGATCGCCGCCACCCTGGCCAGCACCGGGACGCCGGCCTTCTTTCTGCATGCCGCGGAGGCCGGCCACGGGGACCTGGGGATGATCACCGCCGGGGATGTGGTGCTCGCCCTGTCAAATTCCGGGGAGAGCCCGGAACTGGTGTTCCTGCTGCCGCATCTGAAGCGTTTGGCCATCCCCCTCATCACCCTCACCGGCAATCTCGCCTCGACGCTGGCCCGCAATGCCACGGTCGCGCTGGATGTGACCGTGCCGGAGGAGGCCTGTCCGCTGAATCTCGCACCCACCGCCAGCACCACCGCGATGCTGGCCATGGGCGATGCCCTCGCCGTCACCCTCCTCGAAGCCCGCGGTTTCACGGCCACGGATTTCGCCCGCTCCCACCCCGGCGGGATGCTCGGGCGGCGCCTGTTCCTGCGGGTCGAGGACATCATGCGGCGCGGCACGGACCTGCCGCGCATCGCGCCCACGGCGACGCTCGCGCAGGGGCTGCTGGAAATGTCGCGCAAGGGCTTGGGGATGACCGTGATCGTGGATCCCGACGATACCGTGCTGGGGGTCTTCACCGATGGGGACCTGCGCCGGGTGCTGGACCGCCAGGTCGATATCCATGCCCTGCACATGCAGGATGTCATGACGGCAGACTGTCGCACCATCGGCCCGCAGGAACTGGCCGCCGAAGGGGTGCACCTCATGGATCAGCACCGGATTACGGTGCTGCCGGTGGTGGCGGCCGGACGCCTGCTGGGCGCTTTCAATGTGCACGACCTGCTGCGCGCAGGCGTGATGTAGGAGAGCGCTCTGCCACGTCGGAAATCAACCCCGGCCGCCATTCGCCTGCTGATTCTGGATGTCGATGGCGTACTCACCGACGGACGGGTGTACTACGGGGCGCGCGGTGAGCAGCTGCAGAGCTTCAACATCAAGGATGGTTTCGGCTTGAAGTGCCTGGCCCGCGCCGGCGTCGCGATCGCCATCATCTCGGGCCGACGGTCCGCGGCCGTGACCCGCCGCTGCCGGGAACTCGGGATCCGCCATGTGGTCCAGGGAAGCCAGGACAAAGTGCGCGACTTTCGGACCCTGGCCGCGAGGCTCGAGGTGTCCGCCGCGCAATGCGCGTACATTGGGGATGACCTGCCCGACGTGGCGTTGCTGCGCACGGTCGGGCTGGCCTTCGCCGTGGCGGACGCGCACCCGAGCGCACGGGCTGCCGCACACCATGTGACCCAACTGCCGGGTGGCTGCGGCGCGGTGCGCGAAGTCTGCGACCGGCTGCTGGCGGCGCATCCGGCACAACTCGGTTCAGGACATTGAATTACCGCCTGCTCATTCTCTTCGGTCTGGTGCTCGCCGGCGTGGCCCTGTGGCTCACGCTCCTGTCGGCACCCAACGGACCGGTCACGGCCCAGGTCAACCGTGCCGCGGGCCCCGATCAGGGCTATTCGGCAACCGATGCCGCGTTGGTGGAAACGGGTGATGACGGGCGCCCGCTGTACACCCTGCAGGCACGCCAGGTGCAGCAGGACCCCGGCAGCGACATCATCAGTCTGCAGACCGTGCACATGACCTATCGGGATACCCAGGGCGGCCAATGGCAGGCGCGCGCCGACGCGGCCACCGCGCAGCAGGAGGCGGCGGTGATTGATCTGGCCGGTGCCGTCGATGTATCCGGTACCTTCGCCGGGGCTGCCCAGCCGGCGCACATCCTGACCGACAAGCTGCATGTGGACACCCGCAAGGGAATCATCCGGACCCGTTCCGCGGTGACCCTCACCTGGGCCGGTTTTGTCGAGAATGCGCGCGGCCTCGTGGTCGATATCAAGGATCAGAACTTCAAACTGGAAGCCGATATCCATGGCCACTTTGTTCCCTGAGTCATGGCAGCGGTGCGCCGGCCTGGGGCGACGTCTGGCGCTCGGCCTGGCGGCGGCCGCGGCCCTGGGCTGGCTGACCGGCGCCGCCGGCCCCCCCCCGGGCGCCGAAGGGAAACCCCATTTCGCCAGCGGCAGCCTCCCGGGGGGCGCGGGGAAGCCCGCGATTCAGTGGGTCGCCCGCTCCTCGGACCTGGACTACAAGACCCGCGTGCTGCATCTGCATGGGAATGTGAAAATCTCCCAGGGCGAGATGAGTGTCGCCGCGGATGAAGCGGTGGCCACCGCCACCAGCGAGGACTCCAAGAGCCAACATTGGGAATTCACGGGCCACGTGCAGGTCCGCGCCGAAACCCAGGGCGTCCTGCAGGCCGACCACGCAAGCGTCGAAATCACCAACGGCGAGCTCGCCAGCGCCGTCGTCGGCGGTTCGCCGGCGCAATTCGAGCAGACCCGCGTCACCTCGGGCAGGCTGGTCAAGGGCCACGCCGCCACCATCAGCTATGACGTGGCCGCCGCCGTCGTGAAGCTCTCCGGTGATGCGTGGCTGAGCGATGAACGCAGTCATGACGAGACCAACGGTCCCTCCATCACCTACAACATGCGTCAACGGCGGATTGAAAGCGACGGCGGCACGGGCCCCGGCGGGCGGGGGGACGCGACCGTGACGCCCAAGGCCGCACCCGGCAAAGTCGCTCACGACGGCACCGGCACGCCGGGAAAACCGTGACTGAAACCCTGCTGCGCGCGACCCATCTGGCCAAGAGCTACCGTTCCCGCAAGGTCGTGCAGGACCTGTCGCTGGAAGTGCGCGCCGGTGAGATCGTGGGTCTGCTGGGCCCCAATGGCGCGGGCAAGACCACCGCCTTCTACATGATCGTGGGGCTGGTGCCCTGCGATGCCGGCCGGATCACGCTGGGCGATGAGGATCTCACCTTCGCGCCCATGCATCGGCGGGCCCGGGCCGGACTGGGCTACCTGCCGCAGGAGCCGTCGGTGTTTCGGAAGCTCTCGGTGAAGAACAATGTCATGGCCATCCTCGAGACCCGGGCGGATCTGACCCAGGAGGCCCGCGAGGAGCGCCTCGAGGCGCTGCTGGAGGATTTCCGCATCGGCCACGTGCGCAACAGCCTGGGGTTGTCCCTGTCCGGCGGTGAGCGGCGCCGGGTGGAGATCGCCCGGGCGCTGGCCGCCAATCCGCGCTTCATCCTGCTGGATGAGCCCTTCGCCGGCGTCGACCCGATTTCCGTGCTGGATATCCAGCGCATCATCCGCGACCTCACCGCGCGCGGCATCGGGGTCCTGATCACCGACCACAACGTGCGGGAAACCCTCGGAATTGTCGGGCGCGCCTACATCGTCAACCAGGGAACGGTGATCGCATCCGGAACCGCAGAAGAAATCCTTGCAAACCCTCAAGTCCGTGAGGTGTACTTAGGGCAATCATTCCGGTTGTAGCACCGCCTGTCGGTCTATAACTTCCAGTTTTTCAAGGCCTTAAGAAAGGTCAAGTGCCCATAGTGCAAGAAACATGCTGAAACCGACTCTGCAACTGCGAATGGGTCAGCAACTGACCATGACGCCGCAGTTGCAGCAGGCCATCCGACTGCTCCAGATGCCAGCGCTGGAGCTGCAGGCTCACATCCGGGAGCTGCTCGAGAGCAATGTGATGCTGGAGCCGGTCGAGGATGCCGACACCACCAGCGGCTTTGAGGCCGTCGAAGCACCGGTGGCCGAACCGGAGGTGACCCAGGCCGCCGCCGCCGACCAGGAGCCGCAGGTGGAAGTGGTCGATGACCACTGGGGCGAGCAGAGCGTGGGGCCGGCCGACAATTCCTGGAATGGCGAGGACGATGATCGCCAGCAGGAGTTTGCCGACGCGTCCGGCCAGACGGTCCAGGAACATCTGTTGTGGCAGCTGGAAATGGCGCACCTGCCGGCGCGCTCCTTGGGAATCGCCAGCGCCATCGTCGATGCCATCAACGACGATGGCTACCTGATGGAGCCGCTGGAGGAGATCGCCAACACCCTGCGGCCGGAGATCCAGGCCGAAGTCGCGGAGATCGAACAGGTCCTGCTGCGGGTCCAGCAGCTGGACCCGGCGGGCGTTGCCGCCCGCTCGGTCAGCGAATGCATTGAACTGCAACTGCGGCAGCTGCAGGCGGACACCCCGGGGCTCGCCACGGCGATGCTGATCGCCCGCAGCCACCTGGAACTGGTGGCCGGA
>Ga0210400_10002947_pt1 | contig 15308 bp, 14 predicted proteins | sample IncBWH26MmetaG_FD_155456 | JGI IMG/M metagenome (GOLD analysis project Ga0210400, IMG submission 155456) | Forest soil microbial communities from Barre Woods Harvard Forest LTER site, Petersham, Massachusetts, United States - Inc-BW-H-26-M | ecosystem: Environmental > Terrestrial > Soil >... | reverse complement strand
GTGTCGGGCAGGGGACCAGCGGCGCGGAGGCTTCCGGCCAGCACGAAGGGGATACCCGCCTTGACACATTCGTACATCACGCCGCTCTTCAGGCGCCCGGATTCGACTGCCTTGGCGATGCCGCCGGCGTGATAAATCGCGTTGATCGCCCGCATGTGGTTGCGATGCCCGTGCTCCTCCTGGCGGCCGTCGCTTAAGCGCACGCCGAGCGACGTGCCCAGCAGTGCGGACTCGATATCGTGCACGCCGAGGGCGTTTCCGGCCAGCAGACCATTCACCCATCCGGACCGGATCATTTTCGCCAGGGCGGCAACTCCACCGGTGTGGACCACCACCGGGCCCGCTACCACGACGATCTTCTTGCCTTCCGCCCGTGTCTGCTGCATCAAGGACGCGATCTGGCGGACCGCCGTCTCGAGTTGGCGCTCCGACGAGATCTCGTTGCTCATGAAGGCGAACGCCAGTCGGTCGCGCTCCTTGGATTCGGGCACGACGCGAATCCCGCGCATACCGACCACCACCCGGTCGCCTTTCTTTAGATCCCGCAGCCTGCGGCATGCCGCGCGACCGCCCGAGACCACGACCATGGCGTCCATGCGCTGGTTCTCCACCTCTGCCCACTGGCCGCTCACTCGAATCAGCGTCCGGTTGTTGGTGGTGGAATAGAAATCCTCCGGAGCGCAGCAATCGCGCTCCACTGTGGCGAGCTCGGCGTTGCCGGTGTCGGCCGGACTGCAGCCCAATCCGAGGAGCTGGCTGAGCACCTGCTGCATGTCCGCCTCTTCCGGCGTTTCGAGGCGCAGGCGCAGATAGGACTTGTCGGCATTGGTGCGGCCGATGCGGAACTCTTCCACTTCAAATTTGCCGTTGTATTCGACCACCGTGTCGAAGATCTGCTCCATCAAGTGCGAATCGATCAGGTGGCCTTCGGCCTCGACGACTTCCTGTTGCATGGGTAACATTCAGGATACCGTGGCCTCGCGGTTCGGTGGCGGCTACAAGGAAGCGCAGCGGCAAAACGAACTCAGGAAGTTCTTGAAACCAAAGGGATGTGATGTGCCAGATCTAGATAAGCTACTCAAACCGCAGCGCCCGGACCGGGTCGATACGGATCGCGCGCCGCGCCGGAATAAGACATGCGCCTACAGCCACGACCAGTAAAAGCATCGTGACAATAGAGATCGTGAAGGGATCGCGCGGGCTCACGCCGAACAGCTGACTCGCCAGGAGCTGTCCAATCGCAAGGGCGCCAATCAGACCCGCCATAATCCCACCCACCACCGGCAGCAGGCCTTGCCGAAGCACCATCGCGACCAATTGACGGGGTTCCGCACCCAGCGCGAGGCGGATACCAATCTCCGGCGTCCGTCTGGCTACCGTGAACGAAACGACGCCATAGATGCCAAAAGATGCCAGAACCAGCGCTGCTGCTGCGAACGCTACCGCCATATACATCTCGAAACGTCGTGGCGCGACGGACTCGTCCAACACTTCCATCATGGTTTGCGCCGGTGCAATCGGAAGGTCCGAGTCGAGAGAGCGGAGAACCTTGTGCAAAGCACCCGTGACTGTTGACGGGTCCGCTTTAGTGCGGAGCACAAACGACCCTTCACTCATGCCGGTATCCCAATAGGGTTGATAGATGGTGAGGGGTGGCTCCTGTTCCGCCGTTGCGCGTGCGTCACCAACCACTCCGACCACTTCCAGGGTGGCTGACTTCCCAAAGGACCCGCAAGTCATTACGTGCCTTCCGATCGGGCTCTGATCCGGCCAAAGAGTGCGTGCGACCCGTTCGTTCACAACCGCCACTCTCCGGTCACGATCTCGTTCCTCGAGAGCGCTCCCACTCACGATAGGGATGCCCATGGTCTTCCAGAAGTCGGGCGCAACAAATTGATAATTCGCCAGGCCAGCAAAGTTGGAGGCCGCGTCGGGGTGCGCGGGATCGGGCAAGTGATCCGGATCGCGTAATCCGCACGTCGAATTCTGGCCGCGCAAAGGAGCTTGATTGGTAACAGACGCAGCCTCAACCCCAGGAAGGTTTGCCAACAGAGGCAACGCGTCACCAATGAATCGGGCCCTCTGCGGCCTCGTATATTTCGAGTTAGTCAGGGCAAAGTCCTGCGAGACGACGCGGGCCACATCGATGCCCTTATCCGCTTCGATCACCCGGACGAAACTAACCATGAGAAGGCCGCCAACGACCAGGAGGAGTGTGCTCAGTGCGACTTCCAAGCCTACGATCGCCTCGCGAAGACGGAGCCGGCGGCCAAGCTCGGTGGCATTGGCCGAACCAGCTTTGAGAGCGTCCAGCGGGGCGGTTTTCGATAGCCGCCAAGCCGGAATATAGCCGCAAATCAGGGTCGACAGGGCCATGGCGGCGGAAGCAAACAGGAGAACCCGCCAATCAATGCGCACTTCGTCGAGACGCGGCAACGAGACGGGCGCGGAGGCGGCGAACGCCCGAATCCCAGCATCGGCCAGGAACAAGCCGAGGACTCCGCCGATTGCAACCAACGCGACTGCTTCGGTCAAGGCAAGGCCAAACACACGCTGCCTGCTCGCCCCCAGCGCCATCCGGACACCGGCTTCGCGAAGACGGCCGCCCGTTCGCAGCAACATGAGATTGCCGACGTTAACACAAACGATCAACAGAACGGCTCCCACGGTGCCAAGCAAAAGCCATAGAGCGGGCCGCACTCCGGCAGTCGCCTGATCGAGCAGCGGCGCCATGCCAGGTTTGCTTTCTATCTTGAACTGGCGGACAAGGTCGGCGATCAGAGCGCTCATCTCCGATATCGCAGCCTGCGGCTGGACACCCGGCCTCAGCCGTACGATCGAGTCAAAGCTGTACTGCCCGTAGGCTCTAGCTTGTGAGACGTCAAATCCGAGAGGCCGGAGGATCATCGGATTGCGCATGTTTGGCAGCCTTAACTCCGGCATGATTCCAACGACCAGATTCGGCACGCCGTCCAGGAAAATGTTTTGACCGACGATGGAGGGGGCCGAGGCAAAACGGCCTTGCCACAGCGAGTCAGAGAGAATCACCACGTTGGAATTCCCAAACTCTTCTTCGGGCCGGAAATCCCGGCCCAAGGCAGGTTGAATCCCGAGGGTTTTAAGAAAATTGTGGGAAACGGCCAACCCAACAATCGGTTGAGGCTCGCCGGTACCGGTAAGTGTGGCGTCCAGTCCGTCAATCAGTGCGATCTGCTCCCAGGATTGACCATGAGCTCTCCACTCGTGAAAATGGCGCGCGTTCACCGGCCAGGGACCGTTGGCTTTGAACCGGGGCGCCACAATGGTTTGCGCCTCGTACAGCCGGCCTGGCTCCGGAAACTTCAGCGGAGTTAACAACACGCCATTCACGATGGAGAACATCGCAGTGGTCGCGCCCAGGCCCAGAGCTAGTGTGAGGACCGCGACTAAGGTGAACCCGGGACTCCTCCGCATCTGACGAAACGCGTACCTAAGATCCTGGAAAGACCGTTCCACCCATGCCAAACCCCAGGCCCAACCCCACATTTCACGCGTCGCTTCTTTGACCAAGAGTGGATTGCCGAAGTCGCGCTGAGCCGCAAGCTTGGCTTCTACAGGCGATTCGCCGCGCTCAACCCGGTCCTGCTCGACCATGGACAGATGCGCGCCAATCTCCTCGTCGATATCAGCATCACGACGACGCCATTGTTTGAAGGTGTTCCACAAACTCATTCGCCACCCCCGGGAGTGAACCTAGCCTTCATGACGCCCCCTTCATGACACCAGTGATGGACTCCTCGGCCAGCAACTGTTTCTTACCTGCCGCCGTCAGCCGATAGTACTTCGCCCGCTGGTTCTTCTCCGAGACCTTCCAATCAGACGCGAGCCAACCCTGCCGCTCCAGACGGTGAAGCGCGGGATAGAGCGAGCCGGTTTCCACCTTCAGCAGCTCTCCCGAGTTGGCTCGAATGGCCAGGGAGATCCCGTGGCCGTGTTGAGGCCCCCATTGAAGAGTTCTCAGAATCAGCATGTCAAGCGTGCCCTGGAGCAGCTCGACATGGTTGCGGTAAGGTTCATGGCGCGGCATAGTAGGCTGTAGACAGGCTACTACAGACTTTGTAGAATGTCTACTACTTTGTATTGTTGGAATGTGGGCTAACCCCGGCGTGCGACACACGTCGAAAGCTCGAAGGAGATTGCATGCCGCTCAAATCAGTAACCCCCAAGAACGCGGTCGCAGTGATGACCGTCGTCGTAGCCGCTTTCGTTACAGCTAGCCTGACGAACGGGTCTCTGATTCGGGCTCAGGCGCCGCCGACGGTGCGCCTACCCGACGAGTCCGCGGGAATTGACGGGATTGCCCGGACGCTGATTTCCGTGTTCGATCAAGCCGACGTTGTCGCGTTAGGCGAGACTCACGTGTGGAGAGTGGATACCGATCTGCGAATCGCCGTGGTTCGCCATCCCGACTTCGCGAAGAAAGTGCGGTCCATCGTAGTGGAGTTCGGCAGCACCACGGAGCAGTCGACCCTGGACCGTTACATTCGGGGCGAGAACGTGCCCAGGGCCCAGTTGGAGCAGGTCTGGAAGACCACAACCCAGCGCGCCAACGGAGTCTGGGACTCACCAGTTTACGCGGAGTTTCTCGCAGCCGTCCGCGACGTCAATTCGAGGCTGCCTGCCGATGCGCGAATTCGCGTCCTTGGGGGTGATCCCGGTCCAGGAGACAACCGTAGCCGTGAGACCGCCGCCGTCTCCGTTCTGAAGGAGCAGGTGCTTCAGAAGCATGGGAAGGCCCTGGTGATATATGGCGCCGCGCACTTCTATCGGACGATGCCAGCGGATTACCTTTCTAGCGTGGGCCAAGACATCGGAATCGCGAGGATGTTGGAAATCGATTATCCCGGTCGAACTTTCGTGGTGATTCCAATCGGCCGGCTCGATATTCCGCCTGGGGCCACGCTGCCCGTTAATCCCGACTATCAGAAGTTCGACCGCGCTCTGAAGACGCAGGTGCGTCCGGTGCTGGTGCCACTCCAACGATTGCCCTTCCGGGATTTTACAGCTGAGGAGTTCCTCGGCAACGGGGTGTTCTCCTGCCGCGGACCCGGCGGATGCAGGAGCATCTTTCAGGGAAGTCCTCTGACTCTCGGCCAGATGGCGGATGCGTGCGTCTATGTGGGCGCCGACGTTGATACGAAAGCGAAGGCAGCTCGATAGAGAATACCGGCGACGTGATCTCGATTACACGGCCAAGTGGCCCGCCTCGGCACCACGTATTCTGAGGAGGGATGCTCAAGAAGCTGAATATTGAAGGCTATCGGTCCATCCGTGACCTTAGCTTGAATCTTCTGCCTATCAATGTTTTGACTGGTCCGAACGGATGCGGAAAGTCGAACCTATACAACTCCCTGGTCCTGATCGCACGCGCCGCGGAAGGCCGCCTGGCACGAGCGATAGCGGAGGAGGGCGGAACCCCGAGTGTATTTTGGGCGGGAGGCGAGCGCGTCCGTCTGCAACGTAAACGTCCGCCACGAAGGGTCATCATCGGTTTTGAAGACGAAGAGTTCGGATATGAACTCCAGATCGGTCTACCGTCGATGAATGAACTTGCAATAGGGACGATGTTCACGCTCGATCCGCGCGTAAAAGAGGAGTACATTTGGCCATCGGGGACAAAAAAACGAGTACTCATGCTCAAGCGCGACGAGCCTTCAGCCTGGCTGAGAGACGCGGCGGGCAACATGGTCGTGTATCCCTTCAAAATCTCAAAGTCTGATTCCGTCCTCGCGCAGATCATCGATCCTCATCTTTACCCGGAGATTTCGAGCGTGCGCGGCAACATCCTTGGATGGCGCTTCTACCACTACTTCCGTACCGACAGTGAATCCCCATTGCGCCAGCCGCAGATTGGCGTTCAGACCACGGTGCTCAGCCATGATGGATCCGATCTCGCCGCCGCGCTTCAAACCATTCTTGAAATCGGGGATAAAGCCGCGCTCAATGAGGCGATTCATTCCGCTCTCGGAGGTGCGTCTATCTTGATCCAAGCAGAGGCGACCCAGTTTAAGATGAGTCTCGAAATCCCGGGCCTGCTACGTCCTTTGCAGCCTCGTGAGTTCTCTGACGGTCAGCTCCGCTTCCTCTGCCTATGCGCCGCCCTGCTGAGTCCCCGGCCTCCTTCCTTGCTGGCGTTGAACGAGCCTGAAACCAGCCTGCACCCTGATTTAATCGATGCATTGGCTCGTTTGATTGTGGTCGCGTCAAAGCATACTCAGCTCTGGATAACGACTCATTCAAAGGCTCTGGCCGAGCGAATCGAGGAGCATTCAGGGGTACCGCGGGTTCGACTCGAAATGAGGGATGGAGAAACAACCGTAGGCGGGAGGCCTACGCACCGGACGTGCTGATCGTACCCAGCTTGCGCAGCAGCATGAACTTCGGCCGGGTGTGCGGGACCTCCGGCAGACCCATGATCGTGCGGGCCAGCGCCTCACATGCCCTGTTGAACGCACTGCCCGAAGAAGCCAGGCGTGTTTCCAGGACCGCGTTCCGGATTTCCTTGTAATCGTTCGGCAGGGTCCCGAAGACCGGTCCCTCCACGATCTTCTCGATGTTTTCCATCGTTAGACGGCCGCGCTCCCAACGGTTGATCAGTACCTTGATGTTTTCCCTGGGAATCTCGCAACTCTCGAGATCCGCACGGCGGAACTTGGCCAGTTTGACGGAAGGCATCTCGGGCTGGCACACGACGAAAACCGCCCGCGCGTTGCGAACAAACTCGGCGGTAGCCTGGTTGATGACTTCCGGCAGGTCCACCACGATGTAGTCGTACTGTTTCTGTGCAAATAGCAATAGCTGGTAATAATCAGCCCACGATGGGAGGCGGCCACGCTTGCCGGGATTCGCCAGCAACAGGTCTACCCCCGCGATCTGCGCCGTGAGCTGCCGCCATTCCAGAGGGCTCAATGATTCGCCGTGGTAGTCCAGAGCCTCCGGGAGCCCCTTGTGGCGCTCCAGGTTCAGCATGATCGAGAGAGGGCCGGAACGGTGGTCGCATTCGACCAGCAACACCTTTTTGTTCGTTCCGGCAATCGCTGCAGCCAGGTGGAGCGTCACCGCGGAGCACCCGCTCCCGGCCTTGGCCGGTACGAACGCCAGGATGTTCTGGTGGGTCAATGGATACCGCCGGTGCATGGCTTCATACGCCGCCGCCTCGATATCCCCTGGAGAGAAAGGCTCACTGAGCAGGTCCAGGATGCCTGCGTCCTCGAATGCCAGTTGCTCGGCCCGATCCCAGCGCGGCCGGAACCCGATGATCACGGTCCGCGGCAGATTTTGCACGATTTCCTTGGCGATGAGGGCGGCTGTGTCCCAGTCGCCCAGGTCCAGCAGAACGATCGCGGGATTCTGGATCGCGAATGTCCTGACGATCTCCTTGGCGGGAGGAACGGGTGTGACTCTGTAGCACGGCTGAAATGCCCCGGACTCCTGAGTCAGCATCTCAATGGCATCGGCTGCAACAGAATTAGGGGTCACCACGGCGAGCCGAAGCATGGATATTTAAGCTTGGGAGCTTTAAACGCTATTCTACCCGTTCGCCGCACGCCGTGAAAGGAATCCGTGCCCGAACCTCAGGGAGATCCTATTTCCAGTCTAATTCCGGCTTGAGAATTCTCAGTGCTTTCGCAGACTTAAGTTTATGCGCGTTCGCCCAACCCGGATGGCGGCCTCGGGAGCCTGTCTGCTGGCGGTAGCGGCGGGGGTGATGGACGCCCAGACCAGCGTGGAATACATCGGGGGTACCGCGCCGCAGCTAGTGGCCGGAATGCAAGGGTCCATGGCGCTCGCGGATGATCGCTACCTGGCGTTCTATGCCGGGAAAATCCAAATGCGGGTGCCGTATGACCATATCAATCTGGTCGAATACGGTCAGCAAGTCGACCGTCGTTTGGCGTTAGCGCTGGTGCTTTCGCCGGTTTTCTTGCTCAGCAGGTCGCGCAAGCATTTCCTTACTATTGGCTTCAGCGGCGAGGACGGCAAGCAGCAGGCCATGGTATTTCGCGTGGATAAGAACAGCATTCGACCTACCCTGGCCGGTCTGGAGGCGCGCACCGGACTGAAGGTCCAGTATCAGGATGAGCAGGCGCGCAAGGCTCGTAACCAATGATTAGGGAATCATGAAAACGATCGTTCTCTTCGTGCTGCTGCTATGCGCCCGGCCGGCGGGCGCTCAGGAAGATTTGTCGAAGCAGCTGCTGAGCGTCAAGCGGATCTACGTCGACCGGCTGACCGGCGGCGAAACCGCGGCGCAAATGCGCGATCTGATTATCGCCAGCCTGCACGGCTCCAAGCTGTACGTTTTGACCGAGAATCCCGAGCGCGCCGACGCGGTACTGCGCGGCGCCGCTGAGGACCTGATCTACACCGACCAGTTTCAATCCTCGGATAGCGTGGATCTGCGCAGCGACGTGAGCACCAGTGGGCGCTCTAACCGGACTTACAGCGGCTCGCGTTCCGGTTCCATCAGTGTGGGCGTGGGTGACAAGGATTCAACCGATATCCGTGAGCGCAAACACGAAGCGCTGGCCACCGTTCGGTTGGTGAATAAGGACGGCGACGTGATCTGGTCCACCACCCAGGAGAGCAACGGAGCAAAGTTTCGGGGCGCCAGCGCGGATGTAGCCGACAAAATCACACGGCAATTGAGCGCGGACCTCGAACGGGTGCGGCAGGGGAAAGAACAACGCTAGTCTTTTTATTGGGATCCCGCGTGACGCTTCAGGATCTGCGGGAGGTTCTGTGAAAACGCCGAGCGCGCCAGCACCACGTCGCAGCCGGCTTCCTGCGCCTGCTGTTTTAGCTCGCCTTGGATGTGAGAGAGATACCCTACCAGGCTGATACGTTTGGTGTGTTCGTCCGCTTTCAGCTTCCGGATCAGGTTGAGCGGATCCACACCCTGGAAATTCAGGTCCACAATGATGAGCGCCGGGTGATGCTTGGCCTGGTCAAACACGTCGTGCTCGCTTTTGACGAACGTGATACCCAAACCCGCCCGTTTCGCGGATTCATTGATCTTGACGGTGAAGAACAAGTCTTCGAGCACAGCCAGGACTTTGTTGGATTCCATTGAGGCGGGTAATCTCGATGTTACCATGCAGGAATGACGGAGGTCCGGAATCCTTTTGCGGATCCGCTGCGCTTTGAGCGTCGTGTTCCGGAATGCGCCATTGTGATCTTCGGCGCGGCGGGCGATCTGGCCAAGCGCAAGCTCCTGCCCGCACTGTACCGGCTGGCTTACGACCGCCGGCTTCCCGCGTCCTTCGCGATCGTCGGCAACTCGCGCACGCCCATGAGCGACGAAGAGTATCGCCAGCGCATGTATGACGCCGTGAAGCAGTTCAGCGAAGACGGCGACCTGGACGAGGCCTTATGGAAGCGTTTCGCCAGCAACCTGCACTACGTGGCGGGCGACGTGAAAGACCCGCAGCTCTACGCTGCATTGCGGGAAAAAGTGAACACGATCGGACAAGCCAATGTCCTGTTCTACCTGTCTACGCAGCCTAGTTATTACGAGGTCATCGTGGACGGGATCGGCCATTCCCATCTGGCCGCGGCCCCCGAGGGCGCCTGGCGCCGGCTAATCGTCGAAAAACCGTTCGGTCACGACCTGGAAAGCGCCAAGGAGCTGAATTCCCGCATCCACGCGGTCTTTCGCGAGGAGGATACCTATCGGATCGATCATTATCTGGGCAAGGAAACCGTCCAGAACATCCTGGCCCTGCGCTTCGGGAACGGAATCTTTGAACCGTTGTGGAACCGGCGCTATGTCAACCACGTGCAGATCACGGCGGCCGAATCGATCGGCGTCGAGGGACGAGGCGCTTACTACCAGGAGGCCGGAGCCCTGCGCGACATGATCCAGAATCACCTGCTGCAGGTGATGGCGACGGTCGCCATGGAGCCTTCCGCCCTCTTCGAGCCCAATGCGGTTCGCGACGAGCGCGCCAAGCTTCTGCGGTCCATCAAAATCATGCGCCCGGACGAAGTCGATCTGTACGCGGTGGCGGGACAGTATAAGGGCTTTCGTCAGGAACCTGGCGTGAATCCGGACGCGCAGACCGATACCTACGCCGCGGGCACTTTCTTCGTGGACAATTGGCGTTGGGCCGGCGTGCCGTTTTTTATTCGATCTGGCAAGAAACTTCCCAAGAGGGTGACCGATATCGCCATCCAGTTCAACCAAGCCCCGCTGGCGCTGTTCCGCTCCGGAGACGGTGAACAGAACGCGCGACCCAACTTGCTGATTCTGCGCATCCAACCTGAAGAGGGCATTTCGCTGCTCTTCCTGTCCAAAGAGCCGGGCAGCGGGATGCGCCTCCGGCCTGTTTCGATGGACTTCAACTATGGCACGAGCTTCGGCGAGCGATCTCCTTCAGCCTACGAGACTTTACTTGTAGACGCCATGGTGGGAGATCCTACGCTGTATACCCGCCAGGACATGGTCGAAGCGAGCTGGACCGTCATCCAGCCGATCCAGGAAAACTGGAACAACCGACGGTTCGATTTTCCAAATTATGAACCTGGCGCCTGGGGTCCGGCGGAGGCCGATAAGATGATCGCCCGTATGGGCCGCCAGTGGCGGAATAGCTGAGTTATGGGTACCGCCGCTACCGTTCAGCCCGAACGAATCCTTAAGGATCTGCAGCAGTTGTGGGCCCAACTGGCGCAAGATCAGGCCGATTCGGGAGGCGTGCTGCGGGCCTGCGCGATGACGCTGGTGGTGGCGGCCGAGGATGCCTCCGACGCTGAAAAGGTTCGTCAGACCGTGGGCGTGCTGATGCACAATCATCCCAGCCGCGCGGTGATTCTGCGCCCCGCAAGCGGCGGTGCGGTTTTGGACGCCCGGATTTTCGCCGAGTGCTGGAAACCGTTCGGCAAGAGCCAGCAGATTTGCTCGGAGGGAATCGAGATCACTGCCGGGCAGAGCGGATTTGCGGAGGTCGCGAAGTTTCTGGTGCCGCTGCGGGTTCCCGATCTTCCGGTGGTGCTGTGGTGCCGCGGGACACCCATGCTTGCATCCGGCGCCGAACCGGGGCCTTTAGAGCCGTTGTTCCCGCTGGCCGACAAGACCATCTTCGATTCCTCTCAGGTCGCGGATGCCGATAGCGCGCTGCAATTCCTGCGGCGGCACCGGGAGCGGGGCGTGCGTGTGGCCTACCTGCACTGGACACGCTTAACCGGCTGGCGCGAGGTAGTGGCCCACTTGTTTGACGAGAGGGCGCTACAGCCGGGTGATGTTAAGAGTGCGCAGGTGACCTTTGGCGGGCCGTCGGTGACCACCTGTGCCCGCTACTTCCAGGGTTGGATCCGAACGGCGCTACCCAGGGTCCAAGTTAAGGTCCAGTCAGGGGATGGCCTGCCGGGACTATATTCCGTGATGCTTTCCACCGCATCGGACAATCTCACGATCACTCGCGGCAGCGATCACTGTCTCGAAGTATCCGGATTCGGCCGCCACTATCGATCTCTTCTACCATCGGCCTCGGAAGAGGCGCTGATGCGGGAAGAATTGGGCATCCTGGGGCCGGATCCGGTCTACGAACGCGTTCTGACGGCGTGAGCGGTTCATGAACGTGTTGCGATATCCCGACCCCGTCGCGGCAGCAGAAGCGTGCGGAGGACACATTCTAAACCTTCTGGCGGAATCGATCTCTGCACGGCGGAGGGCGACTCTAGCAGTTTCCGGAGGGACATCGCCCAAGCCCATGTTCGAACTATTCGCGAAAAGCAGGTTCCCCTGGGAACAGGTGCAGATTTTTTGGGTGGATGAGCGATGCGTGCCGCCCTCGGATCCGCAGAGCAACTTCCGGTTGGCGAACGAAACCTGGCTGGTTCCCGCGAAGGTTCCCGCCGGCAACATTCATCGCGTACCCACCGAACTGGAGCCGCACGACGCTGCCCTGAAGTATGCCGGGGATTTGCGGTCCTTTCTGCCATTTGACGTGATCCATCGCGGCATGGGACCTGACGGGCACACGGCCAGCCTTTTTCCGGGCGAGCCGCTTATTGCGGATCGTGAGGGTGTCGTCGCGGCCGTGTGGGTGGAAAAGATGCATCAGTGGCGCGTGACGCTGCTGCCGGGAGTGCTGGAAGCTGGGCGGCATACGGTGGTGCTCGCAACAGGGGCAGACAAAGCTGCTGCACTGGATGCCGTCTTGCATGGACCCTACGATCCCATGAAGTGGCCGGCGCAGATCGGCGCGCGGGGCGCAAATGTAGCCTGGATCCTTGATGATGCGGCCTCCGGCCTTCAAAGAGATCTGTCGATGGAAAACAGATGAGGCTCGCGTGGTGGCTTCCTCTGCTAGTCATCCTTCCGGTCTTTCTTCCGTTCTCGCGGACGGCTGAGCAGCCGGCGCCGGATCCAGTCCGCACGCGGCTCATTCTGGGCGGCGACGTTATGCTTTCGCGCCATGTGGCGAGGGTGGCGCGCGAGAAGCGCGATCCGGCTTTTCCCTTGCGCGACCTTGCTCCGCTGCTCCAGGCCGCTGACATTGCGTTCGTGAACCTGGAATCGCCGTTCTCGGATCGCGGCGCGGTGGTCGAGCACGGAATGATTTTCAAGGCGGAGCCGGAGATGATCGCGGCCCTGGAACTGGCCGGAGTGGATGTAGTCTCCACGGCGAACAACCATGCGCGCGATCAGGGATCTCACGGCGTGGAGTTCACCCTGGACTGGCTCGAACGCCACAAGATCGCGGTGGCCGGAACGGGGAGCTCGGCCGAGGCAGCCCATGCCGGCGCTATCGTTGAGCGTCATGGAATTAAGTTCGGGTTCCTGGCATACACCTACGACCAGTCGAACGGGAATCACACCGATACGGACGACCGGGTGGCGATCATGGACGTCGCACGGATGCGTGAAGATGTAAGCCGGTTGGCGGCGCGCGCCGACGCGATCATCGTTTCGATGCACGCCGGCGCCGAGTACTCGCCTAAATCCAATACGCAGCAGGTGGCGTTCGCGCGGGCCGCTATCGACGCGGGCGCGAGTGTAGTGGTGGGCCATCATCCCCACGTCACCCAACCCTGGGAGCGATACGGCCAGGGCGTGATCTACTATTCGCTCGGGAACCTGGTGTTCGATCAGTTCCAGCGCCTGGAAACACAGCGCGGCGCGCTGGCCGACATCGAGTTCGAAGGGCCGCGGCTGGCCCGCGCCAGCCTGCTTCCGGTGGATATTATCGCAACAGTACCGCGGCTCGCTTCGAGCGGGCCAACCCCAAAGTAGCTAATCCGAGCCCGACCAACAGCATGGTGCGCGGCTCCGGCACGGAGTACGCTTCGAAGCTGGTGAGCACCATGATTGGGTTGCCGCTCGCCTGGTGGATGTAGAGCGGAGCAGTGAAGGGCGTACTACTTACGAAACCGAAGAATTGGACGTCGGAGGGGGAGCTGTTGACCAGGTTGTAACTGCAGCCACTCGTCGTCAAGTCGATGCACCAGTTTCCAAAACTGGTCGTTACGGTGATATGGATTCCGAAGGCATAGACGCCCGCTGCGGGAAACGGGATCTTGGTGACCTCTGCCTGATTTGTCGCGGTCAGTTTGCCGGAGTTCACCGTAAAATCTTCCGGGGTATTGAAGGCGAAGCTATCGAATCCCAGAAAATTGATGCCCGTATTGTCGGCGTTAAAGAGGCCGCCGGACCCGAGATCGCCAGCCGAAAATACAAGGCTCGGATCCATCAGCGTCAGGCCTCCGACCGCGGCGTTAAACGCCGTTTCTCCCGACGCGCCCACGTAGTAACTGGTGGTTGCCTCGGCGGGTATCACCAGAAAAATCGCAGTTGCTAAAAGAGGAACCGCTGTTCTCAAGCCCAACATGCCACCCCCGTTCCAATTCGAGAGATTTCTAATTCGATATTTGGTAGGCGAACGGGAACAATTATCTCCTCTAGCGATCTACCGGGAGATTCTGTAGTCCTGAGATTGTGCGGGTATATTCCCGCGGGGAAGTCTATAACTTCGGTGCAGGAGGAGGCAGGTCGCGAGCAGGACATACAGATTCGAAATTGACCTTGCGATGCGATCCATCGCAGAAGGGCTTGTTCGCCGAGTGACCACAGCGGCACAAGCCGATGGCGGTGCGTCCGCCCAGGCCAAACGGCTTGCCGTCCGCGTCGCTGATCTCGAAGTCGCCTTCCACACGGATGGAACCGTTGGAGTTGATTGTAATTTTCGCTGGCATTGCCTCGATCCTAGCAGAGATGGTCGCGGATGGCATAATAAATCCGAATGCGTATTCTGCAGATCCTTTTCGCCGTGGCGCTATCGCTGCCGGCGCAGCAGGCCAATCTGTTGCCTCGCATTCGGGAAAAAATGACGGGGGTCCTTCTTCGGCAGCCGAATTACACCTGCACCGAAACGATCGAACGCAGCCGTCAAGAAGTGGGAAATCGTTCGCGGATCACGGATACGCTGCGGCTGGAAGTCGCGCTGGTGGACGGCAAGGAGCTGTTCGCGTGGCCGGGATCGAAGCAGTTCGAAGATCGCGAACTGAGCGACCTGGTGACCACCGGCATGTTTGGCAACGGAAATTTCGCCATTTACGCGAGGATTCTGTTTCTGTCCGATGTTGCCGTCTTCGTGGACCGGGGGGAAACCCAAGTGGGCGAGCGTCCGGCACGGCGTTACGATTTTCGGGTGTCCCGTTTAACCAGCGGTCACCGGTTGCGAGTGAACGGCCGGGAGGCGGTGGTGGGATTTCATGGATCCTTTTACGCTGATCCGGTCACGCTCGACCTTCGCCGGGTGGAAGTTGTGGCGGAGGATATCCCAGCCGAATTGGGAGTATCGGCCACGGAAACCACGGTCGACTATGGACGGCTCCGAATCGGGGACGAGGAGTTTCTCCTGCCGGTGGAAAGCCAAATCATGATGACCATGCCCAATGTGGTGAATCGCAACTGGATCCGGTTTGCGTCGTGCCGGCGATTTGCGGGCGAGACCACGCTCTCGTTCAATGACCCTGTGCTGAACGAAGCCCTGACGGAAGCTGCCGCGCCGGCGGCGGCCGTGGAAGTAGATATCCCCGCCGGTCTCACTCTTCAGCTCGAAATGCCCGGATTGAACCTCATGCAAGCGGCGGTGGGAGATCCCGTCCGCGCGGAGCTGCGCGCCGACCTGAAGAACCGCCGGGAATCGCTGGCGCCGAAAGGCAGCGTGGCGCGCGGCCGGATCGTCCAGCTGGACCGCTATCCCGCCTATTTCGCGCTGCAGATCGAGTTTCAGGATCTGGATTGGCCCGGTGGGCACGCCCGCCTG
>Ga0210400_10002946_pt1 | contig 15311 bp, 14 predicted proteins | sample IncBWH26MmetaG_FD_155456 | JGI IMG/M metagenome (GOLD analysis project Ga0210400, IMG submission 155456) | Forest soil microbial communities from Barre Woods Harvard Forest LTER site, Petersham, Massachusetts, United States - Inc-BW-H-26-M | ecosystem: Environmental > Terrestrial > Soil >... | reverse complement strand
AAGATCGTGGCTGATCCAGCAACCAAAGCCTGGACCAACAAATGCCACAGGAAAAGCGGGCTTTGCCACAAGTCGCGACCTTTTGCTTGCGCAAAAAGAAATGCGGAATAGCACGCGCTGGCAATTCCAAACGCGGCGGCGACCCACTGCAAAATTCCCGGCGCGGTGTTGCCAAAAAGTCCACACAGCAACCACGCGGCTCCGAGTGCGCCATAGCCAAGCAAGAAATACGTTCCAATGACCAGCCAGGAGCGGAAGTTCGGCTTCGTAATAAGGTAGAAAAAGCGGTCGGGCCGTTTCAAGTCGAAAATCAGCAAAGCACTGGTGGTTGAGAGGGCGGCCAGGGCCACTGCCGGACAAATGACATTGAGCAGCGTTGCGCACGTCGCGTCCGCGAACCTTGATAAGATCGCCGCAACCAGCAGCACTCCCGCCGCAATAGCCTTCGTCCAAAGATAGGCTGCAATCTTCCAGCCCCATGGAGCGGGGTGGGGCACGTCGTAGACCTCGCGCGCTAGGGCTACCGCAAGGTTGTTCGCTTCGGTTGCAGTCGCATGGCCCGTCCCGTCCCGCCGGTCCGCCGCGAAATACGTGTCTTCCCGTGAGATCCGGCTAGGCTCAAGCAAATCGCCCTCGATCCCAACATAGAACAGTTTAGGCTGCGTGCCTTTCTGTGGCTTGCGCACCGAGACTTTTTGGGTCGCCACCGTGCGGCTTACATTGCTGCCGGGATTGTCGAGATCCCCGGCGAGAATGGCCTGCGTGGGGCAGACGATCACGCAAGCCGGTTCGAGGCTCTTCTCCACTCGGTGCGCGCAGAAATTGCACTTAGCCGCGGTGTTGTTGCTGGGATCGATGTAAAGAGCGTCGTACGGACAAGCCTGCATGCAAGCTTTACAACCGATGCAACGCCGGTTGTCGAAATCCACAATGCCGTCGTCCCGCCGGTAAAGGGCGCTGGTAGGACAGATTACTGTGCACGGAGATTCGTCGCAGTGGTTGCACCGCATCACTCCGAAGTGGCGCGAAGTATGCGGAAACTCGCCCTTTTCGATGTGCTTCACCCAAGTGCGGAAAACACCCACGGGCACCTGGTGTTCCTCTTTGCACGCAACCGTGCAGGCGTGGCACCCAATACAACGGTTCTGATCGATGACAAAACCATATCGCATCTCTGGACGTTTACTCTCCTGATCAGCCTGGCCCACAAGAAGATTGCAAGCCTCGACATCATAGCCGATTCTTATTTATCACATCTGTGGGTATCCTTTGGAATAACCTGCTAAGTGTCGAAAGACCATGAAATGGACGATAAGAATCCGCAGTGCAGCGAAAGCCGGAAACCACTTAGGTTCGGTCGAGCACTGATTTTAGCCGCGGGCATGCTGGTCCCTCCAGCATACAAACAGGAACAGCCAAAAGATGCAACTCCCCAGGCTAACGCTGAGCCGTCCGCAGGCTATGCGTGCATCGCAACTTCGAGCGAGGACGCGTGATTTAACGTGTAGTAGAATAAACCGATAGCCTTTGTCGGGGAGTGGCTCAGCCTGGTAGAGCACCTGGTTCGGGACCAGGGGGTCGGAGGTTCAAATCCTCTCTCCCCGACCAATCTTTCTTTAATCATGTGAAGTAGATAGCGCGGGTTCAATCGCGAGTGCTTTTTCGCTCGCGCTCCCACTGTGCCTAAAATTGTGCCCACTCAGCCGATCCAGTGCGGCGAGAACTGCATCTTCGCTCGGGTGAACGTATCGGGCGGACATAGTCACAGAACTATGCCCCGCGATTCGTGCCAGTGTCCACGAATCACAACCGGATTCCCCCAATCGCGTTAGGAACGTATGACGCAAGCTGTAAAGAACGAACGGGCGGACCCGGCTCAATCTCAATGCTTTCTTGTGTTGTTTCTTTAGAGTCGATTTCTCGAAGTGACCGCTACGCGTGGGGGCCGACCAGACCCAGCCCTCGTCTGGGCTTCCTGCAGCTTCCCAGCGAGCCTGAAGGACATTCTTGGCACGCACGGTTAGAGGGAGCACCCGGCGAGCGGCTGCTGTCTTGCCGTGAGTCACGAGGACGGTCCCATTTCTTCCATTGGTCCAAGTCACAGATTCCCACCGCAAGCGATAGCATTCGTCGGGACGCATACCCGTATCAGTGAGAACAGCCGCAACTGACCCTAAGGGTTCGGGTGCTGCGGCAAGGTAGCGCGCCTCTTCGTCAGGCTTGACCACATGTTCGCGATGCCGTTCCCCAGGAAGCATCTTGATAATAGGCGCAACTTCAGCAGCTCCCCATTGAGCCGCAAGTCGCATGATGCGGCGAAGCACCTGAAGAGAACTATTGACGGACGACACTTGTAGGCCCGCCGATTGGCGCCAAGCGGCGAATTCTGCCGCTTTTTCGCTTGTGACCTCATTCAGGGGGAGGTTCGCGAGAGGCTTGTACCTTTGAATTATTCGAATACCGGGCCGGTAGTAATCGATCCAGGTCTTGGTAGAAGTGGATGCTTCAGCCCAAGTCTCGAAACGCTGGGAGATGAAGTCTGCCAAAGTCGGAACAGTCTTCTTCTCGCGAATCCCAACCTCTCCTTTGGCCAGCGCCGCCCGATGAGCCGCTTCCATTTGCCGCGCCGTGTGCTGGTTTGTTTGTCGGGTGGATTCCCGTATCGCCTCACCGTTGAAGGTGAACTTGTACCAGTAGATTCGACCGCGCTTATAGATGCTCACTTGCTTCTCCTGTCCGATACTCGTGTTTTGGGAACCTTCTTTGCTCTGTTTTCGGCCCACCAACGGCGCTTTGACTCCCTTTGCGAAGGCTTCGCGCACTCTGATGAGCAATACTTCTGACCCTTCTTAGAAGCGAAAAAATACGGTGCTGGGCAATCCGGATTAGGGCAGTGCAGGGCACGTTTGCGGTTCCGGCGAAGGTGGAAGATCGCTGCCTCGACGGGGGTAATGATTACGGGTGGTTCTTCGGACTCGAGAATCGCAGTGGCAACCTTACGGGCCTCATCAGGTTGACTCATTAGATGTGAGGGCGTGAGGTTGTGCCTTGTGCTAGCGGCTTCCCACTCGTACTCGAGTTGCGTCTTCCAGGTGTACCACTCGAAATGTCTCAAATCGGCCGCGTCCCAGGCTCTCCCGAGGCCTGCTGCTACGGCTTCCGCCATTTCCATCTGTTGATGGAAACGGTCGAAGTTGGCTTCTCTCACTGGAACAATGTCGCTGATCGGAATAGGCAGGATCTCGGGATAGCGCTGGAACAGCCTTTCCCAGCCGTTCGCACCTGCCATGCCTGTCAGATCTGTGTTGACCCACTCAGTCAGTAACTGCTCGGCGCGCACTATCGAGATCACGCCTAGAATTCGACTACGCGGTTGTCGGCTAGACTTTGACATTAGATCGTTTTCTATTGACGCCAATAACAAACCGGGCATACTGTAGCACCACCGGGAATGTAAAGCAAGATTAAAGTCTAGTAATAAACCAGGAGGCCGAATGACAGATAAACAGCTTTTTTCAGTCCAAGAGACGGCCGAGCGGTGGGGCGTCAGCTCGTTCACCGTCCGCCGATTGATCGACTCTGGCGAGCTTCGCAGCGTAACCATTGCAGCACGCCGACTTGTGCCCATATCTGAAATCGAGCGATGCGAAGTCGAGGGTGCAGGCACGGCACGCAAACGTAAGGAGGCACGATAGTGGAAAGCAGCGATCTCAGAACGGACCAATTGCTTTCAGTAGACGAAGTGGCACGGAGGTTAGGGGGTCTCAGCAAGTGGACAGTACATGCTTGGCTGAGCCAGGGAAAATTGCAGCGCACCAAGGTTGGGGGGCGCACCATGATCCGCGAAAGCGAGCTGGCGAAAGTCATTGAGGATGGGGGCAAATCACCGTCGCGCCACCGCTAGAAGGAGTGACCGGCGTCGTTCGCCCCTTCTCGTTGCTAGATCGAGCCGGGAGTATGCCTGTTGACCGTCATGATCGATTCATTCTTCGGAGTCCATCCCTGCCTTCTCCGTTCCGGCTTGTGGCGGCAATTGAGGCCAGGTGAACGGGATTTGTATCTCTGTCTAATGGAAGAAAGCGAACGACGCTGCACGCGAGAGCTTACGACCACGGACGCCGAAGTCAGGCGCTTGGTCGGAACAGCTCCACGGACTCTCTGTAACGCCCGCAAGAAATTGCAGGAGCACGGGCTAATTCGCTACACGGCTGGCGAAGGCAATCGATATACCTACACCATCTGCAACCCTAAGACCGGGCTGCCCTATCCCGGCGACCCGCGCACTCCAATAGTCGTGCCGAAGCGGGGCCTCCGCACAGACAGCGAATTGCCGCGAAGGCCTGTTCCGTCGATTTCTCGCAAGGAAACGCAACTCGATGCGACCAAATCAGCCGGTGCGAACAAAAAAGGACCAGAAAGCTACGGCCTGCCTGGGGTTTTCTCGTGAAACAGACTAGCAAAACTTGCTGGTCTGAAGCGCAAGACTTGCTACTCAGATCAGCAAGTTTTGCTACACGCCCACCGGCAAGGCTTTCTGCACGAAGCATTTTTGTAACAGGCCGCATTCCTAAAGGCATTCCTACTAAGAGAAATTCCTACTCTTTGCCTTCTCACCTTCTTGATTGTTTGAATTTAGAGGCTTTTTTTTGAGGCTCACGGCTTGTTTTCGACTTTCGTTCGATGAGCAGTTTTTTGGGTTTTGGGGAGGTAGTAAAAAGTAGGAATTTCTTGGCAGAATCGCCCGAAGAGATTTCGGGTTATGCGGCACCGTTAAAAGAAAACGAGATGTTCAACGATGCATCGCGAGAGAGGGCCACTGTGGCTGTTTCACAATGCTTGTTAAGAAAAGTCAAGAACCAGGGGGCGAAACGGGGCCGGCCCGCGCACTTGGGACGAGTGGCTTTTTCGGGCTGGGTAATCGCCACATAACCCCGAGTGACGCATTTATAGGGCGCGTGACAGGAGCGTGACGCATGAGACGTATTGCGGAGTGGAAAAGAGAATTGAGAGCCTGTAAAGCTTGCGGAAGAGAATTTCAGCCAAAACGATTCTGGCAGAGACAATGCAGCCAGCGATGCCGACAGCGAGCGTATGTCCGAAGGCAAATGTCTACGCCCATCGGGTACTACGGAGCGTGAGCCTCTGCACCTCGTCCCGCTTGATTTATTCAAGGCAGGAAAAAGCTGATCGAAGCACGCCCGAAGGCGGGACGGGTTTTCGAGTCTTTTCGGTGCTGAAGCTGTTAGCCTGCTCAAATGAGGCAGTGTGCATTTTGCCAAGCGGAATCCGTAAAGCTCTCGGCGGAACACGTGTGGGGTGAATGGATAAGTGAGTTGCTTGGTCGTAGAGAAACGAGACAAGAGCATCGTCATAACGGCGTAGTTAAAAAATGGGAATCTCTGGGCGGGAATCTCTCAACGAAGGTTGTGTGCAAGAAATGCAATGAGACATGGATGAGCGACATCGAAGCTCAGATGAAGAGATCATTCTCACAAGCCATTCGCGATGGTGCCTCCCTGTCGATCCTATTCCGTGGGGTGTGCCTTCTTGCCGCATTTGTATTTGAGAAGGCGGTTGTGGCTGATTATCTGCACTTGAAAGATGCTCCCTTTTTCAACTCTGCCGCTCGATATCGATTCCAGCAGTCGCTAGACATTCCGGATGGTATTCAGATTTGGCTCGCGGCTTATGCTGGCAGAGCGCCATACAGACTGTCTTCTGTACGCCACAGTGAGTTCGATGTGCACTTTCGGGCCAATTTAGACCTCTTTCCTTTCACGTACGTAGCTGGGCATCTTGTTATCCAATTGGTCGCCATTAAATGGCAGGACAAACTCAGTACTCGGCCCGTTCCGCAGGTTGAATCAGATGCTTCGTTTGATTCGGTTGCCGTACAGATTTGGCCACCAGACGGATTCCCAGTCTCATGGCCACCGCCTCAGTATTTTGATGACAACACGATCACGACCTTTGCTGAACGATTCGATAATGACGTTCTGCTGGTCCGGCACACAAAGCCGTGACGCACGGAAGGGGATAGCTGGCATCAACAGGGGGTTACACGTTTTGACGTTGGTCAGTGAGTGTAACCGAGATGTTACGCCAACTGACGAACTGCATGAGCCACTGTAGTGGTGTTCTGAACGGCGCGGTTTATGCCCGCGTGTGAAATTGCAAGCGGTTTCAGGTCCTTTGGGGGAAGCTGAACTCAAATCCTGAGACAAGGTAGCTGCGACCCTCTTGGGATGCTTGCTCAGATCACCATACTAAGAGCGGCTGAGCTACGGCGTGACCTCGAAGACGACGCCAGCCCCGTAGGGACCAGCGGTTGCTGCCGTGCCGTACAGATTGCCCTTGTCGTCGAGGATCAGGTTGGCGTCGGGCTGGGCGCCGTCGCTGCCTAGGAAGGTGTGCAGGACCGTATATTTCCACTTGCCGTGTTTGTTCGGCGCCAGCTTATAAACCACGCCGCAGCCGCATTGCGGGCTGCCACCATAGATCGTGGTGCCGTACAGATTGCCTGCGCTATCCAGCACCACCCCGCCGCCGGGACCCGATCCGGTCGCGCCGTTCCGAAAGCTGTAGAGTATTCTTTCCTTCCAGCTGTTATCCGGCTGGCGGGCCAGCTTGAAAACACTACCGTAGCCGGTGGCGCCGCCGCCGTCCGTCGTCCCATAGATGTTCCCTAGGCGGTCCATGGTCAGGGCTCCGACCCCTGGGGTGGCCCCGTCCGGGGCGTTGGTGAAATCGTGCAGTATTTGCTCGGTCCATCCCCCGCCTTCTGCCGGCGTAAGCTCGTAGACGACGCCGAGGTTGTGTGCGCCGCCATATTCCGTCGTCCCGTAGACGTCGCCCTTCGCGTCGAGGATGACGCCCGCAAGGGGAAGGCCCCCGTCGCTGCCGTCGAAGCTGAAAAGCACGCTCTCCGTCCACCCGCCGGAGCCTGGGGCTAGTTCGAACACGAGGTCAGCGGTTCCGTAGAGGTTGCCGTTGTTGTCCACTGTCACGCCAGCGTAGGGCCCGCCGCCGTTGGTATGATCGAAGCTGAGAAGCACGCTCTCTGTCCAGCCGCCCGAGCCGGGCGCCAGCTCGAATACCGTGCCGAGGTTAGAGGCTCCGCCGCCAGTTGTTGTGCCGTATAGGTTACCCGCTTCGTCGAGGATGAGGTTCCCGTGAGATTCATATCCGTCCTGGCCATTCCGATCGAAGCTGTGAAGGATACTTTCACGCCACTTGCCCTTCGACCCAGGCGTCAGTTCAAATACGGTGCCGTACGTGTAAAGGCCGCCCCCGCTGGTGGTGCCGTATAGGTTCCCTTTGCTGTCCAATAATAGGCTGCCCCAAGTTCCAGCTCCGTCTTGGCCGTTACCAAAAGCATGCAAGATTTTGTATTTTGGGGCGGCGTACACGTCGGGCGCGGCCAGAAGGATCGCGAAAGACGCAATCAGGGCTGATAAGAGAAGACGTTTGGGTCGCACAACAATGACCTCCGCTCCGGGGACCGCTCGCCGGACAGGCTGAACCATCCTATCCCTCCGTCGCGAGATGGCCAAGAGACTTTCGGCCCGCGAGAAAGACCCCGCAGGGATAACTTCCGAAAACAGGCCATTTCACTCAAATCTCCTCAGCGAAGGCAGATGAGTGAAATTGGGATTTTTCAACAGTTGTCTCTGGTGTGACCGAAGAAGGGTCTGGTTTCGAGCATTGCGTCAGGGTGTTTTCGATTCGGTTGGGCAACGGCAAAGCGAAAGTCGCGATGCGAGCGCCATGAGTTCCGACCTTTGCCAAAAACCGCAAAGGTGAGCCAGCCCCACCGCCGCACCCAATAGGCCACTTGCGTTTGTCGGCAGTCTGAGACTGTGCGCAACTCCTTCGTTTGTGGCAAAGACGGGTGTGGCTTTTCCATTGTAATTCCCCCCAGAAACGTGCTACCGTCGCAGCCCAGTTAATAGACCCTTGGGTCGCTCGCTCCCATAATTCGGCAACGGTCAACCTACCCAGCTCCCCGCTGGGGGACTAACACAAGGAGACCGACATGAAAATCGCCAGCAAGATCGCATTACTGCTGTTGGCACTCGGGGCGACGTTCGCAGTAGCCGCCAACAACCTCACGAACGTTCAACATGTGATCATCGTTATCCAGGAGAATCGCACGCCCGACAATCTGTTCAACCAGGACTCGGTGCTCGCCGCCAACGGCGGGCACGTCGTGCCCGACCTCATCCCCGATCCCATCAACTCAGGGCTCTGTCTCCAGAAGGGTACCGAGCACTACATTAGCCTCCAACCCACCCCGCTCTTTACCTGCTGGGACCCGGACCACTCCCACGGCCAGTTCGGTTCCGGCAAAGGTGCATGGGAGAACACCTGGGACAACGGCGGCATGGACGGGGCCTGTTCGGACAGCATCACGAACAGCAGCTGCGGGCTTCCCGCCTGTGCCACTAACGGACCGAACAACAGCAACAGTTGCCCCTACGCTTACGTCAACAACGCCCTGTGGTTGGGCGGGGTGGGGGGCCCCTATCACATCCTCGACCCGTATTTTCAGATTGCCAACCAGTACGGATTCGCGAATTTCATGTTCCAGACGAATCAAGGGCCAAGCTTCCCCGCGCACCAGTTCTTGCTGTCTGGGACCTCGGCGCCGGACCAGTACAATCTCACCGACGATTGCGGCCCCATGCACAACAGCTACCCATGCTATCAGTGGTTTGCCGCGGAAAATTACGCCGAGAGCGGCGGCTGGGGCTGCAGCACCACGGGCGCAAACATCTGGGAAGTTGGCCCCACCACTAATAGCCCTGGAAACGAGTTTGAGGGCGTCTGGTACATGGGCATCCCCTGCTACAAGCATCAGACCCTGGTCACCCTGCTGGACAACGCCCAACTAACCTGGAAGTACTACGCGCAATCAGTGACGGCGGGGAAGGACCTATGGACTGCGCCCAACGCCAGCGAGAACATCTGCCAGCCGAGCAACGGGATCAGCGGTCCATGCAGCACCACAGGGGAATGGCAGACCAACGTGGCAGACGTTACGCCGTACTCCGGGAGCTATGACGCGGCCCCTATCCTGGACGACATCGAGAACACGAACTGCACAGCGCTGCCAAATGTAAGCTGGGTGATTCCCGACGGCAACTGGTCGGACCACGCGGACAAGGGCCCCACAGGCGACGGCGGACCGTCGTGGGTGGCAGCCATCGCCAACGCCATCGGCAACTCCGGCTGCGGCTACTGGGACAACACGGTCATCCTCGTCACGTGGGACGACTGGGGCGGGTGGTACGACGACGTTACGCCCCCCGACTGCCAAACAAGCCCTTGCACCGGATATTCCAACAACACCGGACAGCAGTACGTGTACGGTTTCCGCGTGCCGCTGCTCGTGATCGGCGCCTACGTCAAGTCCGGCTACATCTCGGGCGTGGGCGGGTCTTCCGCAAACTGCTCGACTAGCACCTATTGCCATGACTTCGGCAGCATCTTGAACTTCATCGAGTACGCCTTCGGGCTTCCCCAAGGAGGCATCGGCGACCCAAACTGGCCCTACGCGGACGCGCTCGCGATGGACTACAACCCCAACAACCCTGGTTCCTACTCGCTCTCGGACTTCTTCGACTTCACTCAAAACGCCCGCGGATTTCAACAGATCAACGGGGCGAAGTACCCGGAACGCTGCTTCCACACTCCCTCAGGGACGGGCTGCTTCCCGAACTACCCCTTGGACCCGGATAACGATGCCAACGAAGGCAATTAGAATACCCCAGGCAGCGGCAGGTGCTGGATCGAGCCAACACCTGTCGGGTCCCGGTTGTGAGAGGTGGAATGCCATGAGATGGTACGCAAGCTTGAACCGAACCTTGATGCTCGGCTCCATCGCTCTAGCACTCTGTGTCACGGCCCACGGTGCCCCGAAGTACAAAGTGGTGCACGCCTTCACCGGGACCGACGGCTCCGGCCCATGGGGCGGCGTGGCCCTCGACCGCAAGGGGAACCTCTACGGCACGACGGCCAGCGGCGGCACCGGAACGTGCGGCCTCTATAACTGCGGAGTCGTCTTCCGAGTAACGCCGCATGGGAACGGCAACTGGACCGAGACCGTACTGTACGATTTCGTCGGCGGCAACGACGGCGCAATACCTTACGACAGTGTCATTCTGGACGCCTCCGCCAATATCTATGGCACAAACACAAAAGGGGGTGCCCATGAGGCTGGCACGGCCTTCGAGCTAACTCCCAATTCAGGCGGCTGGGCGTTCAACACCATCTTTGCCTTCTGCCCCAAGATCGGGAAGTCGGGCTGCGAGGACGGAGGCGGGACGCAGACTGGACTCACCTTGGATCAATCGGGCAACCTGTACGGGCCCAAGTCGGGCGGGGGTGGCTATGCTGGCGCAGTCTTTGAACTGTCGTCCGGCTCGGGAGGATGGGACGAGACCATCCTTTACGCGTTCGGCATGAAGACGGACGACGGGGCTGGCCCACATGCCGATCTGATCTTTGACGCCGCGGGTAACCTCTATGGCACTACGGAGTTCGGTGGCGAGTACAACGGCGGCACGATCTATGAGATCAAGCGCACGGCCTCGAACTGGAGCGGGTACGTGCTGCATAGCTTCGCTGTCAACTACAAAGACGGTCATAAGCCAGGATGGGGAGCGCTGCTCATGGACGGCAGCGGCAATCTCTACGGCACGACGGCAGGCGGCGGCTGTTGCGGTGGCGTAGTCTACAGGCTCGCGCCCATGGCCAACGGCGAGTGGAAGGAGACCATCCTCTACGAATTTCAGGGGGGCGCCGAGGGATTCGAGTCTAACGCCGGGGTAGTCATGGATAAGGCTGGCAATCTTTATGGCACTACCGATTACGGGGGCTCGGGCGATTGTGGCGTAATTTTCAAACTGGCCCCGCAGTCCAAGGGCAAATGGAAATACACGGTTTTGCACGCCTTCGAGGGCGCCGATGGCTGCTTCCCCGAGGGCAATCTCGTCCTCGACAAGAAGGGCAACCTCTACGGTGGCACCGTCCTCGGCGGCGCCACGGGCAACGGCGTCATCTTCGAACTCACCCCGTAGCCGAAATATCGGCCCATCCTAACCGGGACCTAATTTGACGTTGCGGTGGGAATCGCTGATTCCAGCCGCGAGAGGTGATCCTAGCCTCTAACGGTTGTAAATTCATTACACGTTTTGACCGCTGCTCATTGAGTGTAACCGTGCTGTTTCGTCCACACCAGGAAGCAACAAAGACCGAAACGAAGAGACCGTCCGGCCATGCAGAAAAGAGTCGCTCAGGGCTAATGACTAGTCGCTGCTGTCGGTTTCACTCGCCAAGCCGGAATTGCCGAGGCTCCGGTCGCTAGGTGCCCTAGGGTCGCTTGATTTCCGCCGTGAGTCTTGCCTGCGATGATGGGCTTGTTCGGGATGGTTTCATAAGCGTAACCGGTCAGAACGGCGGTCGCGTATGGCGGTTTTCCGGCGACTGTCACGCTTAAGCGTGCCCAGCCGTAGTGAACTTGCTGCCCTCGAACGCTGATGAATTTGAGTCCGAGATAACGGTTCTCGGCATTTTTCCAGAGGCCATAGGTTCGGTAAGAGGAATGATTAGATTTATTGACCGACCCTCCCCACATTAATTTCTGGCCCGCCGTGAGTTTGCGGTTGGAACCTATCTGGACTCCTGAAGAAAGTGCGGAGGCATAAGAAAGGGGATTGTGGGAAGTGCCCCAAATTCCTTTTCCGTTTTGCTTCTTAGTGACGAGAACTTGCTGTATGTAGCAAGTGCAGGACCTTGGGCTGACATTAACATTGTCCAGCTCGAAGTCGCGAACTCCGTCGTGGTTGATGTCGAGATAGTAGGATCGATTGGGACGGAGTTTGATATTTGCTGGCGTGTAAATGATCCTCGCCTCAGCAGGCTGCGCCAAAGCCAGCAAGCCGACTCCCGCCGCACTCGCAACAATTGCATATGAGTTGAGCCGATGATGCAGCGACTCGGAAACTTGCTTGGGTACTCTGACAGGCCGTTTCATAGCGTCTCCAAACGGGCAAGCCATTGTGGACCTGTGCTGAAACAGTTGTCAAAGGGTTTGGCGAGGCGGTAGTGGGCTACTTTGAAATTGTCCTTGGCCAAAATCGACGGAGTACATAAACCGCACCTGATATGCCCAAGGTTCCTGCCAAGAGGAACCCGCCGCCGCTCACTAATAATTCACCAGGGACGATGTCTTGCGGCTTAGATAAATGGACGCTTCCGACGATTATGGCAATAAAACTCGCAACCCATAACGTAGCTCCGAACAGAGACGAACCTAGGAGCACTAGAGCACGTTTGCCGATTGATTTCACCTATGCCGCTCTTTCCGCCCTCCGCTGTTCGTGGTTCGTCTCCTTGGCATTCATTCCTCGCATAAAACGGGGTTAGCACCGAGGGCCGAGGTCCTCGGAACCGGTTCCCTAGGGGGTAACTTCGAACACGGTGCCACATCCGTAGCCGCCGCACCCAGTCCCGCTGCTCCCACCTCTCGCTGTCACACCAAACAGATGGCCGCTGGAGTCGACGGCCAATCCGCTAATTGGGTTGTCACCGTCATTGCCAGAAAAAGTATAAACAATGGTCTCTGACCAGACGCGATTCTTCTGCGTCAGTTCGAAGACCGTGCCACAGCCGGTCTCGGGGGGTTGGCAGGGCTGGGACAGGTCTCCGCCTCCATACGTCGTGCCGAACAGCCTTCCATTCACCTCGATCAGCGTGCCCCATGGGGTCGCGCCATCGCCGTTTTGGCCAATAAAGTTGTGGAGCGTAGTAAGTTCATAACCGGTTTTTGCCTTGTGCATCTCGAAAGCGGTGCCACAACCTGCCCCGGAGCAGGTCTTACTGCCACCTACAGCTGTCACTCCGAAAATCGTGCTTACTTTTCTTTTTCCGATCTTTTGCGTGCCGAGGGTCAGGCCACTATAAATCGGATAAGAGCCGTCACTACCGCGAAAACTATGCAACACGGATTCCTTCCAACCGTGGCTCGCCTTCGACAGCTCGAATACGGCACCAAAGTCTTTGAATCCGCCAAACTCCGTCATTCCGAAGAGCGCGCCTGATCCGTCGATCACCAAGCTACTCGCGGGATTCGCACCATCGGTGCAACCGCCATTGGCGCAAAAGGTGTAGAGCACGCTGAATGCTCCAGAGCTTGAAATCTCATAAGCGACGCCACAGCCGCCTGGAGGATTGCAGGATAAATTGCCGCCGGCATACGTCGTGCCATAGAGGTTCCCACTCTTGTCGCGGATCAGACCCCCAGGACCCGCGCCGTCGGCACCGCAGCTGAAACTGTGCAGGGTGGTTAGCCTTGAGCCGGAAAGTTCGAAAACCGTTCCGCAGTTGTTGCTGCCACCCCCTGTCGTACCGTATATGTTGCCAGACGAGTCGAGAATCACCCCAGCGCCGGGATAGGCTCCGTCTTTTCCTCCGGTGAAGGTATGAATCGTCTTTTCTTCATAACCGCCCTTTGATGACTTCAGCTCGAAGACTGTTCCACAACCTCTGCCAGAACAATCTTTCAGATTCCCTCCGTACCCCGTCGTACCAAACAAGCTTCCGGAGCTGTCGCGGGCAAATCGACCAATGTCGAAGGGGTAACTTCCATCGTGTCCCCCAGTAAAGCTATACAGAACTCGTTCGGTACCGGCCCAAGCCCCGCTCCCCAGCATCAGCGTGGCAGCGAAGATCACCAAAGCCAAGCTCCTGCCAAGCGAGAATTGTCTGCGATACATAAGCTTCCTTCCTTGACGCTTCAATCCCTGTCCCGCGTTGCGCTGCTCCTGCCCTTGCCATCGTGACTACGGAGTCAGCTTCCACACTGATCCGTAGAATTCGTGACTGCCACCTCCGACCGCAGTACCGTAAAAGTTCCCTTTCGCGTCTCGGAGCAAGCCTTTGATAGGACCTATCCCATCGGACTCAGCAAAGCTGTGCAGGAGGGTTAGCTTTCCTTTCTTACTCAATTCATAGACCGTTCCATAATCGGAGGAGCCACCCGAGTAGGTGGTACCGTAAAGGTTGCCCTTCGCATCTATAAGCACGCCTGCGTAAGGATTTGCCCCGTCTGATGGATATCCAGCGAAGTTGTGCAGTACTGTCTCCGTACCTTGCTGGCTTACCTTCCACACGATTCCAAGATCGTTGGAGCCGCACCCAGAGGCGGTGCCATACAAATTGCCTTTCTTGTCGATAGCCGGACTTCCGTAGACTTTGCACCCGTCCGATGGATATCCGGCAAAGCTGTGCAACACCGTCAATGCCCCGGTCTTAGTCAGCTTGTATACTGCGCCCGAACCGTAAGTGCCGCCGAAGTAGGTTATGCCGTAGAGATTGTGCTTTGCGTCCATGATCAAACTTGTGAAGACGGGTTCGCAACCGTCCGATGACCCACCGGCAAAGCTGTGTAGCACGGTCAAAGCGCTGGATGGGTTCAGCTTAAACACCGTTCCGCAACCAGATATGCCGCCATACGCGGTGGTGCCATAAAGATTGTTTTTTTTGTCCAGAAGCAATCCTCCGAAAGGATCGTACCCGTCCGGCGCGACGAAGCTATGCAGTACGGTTTCCTCGCCAACCCGATTCACTTTGAATACTGTTCCGCTGCCGAAAACACCGCCATACAAAGTGGTGCCATAAAGATTCCCCTCCTTGTCCCGGACTACGCCGGCATACGGGGTTTGTCCGTCATCCGGAGACCCAGTAAAGCTGTGCAGCACAGTTTCCTTGCCAGTCTCACTTACCTTGAACACCGTTCCGAAGGCTCCATAAGAGCGTCCTCCACCGGAAGTAGTGCCATAAAGATTCCCCTCGCTGTCCCGAGCTAAATGTGCGTAGGGATGTTCTTCATTCTTCCGCTCGTTCCCTCCGAAACTGTAAAGTACGGTGAAAGTCTGTGCTTGCACCGATTCGCTCGCAACCATCCCTAACCCAAGCACAAACGCCAAAGTGAGCCCGGCACTCGCCGCTCCCAGACGCATCTTCGAAATTCGTTGTTGAAGTGTGTCCATCACCATAGTTCCTCGCTGCTGCGCCAACCATCCTAGCCCTCCAGCGCAATATGTCAACCGAGACTTTCGGCCTACTTCGGACGAGAACTTGGCCCCCGATTGACACCCCGCTCGGAGAGGAGGAAAATTATGCCGCCCGCCTAGAGGAGGACTTCATGCAACGTCCCAGGAATCCCTCGAAACTTTCCGAATCGATTCATCAGCACCTGAACATGTATGCACTTGCAGCTAGTACGGCCGGGGTGGGCTTGCTTGCCC
>Ga0210400_10002944_pt1 | contig 15315 bp, 11 predicted proteins | sample IncBWH26MmetaG_FD_155456 | JGI IMG/M metagenome (GOLD analysis project Ga0210400, IMG submission 155456) | Forest soil microbial communities from Barre Woods Harvard Forest LTER site, Petersham, Massachusetts, United States - Inc-BW-H-26-M | ecosystem: Environmental > Terrestrial > Soil >... | reverse complement strand
TTTTCGCTCCGAGATCGGCACCAGCTTTATGCCATTGGCGAGGTCCGCCAGTTTCCCGGCGATCTCACTGGGGAAACGCCCATTCAAATTCCCCAGAACCGCCACCACCAGCTTGTCTTCAGGATAATAGGCCAGATGAGTATTGAAGCCCTCAATGCCGCCGCCGTGCTCGATCACCTTATGTCCGTGATTGGTGGAGACTGCCAGCCCGAACGCATAGTCTTGCTTGAACGGCGTGGTCATTTTCGCCAGCGATGCCGCACTCAGCAGCTTCCCGCCAAAGAGTCCCTGCTCCCAGCGCAGCAGGTCTTCCGTGGTGGAGTACAGCGAACCGGCGGAAAAGGGGATGCTCATGTGAATGAACCCGGCGTTCACCGGACCGTCCGCGCCGGGCGCATAACCCGAGGCGCGATGCGCGATGACGGTGGAGTTGGAGTCGTAGCCTGAATCCTTCATTCCCAGTGGCGTAAAGATGTTCTGCTGCACAAACTCGCGGTAACTCTGCCCGCTGATCTTCTCGATAAGATATCCCAGCAAAACGTATCCGGAATTCGAGTAATTCCACTTCTCGCCCGGCTGGAACTCAAGTGGCTTATCGCGAAACCGCGCTACCAGTTTTTCCGGAGTTGCGGGGGCGGCTTCGGTGGAGGCGTAGTCGGGAAAACTGGTAAAGCTGGGGATGCCCGAGGTGTGTGTGAGCAGATGGAAGATGGTGACCTTGTCCCAGGCCGCCGGTGCGTCCGCCATGTACTTCTTTACCGGATCTTCCACTTTGAGCTTGCCGCGCTCCTCCAGCAGCAGGATTGAGGCCGCGGTGAACTGCTTGGTGATGGAGCCCAGGCGGAACTTGGTGGCGGGCGAGTTGGGAACCTCCCACTCCAGATTGGCGAAGCCATAGCCTTTGCTGAGCACGACCTTGCCCTGCTGCGACACCAGGACAGAACCCATGAACTGCTTGGTCGAAATATAGGACTGGACCAGCTGTTCCATACGCTCGGCGGCATCTTGTGCGAGGCAGGCGCTTCCCAATATCAGGACAATTGCTATGCGACGAAACATATGTTTTTCTCCTGAATGGGTGTTGGTCGATTTTGGTTTTCGATCACCCGATCACCCGATCTACAGATCACCCGATTGGCGAGACGGCTTTAAATTTCGAAGCTCTGTGCTAAATCCGCGAATAGTCGGGCCGCCACTTCACGATGGCCTTCTTGATATCGGCGCGGCTGAGCTTCTCATCAAGGGCGCGCTGAACCAGTCCGGGCAATTCTTCGTCCGGCGCGAAACGCAATCCGACCAGTTGCGTGTCCTGAAGTTCGCCGATGCGGGAGCGCAGCGGCTCCTGCAGAACAGACATAAGCCTCAGCCGCTCTTCCAGGCGAATCACCCGGTCTTGCACGCGCATAGGATAACTACGGATACGGGTCATAGCTATCAAGAGAGCAATCGACAAGATGAAAATCCAACCGCTCAACAAGATCGTGTCCCATCGGCTGGGAGGAGACAGTACCCGGATAAAATGATAGCCCATCAAAATGACGTTAACCAGAAACACGAGCGTCACAAAGAAATGAAATAGCGGATCATACCGGGTGTGATTCGCGAATGTCTGTGGGACTTTTTCCATGATTTTCCTCCAAAAACGTCAACCAAGAGTAGATGTCGCCCGCAAATACGGGATTCGGAAAACTGTAAGAGAGCATACATGATCGGTCCATCCGAAGTTAACTGACAATCAGCAGCCGGCCCCGTAACCATACTTGTCTTGCTGCGAATGTAGCACTAACCTAAAGGAACCATAAACAGATTGAACATGGAGGCAAACTTGATGGGAATGAAACGGTAACGTGCGTCTTTGCACTCTGTATGGCAACTTGCCTGATGTCCCGTGGCCGAAGCGCCGCCTATCAACTGTCCAGCTTCAACGCCCTGCAGGCCGTGGGAGCGCAATCCAAGACGCCAGTCGCCATCTCGGGAGAGTGGCAAGGCGCCATCGCCAAGCTGCGGCTTGTTCTGAAATTGGATCAGTCCGTTGACGGAGCAAACGTTGATCAACCGGAAAAATGGAAGGGCAAGATCCCACCCCAGGAGCGCAGAGAAACCAGAGGGCGCGCAGTTGATCATTTTGTTGATCGGTGGTCGCGGTGTGGAAATCGGTCGTAAGTTTGGTTTATCCGCGATAATCCGCGTTGATCAGCGGTAAGAGGTTTTTTGGTTTCAGCTTGGCGGCTGGGATAGTATGGCATGTTCATGCCGTCTGCCATAAGGAGATTCCATGTTCCAGAGCAATTTACTTTCCGGAAAGAAAATCCTGATCACCGGCGGAGCCACCGGCCTGGGCAAGAGCATGGGCCGGCGCTTTCTTGAACTGGGCGCCTCCCTGTGCATCTGCGGACGCCGCGAGCAAGTGCTGAATGAAGCCGCACAGGAGCTTCGCGCAGCCACAGGCGGCACCGTGAAGACCTACGTCTGTGACGTGCGTGACGCGGAACGCGTGGAAGCCATGATCGAGGCCATCTGGCACGATGGCCCTCTCGATGTCCTGGTCAACAACGCCGCCGGCAACTTCATCTCCCGCACCGAAGACCTCTCCACCCACGCCTTTGAAGCGGTAATCGGCATTGTCCTGATGGGGAGCATCCATGCCACCATGGCCTGCGGCCGGCGCTGGCTGAAAGAACGCAGAAAGGCCAACGTGCTGAACATCTCGGCCACCTATGCCCAATTGGGCACCGGCTACGTGGTGCCCTCAGCCGTTGCCAAAGCAGGCGTCCTGGCAATGACCCGCAGCCTGGCGGTGGAATGGGGGCGCAAAGGTATCCGTTTCAATGCAGTGGCGCCCGGCGCGATTCCCACCGAAGGAGCATTTTCCCGCCTGCTGCCCACCAAGGAACTCGAAGAAGGAGCCAAAAAGCGCAACCCCCTGGGCCGCTTTGGCACCCACGAGGAGTTTGAGAACCTGGCCGCATTCCTGATCAGTGATCAGTCAGAATTCATCAACGGCGAGTTCATCACCATGGACGGCGGGGCATTGCTTCAGGGCGCCGGATCGTTTAATGCAATGGGCGACATGCTTACTGATGAGCAATGGAAGGCGATTAAGCCCAAGAAGAACTAGACACGCCTGACACCCAAAAAATGCCCTAAATCAGCGTCTGAAATTCCATAATGGGAATTTAGAGACTTATATTTCTTAAATATATTAAATTTCGATGGTAATTCTTCTAAGAAACCACCATAATTATCCACGACTCCATATATATTATTGATTTACTTTGGATAACAGAGAATTATCATCTGCGGTATCCAGCATGGGCGTTAAGTATTTCGATGCCACCACCAGGGATTTCTGAATGAGCGGCAAGACTAGCGTGTTGGTTCTTGCAGCGAATCCAAAGGATACGCCTGCTCTCCGCCTTGATCAGGAGGTTCGTGAAATTCAGATAGGCCTTCTCCGAAGTAGGCGTAAAGGCTTTCACATTCGCCAAGACTGGGCCGTGAGGCCTCGGGACATCCGCCGTGCTCTTCTCGAGCATCGTCCGAGCATTGTGCATTTCTGCGGCCACGGCAGTGGAGAAGAGGGACTCATTTTAGAAGACGATCATGGCACCAGCCAGCCTGTGTCGAGCAGCGCGGTCGCCGGGCTTTTTAGCTTATTTTCCAACCAGATCAAATGTGTGGTTCTTAACGCATGTTTCTCTGAGAGCCAGGCCAGGGCAATCGCGAGTCACGTCGAGCACGTGGTAGGGATGAGTCGGGAGATAGAGGATCGCGCCGCTATCGAGTTCGCAATGGGCTTTTATGACGCTGTCGCGGCAGGCGAGACATACGAGTCAGCTTTCCACTTCGGTTGTAATGCAATCGAGCTTGCGGGGCTACGTGGTCAACATACCCCAATTCTGATGTGTAAGGGAAGTGCTTTACCACTTGTTGGCGAGCCAACTCCTTCAGTGTCAGCGACCACTGCTACCGAGCAGACCCGTTCGGCAAGAGGCGATCTCTCAGTCAAGTCCCTGAACGATCTTTACGCCGCTGGTTGGGGAGTCATTGATGTCATGCGGCGACTCGAGCAAATTGACTATGACAACGTCGCCGGGCTCGACAAAAGCTCAGCAGGAGACTATGAACAGTGGGCAACTATCGCCGAGAATAATCCCGATGGCTATAGCTTTATCGTAGACGGAGCAGGGCAGGTCGTAGGTTACTGGCATTTTGAGGCACTGCCTGAGGAGCTATTCACTAAGGCTCTCTGTGGTGAACTGGAGGACAGCGAGATATCTATAGACAACGTGATCCTGCCTTGCACACCCGGTGAGTTGGACCTCTACTTCATCATCTTCGCTATCGAACGAAACTTCCGCGGCTTCAAGGCGAACCGGCTGCTACTCGGTGCCCTCCTTGACAGGCTGGAAGAGTTCGCACAAGCCGGAATTCATATAAGAAAGATCTGCGCAAATGCTTTCACTCCTGAGGGAGTTGGTATGTGCAAGAGCCTTGGGATGAGTTACCGGCAACAGCACAGGCGGATGGGACTAATATTCCAGGTTGCACAGGCAGACTTGAACGGGCTGTCTCGAACCCGCCCGCATATAGTAAAGGGCGCGAAAAGGCCGTCTCTGTGATGGAGTCCGGAATCCTAGAGGCGGCTTATTGACATAAATACTAGTTGCTCGCAAGGCTCTAGCTTACATCCTCAAGGCCATAGATTCGACGGGCAGCCATGAGATTGATCCTGCAGTACCCGGTGTGTCCCTTTAGTTCGAAGTAAGAGCCATCCATGGTGACCATGTTTGCAGGCCGATTGGTTGGAACAGCAAAGACAAAGTAACCGCACTCAGGGGCGATGTCTGTTCGGATTAAATCACGGCCGATGAGAGCATGGTAGATCTTTACATAGAAGTCGGTCAGCATACGATTCAAGGAGTCATTGTTGAGGACTTGTAACGCACGTTGCGCGAATACCAGATCAGAGGCGCTCGCCCCTCCTACTATGCTTTCGTACAGGAACATCAGCTCTTGATGCGTCTCACCTGGGTGCAGGAGATATGCAAAGCGAAAGAACGGCACCGCTAATGTCTTAGCGGGGCAAATAAGACGGAATGTCAACTCCGGATCAAGCATCGCCGTCTTCTCATCCTTTATCCCATCCCACTGCATGTACTGGAAGGAGCCATCTATGAAGACCAGCGATCTTGTTGCCTGCTGCCATTCGGCGATTGCGGCAATTTGCTCCTTTGGTACTCGTTTACCGGCATACCAAACTGGGTCGCACATGAGCAGGACCGTCCGTCGAGCCGGAAGCTTCATTGTGTAGCCCGGTTCGAATATGTGCTTATTAGTAAGTGGCGAGACATTAATGTCGAGCGACTCGAGAAGGTAGTGAAAATTATGATAGAGCGGCGGCTGGTAATAGATCTCGGTGTAGCCAGATCGGCGTAGCCAAATGCTGAAAGCAGCGAGAAATGAGCTAGAACCTGGCCCTGCGAGTACATTGGTACGCGAAAGCTCAATGCCTTCTCTGGTCAGATGAAATCTTGTGATGCCGTCTAGGACGGCTGGCTCTTCATCGAAGTAGATATAGCTGTCCGTGGACTGCCTGTTAGACGCCAAGTTAAGCAACTCGGCTCCCAGCAGCGGCTCGATGAGAGGATTGTCGCAATTCCAATCAGAAATGAATCGAGAGCGCCTGGTCTCTAACGTTGTCTCAAGTTGCTGGTGTCTCTCGACTAGAGCCGCCAGTTCGGGATGTCGTTTCATCGATAATTCTCTGTTATCTCTATTGGCATGGAGTGCTGCAAAAACTTAATCGAATGAGATACCACTACGACTTAAAGCAAATCCTCGCAAAAATCGCTTTATTTAAAGCATTTATGCCCTATCAAGAATGTGATTAGACTGATTGATCGCTGTTTGCCCATCTGCTGCTCCTTCAGTGCGATGGGATTTTTTGATCATGCTTTGCTTCTGCGTTGCGGATGCGATATAAACGGGTGCCTTGCCACTTTCAATGAATAATCCCGGATTTCAGGAGGTTTGCTCGCGCGAGTTTGTATCGCTGCGAAGCTGGGCCATGCAATTCAAACAGGCAAGTAGTGATTTTTTGACTGGGTATTTTGCAACCCATGAACGGCGGGATAAGACTAAGACGGCATATCGCTCAGACTTGGCTCAATTTGAAGATTTTGGCGGCAATAATCTCGACCTTGTTTCGCTGAACGGCTCACTCATTGAGCGCTGGGCAGCCCATCTCCGCGAGCAGGAGTATTCGCCTGCCTCAATCCGCCGCAAGATTGTGGTGCTCAAGGTGTTTTGCTCTTACTGGGTGCGCAAGGGAGTGCTGCCAGAGTCGCCATTTTGGCGAGTCAAACTCAGTATTGGACGGATTGAACAGCTTCCCCGGACGCTTACCGAAGGCGAGATGCGGGCCCTTCTCGCCCAAGCGCGGCGAAATTTCTCGCGATTCACCAAGAAACGCATGAGAGCCGCCATGGCTCGCACTGCGCCAGCCTCTGGCCAGTATTATCGCGCGCTGCGAAACCTGGCCCTGGTGGACCTGCTCTTTGCCACCGGGATGCGTGTTGGCGAGGTTTCAGCGCTTGACCTTCAGGACTTTGTGGTGCAGGAAGGCGTTTTCAGGGTCCAGGGTAAAGGAGGGCGAGACCGGCTGGCCTTTGCCGTGGATGCGGAAACGGTGCAGATCCAGCGGGAGCATCTTGAGACCCGGATGCGGATTGAGACTGAAACTCCAGCCCTTTTTCTCAATGCGTCGGGCAAGAGGCTTTCGACCCAGGGAATCGCCAATGTGATCGCACAGCTTCGCAAGGAGGCGGGCATTGAACGGCACATCACGCCGCATATGCTGCGGCATACTGTGGCAACGTTACTCCTTCGGAACGGGGTGGATATTCGGGTTGTGCAGGAGTTCCTTGGTCACACCTCGATTGCGACGACGCAACGCTACACGCACATTTCCAAGGAGCATATGATCGGTGTGCTGCGCAAGCTTCATCCTTCGCTGGGGTTGCGGACCAAGACCGAGATCTCTGCGTAAACTCTACGAGAGTCCTGATGCCGGCCCGGGCGGATTGTCGTCCGGCGTATCCGGTGCGGTGGGTGCGGCGGCAGGAGGGGCTTCTGAAGGAGCCTGGCTCGTAATCGGGGGACCGACGACCACTTCGACGGGCGGTTCCTGATGCATCGGGGGCAGAGGCTGCTCTGCCGGCTTGGGCTGCACACTTACCCAGCGCTCGTACCAGATGACCAGGGACGCCCTCTGCCACAGACGGCAGGCCAGCAGCAACAGCAACGTCGACTCGGAGACGATAAACGCCAGGCCCACAGCCGTCGGCGGAACGAATTTTATCCAGATCATCAGTCCGAGAAGCGTCACCACCACCGTTGCAATCGAAGTGACCAATTGAATGGTGTAGAGCGTGCCAAAGTTGCTGAAGGTGAGCCTGGGAGCCGCGCGGAAGAGGGTGCGCCGGGTCGCTGGTTCGCCGGTGGCCACGAGTTCGATTTCGGCTACGCTGATCCAGAGGCGGACAAACGCGAAGAGCAGAAAGAAAACCAGGCCCAGCAAGAGGCTAGACTTCAGGGCTGTGGTTTCGCTGGGAGGGTTGCCAGGGGCCAGTGTGGAAACCACGGCAAATACGACAGCGAATGCGACCAAGAGGAGCAGCGACCACAGCAGGAGACGCACCATGCGCAGCAGGAACTCTCCGCAGGCGCCAAAAAACTCTCCGGCGGATTGCCTGCGCGACGGGGCATTTACGCCCGCCGCCCGGCGAAATTCCTGAATCACTCCCGGCTCGGCAAACAGCACAACTAAGGCAAACACCACCGAGGTGAACAGCGACAAGCTTCTGAAAATGCCGAAGCTGAATTGCGGCGAGCTCAGAACTTCCGCGAATGCGCTGAGATCGAAATGATCGGCCAGAGACCTGGAAGCAACAGAGTGGTCGAGGAGCTGTCCCAGGGTCAGGCGCACCGGTAGCACGGCAATCAAGCCCAAAATAAAATTGGCCAGAAACACCCACCACAGGATGCGTTGCCGCTGAATGACCAGACCCATTCCGCTCGCCATTGCACGCCATGCTCCCGGCTTTTTCCCCGCGATCTGCATCAAGTCTCTCTCCCAAAATCCCTATTAGCCACGAATCTCCGCGAATTGACACGAATGCAGACAGCCAACACCACGAGACATTCTCTTTCTTTCGCTCTTCTTCATTATTTTATTTCTTTCCATTTTTTCATTTTTAATTCGCGTCAATTCGCGTTCATTCGTGGCTGAAACGATTTTGCCGGCTCCTCAAACGAACGAAGCCAGTATCTGGCCAATCCACTGAGACACAAACAGCCAATAATTGCTGATCTTTTTTGCGGCCGTTGCATTGGGAGTGACAGTCTTGCTGTTGTTAAAAAAGTTCGCATCCAGAAACAACTGATGGTCAGGATCTATTTCCGCCGATTCAACGGTTGCGCTCTTGTCATACACAAAGCGCACCCAGCGGTCGCGGCCGTCCCAAAGCTCGCGCAGTTTTTCGCCGTTGGAGAATTTAATTTCGACCGTCACCGGAAAGATGAAATCTCCCTTGCGCAAAATGGTGACCTGGTCGCGATACATACCGGGCTGCCCGGTATCGCTATTCAGAGGCTCTGAGCTTAACCTTGCGACCTCATAATCGAGCGACTGCGTGCCATATACAGCCTGGTCGAAATACCAACGCAAGTTTTTCCCGCTGACCTCTTCAACCGTGCGCAGGAAATCTTCGCGCGTAGGATGGGTAAACCGGTAGCGCATGAAATAGACGTGCAGAGCCTCCTGAAGCTTCTGTTCGCCGATAAGGCTTTCCAGGGTCTTCAGCACTGTAGCTGTCTTGCCGTATGTGATGCCTCCATAGGAGTTGCCAGTCATGAACTCCCATCCCCGGCGTACCAGGGGGTCAGCATTCGGTGTGGAAAGATACTGCATCCGTTGATAGCCGAATTCGCCCACGGAAGCTCCCATAAAGTTATTCACGATGGACGTATCTTTACCGTATATATCGTCGAGCACTTTTTCGCTATAGCTGTTGATACCTTCGTCGAGCCACGCGTCTTCGAATTCGTTGGTGGCCACCATGCCATACCAGTATTGATGGCCAAATTCGTGCTCAACCACCACTTCAGGAAGGAACAAGAACTGGCGGGGCGAATAGGCGAATGTATCGCCGGTGATGAAAGTTGGATATTCCATTCCTCCCGCAGCCGCGTCAGCGGGATCAACCACCGTCAAAGTATTGTATGGATAGGGTCCAAACCAGCGATCAAAGTGGTCAAGACACTGCCTGGTGATATCGAGATGCCGCTGCGCCTGGTCGGCGTGCTGGGGCTGAAGGAGCAGCTTGATCTTGACCTGATGACCTGAAGGCGCCTTCCACGAGTCATTTACCTGCACGAAGCGGGTATCGGCGGTCCAGGCGAAGTCATGGACGTCTTCCACGCGGTACTCGTGAGTCAGGGTGCCATCCGCATTGGTTCTTGTCGCGACCTCTTCTCCGCTGGCGCCCACCGTGTACTCTTTGGGCACGGTAAGCTTTACGTCGAAGACACCGAAGTCGGCAAAGAACTCAGTGGTTGCATGGAATTGATGGCAGTTCCAGGCGTTGTGCCACCACACGCCGACTTTAGGGAACCACTGCCCTCCCAGAACAAAGCTGTTCTTGTAACCGGTGCGGGCTATGACCTCCGGCATTTTGGCTTCAAAGCGGATTTTGAACGTGACTTCAGCGCCCGCTGGTACAGCTTTGGGCAGCTTCACCTGAAACACGGTGCGATCATCCGGATTGCCATCGTCAGGGACGATGAACTTCATGCTATCGGTAACGTCGCCCATTCCGCTGACTTCAATCGCCACTACGTTGTTCGAGCCAAAATACCGTGGGGCGAGATACTCCTCCCAGCCTCCAGTTCTGTCGCGCCGCTCCTCGCGCATCCAGGTGGACTTGGGCTGGAAGGCATTCAGATAGAGATGAAATGGAAACGTATCCTGCGACTGACCGGTGAGGTTGCGGTAGATAAGTGTCTCTTGCCCGGCAATGGTCTTGTTGGCGGGATTCCAGCGCGCATCAATGTTGTAGTTCACCACTCTCTGCGAGCGCGGCAGCCCGTTCTTGCCATCGGGATCAACACCCGGAAAAGACGTGGAAGTGGGTGAAGGCGGTTGCGGCGACTTTGGAGGCTCGATCAGCAAAGGCGACTGAGGCCCATCCGCGTGACTGGTCCGTACAAGAGTTCCCAAGACAATGAGGAAAAAAACGAGCCAAAGATATTTAAACTTGGAAGCGGTCTTGCGAATCGGGTGATCGGATGATCGGGTGATCGGGTGATCTAAAACCAACAACCAACCATACGGTCTCTTGAGGGCTTTATCCACTGCTTTCCCTACAACAGCGCCGATGACGAGAGTAGCCTGCTTGAATAATTTCATTTGAGATGCACCCGCGAAAAGCCAATGTATCACAGCGTGGCAGGGCTGCAACAAAGCACACCCACCACGGAGACACTGAGGCACTGAGAAAGACCGAGAGCGATACGATACTGCTTTGGCCAATTGCTAATTGCCAATTGCTGATTTGACTGACTGCTTCACTCAACCAACAGCTTCGACGAATACCGAGCGATCATCAGGTCTTCGTCGGTGGGAACCACGCGAACTACGCATCGGCTTTCCGGTGTGCTGATGATGGCTGCATGCTTTTCATTCTGGTCCTGATCAAGGCTTATGCCCAGAAACTCCAGATGGCGGCATATCTCCTGGCGCACAGGGGAGGCGCGTTCTCCAATGCCGCCCGTAAAAACCAGGGTATCGAGCCCGCCCAGCACAGCCGCAAACGCGCCCAGGAACTTTCGCACGCCATAGCAGAACATTGCGACTGCCTGGTCCGCGCGTGGATCGGAGTCCCGCTTTTCCAGCAGGGTCTTCATGTCGCCGGAAAGCGCGGAGACGCCCAGCAGTCCTGATTTGTGGTCGAGCAAGTCTTCCAGCCCTTGAGCGTCATAACCGGAGCGCAGCAGATAAAGCACAAGGCCGGGATCAAGGTCGCCGGAGCGCGTGCTCATCATGAAGCCACCTGTGGGCGTCAATCCCATTGTCGTATCCACCGGGACGCCATCGCGCACCGCCACCATACTGGCCCCATTGCCCAGGTGCGCAATGATGGTTCGTCGTCCTTCGGCTCGCGCGCTCACCTCGAGGACAGGCTCCTGCTCTTGATTTCCGAGTGCGCTCAATACGTATTCGTAGGAAAGTCCATGAAAGCCGTAGCGCCTTATGCCTTTGTCCCATAAGTCGCGTGGCAGTGGGAAGCGACGGGCCAATTCCGGCATTCGCGAGTGAAAGGCCGTATCAAAACAAGCAATCTGAGGCAGCGTGGGCCGCCACTTACGGATAGCTTCGATAAGCTCTATCTGGCTTGGCAGGTGCAGCGGCGCCAGCGGAACGAGTTGCCGCAAATCCTTCTGCAACTGCGGCGTGATCTTGTGCGGCTTTGTGTAGAGCATTCCTCCATGGACGATGCGATGCCCAACGGCAACTGGTCGCGGCAAATCAGGCTTTTCCAGCGCCTCGAAGAGAGCACCGATAGTTTCATGCACATCGGCGAACTTTGCCTGATGGTCTTCGAGAACCTGGTTCTGCGAGTTTCGAATTCGAAGGCGGGCCGTGGGTTGGCCTATGCCCTCAATGGCGCCCTCGGCGATTTTTGTCTCAGACGATTTCGAAATTGCAAAGAGCGCAAACTTGAGTGAAGAGGAGCCGGCATTCACGCACAGAATGATGTTTTCCATTCGCAAGCTTCTCACAGTGCTGCCATTCGATTATGGCAATTTTGGCATTTATGGCAATTTTGGCAATCTGCGCCCCACTACTCCGTCCAGCGCCAGTCGCGAACTTCAGGCATGTCCTCGCCATGCTCTCGGACATAGTCGTGGTGCTCGGCCAGCTTGGCCTGAAGGAGTTTGATGGTCGCCTGAGCAGCATCCGGCGGTTTCGGCAGCCGGCGAATAGCGTCTATGGCCAGCTGGAACCTGTCCATGTTATTCATCACGACCATGTCGAAAGGAGTAGTGGTTGTGCCTTCTTCCTTATAACCGCGCACATGGAGGTTGTCGTGGTTGTGCCGCCGGTAGCACAGGCGATGAATGAGCCACGGATAGCCGTGATAAGCGAAAATAATCGGTTTGCTGGTGGTGAATATCCCATCAAATACCTCATCGCTCAACCCATGAGGATGCTCGCCGGAAGGCTGCAGCTTCATCAGATCCACGACATTAACGACTCTCACTTTCAGATCCGGCAGATACTTCCGCAGAAACGAAGCGGCAGCCATGATCTCAAGGGTGGGCACGTCTCCGGCACAGGCCAGAACGACATCCGGATCTTTACCTTGGTCATTGCTCGCCCACTCCCAGACGCCGATTCCGGCGGTGCAATGGCGGATGGCGGCCTCCATGTCCAGCCACTGCAACTCCGGCTGCTTGCCGGCCACAATCACGTTGACATAGCTGCGGCTGCGCAGACAGTGGTCCGCCACCGAGAGTAGCGTATTCGCGTCCGGAGGCAGGTAGACGCGCACAACTTCGGCCTTCTTGTTCACTACGTGATCGATAAAGCCCGGATCCTGATGGCTGAACCCGTTGTGGTCCTGCCGCCAGACATGCGACGTCAGCAGGTAGTTGAGCGAAGCGATTGGCTTTCGCCATGGTAGGTGCCGCGTGACCTTTAGCCACTTGGCATGTTGATTGAACATGGAAGAGACGATGTGGATGAAAGCCTCATAGCAGGAAAACAAGCCATGCCGCCCCGTCAGCAAATATCCTTCCAGCCATCCCTGGCACATGTGCTCGCTGAGCACTTCCATCACACGCCCGACGGGAGAGACATGCTCGTCGGTCGGCAGAATCTGTGCCGTGGACGTTCGGTCGGTTACATCAAAGACTGCGGAAAGCCTGTTCGAAGCGGTTTCATCCGGGCCCATGATGCGGAAATTCCTGGCACTCTCGTTTTCTTTGAGCACGTCTCGCAGCAGGCGCCCTAAGATGCGAGTGGATTCCTCATACACCATACCCGGCTTCGGCACCTTCACTGAGTACTGTCGAAAGTCCGGCAACTTGAGGTCCTGGAGCAGCAACCCTCCATTGGCATGAGGATTCATTCCCATGCGGCGCTTCCCTTTTGGCGCGAGCGTCGCCAGTTCAGGAATGATCCTTCCGTTCTGGTCGAAGAGCTCTTCAGGCTTGTAGCTCTTCATCCACTGCTCAAGAATTTTCAGGTGCTCCGGCTTGCTCTCCAAATCTGTGACTGGAACCTGGTGAGCGCGGAAGGTACCTTCAATGGGCAAGCCATCCACCACTTTTGGCCCGGTCCAGCCTTTAGGTGTTTGCAGGACGATCATGGGCCACTGCGGCCGGCTGGAAAAACCATGGCTTCGCGCATCACTCTGGATTTGCCGGATCTCCGCCAGCACTTTATCCAGGGTCTCCGCCATAAGGCGGTGCATGATTTCGGGCTCGTGGCCCTCCACGAAGTAAGGCCGGTAACCATAGCCGACAAATAAGTCTGTAAGCTCTGCCTTGGGAAGCCGCGCCAGCACGGTCGGCCCCGCGATCTTGTATCCATTCAGGTGAAGCACTGGCAGCACGGCGCCATCATGCTGGGGATTCAGGAACTTGTTGGAGTGCCAACTGGTTGCGCAGGGGCCTGTCTCCGCCTCGCCGTCTCCCACCACGCAGCAGACAAACAAATCCGGATTATCCAGCGCTGCGCCACAAGCGTGAAGCAGCGAATAGCCCAATTCTCCGCCTTCATGGATTGAGCCGGGCGTCTCCGGGGCGGCATGGCTCGGAATTCCTCCCGGCCAGGAGAACTGCTTGAACAGCCGCTGCATGCCTTCCGCATCCTGGGAGATATGAGGAAACAATTCGGTATAAGAACCCTCAAGATAGGTGTTGGCGACAATTCCCGGCCCGCCGTGTCCAGGCCCGGTAATGTAGATGGCATTCAGATCATGCTCACGGATCAACCGGTTCATGTGAAGGTAAACAAAGTTCAGCCCGGGAGTTGTGCCCCAATGCCCCAGCAGGCGCGGCTTCACATGCTCGATTCGCAACGGCTCGCGCAGCAGCGGATTGTCGCGCAGATAGATCTGGCCTACCGAAAGATAATTGGCGGCACGCCAGTAACGGTCCATGTTGGTGAGTTCCTGCTGAGAGAGGCTGGTGGGTGCTTGCTGGGTAAGGGATTGCATGGGCTTACTCCTTGACGCGCACTACGTTGCACTAAGCATGACAGACATACAGGCAACATGACAATAAAATGACGTAAATTTTGATGCTGGCTCACAGCTCGTTGCGAGGTCTTACAAATGCGGGGATCTGTTCTTTGCGGGAGAAGTCCTGGGCTGCTTGTGATGCTTTTTTGAGGTCTGCGTAGGGGCCCATGCGCACGGTGTACCAGAGATGATCGCTCATGTCGAGCAGCTTGCATTGAAATACAACGTATCCTCTGGTCTTCATGCTTTCGGTCATCCGCAATGCATTTTCCGGCGCTTTGAAAGCGCCCAGTTGCAAGGCGAAACCTGGTGATCCTGAAGGCTTGGCGTCGGACTGGCATGCGGTCTCGGTTTTCTTCTCCGCGGGCGCAGGTGGAGCAGCAGACTCTTTGCCGGATGCCGCTTGCTTGCTGGATGCGTCTTCTTTGTTGCTTGCGTTTCCTTTGCCCGATGCATCGGCAGGGGCCGCGTCGGGCTTTGACGCTGGCTCAGCCTTTGCGGCCGGTTGGTCTGGCTTGGGCTCTGCCTTCTTACTGTTCTGATCGGTCGTGGATGCAGATGCCTGGCCAGGCTTCGGTTTGGGCTCGGGTTCGGAGTGGCCGGAATTTCCGGCGACAGTGGGCGCTGTGGCTACCACGTGTTCGCCAGGAGGCTGCGTTTTGGCTTCCGACTGGCCGTGATCGAATCCGATAATGAATCCGGCAAAAAACAGCAACGCGCCAATTGCAATACAACCGGCCATGATGAAGATGGCGGACTTCTTGTCAAATGAAAAATCGTAGCTCATTGCTCGGCGACTGGTCTCTATTCAACATACAACAGCAACGTCTTCAAAATGCAACAGCAACCTCTAGGGTTCCATCACAGTAAACTCACCGGGGCTGACGATCTGGATTACCCCTCCCCATGAGCACATCAGCTTTGACTGGTCTGTGAGCGCGGGCATATTGCCGATCAGGACCGTTGGAGAGCCGGTAATCCAGGGCGCCGCGGTCGCCGGGAC
>Ga0210400_10002943_pt1 | contig 15316 bp, 16 predicted proteins | sample IncBWH26MmetaG_FD_155456 | JGI IMG/M metagenome (GOLD analysis project Ga0210400, IMG submission 155456) | Forest soil microbial communities from Barre Woods Harvard Forest LTER site, Petersham, Massachusetts, United States - Inc-BW-H-26-M | ecosystem: Environmental > Terrestrial > Soil >... | reverse complement strand
GGGCTTTGGGTCGCCTCGTAGAATCGCAGCTCTATGAAGTGAAACCCTCCGACCCTGCTGTAATCGCGATCACTATCCTGCTTCTCTGTTCGGCGGGGCTTGGCGCCGCACTGATTCCCGCGCATCGTGCCTCGTGCGTAAACCCGACGGACGCATTAAGAGTCGAGTAGCTGGTTGGTTCGCCGACGCGGACGCCGGTGTCCTTTCCCAATCATTTCAGCGACCATTTATTGCGCGAGAATCTGTTTTTTAACTTCGTGGAGGAGTGGCGGCGTACTCTTCCACAATCAGATTAGGTAAGAGTTGCCGACAATCCGGGCGTTAACTGGTCTACCGGAGCTAAGGCTGAAACTTTGACTTGCGACAGTCGTAGTACCTTGGTACATTGGTACCACCATGATAGCGGATGAGAAACACATCGTTGAGCGCGTGCAAACGGGAGTGCGCATCGAAAAGCGGCTCTTGAAAGTGTTGAGGGCCTTTGCTGACTACCATGATTTGACTCTTGGCGATCTTCTGGAAGGCATCGTTCTCCACGCTTTCGATGGAAAGTGCCCCTTCAGTCAGACGAGCCTGCAACGTATTAAGGAATTGAAAAAGTTTTATGACCTCGATTTGGACTCTCGCGCAAGCCATCGCCTAACCGAAGCCCACGCCCGTCATTCTCGCAAGAGGGAGAAATCACCGGATGAATCGACATCTTAATGGGATCGCTGTTCCCGGATTGCGGTGGACCGTAGCAGTGGTCGTTCTGTGGGAATCATTGCAGTTTGCACTTTCCCGTTCCGCGATGCACCATTTCGCCCAAATCGGTCTCCCGCAATGGATCCGTCCAGCGCTCGGCGGAGCCGAAATCATTGCGGTGCTTCTTTTTCTGGTGCCTGCGGCACGTTCTGTTGGCGGCTACTTGCTGCTGTCCATCTTTGCGATCGCTGGCGTTCTCCATTTTCTTCATGGTGAATTTAACGTCGGCGGTCTGGTTGTCTACGGCATGGCTGTAATCGTCTGCATGACCCACCGAAATAGGGAAGCAGTGGAGGCGTCACATGACCGATGACGAGTTCATTGCGGGTTTCGAGGATTGCAGTCTGGCTAATCACTCTTTTCACCACGCCGACCATGTCAGAATGGCCTTCTTGTATTTGTGCCGCTATCCGGCCTTGGAAGCGCTGCAGCGTTTTTCCACTTCGCTGGCGAGATTTGCCACTGCCAACGGTAAGCCTGGGCTATACAATGAGACCGTCACATGGGCTTTCCTGCTTTTGATTCACGACCGGATGGCTCGGGCAGGATGTCAACAGACTTGGACTCAATTCGCCGCCAGTAACAGGGACCTCTTGAACTGGAAAGACAACGTCCTCAAGAAATACTACCGCGACGAGACGCTCTCATCCGAGCTTGCGAGAAACACCTTTTTGTTCCCGGACAAAATCATTACCCACGCCTAAATCGAGGAGCACGTGCGTGCGATTGTGTCCGGGAGTCGACCGATAGCTTACGATTGACAACTAAATCTGTCATGCGAGAGCGGCCTGGTTCCGCCCATCCTGGTCCGCTCGCGGGAATTAACGATTCGCTGCGGCCACCCTGGAGATTTCTGGTGAGTGACGAGCAACCCTTGCATAATCCGGTAAGGGAAGGGTTGCCGACTACTCGACCAGAACACCGTCTCTCGATTTCCAGACCGCCGTTTCTTTCTGGAAACTGAGATCGTTCGGATGGACTGTCCACTGTTTATCGGTGCGGCTTGAGATGCGAAAGCTCACGATAACGAGCGGGCCCATCATGTCGCCAAGCTCCTTCAGGAAACCGATGGTCCAATACCGCCGCTACCGCCACCGAGTTGGCTAGTTTTTGGCAGGCTGCTCGCGACGCAGGTTGCGGCGCAGTTCCTCTTTGGCTCGGAAGATCATCATCCTAACCGCAGGAAGCCGGCTCTTCAGTGCGTGAGCGATCTCGGAGTAACTCATTTGTTTGTAGTAGCGCAGCACGAGCGGCACCTTGTATTTTTCGGGCAAGCGAATCAACTGCTCCCTCACTTCGAGCCCTTCTTCCTGGCGCAGAAATTGGGAGAGTGGCGAAGGAGTCGAATAGTCGGGGACTTCGCTAAGGTCGGCTCCGTCCACGCACGAATCTCTCTCGCGTTTTCTTCGTCGCAGCTTATCAATGCAATGCCGGCCTGCCACCCGCGACACCCAAGGGCGGAAGGGCACCGCCTCATTTCTTGTGTCCAGGACGCTGTGCAGCTTCAAAAAGACCTCTGCCGCGGCATCCTCGGCGTCTTCCGGCTGCCGAAAGAAGCGCCGGCAGACCCGCAAAACATGGCGATAGTGAGTGCTGTATATTGCGCTTAATACCTCGGGGCAGGTTTGTAGGGGCTGGTTCAGCGTCGCGCAGAGCGCTGTTTCTTCCATGAACATTGAAGTTGTTCTCGTTGCCATCGCCCGTCCTTTGCCCTGAATTTGGGCACACCACGACTTCCCGGGCCTGCACATGAAACTCGGGGAGGTCGGGTGTACCTCAGTTCAGCTATTTGGAACGATTTCCTCTCCGCTCAGCTTTCTTCGGTCGCACGACCGAAGTGGGCCCACGGTGAGGCATCGAAAAATCCTTGCTGCGCGAAGGGGACCGTTCAATCCTGGTGCCCTCGCGTCGGCGAACGACCAGGAGTGTCAAGTCATCCTCCGGTGAGCACGCGTCAGCGAAGTCGAGTACCGCCCCAAGCGTAGAGAAGAGAACTTGGTTCGCGCTCCCGTCGCCGACCGCACTCACCGCCGCCGACAGTCGTCCCATCTCAAACTCCTCGTCTTCGGAATTCCGGCACTCCGTCACGCCGTCGGAGTAAGCGAGCAACATATCGCCGGGATTCAGTCGCACGCTCCCAGAGTCGTACGCCGCCTTTTGCAGGGCACCCAGCATCGGTCCGCCTTTTTCCAGTCGTTCCACAGTCTTGTTATGTCTCAGCAGTAGCGGAGTTGGCAGGCCAGCGTTACAGTAGACAAGTTCATTCTCCTGCGGATCGAGTCGGGCAAAGAACAGGGCCGCGATCGGCGGCTCACTCTGATCCTGGCATAGCTCGCGGTTGACCTCGGCAACCGCAGCCGCTGGGTCCGAATGCCTTCGCGCACTGCGTCGGATCAAACCCATCAGATGGGCCTGCCAAATTCCCGCTGACAATCCTTTGCCGGCGATGTCGCCTACGGTCAATCCAAGGGCGGAGTCGAGTTCCATCACCTTGAAGAAGTCTCCCGAGAGGTGGCGCACGGGGAAAATTTCGCCAGCGATCTCAAACTCACCCCAGACGAGTTCACGTGGCGCACAGAGCTTCCGTTGAATCTGGGCCGCCTCATAGATAGCCTGCTGCAGCTTTGCTTGTTCACGTCGCACTGCATCCAGTTCCTGCTTCACCGATTGGATTTTTGCCGTGGCGGGCAAACCCTGACTCACGTTCCCTTCACGTTTCGTCTCCCGCGCTAGGCGATTCCCGAGCGCGCTCTGCGTGATGTCCAGCATCCCTTCGGTTGTCATCATGTTCATCTCATCCAACGAATTTGTAGCCCACTCCATGCACGGTCAGAAAAAACCGTGGCTGCTCCGGAACTGGCTCGAGTTTCTGGCGAATCCGCACAATGTGAGCGTCCACTGTGCGCGTGGTCGGGAAATTCTCATAGCCCCAGACCTCGTCGAGGAGCCGGTCGCGGCTCATCGTCTCCCCGGAATGACACAGAAAATGCTTCAGCAACTCAAATTCCTTGCTCGAAAACTCCACTGGCTTACCACCACGCAGGACTTGGTAGCTACGGAAGTTCACCTCGACATCGGCGAAGGTATAGCGGTCCTGCTCTTTCGGGAGCGTCTTTGCCCGTCGCAGAACGGCCTTCACGCGAGCGAGCAGTTCTCGGATCGAGAAGGGCTTGGTGACGTAATCATCGGCGCCGAGTTCAAGACCCACGACCTTATCCACTTCCTGACCGCGCGCGGTAAGCATGATGATGGGAATCGACGGGCGCTTCGCCTTTAGCTGCTTACACACATCCAGTCCGCTCATGCGTGGCATCATCACGTCGAGCACGATCAGGTCCGGGGAATCCTTCAAGGCCCGATCGAGTCCTTCCACACCGTCGAGTGCCGTGATCACTTGAAATCCCTCATACTCGAAATTATCGCGGAGCCCCGCAACCATGTTCGGCTCATCCTCGACGATCAGAATTTTCGTTGTTCCCATGACCTCTCCTTGGGCCTCCCCGGAACATGGCACCACTCCACACTCCGTGGCCCGTCACGCGGCTGCCTCCGCGGGCCGTAAAGCAGGATCCAGTGGCAACGCGATCGTGAATTTGCTCCCTTTCTCGGGGGTGCTTTCGACCAGCACCTCCCCGCCGTGCGCCCGCGCGATGTGGCGCACGAGCGAGAGGCCCAATCCCGACCCCTTGATGTTGTGTACCAGCGGATCGCCACAACGATAAAACTTCTCGAAGATTTTCGCCTGCTCGTTCGGTGGGATGCCGATTCCGTGGTCCCGGACTTCCAGATTCACGCGGCTGTTCGCGCAGTACAAGCTCACACTGATGTACTTCTGGTCCTTGGAGTACTTGAGTGCGTTGTTCACCAGGTTCAGCAGCGAACGTGCGATTGCCTCACGGTCTACGGTCACCGGCGGGATATCACAGGAGATGTTCTCCTCGAAGGCGAAGCCGTTTTGTTCGATCTGGAACCGGTAGGAATCCAGGGTCGACCGCACCAGATCGGCCAAGTTCGTCTCCTTGAACTCATATTCCTTGCGTCCCGCTTCGATTCGAGAGAAGTCCAGGATATTGTTAATGAGCGCCGTCAGCCGTTCGCTCTCCTCGCGAATGATTCGGAAATACTCCTGATATTTTTCCTTTGCCGTGAGCCGCCCAAGCTCCAGAGTCTCGGCGTAGAGCCGGATCAAAGCCAGCGGCGTCCGCAATTCGTGCGAGACGTTGGCGACGAAATCGGACTTTAGTCTGGCTAGAGTCATTTCCCTGGAAACGTTGCGATAGGTAAGCCAAATTCCGCCTACCATGAGAACAGAGAGTGCCGCCAACGCGATGTAGTTATATCGGAGAAATCGAGTCCCGATGTCCGCGATCGTCGTGCCTTGGTATTTGATGGCCAGGACCAAATCTGGGAAAACATCTGCAAAACGGCGCTCCTCCTCTGGCTCACCTCCATCCCAATCTGTCGAAGCTACCCACGGCGTAGAATCCCTCGGCGCATGGATCATCATGACCGGCAGATTGGCATCCGCCCTCAGCACGGTGCTCTTGCTGCTCAAGACGTCCTTCACTATGGCCGGGAAAAAGCTCTTGCGCAGATAGTCTTCGTCAAAAGCGACGATCCCGAGGGCGACACGATCTTGGGGAACACCTTCAGGGATAAAATAAGCGACATTCCAATACGCATGCTGATTTCCGCGGAGCGTCCAGCCGCCATAGAAGCCCCACGGCTCGTCTTCCTTCATCTTTCGAAGATGCTTCACCGTGTTGGATGCTTCCGAGGGCAGCCAACTGGCGAGCATGTTGATATCCTCTTGCGTGAATCCGCAGAAGATCTGGTCCTGATCGCGGCCCGGCTGCGTGCGGCTGAGAAGCAAGTTGCTTTTCTTGTCGTACAAGACTGCAAAAGCGTACTCGGGATGCGCCTGCAAGACGCGCTCGAGCTTGGCCTTGATTTGAGGGCCATCGTCAGGGCTTGGGAATTCCTTTCGGATAGGCGTGATCAAATCGTTCGCCTGATGCCAGCTTTTCCTTTCCGCAATTTTCAGCACGTGCTGAAAGTCGCGCTGAATGGCTGCTTCGACGGACTTATCGCGCTGGATATGTTTCAGGTTCCAAATGCTGAAGCCCATCAACGCCGCCGCTGGGAGCACGATGGCCAGCTCCAGCGTCAGCAGAGTTCGCGTGCGGTCCGTCAATCGCCACTTCTTAAGCATTTCTCAGCCTCGCCAGATTCTTCACTCGTCCTTACACTGGCACGACTATAAAGACCTCTCCGGACGAGTTGTCAAGCCATCGCAAATGATTGTAAAAAGTTGTAAAAGACGGCCCTGCGGCACAGTACCGTCGCGGAGCAAAAACGATTGCTCTCACTCAGCGACTGAATAAGGACCTAAGAGCGATTGTGGTCGGATGACGAGCAAACCAGAAATAATCCCAAGGTAAGGGTTGCCGACGATCAGTCCAGAAACACCTTTTCGCCACATGCGTTGACAGCGACTCACGGGATTGTTGAGACCCAACGTGATCACTGATCGCCTTGTTGTACTGGCGGACTTTGTGCGGGCATGGGCGTCTCCTTCCGCATTCCGCATAGCTATCGAGTCACAATCATCTGTGCCGCGACCCCCGCATGATCGGAGGGCCACAGTCCGCTCGATGTCAGCGTCGACGGGTCCGCCCCAACTAGGGCGACGTTCTGCGCGAAAACATTTCCTAGCGTCAGAATCAAATCCACTCGCTGTGAAAGCTGCGATACGGGATTGTTATCGAGCTCCGCCTGGCAGCACGTCAGTCCGGGGTCACTGGGAAATATTTCCGTCCACGCATCGCGGTAGCTCGCGTTGAGGAAGTCTACGTACGTCGGATCCTGTGGGAATGGAAACGCCTGAGCGTTCGAATCCATGGCGACGATCACAGGTAGCGGCGTGTTGGCGGGCCCCGAGCGCAACTCTCCTCCCTGCAATTGCCGAACCGACGGCACACCGCTCTCCAAGTGCGTGCCAATGAAGCGGAACGCACTCTTCTGGAAGACTGCATCCACCGAGGCCCAAGCTCTCGAAATCGGGATGAGGCCGACAGGAGAAGGAAGGAAAACCTTGTTTACGAAAGTCCCCGACTGTGGGTTGTTCCACAGAAACTTTGAAGGATCAAGGTCGCTGCGTGCGAGAATCACGTTGTGGTCGGCGACGGCAACGCATAAAAATGTGCTTGGCAAAATCAGGCCAGGTGTCGGTGGGAAAGCAATCTCCTGCGCCTGGACTGCGACCTGGTAATGTGCTCCCTGCGCCGCCAGTGCGCTAAGTAGCTCCTGCAACATATCGAATTCAAGCGTTGTTGCGCCGCATGTTCCAGTCGTCGGGTTGAACGGTCCGGAATACCACTGGTCTACTTCTTGCAGACTCACCAGCATCGGAGCGGCGCTGGCGATTTGCGCGGCCAGAGCCTGCATACGCTCGGGCGGCTTCGTTTCCCTCACTTGTGAGATCGTTTTCCCGACAGCAATAAGGAATTGCGACGTCGTTGTGGCCTGCTCTACTTCTATAAAGTCGCTGCCTTCATTCGCGTTGTAAGTCATCACGCGCAAATCGCCGTCCCCATTTGAAAGCGACTGGGCACTGACGGCAGTGGGTCGGCAAAACAACAACCCCAACCCCATTAAACCGATGACAAGTCTCTTCATGGCGCCTCCAGCTTTACCTAATCGTGAAAATGAACCGGCGGACTGCGTTCGTCGACATCGCTGTCTGACTCTTGAGGCGCAGCCTCGCGCAAGTCCGTCTAGAACGTCAATGCATGGCAGTTCAATTCTTGTTCAGCGCTTATCCCACTGAAGACAAGGGAACTTAGACAAATGTTTCAACCAACCGATGCTTGCCGCGTTGCTGTCGCCGAACGCGAATGATAGCCTTTCATGTTTGCCTAATATGCTGCGGCCAGACCAACCCCGCCCACCCCTACGCTTCGGTGTCTTTGAAGTCGATTTCCACGAGGGCGAACTGCGTAAGAATGGCCCCAGGCTGCGCCTGCCCGCTCAGCCATTTCAGGTCCTTGCCGTCCTTCTGGAGCGGCCGGGGGAGGTCATCACCCGCGAAGAACTTCGCCACAGGTTATGGCCGAGCGACACTTTCGTCGACTTTGACCACAGCCTCAGCACGGCTATCAACAGGATTCGGGAAGTACTATCCGACTCGGCGGAGAACCCTCGGTTCGTTGAAACTCGGCCTCGCCGCGGTTATCGCTTCGTTGCTCCAGTAGCGAACGTGGATGGTACTCCGGTCACACGAACAGCGAGCGACATCCTACGTCAGGAAATCCAGGGTCCTGAAAAAAGGACTGCGGGGTTCCCGCGCTCGCGCCTGCTCGCCTTTATGAGCCTTGTTCTAGTTCTGAGTGCCGGAAGCTACGTAATCTATCGTTGGTCAAAAAATGCCCAGACACGCCGATTGCCGGAAAAGATCCGTCTCGTTGTTCTTCCGTTCAATAATCTGAGCGGTGACTCGGCCCAGGATTATTTCAGCGCGGGTTTTACGGATGAGCTGATCACACAGCTTGCCCGGCTGAACCCGGAGAGACTCGGCGTTATCGCCTCAACCTCATCCAGCATGATTCATGGCAAGCCGATAAGCGAAATCGGCCGCGCTTTCAACGTTCAGTACGTGATCGAAGGCAGCGTGCGCCGTGGCGGGAACGAGGTGCGTATTGACGTGCAGCTTATACAGGCCAGCGACGAGACACACATTTGGGCAAACTCTTACATGCGTGATCTCAGCGACGTACTTCGTGTTCAATCCGATGTTTCGGAATCGATTGCTCGTCAGATTCCTGCCAACCTTCACATAGCTCCCATGGCGCCGCAGCCATCAGTGAATCCCCAGGCCCATGACGCCTACTTAAAGGGGCAGCTCTATCTGAACAACCGCTCCAGTCCCGACAAGAGCGTGGAGCTATTTGAAGAGGCTACTCGTCTCGACCCCAGCTATGCCTCCGCGTTTGCGTCTCTGGCACAGGCCTACGTTCTCCTCGGGGAAGTTCCTTACAGCGGCATGCTGCCGCGAGAAGCGTACGCAAAGTCCCTCGCTGCGGCGCGACACGCTTTAGAGCTAAACGGTGCTCTGGCCGATGCACATGCCTCACTGGGCAACTCCGCTTTTTCATTCGGATGGGATCTAAAAACTGCCGAACAGGAATATCGTCTTGCCCTGGAATTGGATCCTAATGACGCTTCCACGCACGAATGGCTTGGGATGGTATACATGGCCCAGGGTAAGACGAGGGAAGCGCTGGAAGAAGGGCAGCGTTCTTTGGATCTCGATCCAGTCTCGCCCGCCTGCCACGCGTTTATTGCGCAAACCTATTATTTTGCCGGTGATTACGACAAAACAGCTGACGAAGCGCGCCGCATTCTCGAAGTCCGGCCGCAATTTCTGAACGCTCAGTACTGGCTTGGCAGTGCTTATACCCAGAAAAAGATGTACCCAGAAGCGATCGAACAATTCCGTATGGGTAGACAACTTTCCGGGGACGCGCCAGTTATGGTCATGGCTTACGGCTACGCGCAAGCGATGAGCGGAGACCGAGCGGCTGCGCTCGCTACGCTTCGGGGGTTAGAAGATCAGAGCCGACGTCATTACGTCTCGCCGATCTACTTTGTGGGAATTTACCTTGGGCTCGGTGACAAAAAGAATGCTCTCAAATTCCTGAACCAGGCCTTCGAGGAGCGAAACGACCGAATGATGTACATGAACGTCGAACCGATGGTTAACCCCCTCCGCTCAGACCCGGCGTTTCAGGACCTACTTCGTCGTGTAAACGCGCCGGCACGAGAATGATATCCTGCACCAAATTCAGGTGGTGATTCCCGCTACCGATTCCGACCGGATGACGGGCAAACCGGAAGTAATTCCACTTGCCTGGTAAGTCGGCTAACCGTACATCTTCCGTACCAGGACTTCACTTCTCCGATTAGCGTTTACCAGGCACTGACCGACCTTTGCCTACTTCGGCTGGGTAATGAAGTGCAATCCAGAACAGTGTCCCTCTTCGCGATGACATTTTGGGCGTCGTCATAGTGGCGGGGCCGGCTGAAACCGGCTCGCCGCGGATCAAAGCGTATTTGCGCGTACAGTGTTGTGCCACAGCGCCCCGCAGAGCCATTCGGGGCGCAAACAGCGCCCGAGGCGCTACCCCCCAGGGGCTTCTACCGCTTCGGAGGAGAAGGATTTCAGAATAGACGCGGCGGGCGGTAGCCTACGCTGCCGTTTTGCTCTCCAGCGGAGAGTTCGCGGATGCAGAGTTTGGTGAGATCTTTTTCGTCGCACTGGTAGATCTCGTTCATGGGGAGATCTTCCGGGCGGACGGTGTAGAAACCTGCTTGCATCGCCCGGTCATCATCCACCGAATCGGTGACCACCGGACTGCCGTGGTGCACGCGGACGCGGAATTGTCCCGTGGAGGGTTCGTAATTGCCATAGTCGAAGCATTTGCCGATACAGGCGCGACTCAGGCTGTGGTTGACAAGGGGAAGAAACCAATCCGGCGGATGGAACACGGCTGAGGTGACCCGGCTGCCGTAGGGCAGGCCGTTCACAAGCGATTCCTCCTGGCGCTCGAGGTCGTTCAGCTTTCCCGTGTCCTGATAGGTCCATACGAAAAATACCAGGGCGCAGATTCCCATTCCAACGAGATGCCAAGTTCTGGGTTTGAGCGCACCGAGGATGCAGAGCGCAAGAACGCCGGTGACGGAAGTCAGCCTGAGGACCACGAGAGCAAACGGCATCGGCGAACTGGGGAAAAAGATCACTTCGGGAACCATCAACGCGGTGAAGAGCAGGAGCAGCCAGAGCTCGAGGGGGGCGCGCAAGACGCGGCGAAACTCCGGATCCTTCCGTTCGCGGAAGAGACCGTAAAAAAAGCAAACGGCGGCGAAAACAAGAATGGCCAGGATCAGTTTTTGGTAGCGTGCACCGAATAAAATGAACTGGTTCGCGCCATTCAAGAACAGGAAGTCTTTCCAGGTGTGCCAAAAAATGGTTTGTAGATGAAGTACGTAGTAATGGACGCCGAGCACGACGAGGAATCCAAAAATATAAAGAAGCCAACGAAGCGAGTCGCGCAAGACGTCCGATAAGCGCAGGTAGATCGCGAGACCTGCCAACGCCAACAAGCCCATCGGGTGTGCCAGCAGCGCAAGAAACGCCAACACGATGGCCGCTGAGAAGTCGATGCGGTTCCCTCTCCAAAGAAGCGCAACAGCCCAGAAGGCGAAGCCAACGGAGAGATAGAAATTCAGGAAACCGGAGTAAAACGTCCAGCCGTAGGCGAGCATGGCGATGGCGGGAAGCAAGGTCCAGGGAGGCCGGCCGGTGGCGACGCTGATCAGAGCGAAGCCTCCCCAAAAGAAAATCAGCACGGCCAGGGCGACGACGATGTGTTCAGCGACGAGGAAACCGGCCAGTGCGCCCAGTTTCGCGAGGGAGATGTCCGCGAGAATGTTGTCCCAGCGCGATTCGATGTAAAGTCCGGGAGCTTGGCCCCGCGCAATCAGTTGCGCCAGCCAGGCGTTGTAGGTGTGGCTGGGAAGATCACCCGCCTCGATGCTCTTGTGCCAAAAGCACGGAAGCAGAACGAAAGCCGAAATGACGAGCACGCGCCAAACACAGGCGCGGAAGAATTGAAGACCTTGGCGGATCAGCATGGCGGGAGTGTACTGCAAGAAATTAGGGGTGAGAAGCTGTGGGCGGGAGATCGGATACGCCGGGGTGTAACGGATGCGCTCAAGCCCAAGAATCAACTGAAGGGTCTGGGAGTACCTTTTTCGTAGTCTATGTGGTCAACTCCCGCTAACCGGACATTGACAAGGATTCTCCGGTATCCTGGTCGGAGTACGGCAACTCCGGGGAGCAAGTCACATGAAGCGCGTCATCATTGCGATTTCGGTACTCGCGGCGGTAGTGACTATCGCATATTCACGGACACAGCAAACGCCTTCTGTCAGGCCGAAAGAGGGCTTTGTGCCCAATGCCGAGACCGCTGTGAAAGTTGGCGAGGCGGTATTGATGCCCGTTTACGGCAAGGAAAAAATCCTCGGTGAACGACCGTTCGGAGCTGCACTTCAGGGAGATGTATGGACGGTACAAGGAACTCTTCACTGTGGAGGACCTCCAGGCACGTTGTGCAACGGCGGCACAGCAGTTGTGAAGATTTCCAAAACGTCCGGCGGGATTCTTTTCATGATGCACTACAAGTAGGCGCGCGAGATTCTGGCATCCGCAGGCCTATAGGCTCCCAGTGGACGATAAGTTGGCTTACCGGACATCGGCCGTATCAGGACTTCACAGAATCAAACCGCGGCCCACACCAACGTCGGCAGAAGGAGGAGACATGTCGGACATCGAGCGAATCAGTGTGCAGCAAGCGCACGCAAAAACAAAAGCAAACCAAGCCCTGCTAGTCTGCGCCTACGAGGACGAGGCCAAGTGTCGGATGTTAAATCTGGAAGGGTCCATATCCTTCGCCAGCTTGCAGTCCCGGGCGGCGTCGCTGCCGAAGACACAGGAAATCATTTTCTATTGAGCTTGACCCGGCGAAGCGAGCGCTGTCGGTCAGGCAGCGAAATATCAGGAGCAGGGTTTTACGAACGTCAAGGTGCTGAAAGGCGGAGTCGAGGCGTGGAAGGCTGCGGGATACGCGATGAATTGATGGCTTAAGAGGCAGCTTAGCTCGACATAGCACCAAACTTCCACAACGGAAACCAGCCTTCATCGAGCCGATGGAATGCGCTCTGGTCTCAGAACTCCCCGAAGGCCTTGGCTGGACTTATGAAGTTAAGCTGGATGGCTACCGCGCAATTGGGGTCAGAACGAGCAGCGAAACCATCCTGTATTCGCGGAACCTCAAGAACTTCAACAAACGATTTCCGCAGATCGCGGAAGCACTCGGTGATCTCCCCGCCGACACTGTTATCGATGGCGAGGTCGTGGCCCTGGACGAATCCGGGAGACCGGATTTTCACCGTCTCCAGCACTTCATTCACAGCTGGGATAATACTCAAAAATCCCGTTTGATCCTCTTAAAGAACGCTTTCCATGCTGGAGTAGCCTGAACCCTCACGACGCTGACTAACTCCCACTCTTGCGACCCGAGTTTATTTGCTTGGTCTATGACTTCTTGTTCGCTGTTCACGCTAACTACCTGGTACTCCCATTCTTGAGTGATGGACGTCGAAGACGGCGACACGTTGAGCGTAACGATTTGGCTATGGGACTTCCCTCCGGCTGTACCCGTTATCGTAATTGGTGAAGCTCCTGGGGGCGTGGCAGCGCTCGCAGTTACCGTCAGGGTTGACTTTCCGCTGACCGCAGGAGCGAAGTGCGAACTAACGCCGCTCGGCAAACCTGAAGTGCTGAACACAATGTTGGAGGGTGCCCCATGCACTGTTGTTGTGCTAATGACTGTGGAAGATGACCCCCCTTGAGCGATCGTTATCGCGGAGGAGGGGACCGAAAGACTGAAATCGGCACCCCCGTCCGTCGAGTTAAAAGCAATATCCAGAATTGGATGTAGCTCGATCACATTGGGGGCAGCACCGTGTTGGCCGTGAGCGAAGTCGAAGAAACCCACTCCGGTGACCTGTACGGGAAGGTTGGCACTCTGGAAAGACGAGGTTGCGGTGAACTGTGAGTCGAACTTTGCTCTAGCGCTGGCGATCGACGATGCAAAGGGACTGCCGTTTCCAACACAACCAGGAGAAGGTATCTCGGCGACCATCGTATTTCCTTGCTCATCTTGCAAAACAAGGTGGTAGTCCGAGTCCCCGTGCGCCCCGCCTTCTAGTTTGTAATCTGTTAGCGTCGCATTAACGACGAATACCGTCGTCTCAGTTGGACTAAACCTAGTGGTGGCGGGAATGGGTCTGGGTGGGCTCAAGGCGATAAGCTGGGCAATCGTTGTGTTCTGCGGACTGCTCAGGTCCACTCGTCCTGAATCCGTATCAGTTCCGGTCTTTACCGACCAGCGCTCCTGACCACAGCGCTGTGCCAGCAGTTCAACTGGCGTTGCAAACCAGCAGCCGAACGCTGCCAGCAAAAGGAGCCGTGAGGCTGTGCGGATCATAACGACCTCCAAGAAATTAGCGAATAGTGAATACGCCCAATCAAATCCCGACCACGAGTAAAGCTGCGATTTCAAATCAAGGTCGTACCCAAGGGAAGCTATCTAATAAGTGAGGAATGTCAGCGGATCGTTTCATCATCGGACCCGATTATTTGCACGTTCAACATCCATGTGCACGAGGGGGGGACGTGAAGAGTCCGTGCCTCGGCTCACGAGAGTCCGGCGCGTCTAAACCAATCACGTCCCGGTCCCTCCTGAATTATATAACGGCCTTAATAATTACGCGCAGCATGAACCGGGATATTATTACGTACGTAGTTTTACGGATGGCGTCTCTTTGTGGGTGGCGACTTCCTGCACCTCGGATAGCACCGCTGCAAAACAATCAAGAACGGCGGAGCGATGGGAGATGCGTTCTATCGTTTGAGCATGGAACTACTTGCGAAGATCAAGCCTCTTCGGCAGGTCTCGTTGTGCTCAGACTCTGGCTGGCGGGCGACGAACGAACCGATAGAGCAAAGGCAGCAACATCGCGCCCAAGACCGACATAATAAATCCAGCGGACTGGCCTGTCACATACATGCCCAGAACTCGTCCTAAGTATGTAGCAACCACGGAGCCAGCAACGGGCCATAGTTATCCAGATGCCACCTGGGTCTTTCCCTGGCATGAGCAGCTTTGCGAGGGCACCCACAATCAAACCGATAATCAGCGCCAAATTAGCGAAAACATCTGCCACCTCCCGACTCAACGTGCCACTCTTTGTAGGGCAGGGCCATACGGCAGTTTCCGAATCGGAATAGAGGGAGAGTACGGTTATGACCGACAATACCCTCTAGGGTCAGATAATCTTTGGGGCGACCCGTCCGGCAACATGCGGCCGTTCGAAGTCATGCGGTGATTCTACGCATTGTTTCTTGCCAATTGTCGTAGCGACTTCTCGTACAGCTATAATCCTTGTGTGAGTACCGACTTCTTGGATCGCCTCGCTACTCAGCTTAGAGCCAACAAGAGCGCTGCTTGCCGCCGAGCAATTCAGCGAATTCTCGCCGTTGTGAAGAAAAATTGTGAGGGCGGCAAATATAAGAACGACGTTGAAGCGGAGGCCGACTTCCGCCAATTGGTGGACCGCGACGAAGGCTGCAAATGAGCAGGCCGCAAAAGATTGAAGGCGCATCAGCCGCTAAGGCCAATGCGCCCTCTTGAACTGAGCCGTGAAGTTTTTAAGCTTCCCGGTTCAATCTGGCGCGAAAGATAATCGCTCTCGTTTGCGTCGTCAACTTAATTCTCGCTGAATCCCTGTGCAAATCTGTGTAAAAGTTGCTTTACTGTTTCCCCTTCGCCTTCGCTGCTCTAAACTTTGCCCACCGCTCCTTTTGCGCCTTCGCCATCTTCGCTCTCGCAGCGGCAGACATCACTCGTTTCTTCCCGCCAGTCGTTTTACCACCGCTACCGCCAGCCGC
>Ga0210400_10002942_pt1 | contig 15317 bp, 13 predicted proteins | sample IncBWH26MmetaG_FD_155456 | JGI IMG/M metagenome (GOLD analysis project Ga0210400, IMG submission 155456) | Forest soil microbial communities from Barre Woods Harvard Forest LTER site, Petersham, Massachusetts, United States - Inc-BW-H-26-M | ecosystem: Environmental > Terrestrial > Soil >... | reverse complement strand
GTGCCGGGCAGCGCGATGAAACCATCAAGGAGATTGCCAAGGCCGACGAAGCCGACGAGCACGAAGCCCCGCTCATTGTGCCGGGATTGCGCCTTCCCAATACCGGCGGCGTCTTTTTACTCGATACGCTCAACAACCAGCTTCAGCTGGTTGAGTTGATACAGAACGGCGGAGAACTCAACAAGCACACGGGCCGCAACATTCTGCGCGCAGCCATCAATCCGCTGGCGCTTTCTTCCACGCAGACCATCGAACTCAAGGGCGAACATGCCCGGGTGCAGTCTCATGTGGGGCAGCCGGCCATTTACCTGAACATCGACACGGCCGATAATTCCCAGCCCGCGTTTACGCAAAAGAAACCCGACAAAGACCAGCAGCCCAATCGCTATGGGATCGTCCGCGTCGAAAACAAAAAAGATCTGCGCATCGTGGGCAAGCTCAATATCGCCATGTACGGCAAAGTCAGTCAGAAAGAAAGCTGGATTCCTGTGACCACGTCACCTTTGGGCGACTGGGTCAAACTCACGCCGTCCGAACCGCTGCCGCCAGGCGAGTATGCGGTGGTGGAGTTGCTGGACAAGAAGCAGATCAATCTTTTTGTGTGGGACTTTGGCGTGAATCCAGCGGCGCCGCAGAACCCCAGCGCCTGGGTGCCTCGCCAGCCGGACAAGAGCAACACGGGAACCAATCAGAGTCCAGTGCTAGAGAAACGTCCGAAGAACTAGGGTCTGCGAATTCGGAAGGTTGCTTTTTCTGAAATCCCGAAGCGGATCGAGGGATCGCTATGTCTCAAAAGACCTTGGCCGCGAATACTCGCGAATGAAGCGGATTGACTTGAGAAATAAAATTCGCGATGTTCGAAGTTGTGTTTTCACAACGTTGAGCGATTAGTGTCGGTAGGGATCCCTCGCGGGAGCTCGGGATTTCAGACAAAAGGCTTGATTTCAGAAAAGGCTAGATTTCAGAAAAGGCTACTTCAGCATCCCCTGCTGCGCCACGGCGATATTGTCCCGGCTGGAGTTTTTCACCATATACATCATTTCGTCGGCCTGGCGGATGATTTCATGCGAACTCTTGGCGTCTTCAGGATACGTGGCCAGCCCCATGCTGCAGCGGACGTTCAGATTCAATCCATCTTCGGCAAGAAAGACTGTCTTACGCATCATGTCCTGGATACGCTTTGCCACAACCAGGGCAGATTGCTTGTCTGTTTGCGGCAGCAGGATAACGAATTCGTCGCCACCATAGCGGAAGGCGTAGTCAATCAAGCGCAGCTGCGATTTAATCTTGAATCCAATTTCCTGCAACAACTTGCTTCCGACCAGATGGCCATACGTGTCATTCACATGCTTGAAATGGTCCAGGTCAAGGAAGATCACGCTGAATTCGTAGCCAAAACGGGCCGAGCGATAAACCTCGGCTTCCAAAGTCTTGTAAAGATGGCGGGCGTTGTAGAGGCCAGTGCAATCGTCAGTGATTGTCAGTTCCTGGATCTTCTCTACGGCTCGGGCATTATCAATGGCGATGGCGGCGTAATCGCACAAGGCATGCAGGAAGAACATTTCCTGTTCGCCAAAACTTTCCATGGCGCAGTTGATGAGTTGAATCACGCCGAGCACGCGATGCTTGGACTGCAACGGCACGCAGATGATTGATCGGGTCTTCCATTTCGTCATCTCATCAATGCGTTTGGAAAAGCGGGGATCGTTGTACACGTCCGGGACGATTAAGGACTCACCGTGCCTGGCCACCCAGCCAGCAATACCTTCACCCACCTTAAGCCGAACGGTCTTGAGCGTTTCGGCGGCATCACCTACGGCAATAGCGAAATAGAGCTCGTCCTTTTGTTCATCGACCATCAGCAGGGACCAGGTGTCCGGGCGGAAGAATTCCGCCATCTTGTCCATGATGGTTTGCAGAATTGAATCGAGGTTCAGCGAAGAGGTCAGGGCCTTCGCCACGTCGTTAAATATGGCGACTTCCTGCAATTGCCTCTTGGTCTTAGGTTCTGGTCCTGATCCTGCTGCCTCGTTCATTTAGGGGGTGGTCCTCATAAAATCGACTGAGAAAGTCTCGAACTTTTTGCGTATTATCGCTTGATTTAGGGAAATCGGCAACCGGACAATAGACCTGAAACCTTCGAGTAATAGCCCTTACGTACCCGGAAAGTAGTTGTCGAATCAACAGTTAGGGGGTATTTTGTTACGTACGGGGAGTTTTTGGATTCCAAAATATGGGCCAACTGACTGACTTACCAGCAAAAGGCAATGGAACTGCTATGGGTGCTTTTGGTGATCGGCTTCGGCGCGAACGGGAGATGCGAGGCATCACCCTGGATGAAATTACGGAGTCCACCAAGATCTCCCGCCGCCACCTGGATGCGCTCGAAGGGGAGCATTTTGATCAGCTTCCTGGCGGGGTCTTCAATAAAGGTTTCGTCCGCGCTTATGCGCGTTTTCTTGGCATTGACGAGGACCAGGCAGTTGCCGACTACTCAACAGCCAGCAATGAACAGCCCGAACCCGAAAACAAGTTTCCCCTTGAGGTACATGAAGAGCCGGACCGTGATTTGAACCCGCGTCGCTCTAGTTTACCGCTGGTTTTTGCAATTGCCGCTTTGATCGGTGTCCTTGTGGGTTACGGATTTTGGATCAAATCCAAGCCGCATAATCCAGAAGCGGTAGAGAACACGCGCCAGTCAGCGCCTGCGAGTGCAGTGAACACGCCTGAAGCCAACATTCCGGCACCACCGGCAATCACACCTTCCAGTTCCGAACCAATAAAGGCGTCTGCGCAGCCTGCGCATTCCACACCCGTAACAAAACCGGCTCCGCCAGAGGCTGCCGCCGTTCCGAGGTCCACAGAGCCCAGACCCACCGCTGCGCCGGGTGAATCCGCCGATCCGCCTCCCTCCGTGAAAGAGAAAGCATTTTTTGTGCAGGTGAAGGCAAAAGAAGATTCCTGGGTTTCCATTGTTGCCGACGGAAAATCCGTGATGCAGCGCGTTCTGCCGGCTGACAAGCAGAAAAAAATCAAAGCCGGCAAGACGCTGGTTCTCAGAACAGGGAACGCAGGTGGAATTGAGGTCAGCTTTAATGGCCATCCGCTGGGAGCTCTGGGTAATGAAAATGAGCCCCGCACCCTCACCTTTAATTCCTCTGGGCTTGTACAATAAAGCGTAGACCCGAAGAATGACCTACATTGACTTGAACCGATAACATTGTTATCGGCCCATTTCACCGTGAAAAACGCCCCATTCGGCTGCGTTTACGCCGGTTGTAACGCCAAAACGTTGTTGCCGACTGACTTCTTCGGTAATCTTTAAACAGTATCCTGAGGGTGGTTCCCTGTAGAGGTCATACGAAATTATAGGAGGCAAGTCATTGGCTTCACGCGAAAAGTTTTTGTTCACATCTGAGTCGGTCACGGAAGGCCACCCGGATAAAATTGCAGACCAGATTTCTGACGCGATTCTGGATGCGTGCCTGGCAGAAGATCCCCACAGCCGCGTCGCCTGTGAGACGCTGACCGCAACCGGTCTGGTGGTGATCGCGGGTGAAATCACCACCAAGACTTACGTCGATTTTCAGAAAATCGTCCGCGGCGTGGTGCAATCTATCGGTTATGACAACGCGCTCTACGGTTTTGATTCCAACACCTGCGCGGTGATTTCCAGCATTAACAAACAGTCAGGCGATATCGCCATGGGCGTGGATACAGGCGGCGCAGGTGATCAGGGCATGATGTTCGGCTACGCCACGAATGAGAATGACAATTACATGCCCACGGCCATCGATCTGGCCAACAAACTCACCCTTCGCCTCACAGAAGTCCGCAAGAACGGCATGCTTCCTTACCTCCGGCCTGACGGCAAATCACAAGTTACAGTTGAATACGGCGCTGATCACAAGCCCAGGCGCGTGGATGCGGTAGTGATTTCCACCCAGCATGCTGACTCCATCGACAACGAAACGTTGCGCGCCGACATCATGAAGCACGTGATCCAGGCTGCGGTTCCCGCGAACCTGCTGGATGCCGACACGAAATACCACATCAACCCGACCGGGCGCTTTGTGATTGGCGGTCCCATGGGCGATACCGGCTTGACCGGACGAAAGATCATTGTGGACACCTACGGCGGAATGGGCCGCCACGGCGGCGGCGCTTTTAGCGGCAAGGATCCGACCAAGGTTGATCGCTCCGCCTGCTACATGGCGCGCCACATTGCCAAGAATATTGTTGCCGCGGGCCTGGCTGACCGTTGTGAAGTCCAGCTTGCCTACGCCATTGGCGTGGCTGAGCCTGTCAGCGTTCTGGTGGATACGTTCGGCACCGGCAAGATTGGCGAAGAGAAGCTGGAACAGCTTGTTCGTGAGAACTTTCAGCTAACTCCGAAAGGGATTATCGAATCACTCAAGCTGCGCCGTCCGATTTACAAGAAGACAGCAGCGTATGGGCACTTCGGCCGCAAAGACCCTGATTTCACATGGGAAGCCACCGACAAGGCAGCCAAACTGCGCGAGCAGGGACTGGGCAAGGCTGAGTCCAAGGCCAATGTGGGCGCGGCCCGGTAATATATTTCAACGTAGAAGCGCGAGTCTGGAGCCGTAGCGACGCTACGGCTCAACGTTGAAAGCCTGCTTCACGGGAAAGAGTCGCAGGCCTGGTAACTTTCAATCCACAACTGATGCCTCTTTCAGGCACCTGACAGGAAAAAAATGTCAACATCCGTAGCTACGCAAACTTCGTTCGATATCAAGAGCCTGGAACTGGCTGATCTGGGCAAGCGACGCATTGATTGGGCCAACCAGTCCATGCCGGTGCTCCAGAGCATCCGCAAGGAATTCATTAAGAACCAGCCGCTGAAAGGCCTTCGCGTTTCCGCCTGCCTGCACGTGACCACGGAGACCGCCAACCTGGCTATCGCGCTGCGGGATGGCGGCGCCGACGTGGTGCTTTGCGCATCCAACCCGCTCTCCACTCAGGATGACGTAGCGGCGTCTCTGGTCCGCGACTACGGCATTTCAGTCCATGCCATCAAGGGCGAGGACAATGAAACCTACTATAAGCACATTCTTTCCGCGCTTGACCACAAGCCCCATATGACCATGGATGATGGCGCTGACCTGGTTTCCATTGCCCTTACCAAGCGGCAGGATGTGCTGGAAGGCATCATCGCCGGCACGGAAGAAACCACTACCGGAGTGATTCGCCTTCGCGCGATGGCCAAAGACGGCCAGCTGCGCTATCCCATCATCGCCGTGAACGACGCGCTGACCAAGCACATGTTTGACAATCGCTACGGCACAGGCCAGTCCACCATGGACGGCGTGATCCGCTGTACCAATTCACTGATTGCCGGTTCCAAGTTTGTAATCGCCGGCTTCGGCTGGTGCGGACGCGGGCTGGCTTCGCGCGCGCGCGGCATGGGTGCCGACGTGATCGTTACGGAAATCGATCCTACGAAAGCGATCGAGGCCGTGATGGAAGGCTATCGTGTCATGTCGATGGCGGAAGCCGCGAAGATCGGCGATTTCTTCGTTACCGTTACCGGCAACAAGAATGTAATCGGTCGCGATCATTTCGATCTGATGAAGAATGGCGCAGTCGTAGCAAACTCAGGCCACTTCAATGTTGAAATCGATATTCCGGCACTGGAGAAGATGTCTTCCTCCAAGCGCCAGACCCGCGACTTCGTGGATGAATATGCCATGAAAGACGGCCGTAAGATTTATCTGCTGGGCGAGGGCCGCTTGATCAACCTGGCTGCCGCCGAAGGGCACCCGGCCTCAGTGATGGACATGAGCTTTGCCAACCAGGCGCTTTCTGCCGAATATCTGGCCAAGAACTACAAATCACTGGAAAAGAAGGTTTACCCCGTGCCGGAAGAACTGGATAAGAAAGTGGCACGGCTTAAGCTTGAGGCCATGGGCGTAAAGATCGACAAGCTCACGCCGGAGCAGGAAGAGTACCTGGCTTCGTGGTCCGAAGGCACCTAACGCGCCGGGGCACGAAAGTGCTGAATCCTGAGCGGAGCGCAGGATCTAGCGAAGGAACGTAATTGCTCGCAAAACAGCAAGTTGCAACGCAGGCGGCGACTTCAATCGAGGTCGCCGTTTTGCTTGCGTTTTGTCGGCATTGCGGCTTGGCCCCGCTGAACTGCATCCAACTGTGAGTAGCTGGAGTCCGCCGCATTGTCTGGGTGTGGTCTTCTGAACTAGAGCGCGCTTCCAACCTACCAAAAGGAGAACACCATGAAAGGTTTGTTTTGGCTCGGGGTAGTATTTGTGGTTCTGGGAATTGCTTCGCTGGTGGTCCCCATTCCGCATAACGAACGCTCAGGCGTGAAAGTCGGTGGCGCTTCCATTGGCATTGAAACCAGGCACGAGGAAAAGGTCCCTCCGATCATCAGCGCGGTTTTGATCGCCGCGGGCGCGGGAATGATGATTGCGGGCAAGAAAGCACTCTCGGCATAAGCTTAAAAAGCTGCATCCATAAACGGCGTTTTTATCCGGGAGCGCCGCTTTGTCTTTCCGCTGAAAATTACCCCAGGCGGCAAGAATCCGCCATCACTTCCGTTCTAATATGCGGCGAACCATGACCAGTTGGCCCAGATGATAAGCGTTGTGGTCAGCTACGAGCAGAGCCTCACGAAGTAGAGTTTGGCCGCCGCCATGCGGGATCTTCCCGGTGAGATCGCGTTTGGGGTCGGCAATTAACTCTTGCATGGCCTCCAGATTGGCCAGAACCTGCTTTACGCTTTTGTCCCAGGCCTTCGCGTTGGGTGGAACTTCGGTCTTGGGCCAGTATTCGTCCGGCCATTTGGGAGACTTATGCTTGGCGGATCGGCTGAACTCAAGGATGTCCCACTGGGCAATGCGGATATGTTCCAGCAACTGCCACGGTGTGTGCGGACCGCCTTCAGGCTTGCTGCCGCGAAGTTTGCTGGGAAAGTTCTTGAGGGCCTCGCGCATATCAATATGCGCTTCTGCCCTGGTAAGCAAATTGGAAATGTGCCGGCGGATGGGATCAGTGTTCTTCATCGCGATTGATTGGATGACGCCGAGAGGATCGGAGAACCAGACATGCTGAATGAACCTTGCAGAAAGTTTCGCGTGCCACTTCTCGCTTCTATCTTTGGCGGGCCTCGGAGAAATATGCCTGACGGAGACCGCCGCGACGCTGCGATCCTTGACGCGGTGCACTATTCCGTGAAATTACTCGGCAAGCAGCCGGATGACAGCCGCCGTGTCCTTCTCTTGATTAGTGAAACCCGTGACCACGGCAGCCACGCTGTCACGATAGACGACGTGGTTGCCGCAATCAGTGAAAGCAACACTCTGGTATACACTCTCGCATTTTCTCCGACGGCCTCAAGCGCCCTGGGATACCTTGCGTGGCAAGGAACCCAAGGGCGGCCAGCCAGGCGTCATCGATCTGGGTCAGCTACTGGTCCTGGCCCGCCAAGCCATGCGGAAGAATGTATCCAAAGAGACATCCTTCCTGACCGGCGGTGAGTACGAACTTTTCACATCAAACAAGAGTTTTGATCGGTTTATGGCAGAGTTTGCCAACCACCTCCACAACCGATATCTGCTGCGGTTTGAGCCCAAAAATCCACGCCCCGGTCTACATCAGGTCCGGGTGCGGCTCAGGGAGCATGCGAACGACGTCGTCCTGGCCCGACGCAGCTATTGGGTGGAGGATCCGGATAGAGCCCGGTAATAGGATTTCGACATTAAAACGTGCTTTTTCTGTTCCGGCTGTAGCTCGTTTCGTGTCACATCTATTAGCAGGCTCATCCGTCGACTGCTAAAAAAAGGGTCTCGGGACCCGGAACCCGGCCCTTTTTAACCAATTTTTTCGGTGGTTGGCTAGCACTTATTACACAGGGATGTTTGCGTTTATGTCTTAATGTGCACGGATCTTGTTTAGAATCTTTCGTATTCTTTAATTGCAGCTTTCAGAGCTGAAACAACTGAAGATGGGGAGCATCCGCGATCTGCAGGCTGGCTTAGCCCATACGTTATTCACCGGGACAATCCGGTTTCCAGGGAGTTGTCGATGATCGAGCAAAGTCAGCGGTCTATCCTGATGGGAAAGTTTTGGGTGGCCCTGCTGGCCCTTGCTGTTGGTGCTTCCTGGGGATGCGGTGGCGGAAGCGCGAGTGCCGGGGTGCCTGCGCCCACTCCAACGCCAGTACCCACGCCTGCGCCTACCCCGCCGCCATTGCCGGCAGGGACGATCGGAATGAAAGTCCTGAACACCAGCGTACCCCCCGGCGGAATTTTCCAGTTTCAATTGTCTAACACCGAGCCCAAGCCTATCGGGCATGGGAGCACGCGCCCACAGGTTCCTTCAGGACCAGTCCGCGGCGTAGCCGTGAATGATCCATCCGGGCAAGCTGCAGGAATCGCCGTGATTGATACATCCGTTAACCCGGCGAACATCAAGATCCAACTCAGCTCACCCGATGCACTTCTCGGTACCGATATCACCTATCCCGTAGTCACCATGTCCATGCCGCTGAGCAATAGCCTCACGCCTGGAGCAACGTTCCCATTGAGCATTGATACCGGGAACACGTCATTTTTCGACGCTACAAAAGCCTATACGGCTCTGGAATTTGCTCCCGGAACGCTGACGATTGCTCCCGTCGGCAGTCCCTATGTGAGTGATGTGCTGCCCGCAGGAGGCTTGCTGCCAGACCGCACGTTAGTCAAGGTTTTCGGCGCTGGATTCAATACCAATACGAGAGTTTCTATAGAGGGCACAACGATCGTGCCGGCGGACCAGACTGTTGTGAACTCGAACGAGGTCGATGTAAAGATCTGCAACGGCACGGTCGCGGACGGCGCAGCCACTTGTCCCAACACAGGAGCCATGTTTCAACTCGATGGCGAGCGGGTGCGTGTAAAGGACACCAACACCAACTTTGTGCTTGAGTACTACACCTATTTGCGCGCGGACGACGTAGCCGGCAGCAGCGTAACTCCGCTGGTGAACCTGGTGCATCCCATGTTCTCGCGGTTAACTTATCTCACTGCCACGATTCCGCTTGTGACCGGAGGGACGCAATTCACTGGCCTCTCACTACAAAACACAAACGCGGCGGATTCAGGCATCAAAATTGAGTTACTGGATGCAAACAATGCTTCACTGGCAAACACCACCTTGATTCTGCCAGGACTGAATCCCGACCATGCCGGGAACAAGATCACGCGAAATGTGGTGGCGGATTGGTTCCCAAGTCCGCCGAGTGGCGCGGCGAAAGTAAAAGTCACCGTTACATCCGGTCCGGCCGTCCAGGTCCTGGGCATGCTGGGCGATACAAGCGCGGGCACGGTTTCGCCGGTCATTCCGCAATAAACCCGGCTTTTACTCCAGGCTGGCTTGCGCGGCCACGGTGGTTTTCAACTGATCCAGTTCCTGCTGAACTTTGGTCCACTTGTCACGCTTCTTCTTGGTGAAGTTCGGCGCCGACGAGTCCTGGTAAAAAGCCAGAATGTTCTGGCGGACATCGGGTTTCAAGTCGGCAAATTTTGCCTTCGCCAGTTTGTCCAGCAGTTTGGCATAGGTTTCATCTGTGAGACGGTATTCTCCCGGAGTTGTGGGCTTGCCGGTATCGAAGTCCATGTTGGCAAGTTGCAGCTTGTTCGTCTTCAAATCTCCCAGATAGGCACGATACTGATCCACCGTGGTGTTGACGCTCTTCAGATAAAGGGTTTCAGTATCGGGGTTTGGCATCTTGAAGGCAATTGCCTTGAATGGCCCAATTTTAGGAATGATCTTGAAAATCACGGCCATAACGCGGGCCCCGAATCCGGGTTTTTGATACTTTTTGCCCCATTCCTTTTCATATTCTGAGCGCTTTAGGTTGTAGAGGAATTTCTTTTTGGCAAGGCTGGGGTTCTCTTTAACCATCTCGTTCTTCTTGGTCAGAAGAGCCACCCGGGTCATTTCCGGGATCACTTGGCTTACGGACCAGCGAAACGAGCCGATGGAAAGATCGAGATTACCGAAGACATCGCTCAACTTGATGCCGTAAGTCTTGATGAACGCACGTTCCAGCACAGGCTTGGCGACTTCAAACCCGATGAAATCGTGATATGCGTCAGATGTGTAGCGCTGCTTCGCTACCTGTACCACGTCAAAGCCAAATTCAGTGCGGATATGCGCCTTGGTGTTCTGGGCGTAGGTAACGCTGGGGCCATATTTGGCGCCTAGCTTGGGAAATTCCCGCGCTACCGCGGCATTCACCACGGGATGGCCAACGATATCGGCAGTATAGTGGGCCAATGCCCCCAGCGAAAAGGCGTATTCATTGATGTCAGTGGATTCGGTAAGGAGGGCTTCGACAAAATCTCCGCTGCGCACGTAGTGGACCAGGTCGCTGAACATTTTATTGCCGAACGGATAGTAGCCCATGTCCTGTATGAGGCATCCTCCATACGCAAACGCGTGCGCCTTGCGGAGATCATCCTCCGTAGCATTGGGATATTTCTGCATCAGGAGAGGCTTGATCTGATCAGCCCATAACAGATCGATAATCTCTTCATGCGTCAGAATGGAATATCCATTACAGACCTGTGAGAAGCCGAGGACAATTAGCAACGATGCCAACATTGCTCGTAGTGCATTGTGCATGGTTCCTTCTTTTCTAACGGGACGAAAGAGCTGGCCACGTAACGATTTAGATGCGGCTGTGCAATTCCAGAACTGCTCCCCGCACGAAAGAATTACAGCAGAAAACTGAGGGGATGGCGACTTGGAGAAACAAAAAGCACGCAGCCATTGAGTTAAATGGCCGCGCGCTCCCCTCTTACCAAACCGTTCGCTAAAGCTATTTTTTGTCGTCGTCGCGAGCTTCTTTCGCAGCAGACACGTGTGCTGCGTGTGAAACCGCTTCAACAAAAGGCCGCGCCTCTGCTGGCGTAGGCACCTTGCCTAACAGAACATTTTGAAATTTAACATCTCTGCCATAAACCGCGGTCGTGGAATCAGAGTCCTGCTGAATGACTGCACCCTCCAATGTCAGACCAGCAAATGCGCCTTTAGAACGCGAATAGGTCAGCATTTGTGTATCAAGTTTCCAGTCAGTACCAGCCGATGCATGACGTCCCACCGGCCCAGCGGCGGCCGATCCTTCACCGCTCACCTGGAACTTGCTGGAAAGGAGCTGCTGCATTCCCTTGTCATTCATGATCAGCATGACCAGGTCAACGCCTTCAACGCCGATTTGAAGTCCCCAGCTACCGCCACCCACAGAGATAAATGCAGGCGCGCTCCAGCCATTCGCTGTGCGACAGGTGGCTACTCCACGACCGTGCTTGCCGCCGAATACAAATCCACCCTTTACCAGGTGGGGCACAATAGCGATGCATTTGGCACTGGCCAGTACTTCTTCAGGGATGCCTTTATCAGGCGCGTCCGTCATTTGTGTCAGAACTTCTGAGGCTTTCGTGAGCCGTTCGGCTGAATCTTCTTTTGCGGTTCCGGCCCAGCCAAATGTCGCCAGGCTTGCCACAGATAAAAACGCTAGAAACTTCTTCATAGACCTCCTTGGTCCTTCTTGCTTGTGCACACGGAAAATTGTTGTTGGGTGGGGCGCCAGCAGGGTGGTTCGCTCTCACGCTTTTAGGTTGATCGATCGCTGTTCCGGTTCGCGCAGATTACTTCGTCAATTTGACGATATGCGCCGGAAAGCAAAGTTCATCGCGGTCAAAACTGTGCCCAGTACCAGGAGCAGAGGCATCACGCCGGGGCCGAAACTTGCGGCCAGACCGACCATCCACAGCAGAATGGCTAGCGTGAAAATCGTCCAAAACACGGCACTCCTCCCGAACGAGTAATCGCTTTAAAAATTGGCAGTCATTTTACGGTTTTCGCCCTGAAAGACCGTCACGGTCATGGGTCTTTGATCGGCAAGATTCCCATATGTCTGGTATCGTGCCTACTCTTCTGATCCAACTTAAGCAGTAGGGGTTGTTCGTACCTTAGTTCTAAGGAGTCAATTTGTGGATCGGAGGGGGAATTATTAGGTTTCCTAACCTCCGAAACCGGTTCCCTCTCACTGCATGGACGCGACTTCCGCAAAGATAGATCGATAAACATATGAAGAATAAGGTGTTGCACGCACTGGGGATTGGCAACATAGAGAGAATGTGATGGCCATCACATTCCCCGATTCGTACGCCAACCTACCATGCGTGAAGAGAAGGCAGAGGTAGATCATGAAAAACAATTTCGACGTAAACACGACCCCCTTGATCGCCGTCTGGGAAACCACCCAGGCTTGCGACGTAGTGTGCCTGGACTACGGGAATTGGGTCCAACCAGAAGCAGATCCACTGGAGCTGAGCACGATTGAGGCCCAGAAAATGATTGATCAAGTGGCTGAGCTGTGCCCGCCGATCTTCGTTCTCACCGGCGCGGACCCCCTAAAAAGGCCAGATATTTACGAACTGGTCCACTATGCGTCCTTGCAACACCTGCATCCTGTTCTGGTGCTTCCCGCCACTCCGCTGCTCACCCGCGATGCTATTGCACATCTGAAGCAGGCCGGTTTGTCGCGTCTGGTTTTAAGTCTCGATGGGGCCACCGCAGAGCTGCATGACCTGATCTGCGGCGTCCACGGTTCTTTTGCGAGGACGATGGAAGCCATACAATGGGCAGGCCAGTGGAGACTCCCCTTTCAGATCACCACCCACTCTTGCGAGCGCAACCTTCACGATCTGGAGAACCTGGCCGCTCTGCTGAAGACCCTGCGCATAACGCAGTGGAGCGTCGCTTTCCCGGTACCCACATCGAAGGCAGAATTGGAAACCATGCCTTCCGCTGGCCAGTTTGAAGGAGCTTTTGCCAGGCTTTATACGTTGGCACAAAAGGTCCCGTTCAAGATAAAGACATCTGAGGCCCCACACTACCGCAGATATGTCTTACAACAGCAGGCGAAAGCGCGTGCGGCTGGCCCCATGGAACCGCAGCAGTTCGAAGAGGGGATTCCCGGCATCATGCCCGTGAATGAAGATCGTGGCATGCTTTTTATTTCCCATACCGGTGAAGTCTACCCCTGCCCCTCCCTGCCGGTAACCGGAGGAAATGTCCGCGTGCTAAAAGTAGCGGAGATTTACCGTAGCTCGCAGGTTTTTACTTTGCTCCGGGACCAGGCCAACCTCACCGGTAAATGCGGTGACTGCGCTTTTAAGGTCGTTTGTGGAGGCTCGCGCGCACGGGCTTATGCCATCCATGGAGACATGTTCAATGAGGATCCTTCATGCATCTTCCGGCCGCCTGCAACCGCGGCGGTGCGGAAGAACGTTCCCCAAACATTACCTCCCGTGAGTATTGCCATTGAGGAACCTTAACGGCCGAACAAAGGAGCGGGGAGCCGGCGGTTACCGTGCTCCCCTTAGGATGAAGCGTTTGCTTGAGTCGGGGCTCTATTAATAAGACACGCGCGGAGGAGAGCCAGAACAGTTTTTGTCGCCTCTGCCTGCGATAAGCGACGTGAAATTACGAAATGGAAGCGTTGTGTTTCACGGCGACTGAATGTGCGGTCAGAGCAGCACGATGCTGATTCCCTTATTTGCCTTGCCCAGATCTGAGTCCCGCTTCCACTCCGGATAGCGCTTGAGCAATGCCCATGTCTTCTCGTCAGAAATGCGCCAGTCTTCTCCGGCGATAAATGACCGGAGGCTGCCTGCGCCCGCAAGGCGCTGAAGTTCCTTCTGCAACTCGGTTCGCAAGGAGCCACCCACGCCGCTGGAGCCGTATCCGTGGATCAGCTTTACTGCCGCATATCCCTGCTGGCGAGCGACTTGAAGTTCGCGTTGCATGAGCAAACGCGCTTGCTCCACTTTCGGCATGCCTTTTTCGAGATCAATGACCTTGATGGGCGCTGGCTTTCGCGACATGTGAGTTAGTGTAGGTCAACTTGTGCTGCAAGAAATCATTTATCGTTTTTTCCTGTCGCTACGCTCCGCAACCGCGTCGCAATTTCGCAGGAGAAGGCACGTATCAGCTCCTGAATCCTGCCACTCAGTACGCAAGCCGGCTTCGTGGCTTATTATGGTTGTTTGAGAAATATCATGAGCATGAAACAGATTGCTGATTGGGCTTTGAATACCGTCACGCAACGAGGCGCCGGTTACGCCGACGTCCGTATTGTGGATCACCGCCAGCGTTCGCTGGCCACTAAGAATGGCAAGGTCGGACACGCCGGCAGTGCGGAGACGCTGGGCGTGGGAATTCGCGTGCTGGTCAATGACGCATGGGGCTTTGCCTCCACTGACGACCTCAGCCGGGAAGCGGTGGATAAGACCGCCGCGCACGCCGTGGAGATTGCCAGGGCCTCAAGTCGGGTGAAAGAGGAGCCGGTGCGACTGGCGCCGGAGCCGGCGGTGAAGATCGAATGGTCGAGTCCCTACAAGATTGATCCGTTCACCACTTCGATTGAACAGAACCTGGATCTGCTTACGCGGATTGACGCCGAACTTCTCGCGGTGAAAGGCGTGACGCTGGCCGAAAGCAGCATGCAACTGGGCCGCTATGAGCAGTGGTTCTATAACACTGACGGCTCAGACATCCATCAGACGCGCGTCATCACGGGCGCTGGTTTCTGCGCGCTGGCATTTCAGGGCACTGAAATTATGAAGCGGTCCTATCCAAATTCTTTCGGCGGACAGCACCAGAATAGAGGGTATGAACTGGTTGACGAGTTAAAGCTGCTGGAGAATGCGCGCCGTATCGGCGAAGAAGCTGTGGCGCTGCACAAAGCGGAGCGCTGTCCCGAAGGGCGGATGAATCTGCTGCTTGATTCTTCGCAGCTTGGCCTGCAGATTCATGAGTCCGTGGGCCACCCAATTGAGCTTGACCGCGTGTTGGGCTATGAGGCCAACTTTGCCGGAACATCGTTTCTTACGCTGGAAAAGCTGCGCACGCTACGCTACGGCAGTGACCTGGTGAATGTGGTTGCCGATGCGACGGAACAACATGGCCCGGGCCTTGGGACATTTGCGTACGATGATGAAGGTGTACAGGCGCAATGCACACCGATCATTACCAAGGGCCTTTTCACCGGGTATATCTCCTCTCGTGAGACGGCCCACACCATCGGCGAAACGCGGTCGAACGGCACCATGCGCGCGGAAGGCTGGAACCGGATTCCCCTTGTCCGCATGACCAACATCAGCATCCTTCCCGGGGAAAAGCCGTTGACCTTCGACCAGTTGATTGCCGGCACTGACGATGGCATCTTCATGCAAACCAACCGGTCCTGGTCGATTGACGACAAGCGCTACAACTTCCAGTTTGGC
>Ga0210400_10002940_pt1 | contig 15328 bp, 30 predicted proteins | sample IncBWH26MmetaG_FD_155456 | JGI IMG/M metagenome (GOLD analysis project Ga0210400, IMG submission 155456) | Forest soil microbial communities from Barre Woods Harvard Forest LTER site, Petersham, Massachusetts, United States - Inc-BW-H-26-M | ecosystem: Environmental > Terrestrial > Soil >... | reverse complement strand
GCGATGCTTCTTGGAAAGTGTTATCAGCAGGAAGTGGTACTGTAGCATCTGGAACGATTGGTCAAGAGGCTGTGTACACTGGAAGCACAACGGTTGGTTCAGGAAACATAACTGATGTTACTAATATTGGTATTGGTAGCTTTCATCCAGGGTCATTATTAGATGTTCAAGGAAGTTTGAGGGTGCTTGGTTCAGGAAGTAATTTACAGGTAGGCACTCCATCCATTACAGACACAGGCATCTTAGGTCAATTTACCAGTAGCACAAACAGTTATAATCAAGTCCTTGCACAAAATACAAGTAGCGGTTCCGCAGCTTCAACAAACTTCATTGTCAATAACAATAACGGAACATCTACAACCTATTACGGTGAATTTGGCATGAACAGTTCAGGGTTTACAGGTACGGGATCATGGAATTTACCAAATGCTGTTTATCTTGATGCTGCAACGGCTGACTTGGCTTTGGGGACGTTGGGTAATTCTCCTGTTCATTTCTTCACGAATAGTAGTGCAACGGATGCTATGGATATTGTGGGTCAGAATGTAGGAGTAGGTTCTACGCTTCCAGGGACGGCTTTGGATGTGAATGGCACAGCTAGAATGACAGGCTTTACTATGAACAATGCCGTAACAGCTAATTATGTTTTAACAGTGGCATCTGGTGGAAATGCTACTTGGCAACCTGCATTAAATTTGACTACATCAGGTTCTTCTGGTGCTGCTTCATATACAGTTTCAACGGGGACTTTGAATATTCCGCAGTATACTGGTGCAGGTGGAAGTAATTATTGGAATTTAGGTACTGGCGGGAATATTGGAATTGATACGGCTGTGCCTAATAGTGGGGTGGGGATTGGGACTACTTTTGGGAATGCTCAGTTAACGGTGATGGGGGGGAATGTGGGGATTGGGACTTGGAATCCTCAAGATTTATTTAGTGTAGGTGGAGCATCTAATTTTAGAGTTAATTCTGGCGGTACCATAAGCGAAATTAATGGTAGTACAAATTCAACTCTTTCACAAAATATTTTAATTCTTACAGCAGCAGGGGCACAAGCTCAAGTAAAAAATTCTAGTGGGAGTGCTAATAGTGGAATGTTAATAATAGGTTCGGTATTAGGAACATCAGGAGAAAATGTCGAACTTAGAACATCAACAGGAAATGACACTAATGGTTTTATAAGAATGACAGGTGGTAATGCAGGGGGGACAGAAATAGCAAGATTTACAGATTCTGGTAATGTTGGAATTGGTTCAACCCTTCCAGGCCAATTAATGGACGTTAAAGGAACATTAAGAATGACAGGAATAGGGCATTTTTCTTCTAGTGGGACAGCTCCAACAGTTGCCAGTAATGCTTGCGGAAGCACTACTCAAGGAACCATTGTCGCTAAATCGACAGACATTTCTGGTACTGTAACGGTCGGTACTTTAACAGTAACTTCTTGCGCCATAACTTTTGCAAATGTTTGGAACAGCCCCCCAGTGTGTGTTGCTAATGATGATACAAATGTACTTGCTATTAAACCAACTGAAACAGCAACAGGTATTACTTTTACTTCTTTATCTTCCGCATCAGGAGATAATATATCTTGGATATGTATAGGGAACGAATAAAAAGGAGATTTATGAAAAAAATATTATTTTTACTATTGCTAATCCCATCATTAGCCAACGCCCAAACCATCCAATCCTGTCAACAAGCCCAGGCAGATTCTACACTACAGACAACGGATATAGCCAATGAAACCAATGATATAGCTAATCGTCAAGCCATTTTAGCCAATGATAATATAACCATAGCCCAATGCACAGCCTCCACAGCCCAAACACCTGCACAAGTCAACTGGGCAGACATAGACAATTTAGAGATTAATAACATCCGATATACCCAATGGCAAGCAGCCCGTTCTGGTGTAAACTGGCCCAATGTTATCAACCTACTAGCCGTAGGTGGCTGCACAACTGAAGCAGCAGTTAATTGGAACAACTTTAATACCTGCGTTGCAAACGGTGTCAACATGAATCAACCATTAGGTAACTGGCCTTATGGGTTTAGTTCTTTTTGGTGTGGGAATGGGAAGATAGCGGGGACGTGTTAGGGTCAGCATCTTAATTGGAGGTTAAATGCCGTGGGATGGGATATACAAAAGAGCAACAGACAAAGGACAAGAACCGCCAGAAGTATTATTAGCGCGGATTGATGAGCGTACTGAAAATATAAATGAGAAACTAGTAGCTCATATGGTTAGCTTTGAAACTCATAAGGTAGATGATGACAATAATTTTAAAGGATTATATAAGACTGTTTATATGGGAGTTGGAATTGTTTTAGCAATTCAGTTTGTAATATTAGTATTTAAAAAATAAAGGAGGTATTATGGATATATTCAAGAACAAAATAGTCCAGATTTTATTAATAGTTTGTGTAATTGTAGGAATTTGTCTTATGGCAAGACTTAATTTTCATGTCGTAGCAGGATCAGATGGAGTTAATGTTGGAGTAGATAGAACAAAATAAAGGAGACTTATGAACTGGTTAATCGCAATAGACGGCAAGAAAACCTATATCCTAGCAATCATCACGGGGATATTTACCTTAATCCATTTTATGATTACAGGTGATTATTCTCTAGCATCCTTCATCCAGTTATCACAGGATACTACGGTGATTGCTATGGTAGCAGCTTTACGTCATGGAATATCAAAAACTGGAAATCAAGGTATTATAACTACAACAGCAACAACAGCCACAGGGAGTAAATAATATGTCAAACCCATTAGTCGCAGCCTTAGAAGTAGCATGGACAGATTTAAAGAATTGGATTGAGACAGAAGCAAGTACAGCCATTGCTTTCTTATTATCATTTTTTAAAGAAGCTATTAGCGAAGAAGAAGCTGCCTTATTTCCTGCTTTCCAGACACAAGCAGTACAAATATTCAATGATGCTGTAAAAACAGCAGGATTGACCGTACAACAACGAGTAGCATTGGTCGTAGTTGAAGCTACTGCGGATTTAGCAGCAGATGTTGTGTTAGCTAAGAATGCTTTGTTTAATTCTTGGGCATGGGCGATTGCTCATCAACAGGGGATCATTGATGGCAACCAAGGGACATTACCTGGTGGGACGCAAACTGGTGGCTAGTGACTTGCCCCAGGTGTGGGCTATTTCCGTTCTTTGGCATATGTAGGAGATGTGGATTCGGAAACTATATCCAGTTGATATTGAATATTTCTATACGCCTTGGCTAGGATGTCAACGTGAGTTTGAAGTTCCTTAATCTCTTTATCATAATATACGCTTCCAATAAATATTCCTAATAATGAGGGGAATATAATTAATATTATTAACGCTTTCATTTTGCCTCAATCAATAAAATAATTACTAAAATCATTAGACCCCAAAGTAAATACCAAAACTTCATCTCTTTATTAGTAAAATCTCTCATTCTTCCTCTTAACTCCTTAATGTACCATTGAAATATACCAACTTTTTATAATATAAGTAGTAAAACAAAATGTTCCTATAGAAATAAATATACCAAAACAAAAAGCCAATACTTTTTCTAAATCTATATTTTTCATTCTTCCTCCGCTTATATTTTGTGGGTTGGAGATTTAACATAAATGTTTGCCAGATTTATCAAATTTAACGTATCCATTTCTAATGATAAATTCTGCCAAGTCTCTTAAAGAACAATATCCTTGATTCTTTACTACTGAATCACGAATACTAACCATAAGGCACGTTAATTCATGAATTTCTTTATCTAGTTCGTTCATTCTTCCCTCACCTCACTTAATTATCAACTGGTTCATAAGTGGCTTCAAATATGTCTGGTTTGCAAGGATAAAATTCTCCTTTTACGCCCTTTATAATCCAGTCACCCAAAACAGCCGTCATTTCACCTTCTAATGTTTCTATTTTAATTGTAGGATTATTATGCTCATCAAAGCGTGGATAAGCATTACAGGTGATAAAATTAAAAGCTCTATTTTTATTTTCATTGGTAAAATGTTCTGCTTCAATCACTACTGGCTTCTTTCTGAATTTCATTCCCTCACCTCACTTAAATTAGACTCGTTTGCCCATATAATCCCAGTTCCTTTGCATTGTCTACATGCCTCTATAGCATTTGCAGATGACCATTGTTGTATATGGCCTATTGTGCATTGATAGAATCCTCCTGGGACATTACCACAACCTAAACAAATTGGACATTTATGCGGAGTCATTTTACCTCACTTAAATTAGAGTTGGTTAAATGATTATACTCAACCATCCCATCAACAACTCTGCGAACATTCATAGCTGCACGCATTTCTTTCATAATATTTCTGGATGGATTTAATGTTTCATTGTTATATCCTTCTTCTTCACATAACCTTATTAACTTTGTCATCTGTACTAATATTCGTTCGTACAAAGTTGAGTTACTTCTTTTATATGGTGTTTTATTCACTTTTCTCCTCCCAAAATCCATTATCTTCCTAACTACTAGTAATTACTAATATCTACTAAATTAGTAGTTAGCGTTGCGGTTGAATTAAATGTCCGTGGCAGTTGGTCTGCGATATGTCGATTAGTTCCATTTTGAATATCCTCGTTGATTATTTACAGAGGCATCGTTTCTCATTTCAGAGAATCATATCAGGCTACCACGCCACACGGATAAATCTATTTATTCACCTCCAAAATTTCTTTTTCATTGGCGATTATGGCGTCGGCTTCTTGTCTAAATGATTTCTTTTGATACTCCTCACAATTTTCATATTTTCTTTCAGGATAAACATAATTAAACAATACTTTAGCCAACTTCTCCCGATTAATTCCTATCTGGACTTCGCCTTGTTGGGAAATAATACTATCTGCTTCACAATCACCACAGTCATTACAGCGTTGACCATCTTTCTCCACCAAAGCCCCTGGGATATACTTTAATTTCACTGCCATATTTTCTCCTTACGGTTATGGGCGAGTAGATTAAGTAAACAAATATTCCTGTGCTAATCGGCGTTGGGCGATTTCGCATATATATTATCCAGAGCTTTGATAGGCAACATGGAATGCCCCGAATTAAATCGGAACCATGTCAGGGTATCACCCCATCTGGATTTAATTAGTCCTTATAAAATTCAGGGTCAAAATGGTTAACCATTATATCTTCATCTGATTTCATTTCTTTTTTTTGAATTTTTCTTATTCTTCGGCAAGTTTCTTTAAATGATAATCCTCTCTTATATCCCTCTTCCATAAGTAATTTTATAACATTTTCAGAAAACATAATTACCATTCTTTCTTTATAAATAGCAGTTTTTTCTTCCCATTTTTATTACAGAATCCGCAATTATGTTTAGATTTCAAGGCAATCCCCACAAATAATCTTATTAATATAGTCATCTGGATACTTCATTCTTCCCTCACCTCTCATTGTGGGTTGGAGATTTAATCCTTATATGGGTCAATTTCATTCTCACCAGCCATACAAACAATTAATGGCTGTAAAACTTCTATCAATTTAATAGAATTTTTATGATGATTTAATACTTCTTCTATTCTCTTGTAACATTGTGGAGCTTCATCAACGCCAGCACCACGCAAACAAACATTTTTCTCTGCAATCCAACGTAACATTTCATCATGCCTAACTAATCCTGGTTGGCGTTGTTTTTTACCATTTTCATCACGCACAAATCTACCTTTAGCTGCTGTTCTACTCATAGCACGACCAGCTCCATGCACAGTAGAATAAAGGCTAAACTTGCTTTCTTCGCTATCAACTCCCTCAAGTATTACAGATATTTCACCCATAGAGCCACCTACAAATCCTCTTTGACCTGGGAAAGCTGGTGTAGCACCTTTACGGACTACCCAAAGTTCTTCTCCTTCGTGAATTTCTTTCCATGCAAAATTATGGTGATTATGAACAAAATCAACTATTTTGGTTCCAAGTATTTGGCATACTTTCCCACAAACCCATTCACGACCAGCATAGGCATATTTACCAGCTAATTCCATAGCCTTTAAGTAATCACTACCTATTTGAGAATTAACATCCAATACTAATGGCTCAACATTTATTCCATCTTTAGCCCCGCCAGCTTTAAGAAAGTGAGTAGCTATTTTATGTCCTAATCCACGACTTCCGAAATGTACGCCTACCCAAATTCTATCGGTAATGTCTTTAAAAATATCCACATAATGATTGCCAGAACCTACTGTCCCTAATTATTAGCGGTATTCTTATCAATAGATGTAGGAACAACTTTCCATGATTCATCCTCAAACAATGGATGGTCTACAGTTTCTTCATTCTTGCGACCCATGCCAAAAGCAATCTGCTTAAATATTTCATCTGCTAATGTAGGAATGTGGTCTTTAATTTCGTTATAATTAAGGTCAGTCAATACTGCCATGTTTCCGCAAGCAATATCAAATCCAACCCCAGAAGGAGATATTTTTTCTTTATAGGCTACAACTCCCCCAATAGGTACAGCATATCCTAAATGATGGTCTGCCATCATTGCTGTTTTATATGCAGTCTTTTGACATACTTCAATCTGAACTAAAGCACCTTCATCTATGGGTTCTCCCCATATTGGTATACCATTTATTATTTTCATTCTTCCCTCACCTCACTTAAATTAGACTATTGTTATACGTTTAGCCTTTGCACAATCCACACAAGCGTTCATATATATAGTCACACCATCTTTATCTGGATAATGCCTTTCAATATAGCCAGTGTCTTTACATTTCTTACATATTGGTTTTAACTTTTTTGCGGTGGTCATTTTGGCTCACTTAAAGTTGAATTAACTGTCAAATATTATGCCCAAGATATTCTTTTCTTAATAAATCATTCGACCTTTTTGATTTATCCAATGCGTCCTGTAATTGTTCTTTTGTCCATTCCATGTGAGGACAACCTACTTCATGGAACCAATCAGTAGGATGAAACCTGCAACAATAAACTGGCTTTTGATTTAAAAATTCTTCTGTTTCTTCTTTGTTCATATCTATTTTCTCACCTCAAAAATTTCTTTCTCATTGGCGATTATGGCGTCGGCTATTTCAAAAGATATTGGTGTAGCTGTTCTATAGTTCCTATGGATAATATCAAACAGTTTTTGTCTGTTCAATCCAATGGACACTTCTCCTTGTTGGGTGATGGCTTGGTTATGTCCGTCATAACTATTTAAATCTCCACTACATAAACCTTTAACTAATTTTTTTTTCTTTACCAAAGCCCCATCTATGTCTTTAAGTTTTACTGCCATATTTTCTCCTTACGGTTATGGGCGAGTAGATTAAAAATTATCATCATAAAATTTATTCATTAATTCAACTAACTTATCAGCAGGGCATAAAAACCCTTCACCTTCTAATTTAGGGTCTGCCCTTGTTACCCAATGCGCCCCATAAGGCTGTATCATGCCATCTATGGTAGGTTTTGCTTCTACCCAATCATCTATCTCAATTATAGGATTTCCTTTATTATCTCGTATGGTTACGCTCATTTTCCCCCCTTCGATTCTAGTGCGTTAAGGATTAATTTATAACAACACATCCACATCTTCCCACCATCCCAACTGTGTCGCCTTATATTCTTCATTGGTTATTTTAGGCTCCATTGTTTCATCCCCTTTGTAGTATCCAGAGAGTGACTATTTATCCAATTATCAAATTCTTTTACATCCCTGATAATCATTGTCTGAATATTTGTATTATTATATTTTATATAGAAGTCTTTTTGCTCTTTTCGGAGCTTACCTACTGATGATTTAAGCTCAAGGAACAGTGCTAATATTTTATTATTAGGCATATTTACTATGGCTAGTAGGTCGGGCGTTCCTTTTGGACATCCCTGAACCCAACTACCCATGATGGTCTTGACCTTTAATGAGTTTAGCCTTCCCCACCATGCTATCTCACCTGTGCATTGATATAGGGATAAGCGGGTGATGATGGACTTCATTAGGTCTTTTTCAAGGCGCACTACCAAGCAATCTCCTCTGCTTTAACAGCATCGCTAGTCTTAACAGGCGCTTGGTAAACTTGTTCTATTTTCTTATCAAAATTATATTCAAATATATTAGCAAATCCATCCTTGTGCTTAACAGTAGCATAGAATTGACGACCTATAAATCTATCCGTGTCTATCTCAACACTCCCCTTATGAGGTTCACCAATGGCTTTAAGAAATAAGCGAGTAAAGAAAAATCCCTTCCACGATTCATCAAGACTTATACGAATCAATAAAGTACGACCTTCTTCATCACTACCAGTTACTTCACATTTAGCAGAAACGGTATTTTCATCTAATTTTAATTTAATTCCAATATCACTTGTACTGTCATAAACATCAACGACTTGGAATAAATGTTCTGTTTCAGAGGGAATTTCGAATTTTGATTCTTCGGGTTCATTTTCAGGCATATTTACGGCACGTTTGACCATTAGTAGCTCCTATTTTTTTACTGTTGATAATTGCAATATTGTCTTTTCACAATGAGCAATAAGACTTTGAATCTGCTCTGCTCCCATTTCCGTATACTCATCTACTCCACATTTCTTTTTCCATTTATCCTGCGTATCTTCATCAACTTTTAGACCTTCAATCAAGGTCATTAAGCGAGCCACTTGATCTGTGGTAGCCAAGGCCATAGGTATAGACTCACGTTCTATAGTATCCTTGCCATATAATTCAGCAAATTTATCATATGAAAGTGGGTAAGAGTCGCCTTGTACAAGTCCTTGGATACGAGACTTTTTAACACCAAAAGTCTTGCCACCTTTAAGTATCTCTACCCATAAGTCTAAAATGTATTCTAGCTTATCGTATCCATCAAATGTGCTTCCAGCATCAATGATGTCTTTGCCACGTCTTTCCCATTTTGTTTTACTATGGCAGATGAGTATGATATTGAGGTCGCATTTTTCAAGGACTGAAATAAGCTGTCTCGTAGGGATATTAGCCATTTTCTTGTCTCGTCCAAAGTCAGAACCACCTTTACTTTCCGCTTCTGCTGCTTCGAGCATATAGAGGTAAGTGAAACTGTCAATGATAAGGGTTTTATATTCGTGTTTTGTGCTTGTGAGCGCTTTAACTTCGTCAATGACCGCTTTGAAATCTTGCGAACCTTCATCTTTTCCAAAGTAAACACCTCTTGATTTTTTTAATTTCTCTTGGTATTGTTCTCTTGTTGCACCCCCCTCACAATCTATAAAATAAGGCTTGGGGAAATCCAAAGCGAAGAATGTTTTTCCTACGCCTGATTCACCGCTAATCATAAATTTAGGTTTTGTTGGAATAACGTCGATTGGTGCTTTTGCTTTTAAAGCCATATATCCCCCTTCAATTAGAGGGGGGATTACTCCCCCCATAATTCTTATATAGCAATCTTATCTTCCAAGACAGCAATATACTTCAATGCGCTCTTATAAGCAGCAACATATCCTTCTTCGCTTGAATAAGGAAACGCCTTCACTAACTTACGTGAATGAACAGCCCCCTTATCAAAACTCAACCCCTTGGCGCTCTCATACACGCAAAGATGTTTCTTCTTGGAAGCCTTCTCTGTGCTGACACAGATAGCATAGTTCCCACCAATTTCAGTGGTGATGGCACGAGCTTTGCTACCGATTGCTGGTAATGCTTCGATTCTGGTTTTCATACGTTTTCTCCCCTTTTGTGTTAATGGATGCCGAATTGCATCTATTATTGTTGATAAAGTCATAGTTTTGCCTTCTTATTCACAAATCTATTGTGTGGGTTTAACTGAAACGATACAAATGTTGGCTTAGTGATCGGCGGTTTTAGCCCATAAACAATCTGACAGACATAAGCATTTGGAGTGCAATTAGCCTTTTTAGCCAATTCTCTAACTTCATCTGCAAAAGCTACGCAATCCATCCTATAAATATCATAGTCATTGACCCTTTTTAATGCCATGTTAAAAGATAATCCTTCCTTTATTAATCCACCAATAATTTTTATCTTTTCAGTGGAAAGATTATGAGCAGAAGAATACTCAAATACTTTTAAAAAATCCTTCTTAGACATGCCATATTGTTCTTTCATATTAATAATACGAGTAGCTCCTGACACATTCAATCTACCATTCTTTTTCTGACCACGCTGTTGATGGAAGACTTTATTTCTTAGATTTATAGGTAATGTTTTATATAAATTAAGAACTGTTTTAATTGCTGATTCAGGAGTATTTAAACGAGCAGACATTTGAGGAACCGATAGACCTTTTTCTTCTAATTGTTCACAAACGCGACCTAATTCGGCGGGTGATATTTGTTCACGCTGTAGATTTTCAGTAGCGTTATGAATTAAAAAATCAACATCATTAAGACCATTGTAGATAACCGCAGGGATTGTTTTCCATCCTAGTTTAAAGGCTGCGGATAGGCGACGATTACCATAGACAATTCTATATTTGCCTTGATTGTCATAGTCAACGCCAATAGGCTCTTGAAGGCCATGTTGCTGGATACTGCTCATCAGTGAAGCGATATTTTTATCAGCATCACCTCTGATATTTTCTGGACAAACAATTTTGTTAATTTCAATCCTCTCTACTTTCATAATCCTCTCCCCCTTCGTTAGTTGATTCTTTTTGTTGTTGTTCTAAATAATCATCATACATATCCTCAAGATAATTTCCCGACCTTGGCAATATTGGTATTGTCCTTATCTTCATTGCGTGGCCTCCCCCCTAATTTCCCATTCTCCCGAACTGCCATGACCTTCGCTTCTGATCTGGAAGAACCGCCTTTTTTACCCGCCTTACTTAAAAACTTTCTTACCTCTGGATGGAGCTTCATAACTTAATCTCCTTAGTTTATTATTATAACAGAACCTAAACAGTTGTCAAGGATTAATTTTAACCCCCGCCTTACCTACTAAAAGGCTGTTCTTGAAGGGGAAGAACGACGGGGGAAAAGAAAAACCGCCCCGAAGATTCTTCTAGGCGGTATAGTATTGTATGTGACAAGCCCTTCATTCATCAGCATTCAATTACTATACCATCTAATTAGGTAATTGCAATATGCTTCCTAATTATCTTTAACCTAATAGCCCTTAGTTGACTTATTTTTAACTTTTGTAGCCCTTTCTTATCACAATAAAGAGATAACAATTCTATTAATTCTCGTTTACTTGAAGGGTAGTAGAATTTATTATTGGTCATATCTATTTTGTACAGGCAATATGCCTTCGCCCCATGATGCACTACATTGATCGCATAAATAAGATTGAACTTGAGTATCGTATTTTACATTCTCTTCAACCGCACACCATTCACAAGTATTTCTTAAATCAAGATAGTTGCTTTGTGTTTTATGGACTATTTTATGGACTATTTGAAGCGTTTTATTCTTATTATGACTACAGTCATCCATCTTTTGATGTTCCGTACACCAAGAACAATGATCGTAACTCTTATGTAAATAACAATACGATGTCCCTAATTTTTTAGCTTCTTTAAAACATTTATCGTATTTCCTATGCACTTCGCACCAACCATTGACTGGTTGGCAATTCCACGATTTATATGCTCTATTAGAATAATAAACTCCTTCATCTAATTCAAAATCACCTACAAGGTTAAAGCCAGATGGTTTAAGAAAAGCTAATTTGCTATGAAAGCCACAATAGCCTTTAATCAATTCCTTGACTGCCTTTGATTCAAGGCTATTAACAATCTCCGGCGCTCCGACAATGCTGTGAATAAATTTCATCGTATCAGAGTGTTGATTTGATAAAGGCATACTTCCAAATACTCCATTATGCGAAATAGCAACTTCACAAGAACAATGCAACTTTCTCATGTCGATAAAATCAGGAGTTAGTGGAAAAGGATGGCAGTTTCCTTGATCGGCCTTACCATGTGTAGCTAGTCTAAAGTGAACCATAAGGTTGTGTTCTTTGCCGATATTAAATGTATCCATCATCCTAATTAACTTACCAACATTTGAAAATCCTTTAGATATAGTAGGATTCTCGCCAGGTTTATTAAAGGCGAATCCAATGCCATCTCTATTGGTAGTACAGCAATTATTAAATATCTCCCTAACTGGCATATCAACTCCGGCGGGTTTTGCGATTATGATGCACATTGTATCGTCTCCTTCTATAGTTTTCATTAATCATCTTAATAATTAATCGTGTTGATGTTGCTACGCTAAAACAACTCAATATATTTATAATCCTATGTTTTAGAGGTATTCTCTTCATACAATCCTATTCTGCAAAATCCAAGAAGTCATAACCTGATACCTATTCTGGCTCTTGGCATACTCAAGAAAATTTTGCCATATAATATTTTTATTCTCACGTTGTAAGAAAACAGCACCAGCCCCATGCTGGATATAGTCAACAAAAACATCAGCGAATTGAAGGTTAGCCAAGAACTTATGATAGTCCAATGTCGCATTGAATATCCTTATCTCCAAGGTTTTTTCACTTCTACTATGCGTATTCAATGCAGAGTGGTGACCATATTCTTGTCTGTATGGGTCGCGTGTAGGTGGATATGGGTCAAACTTACAAAAATCAAACCTACTCCTAGATGAAAATGTCTTTAAGAAAGATTCACATTTGTGAAAAAACCATTTACCTTTAACCAGGTCTAAGTCGCTTAACCTATCCTTGGATACATGGATGTGCATACCACAATTATCCTTGATTAGCGCATCATGTTCCGCTAAGAATTTTAGAAACACTTGTAATGGGAAATTCTTATGAAATGATTTTAAAGTAAACGGATTAAATACAATTTCTATACCGTTATTCAATGACCCATCAGACTTCATATAAATCAACCTATCTAATTTTCTACCTTTATGAACAATGCCGTCACGCATAAGAACATCTTTCACCTTTTCTTGTTGAGATAAAAATGTCTTAATCTTTTCTGCCATTTTAAGTCTCGCATCTGACGAGCCTTTAATTTCTACTTCTAATTCTATGCCTAGATAGCGAGTGTTCTCCCATGCCATCTTATTAAAGCAATAATTAGGTTTATAGGAATGATCGTGGATTAGTGATCGTACACAATCAATACAAGAACGGCAGGTAAAAATAGAAGTTTCTATGTGAGTTAATGAATTCGATATATTCATTCTGGAAATTAAAAATACTCCACCACAATCATTACATGGCCTATAATAAGTAGAAAGACAGTTTTGGCAAACTTGACTATCATTTGCCCTTAATAAGACTGCTTCTTGGTGATATTTATTACAGCTAGCGCAAGCTACCCATCCATTTATTTGAGCGCAAGTTCTACTACAATATCTTTCTGTGGTGGAGATTTTAATAACCTGGGGATTAATAACTCGTAATTTTAAATTACAATTCTTACAAGAACAATAGTCCCTATCCGATGAAACAAAAGAACCTTCTTGAGAGGATGATATTCTAAAAAAGCAAAATTTTATTTTTTCAGATGCTCTTTCTATCCTAAGCCACTTCACATATATTCCGTCGTCACTTTTTTCTTCTAAAACAACACATCGTTTGCCATTTAAGGAGCCATGTCCTAAGAACTCTAATACTGTCCCTATTGGTGGCCTACTCGTGCATTGATTCATCTCCGCCATTGTTTTCTCAAACAACGCACATTCTTTTTTGCTGGCTTCGACGAAATACTTAGTATCATATGAAAAAATAGTATTCTCACATTTACCTATATATCTACATTCTTGTAAATTTCCACTAGAACTATACCTTACAATCTTTAAAAAATTATTTTTTAATCCTATTCCTTGAGAGATAACATGTTCTTTAATACCATCAATAGTAATATCCCATTTAACTATTGTTCCTATAGGCCATTTGCCGTTGTATTGTGGTTGGTGAGATGTTGGGACGACTTCAAGGTCATCTTCTACTAGAGGAGTAGCGTAATCATAAACTACTGATTCTCTCCACAAAGAACGTACACTTCTACTATAGTTAGTATCTTCAGTACGCGTAGTTAGAGATGATCTACGGGGGCTGCAATAGTTTGTTAGCCCCACAGTAGATAATTCTTCCCTGTCCAAACAAAATCCATTATCATCCCAGAAAAATTCACCTGAAAAGGTATTAAGAACAATCCACCTTCCCTGATGATTATGAGTTTCTTCCGATAGTCCTGTTTGTGGATTAGATAGGTGACGGTTTACTACGGGTGACTGGGGTTGGGTTTCTCGTGGAAACACTTGGCCTGGTTGTATTGTGGCAAAACTTCCTACTCTTATTGCGTATTCGCTTAACGATAAGCCTCCTTCTAATTGATTTAAATTTTCAAGCGGTGATGATGATGGCATATAACATTTCCCCCTTCTGGATTTGTTAATTATCTAAACTGAATAGCTTATTATATCCTAACCAGATGATTTGTCAAGATATATCTTCAATGGTCATCTTCTGACATCCTACTTGATGTGCGATTAATCTTATTACATCGATGTAGAACATTTCCCATTGGTAGAATTCTTCGGATGGTTTGATGTGGTCTTCGAGTTTCATACTATCCTTCCTGGCAGAGCGCTGCTCATATCTTTTTGAATTTCCATATCAATTATATGTTGAGGCTTTTGTTGACCACATTTACAGCAATAACAATCGGTTCTTAATTGGCTACGTTGTACATATATATGTTCATGCTCGTCCATTTTCATTAGCTCCAATGGCAACGGTTTTTTACGCTCTGCCCTGATCTTCTTATTCTTGTTTATACCTTCGCTTCTATATCTTGCCAATTTATACTCTCTTTTTTAATTATTTCCCTAAAATCTACATATCTTAAATTCCGCCATATTCTTTTTCCTGTAGAAAAGCATTGCGAATTCTTTTCACTAAATTTAGAATATTTTTGATACACGGATTTACCAAACTTTATAGAAGATAAAGGTCTATTGCCATTTCTAATACACCAATCCTCATACTTTTTATAAAGTTCATTTTTCTCTACCTGAAAGCCCTGTTTTAATTCAGCTTCTATATGATCTCTAAAAAATACATCAATAGGGTTGCTTTCATCCCTTAATTCTTCTATAGCATCTCTCATAAAATCTTTTTCTTCAAATCTCCCTCGTTGATTCAAATTCTTTAACCCTTGCATACTCCATAATAGAATCCCTGGCAATTCTTCTAATAACCGTACCTTCAATGTCCTGTCTTGTTGTTCGGGTAGAAACACCCTATCGCAAGGAATAATTAAAAGCCTATTATAGAATGCAGAAGTATGATCTGTTATACGCGGGAAAGCATTAGCAGCCATGATGATTTTACAATATGGCAAGAATTCAAAGGTAGGAACG